>Ga0102938_10004604_pt1 | contig 10118 bp, 11 predicted proteins | sample SalPonR2_B_D2_MG_FD_84516 | JGI IMG/M metagenome (GOLD analysis project Ga0102938, IMG submission 84516) | Salt pond soil microbial communities from South San Francisco under conditions of wetland restoration - Salt Pond MetaG R2_B_D2_MG | ecosystem: Environmental > Aquatic > Marine >...
AGGGGCATGCCGTTAGGCAACTGCACTGAAGCAGCGCCGGTGGAGGTTTCAAAGGTGGTAGCACCGATATCGGTTGCAAGGCTTTTGAGCAATACATCGCGGCGATCACGGTCGGAGTTGGCGTCCTGACCGGACATCTCCAGGGCCGAAATCCGGGTATTGAGCTGTGCTACTTCCTCAAGGGCGAGATTAACCCCATCGACCTTGGAAGTAATGGTACTATTGATATTTTTAACCGACTGCTGGGTTTCGCGGTAGATGTTGGAAAAGGCACGACCAAGCAAATCACCACGTTGCAGGACTGCCTGCCGCTCGACTTCGCCGCCGGGGTTGGTTGAGAGCTGGCGCCAGGCATCAAAAAATTGGTCAAACTCATCAGACAGACTGCCTTCGCCGATACCAATCACCCGTTCCAGCTCAGCCAATGGGTTGAGCATGCTGTTTTCCAGCCCGGCTTCCATGGATTTCTCTTTAATCTGTCCGGCCAGAAAAACATCATGAGAGCGCTCGATCGAGCCGACGGTGACACCGGTACCAATAAAGTAGTCGCCAAAGGCCAGGGCCGGATAGGGAGTGAGATGAGGTGTCTGGCGTGAATAGCCTTCGGTGTTGACGTTGGCGACATTCAGGCCGGTAATCTCGATGGCTTTTTGATTGGTCTGTAATGAGGTGCGGCCGGAATTCAGCGCAGCGTTGAGTCCACCCATGATCTACACCTTTCCTGACAGCAGTCGCCCACCTTGATGCAGGGTGCGGGACTGACCCGAACCGCCGTAAACCTGGGGCATGGCAGCTTTACCGAAAAAGCCCATCAGGTCACGTACCCAGTTCAGTCCGGTCCACAGCAAAAACGCATTGCGACGATTTTCGTGGTCGATCTCTTTAAGCAGATCCTGCAGCCCATCAACCTGCTCGGGAGCAATGACCAGCCCTTTGAGCAATTCTTCCTTGTCAGCAACGATCGTCTGCAGCCCGTCCATATCGAGGCGCTGGGCAGCTTCGCGTTCCTGACCCAGAAGCTCAAGCAAGCGCTCGAGGGCTTGTCTGACATAGGGATCAGCCATGATCAGCTCTCCCGCATCAGGAAGGGGAGCAGACTGGCTGCGACCTTGTTCAGATCAGGCTTGTAGGTACCTTCCTGAATCTGGCTTTTGAGTGCTGCGATCTTGTCCATACGGGCAGCCTCCTGAGCGGATGACGCGGCGCCAACTTTTTCAGCGTCTTTTAAGGCACTGGAAAAATCGACCCGATCGGTTTGCTTGCCATCGTCATTTTTCTTAACGTTGGCCGCCTTGTCAGTTCTTCCCATTGGCCCTACGGGTCCGTATCCTCTGTTTCCAACGATTCGATCGACCATAACCAACTCCTGTTGTTACTGGTCAAAACTGGCAGCAAAAGTGTCCAGTTTCTCCATAATAGCTTCGTAAGTTTTTTGTGAAATTTCCGGCAATGCCCCACCAAAGGCCTGCTGTGCTTCTTTAAACCCCTTGTCGATGGAGTCTTTCATCTGCTGTATTTTGTTCGGGTCATTACCAAAACCATTGATAGCAAACTCAACGATCCGATCCGAGGTCTGCTCAACCCCGAAATAACCATCATCAGCCACCAGTACCTGGGCTTCTTCCGGCGTCAAAGTCGCCAGATCAATGATCCCGCTACCGGTATCGACGGTACTGGCCGCCCCCTGATCAAGCAGGGTCTTGACCACCAGTTGCCGTAATAAATCGTAGGGTTCTGCCACCTTCAGGCCAGGCCCATAGGTTGCTTCAGCCTTTTTACTGCCCCCCAGGGAGACCCGATCCGCGCCGCCTGCCGGCGCCTGGTGCGTTGGTTTGCGCTGGGCTTTCTCTTCCTGTAACGGGGCATTCAACGGCTTTGCGCTACCTGTCGGATCGATCTGTTGGGCCATGGCTAACCTCCCTGTTGTCCATGAATAAGATACCTTCTATGGGTGTGTTATCGACCGCATTAATGATCTTCTTTAGTTTTTTTTGGAGCACACGCTGCTCTTTTTTAAGAATGGTAACAGCATATGGGGTTGACTTTCGTCTGGTTAGCCACTACAAATGATACTTTATAAATAATTATTGCGGGAACGACGCCTTGCCCACAGGATATGCCACAACCATGACCGATCAGAACAAATGTCAACTTCCCCAACATTGGGCTCAAGGGTGGGCTCACTGTGCCTTCACAGCACAGTCACCGATCGCCTACGGAGCAGGGGAGACGGTGCTGCTGGCAGAGAAAGATGCGACCCTGCTCAAACTGGGCAAGTCACTACTGGAAATCCTCGGTTACCGGGCTCTGACTGCCAACTGTGGCGCCCAGATCCTGGAACAATGTACAAAAGAACAGATCGATATGATTGTTTTTGATGTGGAGATAGATCATCAGGTGGCTGAGGCCGACAAGGTTCTCGCCGGCATCAAAGATCTCCAGTGCACGACGAAGATATTAGTTTCAAGCGCCCATGATGTTGCCTTGGGATTGAGTAGCTGTCCGACTGTAGAAGGCCTGCCGGTACTAAGCAAACCCTTCACCGTACAATCTTTCAGCCAAGCCATCCGCCAGTGTCTGGGGGACGGAAAACAGGAAGTAGGGAGCGGCTAATAGGGAGTGGAGAGCTATGCCTGGCGTGATTTGCGCTTGCGTAACCGCTGTACTTCGTGCACCCGCTTTTCCGCCAGCTTGATCTGCTGTTCCTGACTGCCCGCTACTCCTTTGCGCGGTCGCGGTTCATGCTGACGATAACTGCCGTCGGATTGCATTTGCCAGCCATTGACACGGTCGTTTAGCTGCGTTTCCATCATCTCCAGCACTTGCTGACGCAAATCGGGAGAACTGACCGGAATCAGGGCTTCCACCCGGTATTCGAGGTTACGCTTCATGGCATCAGCCGAGCCGAGCAGCAACTCCTGTTCACCACCATTGTAAAAATAGTAGATACGGGCGTGTTCAAGAAAACGCCCGACGATCGACACCACGCGAATATTCTCCGACAAGCCAATAATCCCCGGCCGCAGGCGACAGCTGTCGCGGATCAGCAGATCAACCTTGACCCCTGCCTGGGAGGCACTGTAGAGCGCGCGGGTGATCTGTACATCCTCGAGGGCATTCATCTTAAACACAATCCGTGCTGACTTCTTGCTGCTGTGGCTGGCAATTTCCCGCTCGATTTTATCAAGCAGGGTTTTTTTCAGGATTTTCGGGGCCGGCAACAGGCGCGTGTAGTTGCGTTTGGGGGTAAAGCCGGTGGTCAGGTAATTGAACAATTCGGTGGCATCGCGGCCAACATCCTTATCGTAGATCAACAACCCGAGGTCACTGTACAAGCGGGCAGTAAGCGGATGATAGTTACCGGTTCCAATATGCACATAACGCCGCAATCCCTTGTAATCTTCGCGAATAACCAGAATCATTTTGGCGTGGGTTTTCAAGCCGACAACCCCATAGGTCACATGAATGCCCGCTTCCTCCATTCGCGTAGCAAGATTGATGTTGGCCTGTTCATCAAAGCTGGCCTTGAGTTCGACCACCACTGCCACTTGCTTGCCGTTGCGCGCCGCGCGAATCAGATAATTAATGATACCGCTGTTGGGGTCAGTGCGATAGAGGGTCATTTTGATGCCGCGCACCTTGGGATCGCCGGCAGCTTCGTGCAAAAATCGTTCGACCGACGACGAAAATGCCTCATAAGGATGCTGCAGCAGGATCTCACGCTGATCCCGGATACAATGAAAGATACTGCGTTCTTTGTTCAATAATGGATGATCAATGGGGTGATGAGGCGCATCTTTCAAAGCAGGAAATTCCAGGCGATATAACTCCCATAGATCGCGCAGCCCAAGCATCCCTGCGGAGACAAAAACGTCGCGCTCCTCGTTCAGTCCCAATTCAGCCGCCAAGCGCCCGCGATATTCAGCAGAGGCATCAGGTGTCACCTGCAAGCGGACTATAGGGGCAACCCGACGGTGCTGCAGGGTGGTCTCAATCAGCTCGAGCAGATCATCCGCGTGTTCTTCGTCCTTACTGGTATTGGCGTTGCGAGTGACGCGAAACAGCTCACAACTAAGAATCTCCATGCCGGGAAAAAGCAGATCCAGATTTTGTTCCATCACCTCTTCGAGCAAAACATAGCGGTGTCCCTGATCTCCAACCTGCTGAAAGCGATTAGCCCCGGCCCCTACCGGAACTTTGACGCGCGCCAGGGAAACTTCCTTGTCACCGGGATAGCGCAGTTTGACAAACAGATTGAGGGACAAGTTGGAGATAAAGGGGAATGGGTGGGTCGGATCAACCGATTGTGGGGTGATCAACGGAAACAGGTTATCGTAAAAAAAACTGCGCAGCGCCTCCCGCTCACTGTGTTCTAATTCACGATAGCCAAGGACCTCGATCCCTGACTTCGTCAGAGATTTAAGCAACTCTTTTAACGCCTGCTCGCGCCGGTCGCTCTGGTCGATCAAGGCTTGATAGCAGGCTTCGACCTGCTGGCGCGGCGTACGCCCATCGACAGTGACATCCTGAATACCGGCGGCCACCTGTTGTTTGAGACCGCCGATGCGCTTCATGAAAAACTCGTCCATGTTCGAGCCATAGATCGCCAGAAACTTGACCCGTTCCAGCAAGGGCAAGCGCTGATCCGCAGCCTGGCTCAAGACCCGGTTATTAAACTCCATCCAGCTCAACTCACGGTTGAGGTAGAGCGTGGAATCATTTAAATCAAATTCTTTTTTTTCTGCCGACACCTGAACCTCCTGTGGCAACGGTGGCATAACATCTGGCGTTAGTGGCACGGGTGAATGCGGCATCTCTTATCTCCTTGTTAATATAGCAAAAACACCGCGAAAGCTTAGCCTGCCTATGTGAGAATTGTGTGAGAATGCTGTTTTCCCCCAACTTTCTATCCGAGCCATGGCAATACCTCAGACTGATGGGTTATGATGACAACCGCAGTGCCAGCTCATTCATTGATGCTTCAGCATTCTACAACGATTTGAACCTGGTGCCATGAGGAAATTACCATGACCGATAGTGACATTGACCTGCCGGCAAACACGCGCCTGGCTGCCATCGATATCGGCACCAACTCGATCCGCTGTATTGTCGTAGAAGCCGATGCCCAGGGCAATTTTCGCGTCCTTGATGATGAAAAAGCCCAGGCGCGCCTGGGCGAAGGATTAAGTGAAACCGGGGTCATCTGTGATGCCGCCATCAGACGCGCTATCGACGCATTAACGCGGATGAAACGCATTTGCGCCGGGCTCGGTGCCGAGGTTGCTGCAGTGGTTGCCACCAGTGCAGTACGCAAGGCCCGCAACCAGAGAAGTTTTCTCTCTCAGGTTAAAGCGGCGACCGGCCTTATCATCGATGTGATCAGCGGCGAGCAGGAAGCTGAATTCGCCGCATTAAGTGTTCATCACAATTTTGCCATGAATCAACAACGTTTTGCCATGGCCGATATTGGTGGTGGCAGTGTGGAAATTGTCGTCGCGGTTGGTGATCACACCGAGAATCTCATCTCGCTGGATCTGGGGGCGGTTTTTCTGACTGAAACCTATCTTACTCACGACCCGGTTGGCAGTAGCGAACTCGACAAGGTACGCAAGCTGGTACGTAAGGAGCTCAAAGCTCATGGTATCGGCAAGGGCTTGGCGGTCTCCTGCCTGATCGGCTCAGGCGGCACCATGACCAACATCGCCGGCATGATCATGGCGATGCGCGGGGAGCAGTATGAATCGGTGCATCGCTATGAGGTGCTCCACTCTGAAGTTGTGCACATGCTGGCGATGACTGCCCGCAAAACCCAGAAGGAACGCTTGCTGATCCCCGGCCTTAATCCGGAACGTGCCGATATCATTCTCGCCGGGATGGTGGTGGTCGATGAGCTGATGCGGCGACTGCGCACCAACCTGCTGCGCATCAACGGCCAGGGTATCCGTGAGGGACTGATTCTCCACAGCCTGCAACAACGTCAGCTGCTGCCGTTACGCGCCCCTTCGCGAGATTGGCGTGAAGCGCTGATCGAGTTTGGCCGATCCTGCCGCTTTGACGAACAGCACGCCAAACAGGTTTGCCGCCTGGCAGAAACCATCTTTGCTGCAGTAGCCACCAGTTACGAACTGAATGATCGCCACCGCGACCTGCTCATCGCCGCCGGGCTGCTTCATGATATCGGCTATTTCATCAGCTACGACCGCCACCATCGCCATACCTATCACCTGATCCGCCATGCTGATCTATTTGGTTTTTCCCCGCGCGAACGTGAACTGATCGCCAACATTGCCCGCTACCACCGCAAAGCCAAACCGAAGAACAGCCACGAAAGCTTTACTGCCTTAAGTACGGACGATCAGCAACTGGTGCGCCGCCTTGGCGGCATTGTGCGGCTTGCCGACGGTCTCGACCGCCGACGTAATCGCCAGGTTAAACAGATAGAGTGCCGATTGACTGACAAAAACCTTGAGATGACTCTCACAAGCCCGCAGGAAATGTCGGTAGAACTCTACGGCGCCCGCAGCAAGTCTGATCTGTTCGAGCAGGCCTTTGACCGGCCTCTGCTGGTCTCTGCAGGGCACGCTGACGGTTAATTTTTTGTATTTGTTCAACATCAGGTCGGCGGATGATCGGTAAAATTGCAATGTTTTTAGGGACCTGTTAATATTCTTACGAGTAACAATCAATGCTGGAGATCAGACATGACCCAGGACATCCGCTGGCAACAACGATTTACCAACTTTCAGGATGCTCTTAAGCAACTGCAGAAGTTTATCGACAAGGGCGATCTGTCCGAACTTGAACAACAGGGTTTGATCAAGGCCTTCGAATATACCTATGAACTGGCTTGGACTACACTGAAGAATTATCTTGAGTATCAGGGTGAAACGGAACTTTTCGGCTCGCGTGATGCGATCCGCAAGGCTTATCAGGTCGGATTGATTGCAGGCGGTGAGATCTGGATGGATATGCTTAAAAGCCGCAATAAAACCTCACATATCTACAATCAGGAAACCGCTAACGAAATCGCTCAAGCAATTTTTTCGGAGTACCATCCACTCTTTATCAGTTTTCAGCAGAGAATGAGCGGACTTGTCCAGGATACCAATGAATGACCAAGCATACGGCCTCAGCGCAGAGGATATTGATCGGATCTGTGAGGTTTTCGCGCACTATCCTGCAGTGGTCGAGGTGCAGATATATGGTTCACGTGCACTCGGGAAACAGCGTCCAGGATCGGATATTGACCTGACTCTAAAAGGAAACGGCCTCGATCTAAAAACCCTTAATCGCATTAGCAATGATCTCGACGATCTGCTCTTACCCTACATATTTGACCTCTCTATCTATTCACAGGTTAAAAATGATGCGTTGTTAGAACACATCGAACGTGTTGGTCGAGTTTTTTACGAAAAAATCTGACCGTGACAGGGCAGCGCTGACCGAGATTTTACAGCAATAAGACAACAAAATCGTCCAACGCGCACACTCCGACAGGTTAATCCTCTTTTCTGCCATCAGGATGACCTGTCCCTTTAACGACTCCCGGCTTTCCGGTCTTAAAATCATTTTCCATATAATCAATTAAATCATCGGTTGACAACACCTTGGCACAGGTGCTGTTGGCAACAGCCAAAGCCCTTTCCTGATTCGCTGTCGCTGTTGCCACGGCATCACCGACGACAACGACATCATATCCACGTGAATTCCCAGCGTACGCAGTGCTGAGAACACATTCATCAGTCCACAAACCGACGATGACAATCGTGTCAATCGCAAGGGCTTTGAGCTTTTCGTCAAGGTATGACCTGCCCTGTTCATCAAAAGTCCAGAACATGTCCAGATGTTTACCGTGATAGAACCATCCCTCCGAGATTTCCTGCTCTGTTGGTGCAATTTCAGCCAATGGTTTTAATCCTGGAGCACCGTTAAAAACATAAACAGCATTTTCCGGATCTTCCGGCCGCAAGCCTTGTGGACCATACCAGCGATCCATGGCGTTTGAGATACCATCATCATATCTGCGGGTCCACGAACTCCAGGCAATGCACACCCCGTCGCTGCCGGCTCCGGCCTGACGGAACGCTTGCACTATTCTGGTCATGTTGGGAAGGATACCGCCGGCATAGGGTCGGTACTCTTCCTGGCAGTCATCCAACAGCAAAGCGATTCTGCGAGGCCGATCGTTCAAGTCCCAAGCAGCCCAAAAGGCCAGAGGAGTCTGATTCGGCCCCCCCGGGGTTTTACTGTGATTATCCATCGGCTGCAAAGCAAGATCCAGGTCCCGATATTTGCAGGGCTGCTGCAACGCTTCCTTGAGGGTCAAGATGTTACGGTCATCATCGATCATCACCAGACTCCTTTTTTTGAGGGTAAAACCGGGCATCTGCAGAAACCAAAGTTTTCCGTTAAAGGTTAACAGCTGTCTGGGTATTAACAAGTCGATTAACGGCGACCTTAGGTCAACCGGAATATCTAATCAGAGGGAAATCATTCTAACGATCAAGATCGTCGGGTCGCGGGTCCACTGGCCGTATTAAAACCGGATAGAGTCGAGAGCAAAACCACCATGGGCAAGTTTATTAACGAAAAAACAGTAGTTTGAAATAAGGATATTGGCGTTTAAGATACTTGATACGCGGTGTTCGATATACATTGTGCCCTCAATCCTATGTCCAAATTGTCAGAATCTGGACGCCAGTTCCGGCACCGTGCGCCAGGGAACAATGTCACAATGACTGCGTTGTTGACGTACATCACCGCCATAAACGAGTGCCGGAGAAGCGGCAAAATCACCAACAAGGTCCTGCCAACGCTTCAATGGGCGAAAAAAATCGGCACCAATCGTTTGCCCGGATTTAATTTCGACAGGAAGAACACAAACACCCTGATCTACCAATAAATCGACTTCATGCCCTGAACGATCCCGCCAGAAATAGAAATTGGGTTCTTTACCTGAATGCCACCGAGCCTTGAGGCACTCCGACACCACCCAGGACTCAAACAAGGCTCCAAATAACGGATGAACTTGCAAATGTTCCGGACGCTGAACACCAAGAAGCCAGGCAGCTAATCCGGCATCAAGAAAATAAAGTTTGGGCGTTTTGACCAACCGTTTATTGAAGTTACGATGGTAAGGCTGGAGCAGATAGATCAGATAGCTGGCCTCTAACACGCCCAGCCATGACTTGGCTGTGTTGTGGGTAATACCGCAATCCGCAGCAAGACTAGATAAGTTAACTAACTGACCATTGCGCCCGGCGCATAAGCGCACAAAGCGCTGAAAGGTCGATAGATCTCGAACGTTGATCAGATCACGTACATCGCGTTCAATATAGGTGCGAACATAATTAGCATACCAGGTGGAGGGTTCATAGCCACGGTCATAAATCGGCGGATAGGCTCCCATCCACAACATATCAACCAGAGATTCCGGTGCCTTTCCTGCCGCAGCAAGAGCCTGCAAAGAAAAGGGCAATAACGGCAACAGAGCAACACGGCCAGCCAGGGTCTGACTTAAACCTGACCGTAAAGAAAACTGCTGAGAGCCGGTTAAAATAAAATGACCGACTCTCTGTTCACGATCAACAATACCCTGCAGATAAGACAGCAACTGCGGACATCGTTGTACTTCATCCAGAATCGCCCCATCAGGAAATTGGGCGAGAAACCCCCGTGGATCAGTTTGGGCAAACTCCCGGGCATCCAGGTCTTCCAGCAGTACATAGGCCTTGTCACAACAAACATGACGCACCAATGTCGTCTTACCCGACTGACGAGGGCCGGTTACAGCAACCACTGGATACTGTCCAAGAAGTTTTTTGAGAGTGTTTTCAGCGCTACGATTAATAAACATACTTGAAAGCTAAACTTTATTTGGCTAATTGTCAATAGAGTTCTCAATTAGCGCACTACTCCCTTGCAGTCACCAGACAGTCACGAGTAGACTCAAAACAAAAGCTGATTATTACCAATCTTCCGTTGATACAGCTTTACCCCCTCTCCCTGAGGGTTAGGGTTAGGGTGAGGGGGAATTTTGACCATTTCAAGCCCCCTCATCCGGATTGCAGCCACCTTCTCCCCTTGGAGAAGGGTTCAAGCGGAAGATCAGTAATCAG
>Ga0102938_10004606_pt1 | contig 10115 bp, 9 predicted proteins | sample SalPonR2_B_D2_MG_FD_84516 | JGI IMG/M metagenome (GOLD analysis project Ga0102938, IMG submission 84516) | Salt pond soil microbial communities from South San Francisco under conditions of wetland restoration - Salt Pond MetaG R2_B_D2_MG | ecosystem: Environmental > Aquatic > Marine > Intertidal...
ATGGCTGTGACGCAAGTGGTGTGTCCGGCCATGTGAATGGAGCGGACCATGCCACGGCAAACGACCCCTCTCACACCGGTTTTGGCCCGGCTAAAGTGGCCCCTGACCCTGACTTGGGCGGGGTTGATCGCCGAGCGCGTCGTGCGCGCCTTTTGGCCCTTGTGGTGTCTGATCGCACTGTGCGTGGCGGCGTTGATGCTGGGGCTGCATGATTTTTTGCCGCTTGAGGTTGTCTGGGCGCTGAGTGTGTCTGCGTTTCTGGGCAGTCTGATCTTTGTCTACTCCGGCGCGTGCGCTTTTCGCTGGCCCGTGCGCGCGGTTGCCGTTGCGCGGCTGGATGCCAGTCTTCCGGGGCATCCGCTGACGGCGTTGCGCGATGCGCAGGTGATTGGTGGTGGCGATCCCGCGTCAGAGGCCCTGTGGCGCGCGCATCAGGCCCGGATGGCCGAGCGCGCCGCGCAGGCGCAGCCTGTGCAGCCGGATTTGAAACTGGCGCGACGCGACCCGTTTGGCTTGCGTTATGTTGCATTGCTGGGGCTGATCGTGGCGCTGCTGTTCGGCTCGGTCTGGCGGGTTGGAACCGTCGGAGAGCTGCGCCCCGGTGGTGCTGCGGCTTTGGCAAGTGGGCCGGCGTGGGAGGGGTGGATTGAACCTCCGGCTTATACCGGGTTGCCCAGCCTGTATTTGAACGATCAGCGCGGCCAGATTGGTGTGCCCGAGGGCAGCCGCATCACCTTGCGCCTGTATGGTGAGGTTGGAGCGTTGCGTGTCGCCGAGACCGTATCGGGCCGGACCGACGATATCGGCGCGGCAACCCAGCCCGAGCAAAGCTTTGATGTGGCGCAGTCCGGGCTGTTGCAAATCGACGGCCCCGGTGGCCAAAGCTGGGACATCACAGCCCAGGCCGATGCGCCCCCAGGCGTTGAGATTTTGGAAGACGGCCGCGAGACGACCTTTGACGGCCAGATGAGCCAACCCTTTCGTGCCATCGACGATTACGCTGTGACCGCTGGCACGGCGACCTTCCGTTTGGACATGCCAGCGGTTGATCGGCGTTTCGGCTTGGCCACCGAGCCTGAGCCGCGCAGCCCGATCGAGCTGGATCTGCCGATGCCGATCACTGGCGATCGGGCCGAATTCACGGAAACCTTGATTGAAAACCTGTCGCAGCATCCATGGGCACATTTGCCGGTGACGTTGCAGGTGCAGGTCGAGGATGCGGCGGGCAATGTCGGCCAGAGCCCACCAAAGGCAATGGCCTTGCCCGCGCGGCGGTTTTTCGATCCACTGGCGGCGGCGGTGATCGAGCAGCGGCGCGATTTGCTGTGGTCCAAGGCCAATGCCAAGCGGGTCACGCAAGTGTTGCGCGCGGTCTCGTACAAGCCCGAAGATGGTCTGTTTCGCCGTGAGGCGGATTACCTGAAATTGCGCGTCATCCTGCGGCGGCTGGAAACCTTGGTGCAGACGGACGGCTTTGATGATCCGGCGCGGGATCAGATCGCCCAGGCCCTATGGGATTTGGCGCTGACTCTGGAAGAAGGCGATATTGGTGACGCCTTGGAGCGTATGCGCGCGGCCCAAGAACGGCTGAGCGAAGCCATGAAAAATGGCGCCAGTCAGGAGGAAATCGACCGTCTGATGCAAGAGTTGCGTCAGGCGACGGCTGATTACATGCGCCAAAAGATGCAACAGGCGCAGCGTGAGCAGCAAGAGGGCGGCGACCCCGAGCAGGGCGAAATGGATCAAGACATGATGCGCATGACCCAGCAGGATTTGCAGGACATGATGGATCGTATTCAAGAGTTGATGGAGCAGGGGCGCATGGCCGAGGCGCAGCAAGCTTTGGAAGAGTTCCAGCAGATGATGGAAAACATGCGCGTCACCCAAGGCCAAGGGGGCCAGCAGGGTCAAAGCCCCGGCCAGCAAGCGATGGAAGGTCTGGCCGAGACGTTGCGCGATCAGCAAGGCCTGTCTGACGAGGCGTTCCGCGATTTGCAGGAACAGTTCAACCCCGATGCCCAAGCCGGTGAGCGGCAGGGCAATCAAGGCCGCAATGGCGGGCAGGGGCGTGGTCAAAGCCATGAACAACAGGGCCAGCAGGGCGAGGGCCAGGGCGGCCAACAACCCGGCCAGCCCGGTGAGCAAGGCGGCCAACCCGGACAAGAGCAAGCCGAGCGCGGGAAGGGTGCGGGCGGCGATCTGGCTGAGCGTCAAGAGGCGCTGCGTCGCGAATTGGAGCGTCAGCGCGGCGGGCTGCCCGGAGGCGGATCCGAGGCCGGCGATGCAGCGCGCGAGGCGCTGGAGCGGGCCGAACGGGCGATGGAAGGCGCGGAACAGGCGTTGCGCGGTGATGACCTGCCCGAAGCGCTAGACCGCCAGTCCGAGGCGATGGAGGCCCTGCGCGACGGAATGCGCAATCTGGGCGAGGCCATGGCCGAAGCTAACCGCGAACAACAAGGCGGACAGGGGCAGGCACGCGGCCAGCCGGGCCAACAGCAGTCCGACCCGTTGGGTCGCCGTTCGGGTGATGGCAATCAGGTGGGCACGGAGGATTCACTGTTGCAGGGCGAAGATATCTATCGCCGTGCGCGCGAACTGCTTGACGAGATCCGCCGACGGTCCGGGGATGGTGAGCGCCCGGAGGTCGAGCTGGACTACCTCAAGCGGCTGTTGGACCGGTTCTGAGCCTCAAACCTGTCTGGCGCGTATCCGTCAGGATGATTTTGCCTAGCCCAAGAAGGACGTGATCGTCCTGTTCAGCAGGCTGCGCAAGCTATCTATGGTGGTCACGTAGTTGGTCATTGGGCTTTCGAGCGCCGGGTGCATTCCTGCGATCTGCGGGGCGAATACGTAGATCAGCGTCAAACCGGCGAATAGAAGCACCGAAAGAAAAAACCCACGCCGAAACCCGCCGGATTTATTTCGACTTGTCTGTTGGGCCGCATCTTGTGCGATAGCGGTTTCGGGTCTGGAGCTTGGATTGGAATCGAGCGAGGAATTGATTTCGTCGATATCCGGCAACAAATTGCGGCGCGAATCCGGGTCTATATCGGCTTCGCCATCGTCTTCGATGGCTGGGCTTTGGGGCTTGGCAGCCAAGGGCTCCGGCGCTTGCGGCGAAGTTTGATCTGCGTCTAAACCACGTAGCCGCGCCATGCGTTCGCGGGCTTCGCGGGTGCGTTGATCTTCGCCGCTATCATCAAGGCCCATTTCGGTCTGGGTTTCCAAACTGCCCCCATCTGCTGCGCGGGCCTGTTGTTCGCGTTCGGCCTCTTCGCGCAGAAGGTCACGGATGGCGGGGTCAAGCTCGCGGCGCGTTGCGCTTTCGGTGGGCTGATCTTGGGTCTGGTCGTGATCGTCGCTGTTATCGTCCCAGTTGTCCGGCTCACTCTCGGACGATATTTCGTTATCGTCTGTTTCCACCGGTTGGTCGTCTTGTTCGTCGGGTATGGCGTCATAGTCGGCGTCGGGGTCGATTGCGTCTGTGTCACCTTCAGGATATTCGTCAGCGTGTTCGGTGGTGTCTGGCGATGGCTCGCCCTCGGGCGGCATGTGATCGGGATGATGCTGAAACCATGTGTCGCCGCAGTTGGAACACTGCACATCGCGCCCGGTTTTCGGGATCACTTCGTCGGGCACTTCGTATTGTGCCCCGCAATTTGGGCAAGTCAGCCTCATTCTGCCACCTGTCGCCTGCCAGCGGTATCCGCCTGTTTCTCCTGTTGATACAATAGGCGGTAACATGCTGTTGCGAAAGGGCAAAGCAAATCGCGCCTGTAATCATTGCACAACTTTGTTCCGTAAGGCATTTAAGGTCAGCAGTTTGCGCGCGAGGGAACAGGTTTGATCGAGCTGGAAAATGTCGCCTACAGTTACGGTGGGGGGGAATTGCTGAGTGATGTCTCGTTGCAGCTTCAGCCCGGATCGTTCCATTTCCTGACCGGCCCGTCCGGTGCGGGCAAGACCACCTTGCTCAAGCTGTGCTATGGGGCTTTGTTGCCCACAGCGGGAGATGTTCGCCTGTTTGGCACGGATGTGCGCGGCATGGACCGCGACGATATCGCAATGACCCGACGCCGGATCGGCGTTGTGCATCAAGATTGCCAGTTTCTGGACCACCTCAGCGTGTCGGACAATATCGCCCTGCCCTTGATGGTGTCGGGGCGCGATTTACTGACTGAGGGCGCGAATTTGAAGGAATTGACGAATTGGGTGGGGCTCAAGGCCCGGGCCGAGGCACGCCCACCTGAACTGTCGGGTGGCGAACGCCAGCGCGCGGCGCTGGCCCGCGCGATCATCATGTCGCCCGATATGGTTTTGGCTGATGAACCCACGGGCAATGTCGATTGGGACATGTCGCAGCGCCTGTTGCGCCTGCTGGTCGAGTTGAACCGAATGGGCAAAACCATCATGATCGCCACCCATGACCTTGCCCTGATCCGCGCTGCCAAGGCCCAAGTTCAGGCCCGCGTTCTGCGGATTTCAAACCGGCGACTACATTTCGCGGGGGCGGACCTGTGAGACCTGATCTTGCCAAAATTGGGGAATTGATCGTGGGGGATGCGCAGGCCGACCGGGTTGTGCCGCCCACCGGATTTACCGCGCAATTGACCTTGTTCAGCGCTGCCGCGATGGCGTTTCTGGCCGTTTTCGCGCTGGCGCTGTCTCTGGCCACCGGGCGGCTGGCCGATCGTTGGGGCGATGAATTGGCGCGCAGCTCGACCGTGCGGATTTCCGCGCCCGAAGGCCAGTTGGCGGCACAGACCGACGCCGCGTTGAAATTGCTCAACAGCACACGGGGCGTGGCCAGCGCCCGCGCGCTGGATAAAGATCAACAGCGTGCCCTGCTTGAACCGTGGTTCGGGCCTGACCTACCGATTGAAACCCTGCCCATCCCGCAGTTGATCGAGGTGATTGAGGAAGACGAGGGCTTTGATCCGCAAGGCTTGCGCCTGCGCCTGTCGGCCGAGGTGCCGGGCGCTGTGTTGGACGATCACACCCGCTGGAGGCGGCCACTGGCGGATGCGGCGGGCCGCTTGCGGCTGTTGGGCTGGCTTTCGCTTTTGCTTATTGGCGGGGCCACGGCTGCGATGATCACGCTGGCGGCCAATGCGGCCTTGGCGGCCAATGCGCAGGTGATCAGCGTTTTGCGGCTGGTCGGTGCGCGCGACGGGTATATTGCGCGGGCGTTTGTGCGGCGCTTTACCTTGCGGGCGTTGACCGGCGCCGCCGTTGGGATGGTGCTGGGATATGCAGCAATCTTTTTGTTGCCCTCGGCGCAGGCCGAAGGTGGGTTTTTGACCGGTCTTGGCTTTCAAGGCTGGCACTGGATCTGGCCGCTGCTTATCCCGCTGCTGGCGGCGACGGTTGCCTTTGCCGCGACGCGTGCGGCGGCGATCAAGACGTTGAAGGATATGCCATGAGCCATGCCGTTCAATGGTTGCGTTCTCTGATCTTTGTGGTCAATATCTATGCGATGATGGCGATCATGGGGATCGTCTTTTTCCCTTGGGCGCTGGTCAGCCGCCGCGGTGCGCAGGCGGCGTGCCACATGTGGTGCCGCTGGGTGCGATGGACAGCGCGCTGGATGGTGGGCTTGCGCACCGAAGTGCGTGGCACCCCGCCCACCGATGAGGTTCTGATCGCAGCCAAACATCAATCCTTTCTGGACATCATCCTGATTTTTGGCGCGGTGCCGGCGGGCAAATTCATTATGAAGCGTGAATTGATGTGGGCGCCGGTGATCGGGCAATACGGGCTGAGAATTGGATGTGTGCCGGTGGACCGCGGCAAGCGCAGTCTGGCGATAAAGCAGATGGTTTCGGATGTTGCGAAGGGTCGCCAGCAGCCGGGACAGTTGATCATCTACCCGCAAGGCACCCGCATCGCGCCCGGCGTCCATGCGCCCTACAAGGTGGGCACGGGCGTGTTGTATGAAGAACTGGGTCAGGATTGTGTGCCGGTCGCGGCCAACGTGGGCCTGTTCTGGCCGCGCAAGGGGATCATGCGGAAACCGGGCACAGCGGTTGTGGAGTTTCTGCCGCGCATCCCCGCTGGCGCGTCGCGCGCGACCTTTATGGCGCAATTGGAGGACGAGGTGGAAACCGCTTCGAAGGCTTTGATGCGGGAGGCTGGTTTTGACCCCGAAGGTTGAGTATATTCACGACATTGCCGAGCTTGAGTTGCTTTACCCCGCGCCGAGTGCGGCCAGCCTGCGCAAAGTCGCGACGCGTCTGACCCCGCTTTATCGCAAATGGATCGCCAAATCACGGTATTGCATCCTGTCCACTGTCGGCCCCGCTGGCACCGATGGAAGCCCGCGTGGCGAGGATGGACCGGTGGTGACCGAGTTGGACCCGCACACGCTGGCCCTGCCGGACTGGCGGGGCAACAATCGGCTCGACAGCTTGCGCAACATCGTCAGTGACGGGCGAATTTCGCTGCTGTTCATGGTTCCTGGATCGGACATGGTTGTCCGGATCAACGGGCAGGCGCGGGTGACGGTGGATGAGCAAATCCGCGCCATGTTCAATCGCCAAGGCAAACGCCCTGTCACGGTGATTGTGATCAAGATCGCTGAAGTTTACGCGCAATGCGCCCGTGCCACTATGCGATCAGGACTGTGGGAGCGGGACGATAGCAAGGGATTGCCGACGATGGGGCAAATCCTTGCCGAGCAGACCGATGGCGAAGAAGGCGGCGGCGCCTATGACGCCGAGTGGACGGACCGGGCAATCAAGACGCTGTGGTGACGTAAGTGGTGACGAAAAAGGCGGCCTGATCAGGCCGCCTTTGACGTTTAAGCTTGGTCCTTGTCGCGCTCTGGCGTGCGCGCCTCGGGGGGCAAGGTCAGGCGTGGATCGCACCATCGCCGCAGGCCAAGGCCGCTTCGCGCACCGCTTCGGAATAGGTCGGGTGGGCGTGGCAGGTGAGGGCCAGATCCTCGGCCGAGGCGCCGAATTCCATCGCGACGCAGATTTCATGGATCAGGTCGCCCGCCATCGGGCCAATGATATGCGCGCCAAGGATGCGGTCGGTGTCCTTGTCGGCAAGGATTTTGACAAACCCATCTGCGGCAAAGTTGGCCTTGGCCCGGCCATTGCCCATGAACGAAAACTTGCCGACCTTGTAGGCACGGCCCGCGTCCTTGAGCTCTTCTTCGGTCTGACCGACGCTGGCCACCTCGGGGTGGGTGTAGATCACGCCGGGAATAACGCCATAGTTCACATGGCCATGCTTGCCGGCGATCACCTCGGCGGCGGCCATGCCCTCATCCTCGGCCTTGTGGGCCAGCATTGGGCCGGCGATGGCGTCACCGATGGCGTAGATACCTTCCACATTGGTGCGCCATTGATTGTCGGTTTCGATCTGGCCGCGCTCGGACATCTTGACGCCAAGCGCGTCAAGGCCAAGGCCATCGGTAAAGGGTTTGCGGCCCGTGGCGACCAGCACAGTATCGGCGTCAAGCGTATGTTCACTGTCGTCTTTACGCAGCTTGTAATGCACCTTGGCCTTGGTTTTCATCGTCTCGACCGATTGAACGGCGGCGCCCATGATGAATTCAAGCCCCTGCTTTTTGAGCAGTTTCTGGAATTGTTTTTGCACCTCACCATCCATGCCGGGGGTGATGTGATCCAAAAATTCCACGACCGTGACCTCGGTTCCGAGACGGGCATAGACCGATCCGAGTTCCAGCCCGATCACGCCCGCGCCGATGACGACCATTTTTTTCGGGATCTTGGATAATTCCAGCGCGCCGGTGGAGGTGACAACGGTTTTTTCATCCACCTCAACGCCCGGAAGCGACGAAGAGTCCGAGCCGGTGGCGATGATGATGTTCTTGGCCTCGTGCACCTCGTCACCCACCTTCACTTTGCCCTTTTCGGGGATCGAGCCCCATCCCTTGAGCCAGTCGATCTTGTTCTTTTTGAACAGGAACTCGATGCCCTTGGTGTTCTGGCCGATGACGTCATCCTTGTAGGAGAGCATCTGCTTCCAATCGACGGACGGTGATTTTCCCTTGAGGCCCATCTTGGCAAAGTTATGTTCGGCTTCGTGCAATTGGTGGCTGGCATGCAGCAGCGCCTTGGAGGGGATGCAGCCGACGTTGAGGCAGGTGCCGCCCAATGTGTCGCGGCTTTCGACGCAGGCGGTTTTCAGGCCAAGCTGTGCGCAACGGATGGCGGCGACATAGCCGCCGGGGCCGGAGCCGATGACGATGACGTCATAATTTGCCATTTGGATGTCCTTTCGGTTGAGCGGGTTTGGGGGCGCTGCCCCCGTCGCCCGTTGGGCGACTCCCCCGGAGTATTTTGGGAACAATGAAGGTCATATCAGGGCTGCCAGAAGCATAAGCGTGCTGGCCAGAAAGCCCACGGCCCAGATCAGCGAGCGACCGGGCCGCCAGCCGAAGGCGTAGGCGGGGATGTAGAGCACGCGCGCGCCAAGATAGGTGAAGGCGAGCGTGGCGGTGAGGGGTGTTGATTTGTCGGCGAGCGTGACGACGACGCAGGCGATTGTGAAAAGGATCAGCCCTTCGAAGTGGTTGTCCATGGCGCGGCCAAGGCGGGCGGTGCGCTCGGACATTTGCTTTGATGGTTCGCGATCACGCGCGGACATGGTGTAGCCCGGCCCAAGTTCGAGGTTCGCGGGCACCGCGTAGAGGACGTATTGGACGACCTGGAGCAGCGCGGCGAGGGTGAGGGCGGTGAGTTCGGGGGTCATGGGTGTTCCGTGCGAAGGTGCGGTGCGCAGTGAATGCGCACCCTACGTGGTGTAGGGTGCGCTGTTTTACTTAATTCGAGCATGATCCGTCATAGACAAGAGCACCGGCCACGTTGGTTTTGCGATCAATTTTCCAGCCATCAGGGCATATGTTTTTTTTCGCAATAAATTTACCAATGTAGCTTAAGCGTGTGTCCTCTTGCAGCTGGGGGGCGACCAAGCCCTTCAGGTGGTTCTCGGGAAAAGCATGGCGAAAGGTTACTCTACCTTCTTGATCTCGCAGCACTGCTCCACTGCCTGATGCAATATCGAGGGCCGTGTTGGGTTGCCCGCTTACCAACGCTGCAGTTGTCGGATTGCAAGCTGACAACGCTAAGAAAGCCAAAGTGCACTTTATTGTGTGCATAGTTATACTCCCAGTGGCATAAGCGGTAAGAATTCCGCCCTAAGGCGGTGTCGGGTGGGAGTGTGCCCCACCCTGACCAATTACAAATCCATCAACAACCGGCGCGGATCTTCGAGCGCTTCTTTCACACGCACCAAGAATGTCACCGCGCCTTTGCCGTCGACGATGCGGTGATCGTAGCTAAGCGCGAGATACATCATCGGGCGGGCCTTGATTTCGCCGTTCACCACCATCGGCCGTTGCTGGATTTTGTGCATGCCCAAGATACCCGACTGTGGCGGGTTGAGGATGGGCGAGGACATCAGCGAGCCGTAGACGCCACCGTTGGAGATGGTGAACGTGCCACCCTGCATTTCCGCCATCGACAGTTTCCCGTCACGCGCCCGCGCGCCTTTTTCGGCGATGGCTTTTTCAATCGCGGCAAACGACATCGCGTCGGTGTCGCGGATCACCGGCACCACAAGGCCCGTGGGCGTGCCAGCGGCGATGCCCATATGCACGAAGTTCTTATAAACGATATCGGTGCCGTCGATTTCGGCGTTGACCTCGGGCACTTCTTTCAGGGCGTGGCAGCAGGCCTTGGTGAAGAAGGACATAAAGCCCAGCTTGACGCCGTGTTTCTTGAGAAACTCGTCTTTGTATTCGTTGCGCAGGGCCATCACCTCGGTCATGTCCACCTCGTTATAGGTGGTGAGCATGGCGGCGGTGTTCTGGCTGTCTTTGAGGCGGCGGGCGATGGTCTGGCGCAGGCGGGTCATCTTGACCCGTTCCTCGCGCGCGGCGTCATCGGCGCTGACCGGCGCGCGCGGTGCTTGCGCTGGTTGGGCCGAGGCGGCGGGGGCGGATGTGGCGGCAGAGGCGGCCTTGGCCACATCTTCCTTCATGATCCTGCCATCGCGGCCCGAGCCTTGGACCTGATCGGGCGACAAGCCCTTTTCGGCCATTGCTTTTTTGGCTGCGGGGGCGTGCTCAATATCGCCGCCCG
>Ga0102938_10004607_pt1 | contig 10114 bp, 8 predicted proteins | sample SalPonR2_B_D2_MG_FD_84516 | JGI IMG/M metagenome (GOLD analysis project Ga0102938, IMG submission 84516) | Salt pond soil microbial communities from South San Francisco under conditions of wetland restoration - Salt Pond MetaG R2_B_D2_MG | ecosystem: Environmental > Aquatic > Marine > Intertidal...
AAGGAGTTGACCGGCCCGGCCTACGGACATGGCGCGCTGACCTTTCAGGCATGGTATCGGGCGCAATTCGGCACGGCGGCATGGGACGATCTGGACAAGATCCCGCGCACCATGTGGATGGAATACCTGCGCTGGTATCGCTCCGTTCTGGACATCCCGACAGAGAACGGCGTTTCCGTCGATCTGGTCGAGCCAGAGGGCGACCTGCTGCGCCTGCATCTGTCAGGCGCGGTCGAAGATACGATCCTGACCCGCAAGCTGATCTTTGCCACGGGCCGGGATGGCACGGGGCAGCCGAACATTCCGGGTTTCGTAGCGGATCTTCCTTCACGGTATTGGGCACATAGTGCGGATGAGATCGATTTCGCCGCGCTCAAGGACAAACGCGTCGCGGTGGTGGGCGTGGGCGCATCCGCCGTGGACAATGCGGCAGAGGCGTTGGAGCATGGCGCGTCCGAGGTCCGTCATCTCGTCCGCCGCAAGGAGATGCCGACGATCAACAAGATGATGGGGATCGGCTCTTTCGGATTTACTGCCGGCTATGCCAGCCTGCCAGACGAATGGCGCTGGCGGTTCATGCAGTATTCCTTTGCCACCCAGACCCCGCCGCCGCATGGCTCCACCAAAAGGGTCAGCCGCCATCCCAATGCCTATTTCCACTTTGGCAAGGCGGTGGAAACGACCGTGGAAAAGGATGGCGCCGTGCAGGTGGGCTTTGCCGATGGTTCGTCATACGAGGCGGATTTCGTCATTCTAGGCACCGGGTTCACCATTGACCCGATGTCCCGGACGGAATTCGGCGATGCGGCGGGCGACATTCTTCTGTGGCGCGATGTATATACCCCGCCGGAGGATGAGCAGTCCCGCGATCTGGGAAGCTTTCCCTACCTGAACGCGAATTTCACCTTTCGCGAAAAGGTGCCCGGAACCGCGCCTTGGCTTGCCAATGTCTATTGCTTCAACTACGGCGCATCGGCCAGTTTGGGAAAGGTCAGCGGCGACATTCCGGGAATTTCCGAAGGGGCCGCATGGCTGGCGCGCGCCGTGGCGGCGGAGTTGTATGTCGAGGATGTGCGCGATCACTGGCAGGCCATGCTGGACTATGCCAAGCCCGAACTCGACGGCAGCGAATGGGAAGCTTCCGAACTTGCGCCTGCGGAAAAGAAGGGGAAAGTGGCCTGATGGGACTGGATACCACTGCAACGATGATCGCGGGCGTCGCCGGGGATACGCCGGTTGGCCGCGCGGTTGAAACCCGCGCCTCGATTTTCGACATGACGCAGGCCGCTGAGGACGCCGTCCTGCGCCCGAAGGATCCCGGCCCGTGGAGCCACGCCTTGCGCGCTGGCCTTGCCGCGCGGATCGCAACGCTGAACTCAGATGCGGAACTGGCCGCAAGGTTTGTCGCCGACGCGGGCGAATTCGCCATGCTGGCGGATCCGGCCAACGACGGCGATGCGCAGGGGGTATCTGCGGTCGTCGCTTTCATGGACAGGGTCGCGGCAGACACGCGGAACGTGGCGGTGCGCGACGTGTCGGATCTTCAGGCGGCAGGTGTGGCAGATGCCGATATCGTCCGGCTGGCCGAGTTGAACGCCTTTCTGGCCTACCAGATCCGCGTGATCGCCGGTCTGCGCCTGATGAAGGACATTTCCGCATGAGCAAGGTCATCACGAAATTCACCCGCAACGTGCCGCATTGGCAGCCACGCGTCACCCCGGTCGATCTGCAGGAGGCGACCGAAGAACAGTTGGACGCGCTGAAGGTGACGCCATCCAACACCAAGGTGTCGGATTACGTGCTGACGCTGGCCCATGACGTCGAAAGCCTCAAGGTGCGGTCTCCCCTGTTCAACGGCATCATGTATGACAAGGGCGGAATGAGCCGCGCGGAACGGGAGCTGGGGGCGCTTGCCGCGTCGATGGTCAATCATTGCATTTACTGCGCAGCAGTCCACGCGATGCGCCACGCGCAGCTCGAGAAATCGACAGAGGTCACCGACGCGCTTTTCCGGGACGGGGTGAATGCGGAGCTTGGCCCGCGGGACCGGGCGATCTTTGATTTCGCGGTTGCCCTGTCGGAATGTCCATCCAGGGCGGGCCGCGAACAGATGACGGCCCTGCGCGAGGCCGGGCTGGACGAGGCCGAAATCCTGGATCTTGTGCTTTCGTCATCGCTGTTTGGTTGGGCAAATCGCCTGATGCATGTGCTTGGCGATCCGGTCCGGACCGAAAGTGAAGAGGCATAGAGGCCAGCCACCGTATTCGGGGATTGGATTTGCCCGCGCGCACCGGCCCGATGGGCCCCTGTCGATCCAGGGCATGCGCGTGAGCTGACAGTAAGTAGAGGATTTGGGCACATGAAGATCGGATTGGCTGGCGCAGGCTCCATCGCGTTCGGGACCGCAGCTGTTCTGCATGAGCAGGGCCATGACCCTATGCTCTGGTCGCCTTCGGGGGCCGGCACGGCGGGTCTGGCCGAAGGGGCGCCGCTGATCGCGACTGGCGCAGTGGAAACGTCGATGACCCCGCGCATCGCGGCATCCGCGCACGCGCTGGCCCAAGAGAATGACGTTCTGATCCTGACGCTGCCGGGATATGGTCACAAGACCGCGCTGGACGCGCTGGCCCCCCATATCACGCCGCGCCATCAGGTGATCATCTCGTCCCATGCCTCGTTGGGGGCGGTCTATCTTGCGCAGCTTCTGGCAGAGCGGGGCGTAAAAGTGCCGATCACGGCCTGGGGCACGACAATCTGCACCGGGCGGCGACAGTCCGGCACCGAGGTAAAGGTAAACACGGTCCGCAGCCGCGTCGACCTGTGCACCGTTCCGGCCGATCGGTCGGAGGAGGCATTGGCCCTGTGTCAGACCCTGTTCGGGGATCGGTTCCAGTCACGCGATGGCCTGTTGGCGATCTCTCTGTCGAACCTGAACCCGCAAAACCACATGGGTATCGCGCTGGGCAACATCACCCGGATGGAGCGCGGCGAAACCTGGAGCCAGGGGCAGAACGTGACCCCGACGGTGGGCCGCCTGCTGGAAGCACTGGATGAGGAACGGTTGGCCATCGCCCATGCGCTGGGCCTTGAGGTCAAGACGATCTTTGAGCATTTCCACCTGTCGTTCCATGTGCCTGTGGCCTCGATTTCCGAAATGAATCAGCAGATGCATGCGCAGGGCAACGGCGGGACCGGTCCGGCCACCGCCGATAGCCGATATGTCACCGAAGACGTGCCATACGGACTGGTGCTGACCGCCGCATTGGGGCGGCTTGCGGGCCATCCCGCGCCTTTGCATGAGGCAGGTATTCGCATTTTTTCGGCCATGTATGGCCGCGACTTCGAAGAAGAGAACGAAATCCTGAAAGCACTTGATCTGGACCGCTACAGCCTCGACGATCTGAAACAGGCGGCTCGCAGCGGGGTGTTGCGTCACCCCGAAGGCGCCGTCTGAAACCACAATACACAAAAAACCAAAAACCAAAACGACCATGGGACCAACAAGGAGAGACCAAAATGACAAAACTGATCTACAACCGCCGCCGTTTTCTGGGCACTGCCGCCGCGACGGGCGCCCTGCTGGCCTCACCGGCGTATCTGCGCCGCGCGTCCGCGCAATCCGGCGGAGAGGTGAACATCTGGACCTATAACGACTTCGTGCCGGAAGCCTTCAAGGAGCAGTTCGAGGCCGAGACCGGGATCAAGGTGAATGTCCGTCTCGTGGATGACCAGGGCAAGCAGTTCAACCTGCTCGCCGCCGAACAACCCAACCCGACCGTGGACATCATGACCGTGGCGGGCCACCGGTTCCTGCAATTCATCGACAGCGAGCTTCTGGCGCCGCTGGACACGGATCGCCTGTCCAACTGGGGTAACATCAACCCGACCTTCTCGGAATCGGACTGGTCGACGATCAACGGCAACAAGTGGGGCGCGCCGATCCTGTCCGGGATGGAGGTGCTGTCCTACAACACCGACTACGTCACCGAGGAAGAAGCACTGACCTGGGACACGCTGTTCAGCGAGAAATACAAGGGGCAGACTGCCTATATCATCCAGGACATGATGTCGATCGTCATGCTGATGAAGGGGTATGACGGCAACATGGTCGCCTATATGGACGACCCCGAAAAGGCCGCGGCCATCGTCGAGGAAGCCAAGAATTTCCTGATCGAGCACAAGTCGCTGGTGCGCAAGTATTATGACGGTGGCGCCGAATTCCAGCAGATGATGGTCAATCAGGACATCGTGCTGGGTCATTCCTGGAACGGTCCGGCCGCCGCGCTGATCAACGACGGCTTCCCGCTGGCCATGACGATCCCGCGCGAGGGATCCTACGGGTTCGTCTATACCTACAACATCGCGAACAACGCGCCCAACGTCGACAACGCCTATACCTTCCTCGATGCCATTCTGGCCTCGCCGGAAATCGGGGCTGCGATGACCAAGGCATCGGGCTTCATCTCCACCTACAAGGGCGCAGACCAGTATCTGACCGAGCTGGAAAGGAAGTCGACCTCCTTCCCCGAAGAGCAACTGGCCAACTTGCAGTTCTTCCGGGCCGAGGCGAACGACATGAAATACAAACTGGTCGATCCGGCCGTTGAGGCGGTCAAGGCCGCCTGATCTCATCGGTAAATCCGCCCCTGTCCTGCGTGCATCGCGGGGCGGGGGCTTTTGACACTTCCGGAAAGATGATCGCATGACCTACGACGCATCCACGCGGCGGGATGGGCAGACCATTGGCCGAAAGACCGCGGATCGGACTTTCTGGGGCCGACTGTCCTCCTGGGGGCCATATCATGCGCTGATGCGGCTTGTGACGGCCTCACCCCGACGCCAATTCCTGATCCTTGCCGCGCTGCCGGTGCTTTGGGTGCTGACGCAGCACCTTGGACCCATGCTGCAAATGTTGCGCGTCAGCCTGACGGACGCCTATCCGGTCGCGCCGGGTGTGGAACAAAGCTTTACCTTCGACAATTACATGCGGTTCTTCGGAGACAGCATCTTCTGGATGCCGTTTTTCCGGACGCTGACCTTTGCCGCGGTCTTTACCTTCTGCACGCTGATCATAACCTATCCGGTGGCCTATTTTCTGGCCCGTCATGTCAGCCGCCGAAACCAGATGCTGATGCTTTTGCTGCTGCTCATCCCCTTCTGGGTGGGGGAGATCGTGCGGACCTATGCCATCATGATCCTGCTGGGCAATACCGGGGCCGTGAACCTCGTGTTGCGGTTCTTCGGCCTGATCGACCGGCCCATTCCCTTCATGTATACCAGCTTTTCCATGGGCGTCGGGATTGTCTACCTGACCGCGCTCTACATGCTGCTGCCGCTATATTCCGCGTTGGAAAAGCTGCCCAAAAGCCTGAATGAGGCCGCCGCCGACCTTGGCGCAGGGGCATGGACGCGGTTCCGTCGCGTCACGCTGCCCATGACGATCGAGGGGATTTCGTCCGGCTGCACGCTGGTCTTCCTGATCTCGACAGGGTTCTACGCCACGCCGGTTCTGCTGGGCGGGCCATCCACCACGGTCTTTGCCGAAACCATTGCGGGTTTCTTCCACGTCGCCGGGGATCAATGGCCTACGGGCGCGGCCTTTGCGACGATCATGTTCCTCGCGGCACTGATCATCACCGGGGCCTTTCAGAAGCTGATGAACATGCTCCGCAAGGGGGACACGAAATGAACCGTGGCAACCGCATCTTTCTCAGCTGCTTCTACTGGGCCTTTGTCCTCTACGTCTTTGTTCCGCTGTTGTTGATGGTTCTCATGGGCTTCAAGGACAGCAACTTCATCGGGTTTCCGATCCGGTCCTGGACCCTTGATTGGTACACCGGTGTCTTTAACGATGCCGAGGTGTTGTCGACTTTTGGCTATTCCATCGCCATCGCGGTGCTGTCCACGCTTGTCTCCGTCTTTGTTGGCACATGGATCGCCGTACTCTTGCAGGGCCGCAGTTTTCTTGGTCGCACGGCGATCTTCGGGCTGACCGTGCTGCCCGCGCTGGTGCCGGGGATCATCTCTGCCATCGCGTTCCGCATCTATGCCCGCTGGCTGGGGATCGAGCCGGGGATGGGCGCGATTGTCTGGGCCCATGCGGTGCACAACGTGCCCTTCGTGGCGCTGGTCGTGATGGCGCGGCTGTCGACCCTTCCGAAAAGCCAGATAGAGGCCGCCCGCGATCTTGGGGCCGATCCGTTCATCGCCTTTTCGCGGATCACGCTGCCCTATCTTGTGCCCGCGATCCTGGGCGCGTCGATCTTTTGCCTGCTTCTCAGCTTTGACGACTTCGTCCGCTCCTTCTTCCTCGGGGGGTATGAGCCGACGCTGCCGGTGCTGATCTTTGCCAAACTCCGTTCCGGCATGAGCCCGGAAATCAACGCCATCGCCACCGTTGCGCTGATTCTGACCGCTGTCATCGGCATCTGGGCCGAACGCTTTACCCGCCGCGCAAACAAGGAGTCCGACGCATGACGTCCGATCAATCCCCGCTGGTCCGCATCGAAGGTATTTCCAAACGGTTCGGAAATGCCGTGGCGCTGGACAATTTGCAACTGGACATCGCGCAGGGCGAATTCGTGACCTTCCTTGGGCCTTCGGGCTGCGGAAAATCCACCACTCTGCGCATCCTTGGCGGATTCGAACGCCCCGACACAGGCCGAGTGATCCTTGATGGTGAGGACGTAACGAGTTTGCCGCCGGAAAAACGGCATGTGAACATGGTGTTTCAGGACTATGCGCTGTTTCCGCACATGACGGTTGCGCAGAACATTTCCTTCGGGCTGGAGCTGAAGGGCATGGGCCGGGCGGAGATAAAGCGCCGTTCGGATGAGATCGTGACCTTTCTGGAACTTGACGGATTTGAGGGGCGCTATCCCGGGCAACTCTCTGGCGGTCAGCGCCAACGGGTGGCGCTGGCCCGTGCATTGGCCCCGGATCCCGCATTGTTGCTGCTGGACGAACCTCTGGGTGCGCTGGACGCCAAGCTGCGCGGGCAGGTTCAGCAGGAGCTGAAGTCGATCCAGCGGCGCACGCACAAGACCTTCTTTTTCGTGACCCATGATCAGGAAGAGGCGCTGACCATGTCCGACCGGATCGTGGTGATGAACAAGGGCCGGGTGGAGCAGGACGGAACGCCCGAAGAGCTGTATTTTCGCCCCGCAAACCGCTTTGTCGCGGAGTTCATTGGCGAAACCAATCTTCTGTCGGGAAAGGTTCGCGGCGCCGAAGGCGACAAGATCGTGATGGATTGGCAGGGCGAGACGCTGCATGGCCTCGCGCCACAGGCGAAACCCGACCGGGAGCAGATGATCACGGCCTCTGTCCGACTGGAAAAGCTGGGTTTTCATTCGGACCGGCCGGAGACTGCGAACGCTGTCAAGGGGCGGGTCGTGGGGAAGACCTTTCTCGGCAGCCGAATGGCAATGGAAATTGCCGTGGGCGATGCCGGGGAGGCGATGCTGAAAGCCTATGTGGATGCCGAAACCGGCCAATCCGTCGGCACCGAACCGATCTGGATCGGATGGGACGCGGAAAGCATGGCGGTCCTTGCGGACTGACCAACAGGGCTTTCGGGTCTTGCCGCATGTTTTGGGGCCGGCCCCGGAACAGCTCTGATCGTGCCTTGCATACCCTGAACACCTGCGGCGGGTCGTTCCCTCCGGCTAGGCCATCAGGGGCGACGAAATGCGACACTGTATACAGCCGCATACTGTAGACGTCGGGCTGGGCTTGGCCTATGGAGGGGCCAAACCCGCGATGCGAATTCAGAAAGGCTGGACACATGTCTGATACGACCCCCGACATCATTTACACCAAGGTCGACGAAGCGCCGGAGCTGGCGTCTGCCTCCTTGCTGCCGATCATCCAGAAATTTGCGGCTGCGGCAGGGGTCAGCGTCGGCACAAAGGACATCTCGCTCGCGGGCCGTATCATCGCCGCCTTTCCAGAAGTCCTGACCGAAGAACAGCGGATCCCCGACGACCTTGCGGAACTTGGGCAACTGGTCAAAACGCCTGAGGCGAATGTCATCAAACTGCCCAATATTTCGGCCTCCGGGCCGCAGCTGATTGCCGCCATCCGTGAATTGCAATCGCAGGGCTACGCCTTGCCGAACTACCCGGATGCGCCCGCGACCGACGCGGAAAAAGCCGTTCGCGCAAAATACGACACCCTCAAGGGGTCCGCCGTGAACCCGGTCCTGCGAGAGGGCAATTCGGATCGGCGCGCAGCGAAGGCTGTCAAGAAATTCGCGCAGGACAATCCGCACCGGATGGGCGACTGGACCGCGGACAGCAAGACGCGCGTCGCCTCCATGCCGGGAAATGATTTCTTTGCGAATGAGACGTCGGCCACGCTGGACGGCGCGGCGACGGCTAAGATCGTGCTGGAGACTGCCGATGGCGAAACCGTCCTGAAAGAGGGCGTCAGCTATCCGGCGGGAACGGTCGTGGACGCCACCTATATGTCAGCCAAGGCGCTAGACGCGTTCCTCGCCGAGGAAATCGACAAGGTGAAGGCCGATGGCACGCTGTTTTCCCTGCATATGAAGGCCACGATGATGAAGGTTTCGGACCCCATCATCTTTGGTCACGCGGTCAAGGCATGGCTGGCGCCGGTGTTCGAGAAATACGGCGACAAGATGAAGGCGCTGGGCGTCAATCCGAATTCTGGCATGGGCGATCTGTTGATGCGGGTGAAGGACAGCCCCGAGATCATGGCCGCGATCGAGGACGTGCGTACGGCGCGTCCACCGATGTACATGGTCGACAGCGACAAGGGCCTGACAAACCTGCATGTGCCGTCAGATGTGATCATCGACGCGTCGATGCCCGCGCTGATCCGGTCCGGCGGCAAGGGCTGGGGTCCGGATGGCACGGAATCGGACACGACCTGCGTGATCCCCGATAACTGCTATGCGCCCGTCTATGATGAGACGATCAAGTTCTTCAAGCAGAACGGTAAGTTGAACCCCGCGACGGCCGGCACTGTGCAGAACATCGGTCTGATGGCGCAGAAGGCCGAGGAATACGGCAGCCACCCCACCACTTTTGAAATTCCGTCCGACGGCACGGTGAAGATGGTTCTGGAGGATGGCACGGTGTTGCACCGGCACACCGTCGAGGCGGGCGATATCTGGCGCTCAGCCTCCGCGCGCAAGGCGCCGATCGAGGATTGGGTCAATCTGGCGATTGACCGTCAGGCCGCCGAAGGCTGCCGCGCGATCTTCTGGCTGGACGCGAACCGCGCCCATGACGCTGAGCTGATCAAGTTTGTCATGCCCATTCTCGAGGCGCGCGGCGTGGCCGACAAGTTCGAGATCATGGACCCGCGCGCGGCCACACGTGCCTCGCTGGAGACGATCACCGAAGGCAAGAATTGCATCGCCATCACCGGCAACGTGCTGCGCGACTACCTGACCGATCTTTTCCCGATCCTTGAACTGGCCACGTCGGCCAAGATGCTGTCAATCGTCAAGCTGATGAACGGCGGCGGCTTGTTCGAGACGGGGGCAGGCGGGTCCGCCCCGAAGCACGTGCAGCAGTTGATGGAACAAAATCACCTGCGTTGGGACAGCCTGGGCGAGTTCTGCGCACTGGGTGAAAGTTTCAAGTTCCTTGGAGAGACGCGGAACAATCCAAAGGCGCGCATCCTTGGCGAAGCGGTCGAAGTCGCGACACAAGGGATTCTGGACAATGGCCACAGCCCCAGCCGCAAGGTCGGTGAACCGGACAACCGCGACAGCCACTACTGGTTCGCCCGCTACTGGGCCGATGCTCTGGCGGCGCAAACCGATGATGCAGAACTGGCTGCCCATTTCGCGCCAATTGCAAAGGCCCTGACCGACGGTGAGCAAGCCATTGTCGGCGAGCTGGCTGCTGCGCAGGGATCTCCTGCGGATCTGGGGGGATACTACCATTGTGACGAGGCAAAGACCGCCTCTGTCATGCGCCCTTCGGCTACGCTGAACGGCATCATCGGCTGAAAGTGTTGGCCACTGCCATGAAACAAAACACCCGCCGGAGATATCTCCGGCGGGTGTTTTCGTTTTCGGTGTCAGTCCTTCGACACATCCGTTTCCGGCAGTTGCCGTTCCGGTGGATCGTCGTAG
>Ga0102938_10004608_pt1 | contig 10112 bp, 9 predicted proteins | sample SalPonR2_B_D2_MG_FD_84516 | JGI IMG/M metagenome (GOLD analysis project Ga0102938, IMG submission 84516) | Salt pond soil microbial communities from South San Francisco under conditions of wetland restoration - Salt Pond MetaG R2_B_D2_MG | ecosystem: Environmental > Aquatic > Marine > Intertidal...
AGCGGATCGAACGCGAGGCGCGGCGCGATGCGTTGACGCAGTTGCCCAACCGTTCGGCGTTCGAGCGCTCGGTTGCCGCGGCGGCTGAGGATACGGAGGGGGACGGCGTCCCGTTCGTGATGATGCTCGACCTCGACCGGTTCAAGGAGGTCAACGACACGCTCGGCCACCAGGCGGGTGACGATCTCCTGATCGAGGTGGCTCGCCGGTTGTCGGAACGGCTCCTGCCCGGCGACGTCCTCGCCCGTCTCGCCGGTGACGAGTTCGCCGTGCTGGCCTGGCGCTCGACGCGCGAGCAGATGACCGCTTTTGCCGACACGTGCGTGCGCGACGTCGGTCGGCCGGTGACGCTCGACGGGCTGGAGATCGTGGTGACGGTGAGTGCCGGGGTGGCAACGCTCGAGGGTGAATCCGACGAACCCGGCATCTCGCTGCGACACGCTGACATCGCCATGTACAACGCCAAGTCGCAGCGCATGGGTGTGGAGGTCTACAGCGACGAGATCGATCGCCGGACGCCGGCCCGGCTGTCGATGCTCGGCGACCTCCGCTCAGCGATCGAGGGGGCACTTCTCGACGTGCATTACCAGCCCAAGCTCGACTTGGCGAGCGGGATGATCACCGGTGCCGAGGCACTCGTACGGTGGACGCATCCGGTTCGCGGCATGGTGCCGCCGGCCCAGTTCGTGCGCGTCGCCGAGGACACCGGCCTCATCAAGCAGCTCACCGATCTCATGTTGGGCCGCGGCATCTCCACGCTGCGCGACGTCCACGAACGCGGCTACCACCTCGGCATGTCGGTGAACCTCTCCACACACGACCTGCTCGACACCCGGTTGGCCGAGCGTGTGGAACAGCATCTGCGGCACAACGACGTCGACCCCTCGCTGCTCACCCTCGAGATCACCGAGTCATCGTTGCTGATCGACGCCCCTCGCGCCCGCTCCACGATCGGCGAGCTGAACGAGGTCGGCGTCCAGATGTCGATCGACGACTTCGGTACCGGGTACTCCTCGCTCAGCTACCTCCGCCGCCTGCCGGTGGGGGAGCTGAAGATCGACCGCAGCTTCGTCGCCAACGTGCTGCTCGACGAGCAGGACGAGGTGATCGTGCGTTCCACGATCGACCTCGGTCACAACCTCGGTCTGCAAGTGGTCGCCGAGGGCGTGGAGAACAACGAGGTGCTGGAACGTCTCCGCGAGTTCGGGTGCGACGTGGCGCAGGGTTTCTGCATCTCCCGCCCGCTCGGAGCACGCCACCTCATGTCGTGGCTCGCCACCACGGGCCACCCCACCCGCCGCCACGATCCTCTCGACCTCCAGGCATGGCAGGCAGACGTCGACGCCAGCGACGAGCTGCCACCCGCCTGACCGGTCGACGATCCGATCGCGACGAGACCCGATCGCGACGAGACCCGTCGTCGACGAGACCGTCGACGACGAGGACGAGACCGTCAAGGGTTCGACGACGAGACCCGAACCGGCGACCGCTGCCGGAATCGACGAGCGCCTGACCGGATCGACCGGTCATCGGTACCCGACGCTGCAGACCCGTCGACCTCGTCGACCTCGTCGAGCCCGGCGCTCGGTCCCGGTGTCCGGTGTCCGAGGTCCGGTGATCGTTACCGGTGCGCGGTGTCCGGGGCTCGAACCCGGCGCCCTTTCGGGAGACGGGCATCGTCTCGTACAGCGTCGAGGCCCGGACGCGCAGGAGCCCCGGCCTGACGGCCGGGGCTCCTGTCGGTGGAAGACCGCTGATTGATCCTGAGATCAGCCGGCGGCGACAACCTCCGTGCGCTTGTGCTCATCCACCAGTTCCTGCGGCACCGTGTCGGGCACCTGTGCCTGCTGATCCTCCCGCTTGGCCCGGGCGACCCAGGCCATGCCGGCTCCGAGCAGCATGAACGTGAATCCCAGTCCGGCGAGCAGGGCCGAGATGCCGAGCCCCATCTGCAGGCTCGAGTGGGTGACTGTGCCGACCCCGAGCTCACCGACCAACCCGTGGACGGTGCCGCTCCAAGCCATTTCCCGAGCAGGTCCGTCGAGCGGGCTCTGGCGATCGAACTCGGTCCAGTACCGACCGTCGAGCTCGACCTCGTAGGTGCCGGCCTCGTACATCTGGCCGTCGTACTCGACTGCCTCGTCCAGCGTCACCTCGACGGTGCCGCTCGTCGTGTGGTGCACGATGGTGGCCATCTGGTACATGTACTCGGTTCCGGTGTTCACCAGCGGGTCGCTGGGGTCGAGGTCGCCCTCCACCACCGGGTACTGCCACTCGTTCACCAGCAGGTCCATGATCGCGTCGGCGCCTTCGGTGGTGCCACGATCGATCAACTGACCGTCTTCGTTGTAGGAAAGCTCGACGTTCTGGGCCTCGCTGAATGCCTGCAGTGAGTCGTAACCCTCCTGGATCCGGAGGTAGGCGTAGCCGCCTCCCGCCATGAATCCCAGGCCGACCACGGCGAAGACGATGCCGAGGATGGTGAGCCGCTTGCGCATGGAATGTCTCCAATCTTGCTGTCTACAGTTCGTGATTCCGATCACGAACCCTTGGATGACATCCTGGTGATTGCCCGCTGCAAAGTTGAGGGCACAAGGTCCCGGTTCGGCGGCAACATGACGAAGGTCCCGGTTTCGCCGCCGGCCAGCGCCACGGCGACCCCGGATCTTCGGGACTGATGGACCTTCCGGGGCGTCACCCGTCCGGGTGATACTGGTGGCGTGGGCAAACGACTACCGCTCCAGCACGTCACCATCCACGGCCACTCGGTCGGGTACCGGCGCGCCGGTGCCGGAGAGCCGATCCTGCTGATCCACGGGTTGGCGGGAAGCTCGCGCACCTGGGACGACGTGATCCCCGCACTGGCCGAACGCTACGACGTGATCGCGCCCGACCTGCTCGGCCACGGCGAATCGGCCAAGCCGATCGGGGACTACTCCCTCGGCGCCTTCGCGAGCGGGCTGCGCGACTTCCTGTCGGTGCTCGGCGTTCCCAGCGTGACGATCGTCGGCCACTCGTTCGGTGGGGGCGTGGCGATGCAGCTCGCCTATCAGCATCCGCATCTGGTCGATCGGCTCGTGCTGGTGGGCAGCGGCGGGCTGGGCCGAGAGGTGTCGTGGCTGCTCCGGCTGCTCACGCTCCCCGGCGCCGAGTACGTCATGCCCGTCGCGTTCCCGAAGCCGATCGTCGACTGGGCCACCGGTGTGGGCCGTCAACTCGGGAGACGGAACATCCGCAATCCGAAGTTCTCGGAGATGTGGCGTGCGTACAGCTCACTGGCCGGCGCCGAGAACCGCCATGCATTCGTCCGCACGATGCGCAGCGTGATCGACCCCGGTGGCCAGGTGGTGAACGCCAACGACCGGCTGTATCTCGCCGCCCACATTCCGACACTGATCGTGTGGGGAGATCGCGACGGGATCATCCCTGTCGACCACGCCCACGCCGCCCATGAGATGATCGAGTCGAGCCGGCTCGAGATCCTCGAGGGTGTGGGCCACTTCCCGCACGTCGCGGCACCCGAGGTCTTCTGCGAGGTGCTCGTCGACTTCATGGCGGAGACGCGACCGGCGTCGACCCGCCACGAAGCGCTGCGAGACGTGCTCCTCGAAGGAGCCTGAGCGCCACGACGCGCCACGACGCGCCACGGTGCGCCACGCCGCCGAACGATGTGCGACCCACCTGAGATCACGCAGGTCGTCGTCGCTCACCTGACGGTCCGTCGGAACACGACCGAAGCGATGCCCTGGCCCTCGGCGTGGTGGAGCACGTCGGTGTCGGGCCGGTCGAACGCCTCCCTCAGTTCGCCGGCGACCGCATGGAAGGCACCCGGCGGACCGTCGCGACCCGCCACCGACAGCACCGTCACGATGCCGATGCCACCGGGGACGAGCGCATCGACGATCGACGGGTACAACCGCACGTCGCGAAACCGCTGGCAGACCACCACGTCGACGTCGCGCAGCTCGGCGGGCAGCCCGTCGTCGAGATCGACCAGCTGCGTCTCGACGCGAGAGCCAACGCCCGCTGCTCGAGCCCCACGTCCGATCAGATCGATCGCAGCCGGTGAGATCTCGAGTGCGCACACGTCGAGGCCACGGCGAGCGAGCCAGATCGACGTCGCCCCGGTCCCTGCGGCGATGTCGAGTGCCCGTCCTGTGTGGGGGAGGGCATCGACGATCGCCGGGTGGTCGGCGAACGCCTCCGGTGCCTGCGGTTCGGGGAACTCCGCACCCGAATAGCGGCGGTCCCAGCGGATCCGGTCCTCCTCCACGTGGGCAGTATGGCGTCGCAATCGGCGGTGCAGGGATTCGTGGTCGCGCGGGCGGAACGTGGGATCATCGTGACGTGACCGACATCGACGAGGGTTCCAGTACGCAGACCGCCACGGGCTGGCTGTCGCCCGAGGATCTCGAGCTCGTGCGGGCGAACGTACCGATCGTGTACGTCGACGCAGTGCCCGTCCGGGTCGACTCCCTCGGCAACGTCACCGAGGTGGGCATGCTCTTGCGCGTCGCCTCCGACGGCACGATCAGCCGGATGGTCGTCACCGGTCGCGTGCTGTTCGGCGAGCGGGTGCGCGAGGCGCTGATGCGGCACTGCGAGAAGGATCTGGGCCCGCTGGCGCTCCCCCGGGTGCCGGCCAACCCCACCCCGTTCACCGTGGTCGAGTACTTCCCCAACCCGGACCGGTCGGGTTTCTACGATCCGCGGCACCACGCGGTGAGCCTGGCCTACGTCGTCCCGGTCGAAGGCGAGTGCGAACCCACCCAGGAAGCGCTCGACCTCACCTGGTTCACGCCCGAGGAAGCCGTCGGTGACGACGTGCGTACGCAGATGACCAGTGGCCACGACCGCCTGATCCGCCTGGCACTCGCCCACGTCGGCAAGCTCCCCTGAGTCACGGCGAGGGCGACCGCAGCACTCGCCCCCGCCACGACACCGTCTGCCGTCGGCCCGACGCCCCTCCCCGGTGAGACCACGGGGTCAGGAGGGGTCAGGAGGGGTCAGGTGATCCAGAGCAGCAGCCAGAGCGTCGTCATGGCCACCGCAATCGACGCGATCAGGTTGCGGCTCAGCGCCGCGGCGGCGACGCCGGCCGCCAGGGCGGCGACCTCCACGCCCGTGACCCCGTCGATGCCCTCACCGCCCGCGATCAGGTTGATCGCCAGAGCCGACAGCACGGCGGGCCCCACGTAGCGCAGCGCCCGGGTGACGTTGGCCGGCAGCGGTCGATCGGCGAGGAACAGGATGAGACCTGCCCGCGATGCGTAGGTGATCACGCCGACCGCCAGCACGGCCGCAACCGCCGCCGGTGCGTTCATGCCTGTGCTCCGGCCCGGTCCGTCATCACGTCGGCGACGTAGCCGGCGATCACGCCGGACACGGCGCCGAGCAGGATGCTGCCGTTGTTCGGCACCTCGAGAGTGGCGAAGCAGACACCCGCTCCCACCACCGCCGCCACGATGCCCGGCCGATTCGAGAGTCCGAGCACGACGAGCCCGGCGAACATGATCGCCGGCGCCACGTCGAGGCGCCACTCGGTGGGGATCGCAGAACCGAGCAGCAGCCCGGTCGTGACGAGCAGGTTCCACGCCGTGAAGAAGAACACGCCGGCGGTGAGGTAATAGCGTCGCCAGTCGTCGTTCGACAGCTCCGGTCGCGCCACGCCGAGCGCGAACAACTGGTCGATCAGGAAGAACGGGCCGACCCACCGGAACCACCCGGGCTGCTCGCTGAACCTCGGAGCCAGCGCAGCGCTGTACATCACGTGGCGGAGGTTGATGATCGCCGCCGTGGCCACGAGAGTGACCCACGTGGCGGTGGCGGCCAGGCTGACCGTCGCCAACTGGGCGGCGCCGGCGAAGACCACCACGTTGGTCGACCAGGCGATGGAGGTCGGCATGGCCGACTCGGTGATCGCCAGGCCCAACACCAGCGCGAACGGGATCGCCGGCAGGAACAGCGGGATGCAGTGTCGCAGCGCCAGCCGCACGGCCGGGTCGTGGCGCCGCGCAGACGTGCGCTCGGCAGGAGGCGACGGGTCGGGGCTGGACATCAGCCGGCAGGGTAGGCCTTCCCCGTGAGGTATGCCGCAGGGCGTCCGGGTACAGCGAATACCATGCACGTCAATGCCAGAAGGCGACACCATCCATCGGTCTGCCAGTGCCATGCGCACTGCGCTCGCCGGCAAGCGGATGGTTCGCTTCGATGCCCCACGCCTGGTCGGTCCGGTCCCCCAAGCCGGCAGGATCATCGAGCACGTGGAGAGTCACGGCAAGCACCTGCTCGTCGAGTGGGACGACGGTCTCGTGCTCGACACCCACATGCGCATGACCGGGTCGTGGCATCTCTACCGCACCGGTGATCGCTGGCGCCGTCCCTACCGCCAGATGCGCGCTGCGATCGAGACCACCGACTGGGTGGCGGTGTGCTTCAACGCCCCCAACCTGGAGACGTACCGGCACGCCGACCGGCGGCGCCATCCGGGGATGGGCCGGCTCGGACCCGATCTCTGCAACACCGACACCGATCTCGGTGCGGTGGTCAACCTGTTGCTCACGGTCCCCGAGCCCGACACGCGTGTCGCCGAAGTCCTGCTCGACCAGCGCGTGATGTGCGGTGTCGGCAACGTGTACCGGTGCGAGGTGCTGTGGGCGACCGAACTCAGTCCGTGGGCCCGGGTCGGGTCGCTCAGCGAACACGATGCGATCCGGGTGGTGAACACTGCGGCGCGGATGCTGCGTTCCAACCTGCACCATGCGCAACGGATCACGGCACCCGCCGTGAAGGGCGGCCTGGCGGTCTACGGCCGCAACGGCCAGGACTGTCACCGGTGCCACGGCACCGTCGAGTGCCGGCGGACGGGTGCACACAATCGGGTCCTCTACTGGTGTCCGAGTTGCCAGCTGCACCTCGACCCGAAGCTCGAGCGCTCCACCGACGACACGCCGATGGATCCACATCCGGCTGCGCAGCGCTGGCTGGCCGACCTGCCCTGGAACCGCGACGCCAGCTGACGTTGCATCCGGTGTCAGACACCGGATGCAACATCAACCGCGGCCGAGGATCCGTTCGACGTCGATCTCGATCACGACCCGGTCGTCGCGCTCCTTCGGCTGCCGGTAGCGGGCGGCGTAACCCTCGACCCCGGCGCGGATGCCGTCGGCATCGCTCACCAGCCGCACGGGCCCTTCGAGGCTCAGCCACCGGCCGCCGTCGACCTGGCACACCGCAGCGCGCTGACCGGCCGCTTCCATCCGCCGGGCGTTGAGGGCCTTCTGCGACGTCGCCCAGGTGATGACACGGGCAACCTGGGCCTCCATGTCGTAGCTGAATCCCACGGCCACCACGTGCGGGGAGAGGTCGTCGCGCAACGTGGTGAGTGTGGCCAGGTGATACTCGCCGAGAAAGGCCAGCACGTCGTCGGAGAGGTCGGCAGGGTCGAGCGCCATGGCGTGGAATGTAACGGTGGAGGCCCCGCCGCCCACCCGCCGCCCACCCGCCGCCCACCCGGCCGGTCACCCGGCCGGTCACTCGGTGGCGATGGCCTCCAGCACGTTCATGTTCGACGCCTTGTACGACGGATAGAGAGCGGCGACCAGGCCGGCCAGCACGGCCGCCACCAGGATCAGCACGATGATCGACGGGTTGAACGCCAGCTGGCTGATCACGTCGTCGGGTACCGCCAGCGACAGTACGACGCCGAGGAACGTGCCGAGCACGATCCCGATCAGCGCCCCGAAGATCGACACGATCACGGCCTCCCAGCGCACCGAGCGGCGGGTCTGGCGCCGATTCATACCGACCGCCCGGAGCAACCCGATCTCCCGGGTCCGTTCGAACACGCCGAGCGCCAGGGTGATCGAGATGCCGAGCACGGCGATTGCGATGGCGAAGGCGAGCAGCATCGTGATGATGATCAACAGCTGGTTGATCTGCGCCTCCTGCGATTCACGGAACTCGGCGTTGGTCTGCACGTTGGCCTGCGGGAACGGCTCCATCGCCGCGAGCACGGCGGCGTCACCCTCGGCCGGCTCCACTCCTTCGGCGAGCTTGCCGATCACGAAGAAGTCCCTCGCCGGTGCCGTGCTCACCGACTCGAGCGTGTCGAGGCTGATGAGCCAGTTGCCGAAGAAGGCGTCGCCGTAGACGCCGGCGACCGTGAGGGTGCCCGTCACGCCGTTCTGGTAGACGACATCGACCCTTGAACCGACCTGGAGATCGAGGTCGTCCGCCGGGTCGGTGTGGACGAGCAGCTCGTCCACACCGAGATCGGCGATCGAACCTTCGCGGAGGTCGGGATCGATGAGCTGCTCGAACGCCGCGGGGTCGACGGCGCCGAAGTTCTTCGTCTCACCCTCCACCTGGCCGGAGATCCCGCGGACCGGCGTGACGGCCCCCAACTCGGGGATGTCGGCGAGGGCCTCGCTGACCACGGGCGACAGCCCCTGGAAACTCCGGTCGGTGACGATGTAGTCGGCGGTCACGCTCGATTCGAGGGCATCGACCAGCGACGATCGCAGCGACGATGCGAAGACCGCCGCGCCGCTGACCAGAGCGACGCCGATCATGAGCGCAGCGGCACTCGAGGAGGTTCGCCTCGGGGCCCGGGCGACGTTCTCGCGCGCCAGCGCACCGGGCACCTTGAACAGCTTCTGGACGGGCCAGCCGATCGCCCGGGTGACGGGTCGGGCAATGGTGGACGACAGGCTGGCGACGCCGAGGAACAGCACCAGTGCGCCACCGCCGGCGAGCGTGATCAGACCGGGCGTGCCCCCCGGGCGGGCGAACAGGCCGACCATGAACAGCGCACCGCCGGCCACGGTGAGAACGACGCCGGCGACGAGCCGGCGTGTCCGCATGGCCACGAACCCCACCTCGGGTCGCAGTGCAGCCACCGGCGGGATGCGTCCCGCCTTCCGGGCGGGCACGATCACCGACAACATGGTGATGCCCACCCCGACGACGGCTGCCATCACGACGGTCCGGACGGCGAGCACCGTCGACGTCTCGGGGAAGCCGGCCCCGGCAGCATCGAAGGCGAAGATCAACCCGCGGGCCACGAGGACACCTCCGGCGATGCCCACGATCGTGGCGAGCACTCCCAGTGCGAGTGCTTCGAAGGTGATCATCCTGCGGACCTGACGCGCTGACGCCCCCACGGCCCGCAGGAGCGCCAACTCGCGCAGACGTTGACCGATCGTGATCTGGAACACGTTGTTGATGATGAACGCGCTGACGAACGCCGTGATGAACGCGAAGATCAACAGGCCCGTGCCGAACACGTCGACGAACTGGTTGACCTCGTCGGCGGTCTCCTGGGCGACCTGCTCGCCGGTGACGACCTCGGTGCGCTCGGGGAGGATCTCGGCGATCTCGCGCTGGACGCGTTCGATGTCGGCGCCCTCGGCGACCTGGATGTCGATCGCGTCGACCCTGCCGTCGGCGCCGAAGTGCTCGAGGGCCGTGTCGAGGTCGAGGGCGACGAGCTGGGCGCCGCCGAAGCTGTCGCCGCTGCCGAGGCCGATGGTGGCCGTGATGGTGCCCTCGAACCGGCCGACGTCGGTGATGTACGACACGGTGTCGCCGATCTCGAAGCCTTCGGCATCGGCAGTGGCCTTGTCGATGGCGAGTTCGTCGGGACCCGTCGGCGGTTCGCCCGCCTTGATCGTGACGCCCTGGATGCCGTCGTCGCCCAGCCACGACACGCCGATCGTCGGGCCCCCGGCCGGCGTGATCACGTCGCCGTCGGCGTCGACGAGTTGGGCGTACCGTTGGAGAGTGGGCTCGACCAGGGCGACGCCGTCGATGTCGGCGATCGGCTCGGCGATGTCCACGGAGATCGGGTCACGCGCATCGTCGGTCTCGAACTGCTGGGCGCTGCGCACCTCGAGGTCGACGTCCTCGCCCAGCTCCTGGAACAGGTCGTTGAAGGTGGCGCGGAGGCTGTCGGCGAGCACGAACGACCCGACGACGAACGACACACCCGCCGTGATGGCGAAGCCGATGGCGAGCGTTCGTCCCCAGCGTGCCCGGATGCTCTTGCGCGCGATGAGCGCGGTGGATCCTGCACTCATGTCAGGTCCAGCTCTTGAGGTGGTCGATGACCT
>Ga0102938_10004610_pt1 | contig 10112 bp, 9 predicted proteins | sample SalPonR2_B_D2_MG_FD_84516 | JGI IMG/M metagenome (GOLD analysis project Ga0102938, IMG submission 84516) | Salt pond soil microbial communities from South San Francisco under conditions of wetland restoration - Salt Pond MetaG R2_B_D2_MG | ecosystem: Environmental > Aquatic > Marine > Intertidal...
CGGGGTCGACGTGGCCGGAACGCGCCCACGAGGTGACGGTGGGGAACCCGCCGATGTCGCCGTAGGTGACGGTCTGCACGTTCAGCACCGCATCGAACGCGGCCTCGGCAACGTCGCCCTGAGCCGACGAGCGGACCACACCCATCAGGTTGCGAAGCACCCGCCGGTAGGAGTCCTCGAACGACTCGTCGGGATCGATCTCGATGCGCAGCGGTGCGATCGCCATCAATGGCCCGATCAAGCGGGGAGCCACCGGACCGAGCCGGCGGTGCAACGGCACCCCGAGTGTGATCGTGTGTCGACCGTCGAGACGCGACAGCGTGACGGCGGTGCTCACCGCGAGTCGCGCCAGGGTGGACATCGACACGGTGAACGCCCGGTACGCGTCGTGCGGAGCGAGCAACGCCGCCGCGTCGGGCAGCTCGCGGCGACTCACCGCCGTGGTGCGTGGTCGACGCGGGCCGTACGGCGCGATCGGCGAGCCCTCCGCTGGTGACGCGTCCGGCCCGTCCACGGCATCCGCGGTGGCGGCGACGTGGTCGTAGAACGACGCCGACGGGTCCACCGTCGACCCGGCAGCGTCGCCGGTATCACCGACCGTCTCGTCGCTCGCGTACGCAGCCCGGACCGCGTCGAACACCAGTGACGACGACCACCCGTCGGTGACCACGTGGTGCAGGTCGAGCCACCAGGTCCACGATTCGTCGCCGTGGCGCAGCAGGACCGAGTCGTAGCTGCACACGGTGGCGTCGACCGGTCGCGAGATGCGCTCACGGCACCATTCGTCGAGGTCGACTTCGGCAAGGTCGACGACCACGGTGGATTCGGGCGGCTCGAACAACACCCGGGCGCGGGGTTCGCGGCCAGGACGGTCGACGATCACCGTACGCAGTGCATCCGAAGCTCGCAGGACCTCGTCGATGGCGGCGACGAACCGATCCGGGTCGATCGGGCCGGCGATCCGGTGGATCTTGCCCATGTTCGCCAGCGGGACGCCGGGCGCCAGGCGTTGGCTCGCCCAGATCTGTCGTTGCACGCCGGTCAGCGGATACTCCCCGACTGATCGAGGACGCAGCGTGACCGTGTCGCTGCTCACTCGACCTGGCAGTCGTCTCGGGATCGGAGATAGTCGACGATCGCTGCGACGGAGGCGAAGTGCTCGATCACCACATCGTTCGGATCGATCGTGACGGCGAGGCGCTGCTCGAGCCAGTCGACCACCATCATCACCCCGAGCGAGTCGATCACCCCCGACATCACGAGATCGGTGTCGGCGTCGAGGACGACGCCGCCGAGCGCGACGTCGTCGGCGATGAAGGCGACGAGATCGTCGCCGAGGGAAGTCGACTGCTGGGTGCTCACGCTGGTTCGGTCATTCGGCGAACTCGAGGGAGTGGGCGCCGATGATCAGCGAGCAACCTACCGGAGCAGCTCCGGTGATGCGATGGCGGGCGCGGCTCGATTTTCGGCGAGCAAGGCGGCTGCGGCGACCCGGTCGATCTTGCCGACGCCGGTACGCGGCACCGAGACCACACCGATGATTTCGGCCGGGAGGCTGTAACGCGGCAGTCGATGACGCAGCGCCTTGGTGATGGCGCTGCGATCCGTCGCCGGGGGCGGCGGCGTCACGAGTGCCACGAGACGGTCCTCCTCGCCGCGTTCGACGAGGACGGCACAGGCGACGACACCGGCAAGCTCGTTGATCACCGACTCGACCGCTTCCAGTTCGATGCGATGGCCACGAACCTTCACCTGGTGGTCGCTGCGCCCGACGAACACGTAGGTGCCGTTCGCCTCACGCCGGACCAGATCTCCGGTGCGGTACCAGCGCCGGTCGCCGGTGGCGGGTCGGGTGACGATTGCCGCTGCGGTGAGCTCGGGCCGACCCCAGTAGCCGGCCATCATCGTGTCGCTGCTCACCAACAGCTCCCCTTCCGCGACTCCATCGAGTACCCGGTCGGCGTCGTCGACGAGCAGCAGTTCGGTGTCGGCCCAGGCCCGCCCGATGGGCACGACCGCCTCGGTGCCGACGGGTGTCGCCGTGTCGACATGATGGAACGTGCACTGGTTGACCTCGGCGGGGCCGTACACGTTGGAGAACCGGGCGTGAGGCAGCGCCTGTTGCGCAGCAGCGAGGGCCGCCGGCGGGAACGACTCGCCACCGAACAGGACCCAGCGCAACGACGACAGGTCGCGGTCGCCGGGAGCGCCGCGGGTGACGAGCTGCTCGATCGCGTAGGGCACCGAGTACCAGACCGTTGCATGCTCGCGGCCGATCAGCTCCGACACGCTCGCCGGGAAACGGAGGACACCGTCGGGCACGATCACCACCGCCGCACCGGCCAGAGGGGCCGCCCAGAGCTCGAACGTCGACTGGTCGAAGTGCAGCGGGGCGATGTTCGCCAGCCGGTCCGACGGTCCCAGGTCGTAGGTGTCGACGGCGCGGTGAGCGTAGGCGAGCGCACTGGCGTGGGTGTGCACGATGCCCTTCGGGGTGCCGGTCGAGCCGGAGGTGTACACGATGTACGCAGGGTCTGCGGGATCGACCTCGGCCGGCGAGGCCGGCGTACCGGCGGCGTCGGGGGCCAGCACCGCCAGCTCCGTGGCGCCGGTGATCTCCTGCACCCGCTGCACGCCGGCCGACGAGATCACGGCGGCGACGTGCGCATCGCCGATCACCGCGCCCACGTAGTCGGGGGGAGCAAACCAGTCGACCGGGACCATCACGGCCCCGATGCGGACGACCGCGTGCGCTGCAACGAAGGAATCGACCGACTTGGGCAGGTGGACGGCGACGCGGTCACCTCGTTCGACTCCGGCAGCGAGCAGCGCGCCACCGAGCGCTGCGGCCCGATCACGGTAGGCCGTCCAGCTCACACGATCGGTGCCGTCGGTCGCCGCGTCGCCGTCGGGGTCGCGTGCGGCGTTGGCATCGAGCAAGCCCGTCAGGAGCTCCGGCACGCTGCGCGTCTCATCGTTCACTCCTCTTGGTTACCGTGGCGGACGTCATGTCTGCCAGTCCGGCCACCACACCGTCATCCGCAACGCCCGCTGCAACGCCCACCAGGCCGGTCCTCACTGCCAACGGTGTCGCTGTCGACACCTCCACCGAGCGCTTCGGCGAGCTGACCGTCGCCAACGATCTGCTCGGTGACGAATCGGCACTGCGCGAGGCGATGGACGAGCGCGGCTATCTGTTCTTCCGAGAGCTGCTCGACCCGGCGGTCGTCGCCGCCGCCCGCCACGAGGTACTGCTCAAGTACGCCATCCTCGGTGAGATCGACGACCGTCACCCGCTCGACGATGCGGTCGCCGGCGACGCCCACGCCGTGCCGGCGGCGAACCTGCGGGCGTTCTCCGAGAGTGTGCGCACCGGCACGCGCTACCTGGCCGTCACCGACGCCCCCGAGGTGCTCGCCGTCCACACCGCACTGCTCGGCGGCGAGGTCAAATCGTTCGACATGCGCTGGCCCCGCTTCGTGCGACCGGGCGAAGGATGCGGCTTCCACTGCGACGGCCCCTACATGAACCGCGGCACGTCGCGCATCTTCTCCAGTTGGATCCCGCTCGGTCGCGTCCATCGCCACGAAGGTGCCCTGATGCTGCTCGAGGGCAGCCACCGCAGCCAACGGTTGCACGACGGCTACCTGCGTACCGATGCCGACCGCGACGCCTTGACGTGGCTCGACGACGACCCGGCAGCGGTGCTCGACTCGTTCGGCGCGCGCTGGGCGAGCGCCGACTTCGAGCCGGGCGACGTGTTGTGTTTCGGGATGCACATGTTGCACGGTGCGCTCGACAACCACTCGCCGACCGGCCGCTGTCGCCTGTCGTCGGACAGCCGCTACCAGCGCGTCGACGAGCCTGCCGACCCCCGCTGGAACGGCGACCACTTCGACGGCCACGGCGGCCGGCGCGTCTTCTATCCGGGCATGGGCCGCTGGAACAACGCCGATTTCCAGGACGAGTGGAAACACGTCGACGAACGCGGGCGCCTCGAACTGCATCGCGCTCCCGGCGCCGACGACGACCCGAACGCGTCGGTCACGTCGTGACTGCCCACGACGTCGATGCATTGCATCGTCTCACCGAAGCCTTGGTCGACACCGGCCATCCGACGAAGATGGAGACTGCGGACTGGGCGCGCCAGCACCTCGGCCGACGCGACCTGGTCGCCGACGACGCCAACTCGACATTCGCCGTCGACGACTGGCGCCGGTGCGGCGAGCGCGGCATCTTCGGACTCTCGGTGCCCACCGAACTGGGCGGGTCCGGCGCCGATCTCGCCACCACGCTGCTCACCCTCGAGGGCCTCGGGCAGGGCTGCACCGACAACGGTCTGACGTTCGCGGCAGCGAGCCAGATGCTCAGCACCCAGGTGGCACTCGTGCGGTTCGGGACCCCCGCGCAACAACAGCGATGGCTTCCGGGCCTGCTCGACGGCACCAGCCTGGCCGCGCTGGCGATGACCGAACCGGAGACCGGCTCCGACGCGTTCGCGCTCGGCGCCCGGGCCCAGCGACGCGACGACGGCAGCTACGTGGTCGACGGCCACAAGGCGTACATCACCTTCGGCCCGATCTGCGACCTCGCGATCGTGTTCGCCTCCACCCGCCCCGAAGCGGGCAGCTGGGGCATTTCCGCCTTCCTGGTCGACACCACCCTCGACGGCGTCGTACGCACCGACGTGCGCTCGAAGATGGGCATGCGGACCACCCCGTTCGGCGACCTCGAGTTCCACGACGTCGTCGTGCCCGCCGACGCCCTGCTCGGCCGCGAAGGCGCCGGGGCCCGGATCTTCGGAGCGATCCTCGACGTGGAGCGCAGCTACGTCTTCGCGCCGCAGGTCGGTGCGATGGAACGCCAACTCGACGAGGCGATCGCCTACGCGAGACAGCGCACCCAGGGCGGTCACCCGATCGGGCGCTACCAGGCGGTGTCGCACCGGATCGTCGCGATGAAGGAACGCCACGAGCGGGCGCGCTTCTACCTGTATCGAGCGGCGATGGCCGAGACCACGGGGCGCGACGTCACGATGTACGCCTCGCTGGCGAAGCTGGTGGCCGGCGAGGTCGGGATCGAATCCGCGCTCGACGCCACGATCGTGCAGGGCGCACGCGGCTACCTGAGCGAGTTCGAGATCGAACGGAGTCTGCGCGACGCCGTCGGTGGGCTCACCTACTCGGGCACCGCCGACGTGATGCGCAACGTGGTCGCACGCCACCTCGGGCTCGGCTGACCGATCGCCGTTCGCCCGACGGCCTGGCTGCACCCCCGACGAGGGGTCTCAGACAACGCCGGACGTCACCAGCCAGCGGTGCGCGACCGTGACCGCATCGTCGGCGATCACCGCCGCCACCGAGTCGGGCGGAGGGATCGTCGACGCGAGCGGAGTCTGTTCGTGCAGCACGATGCGCGCGCCCGGCGAGAGCCGCGCCAGCAGGTCGGGGACCACGCGAGCAGCGACCCCCATCGGCAGGAACAGCACCACCACGGTCACCGCCGACAGGTCGATGGTGGTGGCGTCGCCGTTGACGATTCGCACCCGGGCGGCGACCCCTTCCGTCGTGGCCCGGTCGATCGCGGCGGCCGACAGCTCCGCCGACTGTTCGACCCCGAGCGCGCGACAGCCGGTTGCTGCCGCTGCGGTGACGACAAAACGGCCGTCGCCACATCCGAAGTCGAACACGACGTCGTCGACGCCGACCGAGGCGAAATCGAGTAACGGCTCGATCAACGAGTCCGGGGTGCTGAGGAACGGTTCGAGGGCGCCGTGGTCGTTCGAGCGCAGCCCGACCCGTTCTGCCATCACCCGCAGCGGGCGGACCACCGAGTATCCCCACCACCATCGAGTGGGCAGGTCGACCGCATCCCAGTCGGCAGCCGTCGGAGCGAACACGCGATCCATTCGACGCCGGCTGCCGGAACGATCACCCGAACGCAGCGCGCGCCATCGAAGTTGCACCACCGTGGTGGCGGCGCCGTCGCGGGTGAGGATCTCGAACTCTCCGGTGCGTCGCTGGGAGGCCGCTGCGCCCCCCGTCCACACCCGGGAGCTGCGATAACCGGCGTTGCGTATCGCTTCGGCTGCTCGGGCGGCATCGTCGGGAGCCACGTGGATCCCCACGGTGTGGCGCTGATCGGACACCGAGGTGTCGGCGACGGCGACACCGGTCGCGCCGAGCACGCCGACCAGTCGGTCACGTTCCCGTTCGTTCGCGCCACTGATCGCCCCGCACGCAATTCGAACTGACATCGCGATCGGACCAGCCGACCCAGCCGAGTCGGCGTTGACACCCGCCCACGTCGAGAGTCGGTCGCGGTGGATCGCATCGATGACAGCGGAAGCGACGGCCGCCAATTCACCGCTGTCGGTGTCGGGAGCGATGATCATGCGCGTCGTCTCACCGGGAGGCGACGGTGTCGAGCTGCTGTCGCAACAGCTCCGATGCCGGGCGCAGGAATCCGGGGTTCAGGTACGACGAGCGGGGCCCGGCGAAGCGGAACGGAACCGAGATGTTGGCCTCCACCGCCTCCATCTCGTGGGCCCAGAACGGCGGGATGTAGAGGGCATCGCCGACACGTAGCTCGCCGACGTAGCGGTCGGCTCGTGCGAGCAGCGGGAAGTCGGCCGGCGCAGCGTCGCCGGAACGGCCGGGCAGATCGGACCACCGTCCGGCGCCGTACAACGGCAACCGGAACGACAGGTGCGTACGATCGGCCGGCCGGTACATCGCAACCCGCTTGGTGCCGTGGGTCTGGAACAGCAGCCCCGGCCAGGCGTCGTGGTGCAGCGGGGTCACCGCGCCCCGCGAACCGACCCACACACCGCTGAAGCGCGGCTCGGTCGATCGACTCGTGTGTCGGCGAACCGCCTCGTCGAACCGGTCGAGCACACCGGCCGCCTCGCCGTCGAGCGCACGGATGCCGAAGAGCTGGTACACCACGGTGCCGGCGTCGACGCCGTCGGCGAACATGGTGCGCACGAAGTCGTGCACCGTCATCTCCCGACGAGCGGCGACCGTGGTGTCGTAGCCGCCGCTGTAGAGGAAGTACGGCGTCGACGAGTCGTACGAGGTGACCGTGATGGTCTGGTCGCCGGCGACGCGCTCGAGGTCGGCGGGGGTGGCCACGTCGGCGAGGCCGAGCCGGTCGAGGAGACCCTCCACGATCACCGGGCGACCCGCCTCGATGAGTGAGTCGATGGTGGCGTCCGCAGCCGCGACGCGGTCGATCTCGATCGTGCTCCCCCGACGGCGGGCGCTCGTGATGCGGTTGAACAGGTGGTGTGCGAACCAGATCGGTGTCAGCAGCGCCACGAGCCCGAACGCCGCAGCCGTGAGTGCCACCGCCCGCATCCGCCTCATGCGCCCGTCTCCCGCAGCGTGGGCTCGGCACCGATCGAGGTGATCCGTACGGCGACTTCGTACATCCCCCAGCACAGGTAGTCGTAGGTCACCCGGTACTCCTCGCAGAATTCCTGGAATGCCCGGAACTCGTGCTGCTTCCAGTTCGGATAGTTGAAGTACTCGTTGAACACGATGATCGAGCCGGGCCGCAGGCGATCGGCGAGGCCCCACAGGATCGTGCACGCGGAGCTGTAGATGTCGGAGTCCACGTGGACGAACGAGACGTCGCCCGGGTGTTCGGCGAGGAACGGCACGAGCGTGTCGTCGAACCAGCCGACGTGCAGCTGAACGTTCGGCTCGACCTTCGGGATCCCTTCTCCACCGAACCCCCCGGCGCCGATCGTCCACCCGGTCCACGGCTCGGGCAATCCCTCGAACGAATCGAAGCCGTGCACCGTCTCATTCGGTACGCGGCGAGCGATGTGGTTGACCGATCGGCCGCTGCGCACACCGAACTCGAGATGGAGACCGCCGCTCGGGGCGCGCCCGAGGGCATCGTTCAAGACACCGATGTCGTCGCGCTTCACCATCGCCGACGACATGTGCGCCGTGATGTACTCGGCGGTCTCGTCGAGCGCTCGCTGCAGGAGTGCGTGGTGGGGATGCCAGCGGTTGGAGTAGTACCAGCGGCCGTAGTGGGCGTTGCTCGCCGTGCTCACGATGGCGCCGATCATCCGCTGGACCGATCGCTTCGCTCCGACGGCCGCAGTGGAGGTGCCCTGGGCGAACATCACCGTGAGCGTATCCACCGTCGTGCGCCCCGGTCAGCGATCGAGGAGTTTGCTCCGCACCAGTTCGGTCTCCGGAGCGCTGAGCGGGCGGTTGGTCTTGACCCGGACCGTCACGATCGGACACTCGACGGCGCCATCGTCGTCCCCGTCCACGCCCTCGCCCTCGCCGTTGCCGTCTCCCACGGGTGCCATGGGAGGCGTGTGGGTCTCGATGTCGCGCAGGAACACCACGCCGGTCAGACCGACGTCGTTCGACGCATGAGCCAGCCGTGCTGCCGCCGAGTGCTCGTCGGCGCGCACCCAGTCGTCGACAGGCACCTCGATGTCGCTGACGGCGGGCAGCTGCGAGAGGTTGGTGACCGCGTCGATCGAGTGGTGCCCTGCGTGCCAGGTCGCCCCGTCGGGGGTCCGCAGGCGCACCGAGGCCGAACCGATCAGATCGACGGTCCCGGCGACGTCGGCCCCGGCCACCCGAAGAATCACCTCGTCACCGACGGCGTAGCGATCCTCCAGCAGCGCACGGGTGCCACCGAGGAAATCCTTCACGAAATCCTGGGCGCTGAGCGCGAAGGCGAGGCCGACGAAACCGGCGCTGGAGATCGCGAACGCGAGGTTGACGCCGACGATCTCGAGCGCCGCGAAGATCGCGAACACGAAGATCACGACGGTGACGAGACGCCCGAGCAGGCGCGCCACGGCGTCGGCGCGCTGGCGGCGCCGGATGTCGGCCTGGCCGTCGTCGCCGAGGCGGTCGAGACGAACGCGCCACGACCCTTCGCTGCGTTGGGCGCGACGCACGGCACGGCGGGTCATGGTGCGGATGGCGGTGCGGGCAGCCCACGACACGACGACCGCGATCGGCAACATCAGGACGGCTTCGGAGATGGCGGTGAACCAGGAGATCACGGTGATCGAGACCCTTCGGTGGTGCGGTTCGGCGTCGCCGCCGGACATTACGGTTGTGTGATGGATCGCATGATGTCATGACGGCGGAGCGTTGCGTCGTCGCCCTCGCAACTGTCACGACAGGACCGGCACGGTGGCACGGTTGGCGGTAGCGTGCGACCGTGTCCCCGGCCCGTCGCGCAACGCCCACCGTGCTCGGTTGGCGCGAGTGGGTGGCGCTTCCCGACTGGGGCGTGGCCCACCTCAAGGCCAAGGTCGACACCGGCGCGAGGACGTCGTCGCTGCACGCCTTCGACCTGCAGTGGTTCGATCACGACGGCAACCCGTGGGTGCGATTCGAGATCCACCCGCTGCAACGCTCCACCGCAGACGCCGTCGTCGCCGAGGCCGCCGTCGTCGCCACCCGCGACGTGAAGAGTTCGTCCGGCGACTCCGAACACCGCCCGGTCGTGCACACCACGGTGGTCATCGGCGGTGAGCCGGTGGTGGCCGAGATCACCCTCACCCGCCGCGACGAGATGGGGTTCCGGATGCTCGTCGGTCGCGAGGCGATCCGTCGACGGTTCGTGGTCGATCCCGGCGCCTCCTATCGTGGCGGACGCCCCGCCAAGGCGGTACGCAGACGCAACCGAGGAGAGACCGGAAACGACGGGAGGACGCAGTCGTGAAACTCGCTCTGCTCTCACGCGCGCCACGCGCCTACAGCACCCAGCGCCTCAAGTTGGCCGCCATCGACCGCGGCCACGACTGCAAGGTGCTCGACACACTGCGATTCGCGATCGACCTGTCCGGCGACGAACCAGATCTGCAGTTCCGGGGTCGCCCGCTGTCCGACTACGACGCCATCATTCCCCGCGTCGGGGCGTCGATCACCTATTTCGGCTCCGCCGTGGTGCGCCAGTTCGAGCAGATGGACGTCTTCACGCCCAACACGGCCAACGGCATCACCAACTCGCGCGACAAGTTGCGCGCCATCCAGATCCTGTCGCGCCACGACATCGGGATGCCGAAGACCGCGTTCGTCCGCAACCGCCAGGACGTGCTCCCGGCGATCGACCGGGTCGGC
>Ga0102938_10004611_pt1 | contig 10111 bp, 7 predicted proteins | sample SalPonR2_B_D2_MG_FD_84516 | JGI IMG/M metagenome (GOLD analysis project Ga0102938, IMG submission 84516) | Salt pond soil microbial communities from South San Francisco under conditions of wetland restoration - Salt Pond MetaG R2_B_D2_MG | ecosystem: Environmental > Aquatic > Marine > Intertidal...
TGCTTCTACGTTGACTTGTCCAATTTAGAAATAATTCTTGGTGGACATCCTGAACCCACAGAGTTCTGACTGAATTTGGAGAAAGAACTCGGTTTAGTAAGCCAGCCTTACGACTGCTTATCCCAGATTTTGGGAAACAGTTATTTGAAACTGTTCTGTGTATCAGGTCGACCAAGGACATCAACGTCGACGCACATATTACAACAAATGAACTTTCGTTAGTGTTACTAAAGGAGTTAAAGTGCGGTTAGTAGATATTCAAGAGATATTAGTGAAACGTGAAATGGTGCTTAAATTCGACCCTAGCCCAAATCCATATAATCCTGAGGATTATCCAGAAACGGATAAGAAAATAAAAAGTCAGATTCAAAAAGATCAACGATTAAACTTAGTTAAGCGCAACCTTGCTATAAAACAAAAAGGATTGTGTACTTTGTGCAATCAACCATTGATATGAGATGAAGCAACCTTGGAGCTAGATCATATCAAAGCTAAGATGTTTGGTGGCAAAGAAACTCCACAAAATTCTCAACTGGTACATCAAGTATGTCATCAAACGAAAACTGCAAAAGAAAGAATTGTTAGGGCTAAAGCCAGCAAACAAAGTAACAAAGACAGCTCTGGACAGGCGGTCAAAAAAGTAATTGGAAAAGGTCGAAAATTAATATCTGACCACACGATTTAAACACATGATCTTTAACTATTACTCTTTTGGTTAAACTGTGGGAGCCGTATGAGCAGTGATGTTCACGTACGGTTCTAACGGGGGTGAAATAGCGTGAGCTATGAATCTATCCAACTCACACGACTATGCTAATTTAAATAAATATATGGTCGGACTGGTGCTAAATGCCTGTACATTGAAACCAAAATAGCATTGCTTTTTGATAATACCAGGTTAATAGCGGTCTTACTCTGAGGATCGTAATGTAGCGAAATTCCTTGTCTAATAAATATAGTCCTGCACGAATCCAGCAACAACAGGTTTACTGTCATATTTTTTTGTTTTGTGAAATTGAAATAGAAGTGCAGATTCTTCTTTGCAACACCAAGACGAAAAGACCCTTTTAACCTTTACTATAAGCAATTATTGCTAAAACCTTGACGTATTGTTCAGCATAAACAACAGCTTATGATATTTTTGTTTTAAAAAATAGAAGCGAGCTTGAGATATTGTTCTTTACTGGGTTGCCGCTAATTTATCTAAAGACAGTAATTGCTTGTTAGTTTCTTTGGGGCGAAGTTCTTTTAAAAAGTAACAAAGAAGCGCAAAAGGTAAATTCAAATGAAAAATTTCATTTAAGAGTGTAAAAGCAAATATTTACTTAACTGTGAGACTGATAAGTCAAGCAGAAACGCAAGTTGGCTTTAATGAACCAACTTTTCTGATTGAAAAGGAAATTGTTCATCAGATAAAAGGTACTATAGGGATAACAGAATAATAAAAACCAAGCGATCAAAGCGACGTTTTTGTTTGTGACCTCGATGTCGACTTATGGGATCCTCAGTGTGAAGAAGCTCTGAAGGGTTTGACTGTTCGTCAATAAAAGCCGTACATGAGTTGGGTTTAAAACGATGTGAATCAGTTTTGTTTCTATCTGGTGTTGCTCTATAAAACAAAGAGTCTTCTTATTTAGTATGAGAAGAATAATAAGAGTAAGCCAATCGTTACTGGCCATTTTCTAACAATGTTCAGATAGCGACGCTTTAAAAAATAAAAAATGAAAGCATCTATTTAAGTTTCAAGTTTTACTCAAAACAAGTTTTATTACTTATTAAAATGAACTTTAACAAAGTGGTTTAATATTAAAACCTTTATCGGCAGCAAGTTTATTATTGTAAATTTTTTTGCTTAGTTGTACGAAATAATGCGTAATACGCAAATACTTAAAATTTTTAGGTGTCACAATATAGTTTTTAATTAAAGCAAAGAAGAGCAAAATGGTTGTTCGTTAGACTCATCTTCTAAAAGTTAAAGGTTCAAGTCCTTTCTTTGCAATTTTTTAATTATACAGTATGACGAAATTGGTAACCGTGTTTGATTTAGGATCAAATTTTGAAAAAATTAAGAGTTCAAGTCTCTTTACTGTCAAGGTTTAGTTTAAGGGTAAAACTTTGAATTTCAAATTCAACATTAAGGGTTCGAATCCTTTAACCTTTGATAGACAAATTGGTTGAATAGAGGTAGAATTAATAATTAGTATATTATTTACTTTGTTGTTCAACTTTTCACCTATAATAAATAAAGATTCAATTAAAATATAAAATGAATTTAAAAATAATGAGAGTATATTATATTTTCGGTTACACTGTTCTTAGCTTAATAGGATAGAGCATTGGTCTTCTAAATCACTGATAAAGGTTCAAGTCCTTTAGAACATAATGTTTATTTACAGTTTTTTCTGTAGTTGCTATTGATGTCTGTACATTATAGCAACACATGAGTAACACGTTGATTATTCTCAACAAACCATAAAAACATTGGAACATTATATTTTATTTTCGGAGCTTTATCTGGAGTATTAGGTTTCATTATTTCCATGGTAATGCGACTAGAGTTATCTCAAGCGGGAGATGCTTTTTTAGGCGGTAACTATCAATTATACAATGTTTTAGTTACAGGCCACGCCTTTTTAATGATTTTTTTCTTTGTTATGCCTACTGCGATAGGTGGGTTTTATGTTCCAAAATTATCTAGCAATTTCTATTTGATGTTTTGTTAGGTTAATCAGACCCATTAACCCAAAAGCAATTAAACAAGAAAAGTTACGGCTTGAATCTTTATAATAAGGTCTTAAAAATAGTATTTTTGCAGATATTAATTTTTTATTGAATTTCTAAAAATTTATTATAAAAAAGTGACATTTATATTTATAACAATCAAAAATTTTGTTATTTATATTTAAGTAGTTGAGGTTAAGATAATAATAAATATTTTGTTATAAATAATATTGTAGTTATGAGTTTGATTCTGGCTCAGGTTTAACGTTATTGGGGTATATTCGATATGCAAATTAAACGTTTTAAAACGTGGTGAACTTGAGAGTAATATAAAAGAATGTGAAGTTAAATTTGGAATAAAATACCTAATAAAAAAATTAATTTTGGTTAACGAAACACTTTTATAAGATTAGGCTTAGTGGGCTAAAATCCATTATTTCAAAGATCTTTAACAAATTTTAACGAATCTATTGTCTCATTGGCTTTGAAATAACAGCTAAATTTTTTTAAATCGCAGTCAAGAATATTGAACAATTAAGGAAACTTAGATTCAGTGACCTCAAATAAAAAAGTTGATAACTTTATCATAAATTTTGTATACTTAAATAAATTATGATTATTTAAGTAAAAACTCTAACAAATCACGTGCCAGATGTTTCGGTAATACGTGGGGAGTAAACGTTAGCCTAAAATACTTGGCGTAAATTGCTAAAAGGGTGCAATTAAATACTAAAAAAGAAGCAAATAATAATTTTGTTATATTTTTTATTGCATAAATTGCTTTGAGTTTTTGTTAAGAAAATAGAATAAGCTAAGTAAAGATAAAATTTTTTTATATAGTTGGGAATATCGATTGCTAAGGCAATTTTCTGACAATTTAATTATGGTCACTAAACGAATCCATATAACTGACCCTTTTATTGCTAAAGTTTGAGTAGCAAAAAGAATTAGAGACTCTTGTAGTTCAAACCTTCACCTATGGCGATCCTTTTTTTAAAAGAAAAGCATTAAACATAATACTCGCCTGCCTGAATAGTATAGTCGCAAGACTGAAATTTAAAGAATTAGACGAGAAAGAGTATAATTCGTGGATTATGTTACTTAATTCGATACAACACGCAAATTTTACCATTATTTGTATAATAGTATGCTTTATATTTTAATAATATTTAGAAAAAATTATTTTTCATATTTTTCACTATTACAGGTGTTGCATGGTTGTCGTCAGCTCTTGTTGTAAAATGTTCGATTAATTTCGTGAACGAGCGTAACTTATTTTTCTAGTTATTAAAAAATTTAACGAGCTTAAATTGATATCAAAACTCTAGAAATATCACTTATTGAAGATAAGATGAAAAAGTAAATGACGTCTAAATCTTTATGACTTTTACATAATGGGCTGTTAATGTAATACAATAGAAATTTACAAAAAGAAGCTGCCTTTGAAAAACGTGGCAAATCTATAAAAATTTTTCTAGTTCGGATTATAATTTGCAATTCAGTTATATGAAGCAGGAATGAATAGTAATGATTTAAAAGTAGAGGAATCGTGAACTAAAAAAAACTTTTTTTATACTTATCGCCCATCACCTCGTAAGAGATAATTTGACTAAAATCTTATAGATTAAATTTTTACAATTCTTAAAAAGGCTAAATCTATTTAGTATTATAGGAGTTTGTTTGTAAAAATTTCAAAATTTTTTAAGAAAAGGTAAAGTTATTAATCGCGAGTAAGTTGTAACAAAGTAGCTGTAGATGAATCTGCTGCTGGAAATTGAAATATTAACGTTGATAAATATCAACTTCTCGGTCACATTGTTATTTATAGAATTCTTGAGATAAGTGGTCGAGCCCGGTTTATGGCGTATGTTTTGAAAACATATTAATTTTTTATAAAATTACACAAGTTCAAATCTTGTCTTATCTGTTTTAGTAAAAATTTAAATTATACGATGTTTTATAAGATTACACGGCAATTATTAACACAAATAAAAAATGCTTGTGTTGTTAATAAATCAAAAATAACTGTCAGTTATTGTTTTAATACAGGTTTGTTATTACATCTATTAAAGAAAGAGGGATTCATTCGAGGTTCAAAATTAATAATTAAAAATAAAAAATTGCAGGCAGTTGTTTATTTAAAGTTTAACAAACGTCTTAATCCTGCTATTAGCTCGACAAAGAATATAAGTAAAACGATGCATGCCAATCCTATTACAACAGAAAATGCGAATTCACTTTATAGAAATTTTAACTTTGTAGTTCTAAATGGGATCAATAAGATTACTAAAACAGAAAATATAAAATCAACTATTCTAAAAAATAATCAATCTATTTATTTATTGAGATAAAGAGGGTGTAGCCAAACTCGGTAAGGCAACAGTTTTTGATACTGTGATATATTGGTTCAAATCCATTCGCCCTTATTGGCAACTAAATAAAACTTAATTTCACTTGGCGAAATAGGTAACCGCAAAAGGTTTAAAACCTTTGTCTTTATAAAGATTTCTGGTTCAAGTCCAGAAGTGAAAAATTGTTATATAGCATAAATGGCAATGCAATAGATTGCAAATCTATTTAATAGTAGTTCGAGTCTACTTGTAACCTTGAAGTATTTTATGAACTTGGTTAGCTTATCTGGCAAAGCATTTGTTTTGTAATCAAAAGACGAACGGTTCAATCCCGTTACCAAGCTATTTGGTAAGTATAGTTCAATGGTTAGAATAATAGACTGTGACACTGTGGATAAGAGTTCGATTCTCTTTACTTGCCCACATTTCTGTATTTTAATGGATAGAATTTTAGACTACGGATCTAAAGATAAAGGTTCAAATCCTTTCAGAAATATTTTTTATTAAAGACCATTTTATTTTATTAGGTAAACACACATATTAGAACATGAATTATTTCATAAACTATAAAAATATGACCCTGTGAAACTAAAGAAGTTTAAAATAAGTATATAAATTATTGAAGAAAAATATGGTTGCTTATCCCTGAAAACCTGACTCTTTTTTAATTTTTAAGAATTTCATGGCATAATTCGCTGCTATAAAATTTGATGGTTAAGAAATAAATTTTAGTATATTATTAAATTTTTGTTATTTGTCCTTTTATTTACGAATTAAGAAATAATTATGGTTTTAAAATTTGATGACCACTCATCTTTTAGACTCTTCTTCACCATGGCAACTTTATTTTCAAGATTCTGCTACACCCGTCATGGAAGGAATTACTAATTTACACCATGATTTAATGTTTTTTCTAACGTTTATATTATTTTTCGTTTCAGTTCTTTTAGCTAGAACACTGTATTATTTTTCTTACAATACCGGCCGAACTGCTAATCCAGTAATACACGGAACTGTTATCGAAATTGTTTGAACAGTTGTGCCTTCATTAATATTGGTAATAGTAGCTTTACCTTCTTTTGCGTTATTATATTCTATCGATGAGGTTATTGATCCATCACTAACAATTAAATGTACTGGTCATCAATGATACTGATCTTATGAATACTCTGATTCTAGTGAAGAAATAGGTGCTTTAAACTTCGATAGTTATATGGTTCCTGAAGATGAACTAGAATTAGGAGAACTTAGATTACTAGAAGTTGATAATCGTATAGTTTTACCAATGGGAACACATATTAGGGTTCTTGTAACAGCTGCAGATGTTTTACATAGTTGAGCAGTTCCTTCTTTAGGAATTAAAGTAGATGCTTGTGTTGGCCGATTAAACGAAACTTCAATGTTTGTTCTTCGAGAAGGTGTTTTTTATGGTCAATGTAGTGAGATCTGCGGAGTTGGTCATGCTAATATGCCAATTGTCGTAGAAGCTGTTTCAGTAGATAATTACATCCAATGATTGGTTGAAAAAAATAGTTAATTAATGAACTTTTCTAATTTATAAAATATTTAAATATAATAAGAATAGTTATAGTTTTTTAATCAAAAGTTAGGAATAAATTAAAAACTTTTTCAATTATAAGTTTCCGAAATTTGATGGTTAAGAAATATATTTTAATATAAACCCCGATGTTTTTAAGTAATTACAGCTCTATTTTTTTATTTTTATTTATATCAATTATTCTATCGATTATCGTTTTTGGGATTCCATATTTATTATCTTCTAAAGCAAGCGATAAAGAAAAATTATCTTCTTACGAGTGTGGTTTTAATCCCTTTACGGATTCCCGAAGCGAATTTGATATAAAATTTTATCTTGTTGCTATTTTATTTTTAATATTTGATTTAGAAATAAGTTTTTTATTTCCTTTCGTTATGAGTTTAGATTTATTAAATTTTGTTGGGATTGGTTCTATATTTCTTTTTTTAATAGTCTTAACTGTAGGGTTTTATTACGAGTGAAAAAAAGGAGCTCTTGACTGAGAATAGATTAGACTTTTTGTAATTTCTATTATTATCAAGCTAATAACTCAATTGGTAGAGTATCAGCTTGATAAGTTGATTGTTAAAGGTTCAAGCCCTTTTTAGCTAAAATAGTGTGTTACGTTTTGTAAAACTTTGTATAATTGATATCGTTTTGGTTAACAAAATCTGTATTTATTAGTCTAAAGAATGGGTGAATGGTTTAAACCGCTAAATTGTAAATTTAGTTCTTCATTGAGTTGTAGGTTCGAATCCTGCTTCTTTAATTTTTTTCGGATTTAACAGCATCGTAAAAGCATTTGTTTTATTAATAAACTATTAAAGTTTTGTTTTTGTCGTATAAAAAATATTGCTTAACTATAATTAAAATCGATGTATTTATGTATAATAATTTTTCCGCTGTTAAGTTTTTTGGCGTCTTCGCTATTTGGTCGCTTTTTAGGAATTTACATTCAGTGTATCTTATCAAGCGTTTCAATATTTTTGTCCTTCATTTTTTCTCTAGTTGCTTTTTATGAGGTTGCTCTTTGTGGTTCAGTTTGTCATATTTATTTATTCCCTTGATTTAATGGGGAATTATTGATGACTAACTGGGCATTTTATTTTGACACTGTAACTGTCGTTATGTTAGTAGTAGTTTGTTCAGTGTCATCACTCGTCCATCTTTACTCAATCGAATACATGAATATTGATCCTCACCAAGGTCGATTTATGGGTTATCTTTCTCTTTTTACCTTTTTCATGTTAATTTTAGTTTGTGCGGACAATTTTGTCTTAATGTTTCTTGGTTGAGAGGGGATAGGTTTAGCCTCATTTTTGTTAATAGGTTTTTGATATACTCGAATTCAAGCCGGAAAATCAGCCATTAAAGCTATGTTGGTTAATCGAGTTGGAGATTTAGGATTAGTATTAGGCTTATGCGCGATTTTTTTAACATTTAAATCTTTAGATTATGCTGTTGTTTTCGGATTATCTCCTTGTGCTATTGGAAGTCAATTCTCGTTTTTATGATTTAACAGTATAGATCGATTAACTTTCATTACTTTATTTCTTTTTATAGGAGTTTTAGGTAAATCAGCTCAATTAGGATTGCATACTTGATTACCTGACGCTATGGAAGGACCTACTCCTGTTTCTGCCCTTATCCATGCTGCAACACTAGTAACAGCTGGTGTTGTTTTAATAATTCGTTGCTCATATTTATTTGAGCATGCTCCAACTACTTTATGTGTTGTTACTATAGTTGGTTCGCTTACTGCATTTTTTGCATCAACCGTTGGTTTAGTTCAGAATGATTTAAAACGTGTTATAGCATACTCAACTTGTAGTCAACTCGGTTATATGGTCTTCATCTGTGGCTTGTCACATTATTCAATCGGTTTATTCCACTTAGCTAACCATGCTTTTTTTAAAGCTTTGCTATTTTTAGGTGCGGGTAGTATTATTCATGGTTTATGTGACGAACAAGATTTACGTAAAATGGGTGGGTTAATAAGAAATTTTCCGATTACAAATGTGGTTATTTTAATCGGTTCAATTGCTTTAACAGGACTGCCATTTTTTACTGGTTTTTACTCCAAAGATGTAATTTTAGAAATAGCTTTTTCTTCCTATAACATTTTTGGATTATTCTCTTTTATTTTAGGTTGTTTAGCGGCTAGTTGTACAGCTTTTTACTCTTGAAGATTGTTTTATTTAACATTTATGAATGTTCCTAATAGTTATAAAGTTTATCAACAACAAGCACACGAACCTAGTCTATTAATGTTGACCCCGCTCTTTCTTTTGTGTGTTGCTAGTGTAACCATCGGTTACATGGGCAAAGAAATGTTTGCTGGATTAGGAACCCCGTTTTTTCAATCTTCTATTTTTGTTTTTTTTAATCCAACAAATTTAGATTCTGAATTTTTAAGTCCGTTAATAAAAAACTTACCATTATTTCTAACATTGCTAGGAATGATTTTAAGTTATATATTAATTTACTGTAATAACAATGAAATGATTTTTTTGGAAAGAGTATTAGCCATAAAAATGTCGAATTTTGGCCGTCGATTTTATAAATTTTTGTCTAAAAAATGACATTTTGATCAACTTCTAAATGAACTAGTCGGCCATAAAATTATGACATTTGGTTATAGAATATCTTTTCAAATATTAGACAAAGGTGTTATAGAAAAATACGGTTCTTTAGGATCTTCTGCAAACCTTAATAGATTATCAGAAAATGCTGTAAGTTTTCATTCCGGTTTTTTATTTCATTATCTATTTATAACGCTTTTTTCTTTACTAAGTCTGATTCTAATCTTTTTTATTCTTGTCTGAGTGGATATAAGTTTACTTAAATGTTTTTTACTACTTATATGTTATTTTTTATTGATTTCCAGCAATAGCTCGTTATAATCTTTTGTATTACTTAAAAGAACTTTTAGTGGCACGGTGTTAAAATTTTTATTTATATAATTGATGTTTATCAATTTAATATTCTTATTAGTAAGTCTATTTTTGCTAGGCTTTACAGAAATTTTGGTAATTAACGAGGAGGTACTACTTTGTCTTTGTTTTATTACTTTTGTATTTGTTGGTTTTGCTTCCGCAAATATTGACGTTTTTAATAGTTTAAATCAAAAACCTAAAGATATAAAAACAACATTTTTAGATTCTATTAATAATAAGTTAAATTTTTTTTCAGAAACAAATCGTTGATTTTTTTCAAATAATTGGTCATCAAAACCAAATTATGTTTCGGTAATATACGGTCTATGGGGTCATTATGAGTTATCGCTTAATTTAATGGATACTAAAACGACTATGAATGCTTCTAACTTAATTTATCTTGAAGATCTTTGATCTGATTACAGTTCACGTTTAAATAAATCTGCAAATTCATTTATCTTGTCTTCTTTATATGGTCATGTAAAAATCGACAAAATTAAAATCATTAAAAACAAAAAAAAAAAAAAACAAAAAAAAACGTCAACATAAATTAATAAAACAAAAAA
>Ga0102938_10004612_pt1 | contig 10110 bp, 10 predicted proteins | sample SalPonR2_B_D2_MG_FD_84516 | JGI IMG/M metagenome (GOLD analysis project Ga0102938, IMG submission 84516) | Salt pond soil microbial communities from South San Francisco under conditions of wetland restoration - Salt Pond MetaG R2_B_D2_MG | ecosystem: Environmental > Aquatic > Marine >...
GAACAGGTAGCCATCGTCCGGGAGAACGCTGACCGAAGGAAAGTCCTGAAAGGCTTCGATTTCCTGGCTGACCGGGAACTCTTCGCTGAGGAACTGACCATTGCGGCCGAGGCGGCGCGCGTAGATCCCCTGCAGCTCGAAGTCCTCCGGAAAGCTCTGCCAGGCCAGGACATAGTGACCGGCACTGTCAACTGCGATCGTGGGCTGGTCCTGGATGCCCTCGTCGAACTGATTGACCTGAACTTCAGGCCCAAGGGGTTGACAGCTGGCATCGAAGAGACGAGCCATGATGCGGCGGTAGACAAAGGAGCTCTGGCCCCTATTGTCCTGCCAGACCACGGCAAAGCGTCCGTCATCGGCCCGCGCAACCCGCGGCCGGGCCTGCTGCCCGGTCGTGAACTGGTTGACCTGGACCTCGGAGGGCCCCTGGCCTCTCGGATCGAGGCAGCGCACGAACACGCCCCAGTCCGAGCCGTCGAGCACGGCGTCCTGCCAGACCGCTACGACCGAACCGTCGCGAGCAACCGCCAGGTCGGCCCGACGCTGGGCACCTGCAGTAGAAGCGTTGAGTAACGCGATCGGCCCCAGTGCTCCGCCCCTGGCATCCGCGCGCCGGGACAGGATGTCGAAACCGCTGGCCTGGTTCGTAGCCTCCCAGCTCAGGATCAGCTGATCATCAGTGCTCAGACCCAGGCGCGGCAGCAGCTGGGCAGCACCCGTGGTATCACTGATGCGTTGATCGTCGGCCAGGGGCATACCATCAGGGCCGAAGCGTCGGAGCGAAATCACATCGGTCTGACTGAGCCTGTCCTGCCCGTTCCAGGCCACCGCAAAACCCCCGTCAGGCACCATCACCAGGCTCTGTCCATCCTGGGAACCGACATTGAAATCATTGATCCGGATTTCGGAGCCCAGAAGATCCAGATCCGCATCCAGGCGCTGGGCATAGATGGCCCAGCCCGGTGCGTCCTGATCACGGGACTGCCAGATCACGACCGAGCGGCCGGCCGGGTTGCTGGCGGCCAGCGGAATGCGCTGGTCACCCGGCTCGAAGCTATTGACCCTGAACTCCTGTCCGGAAATCGGCAGGTATTCGCCATGGGCCGATGTCAAGCCAGTGATCCCCGCCAGGGCGACAAGAATCCATAGTCCAGGCGACTTGCAGAACATCGACAGCGCGATCCTCGAACGAGCGAGGTCGAAGCATACCAAGTCGACGTGGCCGGAAGGCCGAGTATGATCAGAAACGATTCGACCTACAGGCCGAACCAGGCCATCACATAGCTCTGCATCAGCTCTTCACGATGGGGTTCGACCAGAGCCATGACCTCATCAGAAACCTGTCCGCTCAGGGCCGCTCGTCCCTGATCGCCCACCGCCGCGACCGCGACCTGTTCGCCCAGAGCGCGAAAGGTCTGGTTGCGCGTCCAGACGTATTCATCGAGGCTGAACTGGTAGCGATTGAGCACCTGCACCTGCGCGGTCTTGGCGGTAAGCAACAGCTCACCCAGATCACGATAGGCGGTGAACACTTCAAGCATGTTGGCATCGCGGCCCTCGGCGGCCATCTCCTCCTTGATCTGATTCCATTTCTCATCGAGCGTGCTCAGCTCCCCCTCGAGCAGGCCGCGAAGGTCACGCTGGGCGACCAGGAAACGCTGAAAGCGTTCGGGATCGAGCTGACCATCGGCAGGCGCGACGAAGCCATCGGTCCGTTCGATCTGGCTGTTCAGGCTCTGGAATTCGGTGGTGAATTCACCGACCTCCGAAACGAATTCCCAGCCCGGCTTGATCACGAAGAAGTAGCCGGCTGTGCCACCCCCGACGACCAGCAGCAGGACAACGGCCGCGCATCCAATCACGAATTTCTGCATTCTTCAACTCCAACTCTGCGGTTCAAACGAGAGATCCTGATTCATTTACGCACTCGTGACGGGAATTCGGCCATGTCGTCATCGATTCGTGCGCGGTCTCGGCGCTACAATGCCAAAAGATCATTGATTACCTGTGGATATGCGTCCGATTCTTTTCGTCGGCCTCATCGGGCTGGCCTTGCTGGTCATCGCCTGCTCGAGCCCTTCACCACGCGATGGCGTAACCCCGCCGCTGCTGCTGATCTCCATCGATGGCTTCCGCCATGATTATCTGGATCTGACCGACACCCCGGCACTGGATCGCCTGGTCGCCGGTGGCTTCAAGGCCGACAGCCTGCATCATGTCTTTCCGACCAAGACCTTCCCGACTCATTACAGCATCGTCACCGGCCGCCATCCCGGGACCCACGGGGTGGTCGCCAACAGCATGTGGGATCCGATCCGCGATGCCCGCTTTTCCCTCGGCAATCGGGAGGCGGTCATGGATGGCTACTGGTACGAAGGGGGCGAACCGATCTGGGTCACTGCAGAAAAACAGGGCCTGACCGCAGCGGCCTTCTTCTGGCCGGGCACGGAAGCGCGGATCCATCGGGTCAGACCGAGCTACTGGAAGCCCTACAACGCCAGAACGCCCTACGAAGAGCGGGTCGAGCAAGTCCTCGAATGGATGGATCTGCCCGCCGACGAACGGCCGGATCTGATCACGATGTATTTCTCGTCAGTGGACTCTGCCGGCCATCGCGATGGTCCGCGCTCCGAGGCCGCCGCCGCGGCACTTGCCGATATCGACGGGCACCTGTTCGACCTGCTGAACGGCCTCGAGGAGCGCGGTCTGCTGGATGAAATGCATATCTTCGTGACATCGGATCACGGCATGTCCCGGGTCGATCTCGACCGCTACATCCTGCTCGATGACTACCTCGACCTGAGCAGGCTCCGGGTCTCGGACTGGGGTCCGGCTGCACAGATCTGGGCCGGGGAGATAAGCGCTGAGGCCATTCAGGCTGCCCTCGAAGATGCCCACCCGCAGATGCAGGTCTGGCAGCGCGAAGACATCCCGCCCCGCCTCCACTTCGGCACACATCATCGTGTCCCCGATGTCCTGGGGCTGGCAGATCTGGAGTGGATGGTTTCCAACACGCCCTACATGATCGGCCGTACCCGGTTCTCGCTGATGGGAATGCATGGCTGGGACCCGGCCTACTTCGAGATGCACGGCCTGTTCATTGCCCATGGCCCTGCATTCGCGCCGGGTACGCGTGCGCCGAGCCTGCGCTCGATCGATCTCTACGCGCTGATGGCGCATCTGCTGGAGATCGAACCAGCCTGGCACGAGGGCTCGCTGAAACCCTTCGAGGCCTATCTGGACCGGCAGACCGGCCAGCGCTACGACGCCTGGGACCTGCGCTGCCCCGGTCAGCCAGAGGCCCGGGTCCGGGTCGGGCCGGACCATCTGGCGCTGCACTGGGGTCCACGTGTCTTCGTCCTCCTGCGCCAGGCATCGGAATCGGGCGAAGTCTTCGCAGCCACCGGTCTGCGGCTGCATCGCAACAGCGAACTCGCCCGGCTGCGTATCGATGACCAGGACCACGAGGGCTGCATCCTATCCATGGTTAGGAAATGAAAGGGCGGGATGCGCTTCATCTCGAAGCGTCTGTTTCCACTCGACAGCGCCGTGCGGTCACTTCGATCTCGATCCGGATCGCGTCGTCGAGCAGACGCGCTTCGAACATGGTGGCGGCAGGTCGACACTCACCGAGCCAGCGATTCAGGACGGGCCAGCAGCGCTCGAAGTCATCTCTGTCCGGCAGGATGTAGATGACCCTGACAATGTCGGATACATCGCTCTCTACCGCCGCGAGCGCGGCCTGGATATTCCGAAAACACTGCTCTGTCTGAGCGAGGAGGTCAGGACTGATCGTCATGGTGGCGTAGTCGTAACCGGTCGTGCCGGAGACGAAAATGTAATCGCCATCGTCAACGACCCGGCTGTAGGCGGCCCGAGCCTCGAAGGTGGAGCCACTGCCGATGCGTCGTGGGCGCGATGCGGACCGCCCATTCGATGACGAGCTCATGGCTCAGTCCGTTCGACCGGGGGGTCCAGCCGATCGCGCGCGACGGTGTCGGAAAAAATGTGAATGACCAGCACACCGCCGACGATCATTGCAATGCCGACGACCGCCGGCAGGTCCAGCGTCTGCTTGAACGCGATCAGGCCGACCAGGGTGATCAGAGCCACGCCGGCACCGGCCCAGACCGCATAGGCCACGCCCACCGGCACGGTCTTGAGGGTCAGAGAGAGCATGTAGAAGGCCAGCATGTAGCACAGGATGACCCCGATCGACGGTCCGGTCCGGGTGAAGCCCTCGGACAGCTTCAAGAACGAGGTGCCGATGACTTCGGCGACAATGGCAACGGCAAGATAGATCCAGGCAGTCATGGGGGTTCCTTGCGGCTTGCGCCCTGTTGTGAATCCTGTTCGGGCTTTGTGATCAGCCGTCAACCCGAGACCTTACACTATCGGCATGGAACATCGAAAACGCACCCCTCGCGCGCGTCTGGCCTATCGCTGGCTGGCAATCAGCAGTGCTGGCCTCGGCACGGTCGGACTGGTCCTTCCGCTGGTCCCGACCACGCCGTTTCTGCTCGTCGCGCTCTGGGCGGCCAATCGCAGCTCACCGCGCCTGTCGCGCAAGATTCGTAGTAACCGGCATTTCGCCCCGGTGCTCGAAGCCTGGGAAAATGGCCGGGCGATACCGACCAGCGCCAAGTTAATGGGCGTCGGTCTGATGGGCCTGAGCTGGACCAAGCTGTGGTGGTTCGGCGCACCGAGCTGGTTGTTGATCGGCATCGGGGCGATGTTTGCCTGTGGCGCTGCATTCATTCTTTCCCGCCCCTCACCTGAGCGCATCAAACGGCGGGCGGAAAAAGAACCTGCTTCATGAAAGCCAGCTGGCTGCGCAGATAGCCGGTGTGTTTCGGAAGGCCGTCATCGATGTCTGCCACCCGACGCTCATAGAACACATCGAAGCTCACCCTCGGCAGCTCGGCGGGATCGATCAATGCTGCGGGGACGAATCTGAGCTTGGGAAACAGCGGCGATTCAAACCGCTCGAGCACCGGCTGGGCGCAGGAAGAACACACCCCGCGCTGAACGTTCGGAGGCGGTCTGTAGGCCGCGAACTCCACCGCCCCGGCTGGCGGCAGATCGACATCCCCGGCACGGAACACCACGATGTCGCCGAAGGGCGCCTGGTTGAATCGCTGGCAGATCGTGCAGTGGCAGCGCGCGCGAAAGCGGGGTCTGGCCCGAATATCGAAGTGGACGTGGCCGCAGGCACACTGGGCAGCCTTCATGAAATCGAACTCCGAAGTCGCGTCCAGGGAACATAGCATAACGGCGTTGGCGAGCGTGTTGCCCATGACCTCTGGCGCATGACATTTCGAGCCATTTGTGTATCTTGGAGGCTTCGATTTGACAACGGGTTCGAGCATGAAACGCTTTCTGAAATGGTCCGGCATGACGCTGGGTGTCCTGATCCTGATCGGCGGCCTGCTGTTCACCAATTTCTGGTTCTTCAAACCGCTGTCCATCGACTGGTTCTACACCCGCGTCTTTGCCCAGTTCGCGCTGAGCAACCCGGAAATGCTGACCTCGATGCGCATGCTCGAACCGATCGGCATTCGCGGACACAACGCGAAGCTGAGCGATTCCTCGCCAGAAGCCGCCGAGGAGCAGCTGGCCTTCTGGCGCGAACAGTACGAGATCTTCAGAAGCTACGATCGACAGGACTACCAGGGCCAGGATCGCCTGTCCTACGACATCTTCGATTTCTTCATGGGCAACACTCTGGCCGACGCCGATCGCTGGCAGCTGCACAATTTTCCGGTCAATCAGATGTTCGGCGTGCAGAGCTCGATCCCCAACTTCATGGCCCAGCAGCACGTCATCGAGGACGAGCTCGGGGCCGAACACTACATCGCCCGCCTGAATCTGATGGACACCAAGTTCGATCAGATCATTGATGGCCTGATGCTGCGCCGCGAGGCCGGCATTCATCCGCCAGCCTTCACCGTGGACAAGGTGATCGACCAGATCGAGGGCTTCATCGAACCGCCGGCCGGGGAGCACCTGCTGGTCACGAACTTCGATGACAAGATCGCCGGAATTCCCGAGGCCGAGCTGGGAGAGACCCGCCGTGCCGAGCTGCGCCAGCAGGTCGTTGACGCAGTCGACGGCGTGGTCTACCCGGCCTATCGCGAGCTGCACGCCTACCTGGCTGACCTTTCGAATGAGGCCACCAGCAACGGCGGGGTCTGGCGACTGCCGAACGGAGACGACTTCTATCAGGCGGCGATCACCCAGCACACCACAACAACCATGACCGCCGACGAAATTCACGCCATCGGCCTGGCCGAGGTCGAGCGCATCGGCACGGAAATGGATGCGATCCTGCGCGCCGAGGGCCTGACCGAGGGCAGCATCGGGGAGCGCGTACGCCAGATCGCCGAACGTCCGGATCAGCTCTATCCCGACAGCGACGAAGGCCGCGAACAGATCCTCGCCGAGTACCAGAGGATCATCGATGAAATCGACCCGGCCATGTCCGACTACTTCAATCTGCGTCCCTCGGTCGGTGTCGAAGTCAGGCGCGTGCCCGAGTTTTCCGAAGCCACAGCGCCCGGCGCCTATTATCAGCCACCCTCCCTCGACGGCTCACGTCCCGGGGTCTTCTTCGTCAATCTACGCGACGTCTCGGAAATTCCGCGCTTCGGCATGCGCACCCTGGCCTATCACGAGGCGGTGCCGGGCCACCATTTCCAGAATGCGATCACCCAGCAGCTCGACGGCCTGCCGATGTTCCGGCGCATGCTGCCCTTCACCGCCTATGGCGAGGGCTGGGCGCTGTACACCGAGCAGCTGGCCTGGGAGCTGGGCTTCCAGGATGATCCCCTCGACAATCTCGGGCGTTTGCAGGCGGAAATGTTCCGCGCTGTCCGCCTGGTCGTCGACACCGGCCTTCACGCCAAGCGCTGGACGCGCGAGCGCGCCATCGAGTACATGATGGAACACACCGGCATGGGCGGAGGCGAAGTGACCGCCGAGATCGAGCGCTACCTGGTCATGCCCGGCCAGGCCCTGGCCTACAAAGTCGGCATGATCAAGATCCTCGAGCTGCGCGAGCGCGCCCGAGACGCGCTGGGCGAGGACTTCGACATCAAGGCTTTCCACGACCAGGTTCTGGGCAACGGCGCCCTGCCGCTGACCCTGCTCGAACAGGTGGTTGACGACTGGATCGACGAGACCCGGGCCTGACCGGGCCCGAACATCCGGCGGGGTAGAATCCCGCCATGGTCGATTCCACGCCAGCCGCGATCGCCTTCCGGGTCCGGGCGATGCTTCGCCGCCCGATGCGCTTCGTCGATTCCTGGTGGCTGCCGCTGGGCATGGGCGCGGCCACCGGGGCGACCCTGGTCTTCATCCTGCTGTTCATCGAACCGATGGGCACGGACCGCTATCAGGCTTCTTTCAGAACGCTGCGCCTGGCCGGCTATGGCCTGTGCGTGCTGCTGCCGTTCCTGATCGTCCATGGCCTGAGCCGCTGGTGGGTGGAGCGGAATCAATCGGTCTGGCGGGCCTGGCACGAGCTGCTCGCCCTGGCGCTGCTGATCGTATTGATCTTCAATCTGGCCTACGTCTACAACGCGGTCGTCGTCAACGAGCGCGGACTGGCTGTCCGCGTCTGGCTGAATTTTGTCACCTGGGTCACCCTGCCCTACCTGCCGCTGCTGGTTCCGCCCGCCCTGCTGGTTCGGCGCGGGCTGATCGCAGCCCTGGGTGATCGCGCCGGTGAAGAGCGTCTCGTCCTGCGGGGACGCAATCGAGACGACCGCCTGCGCCTTGCAAAGTCCAACTTCCTCTTCGCCGAAGCCGAGCAGAACTACGTCACCCTGCACTACCTGCGGCGCGGTCAGGCCGAGCAGCGCCTGTTCCGCTCCACCCTGGCCGAAATCGAGTCCCAGCTGCCCAATGCGATCCGCGTTCATCGCTCCTTCCTGGTCAATTCGCAGCGCGTCGAGGCCGTGGAGGGCAATGCGCGCAAGCGCCTCGCCCGACTCCGGGGCAGCGATCAGGACGTTCCGGTTTCGACCCGCTTCGAACTCGATCGATTGCCGTTGGGACAGGCACCAGACTGATCCCGGGACGAATGAGAAGCGGCCAAAACCGCTGAAGACGAGCGCATCAGCTGTCATTTTCGTCAAAAAGACGTCAATCTCGTCACTGAGCGCTGGACCCTCGACCGGCGCGATGGGAATCTGGACTTCAGCCCATGACATGCCAGTGAGCCCCACCATGTTTCACGTCATCTCCCGAGTTCATCCAATCGCTGCGGTTCTGCTCCTGATCACAGCCGGCCTGGCCGATTTCGCCGCTGCCGGGTCGGTGCAGGCGCCAAGGACGGCCCTGGTCGAACGCGCCATCGCCACCGCCGAGGCCGCCGTGCCCAACCCCGAATTCGTATCCGGCGAGCACTGGGAACAGTTCACCCGGACCCTCCGCGACCCCGAGGTCCAGTCCCTGAACGACGAAGAGTTCCGGAGAGCCTTCAACCGAGCAACCGACTCGCTTCCCTTCACTCACTTGCGCCTGCACTGGCAGCCGGGCATGCGCGAGGGCAATGAGAGCGATCGACCCGCCATCGAACTGAGCTGGCCCGGGGACCGCATCGCCATGGTGCAGGTCCGGATGTTCGAGGAGGATCCCGCCGTGTTCACCGAGACCATGAACGCGGTCATGGCCAGTGATGCGGAGGCTCTGATCATCGATCTGCGCAGCACGCCGGGCGGTTCCTTTCCGACGGCGGCAGCCCTGTCCCGCGCTCTGCGCCGCGAGGCGGTCGATGCCGGCGCCTTCCTGACCCGCGCCTGGTTCGCGCGGCACGGCGACTATCCCGACCTTGATCAGTACGCCGGGATTGCTGCCCTGGAAGAACTCGATCTCGCCGCCTTTGCCGCACAACTTCAGCGCGACGGGGCCGCCCGCCTGGTCCTGCCGGCCCACGATGATCCGATCTTCGAGGGGCGCCTGGTCATCCTGACCGACCGCGATACGGCCAGCACCTGCGAACCGCTGGTCTACCTGCTGCAGCAGCAAGGTGTGCCGGTGATCGGTGAGCGGACTGCAGGTGCGATGCTCAGCGCCGAGCACTTCCCGATGGACGAGACCTTCCGCCTGTTCGTTCCCGTTGCCGACTACCTCACGCCGGATCTCGTCCGCCTGGATCGCAACGGGATCCGGCCCGACATCGAGGTACCGGCAAGTCAGGCTCTGGAACGAGCGCTGGCAATGCTAGGGAGCCTCTGAACAGCTCTGTGCGGCGGCGAGAAAGCTTCATCGAGGGCCGGTTTCGTCAAGGCTCAGCCCCGGGCGTTCGTCATCCCAGGCCATGGCGATGATCTTCCAGCCCTCGTCGAAGCGATAGAACTGGATCACGTTGACGCCGCGCTTGAGTCGCTGCTGCCGCGCCTGATCGGCAAAGGCCTCGTAGGCGCTGAAAACCTGGGCAACCCGACCGAAGACCTGGATGGTGTTGCGAATCTCGACCTCGAAGAAGTCGCGTCCGCCCATCAGCTGCTCGTAGTTCGCGCCGTAGTCCTCCAGACGCAGGACTTCGGGTTCTGGACGGCCCTGTCCATCGATTCGCGTTCGGATCATGCGGGTGCCCGGCATGAACAGTTGCCGTTGCCGCTCCCAGTCCCGGACCCTGCCGCCGGGGCCGGAGATCAGGGCATACATCTCGTCGATCAGGGTCTGAATGTCGTCTCGCTCACTCATCTCATCACCACATCGCCGGATCATCCAGCGCCTCGACGCAGTGGATCCGAACCGGTCGCGCGGGCAGCGGCGGGTCGTCAGCCAGCGTCATGGCCTGCCAGCCAAAGGAATACTGCAACGGATACGGCGCGGTGAAGCGCTCGCCCAACCCGGCCTCGAAGCCGAAGCGGCCGTAGTATCGCGGGTCGCCATAGACCAGCACCACATCGATGCCCTGGGATTTCAAGCGCGCCAGACCGTGACGCACCAGCGCGGAGCCGACACCGCCACCCTGCGCCTCGGAGCTCACCCCCAATGGTGCAAGGATGTAGCCCTCCAGCCCGCCGGACTTCTCGATCCTCACCGGACTGAAGACCACGTGCCCGACGACCCGGTCGTCCCGTTCGGCCAGCAACGACA
>Ga0102938_10004613_pt1 | contig 10109 bp, 8 predicted proteins | sample SalPonR2_B_D2_MG_FD_84516 | JGI IMG/M metagenome (GOLD analysis project Ga0102938, IMG submission 84516) | Salt pond soil microbial communities from South San Francisco under conditions of wetland restoration - Salt Pond MetaG R2_B_D2_MG | ecosystem: Environmental > Aquatic > Marine > Intertidal...
AGCCATGTCCGCGTCCCTGATACGGGATTCAGCTGCCTGAATATTTTCATACGCTGACATCAACCCTTTCGCGGTTAAATCCAACCTGTTATAATAGGCACCAAGGTCGGCACGCTGCTTCGAAAGCTTCTGCAAAGCAGCATCCATGACACCTATTGAGTTGTTGGCACCACCAGGTGATGTCAGGGACAGAACAACCCTTCCAGTCGCGTCTCTCATGTTAAATGCCTGGGCGGTCATCGTGCCAATGAAGACACGTTCACGCTGATTGGCATTGGCACCCATGTGAAACCACATACTGGCTTTGGGGTTGATCTTGGAGAATTCACCAGTAAGAATCTTGAACCTGTTGAACTCTGCCTGAGAAGCTATCCTGTCAACTTCGTCAACCAGTGCTGAAACTTCAACCTGGATGAGCTGGCGGTCTTCATTGGTATAAATACCATTAGCCGCCTGGATAGCCAAAACCCTGATCCTCTGAATGATCTGTGAACTCTGATCCAAATACCCTTCGGCTGTCTGTACGAAAGACATACCGTCTTCAGTATTTCTTTCAGCCTGTCGCAAACCCTGAACCTGGGTTCTCATTTTTTCTGACACCGCAAGACCTGAAGCATCATCACCAGCCTTGTTTATACGAAGACCGGATGACAATTTCTCCATGTTTTTGTCCACTTCCCACTGGGTAAATTTCAGTGTTTTGTGGGCATTAACAGCACTCATGTTGTGATTAATTATCATTTTACACTCCTTTGTTACGTTTTTTCAGGCTTCCTTGCCACCGGTTCTCAAGGGCAGTAACGAACCGGCCAAACGATACCCTGGGTAACAGCTTTAGGAATATACACAGCCGTTACCGTAGTACCTGTTCCAGGCTTGTAAATGGGCTCATACAAAACTGGAACCCCGACCTGGAGCAGTTAAATGTAAATAACCACAACACAACCTCAAGTTTTCAAAGAACATGTTACGAAGAGACACCAGTCCCTGTTCGTCTATTCGGGCACCAAAGGGTTAATCTTTACCATCGTATTTTTTTGATAATACCGATTATAAACCTTTATAAGTATTTATAATAATATATGTACCAATATACTGCTGATTTCATTTTTTATGCTTTTTTTATTAAAAAATGACCTGCAGTACAATACCGGAATCAATGCATTACGACTTCTTTTTTTAAATACTTTAAATAGATTTTTATTTGACATATGGGCATCCTGACATATCAGGTATTCTTGTACGTAAAAATGGGGACGTACATTCACATAAATACTTTGATTCACTTCGGCATACATACAAATTAAGGAGTTAAATCCATGAAAAAACTTGCTGTTACTATGCTTTGTGTTATTAGTATATTTGCGTTTTTACCGGTTGTGATGACAACCAGCCATGCTATCGCAAGTGCTGACACAGCTACACAACTTGATCACAACCAGCAACATGGCGAAGAACACGCGGAAGCGGATGGACATGGGGCAGCCCATAACCTGGGTGAAGAGTTGCCTCTTTGGACTGTTCTCCCCTTTGCAGGTATTTTACTGTCAATCGCCCTCTTCCCACTGGTTGCCCCGCACTTCTGGCACCAGCATTTTCCGAAGATCTCAGCCATGTGGGCATTGATATTCGCAGTCCCTTTTCTTTTTGTATACAAGGGTATCGCGGTATATGAAATTCTTCACATCTATATAATCGACTATATACCCTTTATTATTCTATTGTGGGCATTGTTTACAATTTCGGGTGGTATCTTTATTCGGGGTACAATGAAAGGCAACCCGGCAATCAATACCCTCTTAATTCTCATTGGTACCTTTCTGGCATCATGGATAGGCACAACCGGTGCCGCCATGCTGATGATACGCCCCATTCTTCGTTCCAATTCATGGCGGAAACACAGGGTTCATACCATAGTATTTTTTATTTTTCTCGTGGCAAACATTGGAGGTTCCCTTACCCCGCTTGGAGATCCACCGTTATTCCTGGGATTTCTGCACAGTGTACCCTTTTTCTGGACACTTAAATACATGATGCAGTTTATGGGATTCGCTGTAGCGATAATAATTGTTATATACTTTCTCCTCGATTCATATTTCTATTCAAAAGAAGATAAATCACAGGCTACTTCAGGTGAGAAAGAACCACTTAAAATAGAAGGCGCCCACAATTTAATATTTCTCATGGGAGTTATGGCTGGCGTAATATTCAGCGGCGTATACAAGCTTGGTTCTGTTGATATTCTTGGAGTTCACCAGACCATTCAGAATCTCGCCAAGGACGGCTTTCTTATACTCATGGGAATTTTGTCACTTGTCTTTACCAAACAGGCAATCCGAAAGGACAATGAATTCTCATGGTTCCCTATACAGGAAGTTGCATATCTCTTTGCCGGAATATTCATGACAATTATTCCGGCCCTTGCAATCCTCAAAGCCGGTGAACAGGGAGCCATGGCAGGACTTATCAGGTCGGTTAAGGAACCTGCTCATTATTTCTGGGTTACTGGTATTCTATCAGGATTCCTTGATAACGCACCCACATATCTCACTTTCTTTAACACTGCGCTTGGTAGTTTTTACTCCGGGATGCCTGAACCACAGGCAGTACATAACCTGATTGCCAATAAAAACATATACCTTGAGGCCATCGCTGTTGGGGCGGTGTTCTTTGGAGCCATGACCTATATCGGCAACGCACCTAACTTTATGGTAAAATCGATAGCCGAAGAAGCAGGTATACCAATGCCAACGTTTTTCGGGTACATGTTCAAGTATGCAATTCCGATCCTGTTTCCCATATTTATCTTAATTACATTAATATTCTTTTAATCTGAGTGAGGAAATATATTATGAGTAAAAAATATTATGAAGTAGTAATAGAAGGACATTATAACCTGGTATTTGGGGTACTAGAAGGTTTTATCCTTGGCTCCAAAAAAGACTGGAAGTACTGGTTCAGCGGTGACGCCGGTATCATTAAAGAAACATTCTCAGAAATAATAAGCGAATGGCTGTCCATAAAAACCAAGCTGCATCATATTATTATGGAAGAAGAACTCTGGAAAGAATTTGATTCAACCCTGAAGAAACATCCAGACAAGCCGAAAGTAAACAGGAAATATATTAAATCAGCAAAGCTTATTGATACCAGCAGGTTCGAGTTCAAATTTAGCGCGTATGCTGAAAAATACGGCGAAGAGATTAAATTGTTAATTAAGTCACTTCCCGATAATATTATCCTTCATAATTATAATCCACAGGAAACTATCAACGAAGACGCAAAGGGAGTTGAGATGTATGCCCCGGAACATAAGTATGTTCTTGAAGGATCAGGCACACTGGAGGGCAATATTGCAGATATTATCCAGGTAAGGAATAAATTTAAGGATAATCCTTTGATTGAAACCGACTATATTAAGCTTTTCTTTAAAGAGTAATATCATTATTATCATTATTATCATTATTTGTAAAAATCCCTGCAGACACCCCTGCAGGGATTTTTCTATTAAAATTAATTACCTCATGGGCTGTATCTTCCGATACATAAAAAAGAAAGGATACCATACCATATAATATAGATAATCAAATACATGAAAACACGAAAAAAGAAAATAGCAATCGCTGCCGGTTTGATTTTATTCCTTCTTTCACTGGGTACGTATGCTGCACTCAGGTCAGGATCACTGGAGAAGGAATATGTTTCTATAATTACACTGAAAAACAGTGAAGTCTTAAAACACCTGGATAACAAGATAACTGATAAACCCGAACAGAATAATGAGATCGAATCGGCATTCAAAAAAGTTAAAAACAATGTTCCAGAAATTGCCATTGTTGCATTAGCTGATAAAAATTATAATATCATAATTGCAGGTAAGAACAGCAGGCATTCACCAGGAAAGGATACGTTAGACTCTATCTTATCTGATTTCACCAGGAAGAAACTCCAGCCAAAAAACTCTTTTCCGCTAGTAATACGATATTATGATCAATCGCGGTTTTATATTTATGTTAACGAAGTAAACTCGTATTATATTCTCACCGTCTTTCCATATATCATGACAGACAGACAGGTACTGTCTTTCGCCCTGGAAACATTGCTAATTCTAATTATTTTTATTATACTTATTATGTCAGCCATTATTATAATTGACCGAAAAGAAGAATCAACAGAAGAAGAAAATACACCTGTTGCTGAAGATCATGTTCATGCAGAGAAAGCAAAAGACAGGCATTTTGTACTGAAAGAATGCGCTGGTACTATTAACGCTGATTCAGTATCCCTGCAGAAATACAACGATACAAACAAACTATTCTATACGTCGGCAGAATACAACGAAGGTGAGATTACCGTTCCACCCAAAAAGAATAGACATGAAACCATTTTAATTGATGATCTCATAGAGGAATTGTACAAACAAACTATCGTATTACTTGAAAAAAATACAACATACATCATACCACTACTTAAAGACGATAAACTTAAAGGTGTAATAAGAATAAACCGTCACAATGCTTTTCGAGGAGATGATTTATCCAGGGTTGAGAGTTTTGTTTTATCTCATATTGATGAACTTGTCGAGATGGCCCAAATATAACCCTGTAGTATCAATTGCCTGTAACCATTTCGCTATGATACCTGAAATAGTTGATTCCTTTTTCAAAAATACCCTGCAACGACTCCAGTTCTTCTTCGTTCCAATCCTGATAATATCTTGACTGATGTGTCTCCCTGGATTCCATCATCGCGCCCCAGAATAATTTATCATAGAGTATATAATAATTACTGTATAATTCTTCAAGTTCATCAAGGTCTTCAATTGACCATGCCACATCATGTATAATGTTCCACACATGAAAAAAATCATCGTACTTGATACCATATTCAGTTGGTTTTTCCAACCATCCTCTTATAAGATCAAGATTGCAAAAGATAATCTCATCAGAAATAATATTTATCCTGTTATCAGAACAGAAATCCATAAGCATTTGCATGTTTCCGAATATGGGGATAACACCAGTTGTTTCATTCACATATATACCATCCCTGGTATTACTATACCAGAGTATATACATATCCTGTCCATTTAGTTGAATTCTCAATACCTGGTAATTCTCAAACATCTTTAGTTTCCATTTTTAGTTGCGTATTTAATTATAAATATTATTATACTCATTATAGAATCATTGTCAATTTAAAATTATCAAGAGATATATTGTTTTCCAAAGAAATTTTACTGATCATCAGTAACATCAGTCAGATATGTTGCACATTTATTTTTTATATAGTATCGGCTGAATGAATAATACGGGGACTTACAATATTAAAATAATCATCCATTGGCAGCTTGATCAATTCGATGTGAGATCCTGCATTGAATACTATTTCCCTGTCCCGGGAAAGCGCATCTGAGATGTATACGTCCATTCCGTAAATATTTCCAAAAGGGGGGATGGCACCGGGCTCACATCCGGGAAATGAAGACATAAAATTCTTTTCATCAGAAAGTGAGACTTTTGATGCGTCTAGTTCTTTCTTAAAGTTCGGAAAATTCAGTTTTTCATTTGCGGCAAGAACCACCATGGATAAAACACCATCAATTTTAACAAGTACTGTTTTTGCAAGATCCTTTCCCGAAACATGAGCACTTTCAGCTTTTTCCTGTGCTGTATATGCAGGATCATGGAGTATTGTAATATATTTAATATTATTCTCTTCAAGCAAATTCTTCAACTTTGTAGCAGGCATATACTAACCTCCCAAAAATGGATGTTTTTAACCATACCCTAATTGATGGATAATAATGTCACTGTTTAAGATAATGAGCAGATATTAAAATGTCCACTATGTAGTTATTTTTATTTCAGGGGGGGATAATAAGTGTTTTTTTACAGTGCAGAGCCCTGCAGCTTTCACTACTGCTTTTTTATATTTACCTGGAAAGTCTTCAGGGAGATCGATTTTTACATGAATATTTTTCAGCATTCCAGAAATATCGTCTTCTTCAGTAGATAATTTCATTGTAATGTGTTCATAGTCGATACTTCTTTCTTCACAAAATCTCTGTACATAGATGCCCGCACAAGTACCCAGGGAAACAAGAAAAAGATCAAATGGTGAAAAATTTTTTCATGTTCATTTGTCTACACCATCAATCCCTGAATAGCATCAGGTATTGTGTTATATTATAATTCTGAGAGAGCAGTTTCTCAATCAGTACCATCTTCTCATACATCCCCATTTCTTCTACCTGGTGCTTAAAGGATTGTCCTGCCCTGTCATCAAGCTGTACAATCTCGTCTACCGTCTGTTGTACAACCGATTTTAATGTACGGGAAGACCACGAAGTGCCGAATATTTCGGGAATGTATTCAAAAATCTGTTCTATATACGACTCAAGAGACATGCCGGACGCATCATTACGCAGCATATCATGAATAAACTGGTAAAAGGTCTTAGCGGAACCTGTCTCCATGACATCTTCATTTCCGTGAAACACAGTAGAACCGTCACTGGAAATACTATATGAACATGGAAATTCATCCTTATCAAGTTCAGCATGGGGAGTGAACATCATTATATTCCTTAACAGTGGTATTTCACGAAGAACTGTTCTTCGACTTCCTTCCTCGTCAGAAATAACACTGGAGTCACCATACTGAAGCGGCTTCATAATTCTCATATTTTGCATTATGCGAAACTCTTTTCTCGAGTAGACCATTGGGACACAATACAAGGTATTAAAAAGTTTAGAAAGCCTGAACATTGCATTATGATGCTCAAATGAAGCAGAGGAAAAATTAAAATGTGGCGTAAAGAAAAATACACCGTCATTATTATAATTTTCCTGTTTTTCATGAACATTAAGAATATTGCTATGACTTTTTGAAGGTATAAAACTGGTAGATCTGCAAACAAGAAAGAATGGAATAATTTTTTTTACAGACAGTGACCCGGACCTGCTTTCAATATTAAGACTGGATACCCTTCCTATTTCACATTTTCTGTTTGGATAATACGCCCTGTTTATATATAGCTCCAACGAGCTTATAAATTCCTGTTCTGTAATATCACTGACAATATACGAAACCTGGCTTTCACTCATTCCCGAACTCCTTTTAGATTAAATTCTTGATTACTTCTGTCATCATATAAAACATACACCGTTATCTTCTGCATAATATGTTGACAAATTATAGTTGCTCACATTGCATATATGCAACAACTTTATTAATACGATTCAGATACATAACAAACGATTGGAAATAGTTTTTATGAGTTCCCTGTCAGAACCAGTTATTCATTATGAAGACAATCATCTCATTGTTGTTGAAAAACCTGCCGGCATGCTAACCCAGGCAGATGCCTCAGGTGACATTTCCCTGATGGATATCGTAAAGGAATATATTAAAGAACAATATAATAAACCAGGTAAAGTCTTCCTGGGAATGGTGCATCGTCTTGATAAACCGGTATCCGGTATTATCATGTTTGCCAAAACCTCAAAAGCTGCCAGTAGACTATCAAAATCAATTTCATCACGGGAAGTCATAAAGCTCTACCTGGCCCTCGTTAAAATTTCCACTACAAATGATCAAAGTATTCACAACAACGGCCGGTGGACATCACTCCACCATTACCTGTTAAGAAAGGGAGATATGTCCTTAATACTTGACAGGCCGGGAAATTCAACCAGGGAGGCATCACTGAGCTTCAAAACATTGAAATGTAATAGTGATTACGCATTATTACTTGTCAATCTTCATACCGGCAGAAAGCATCAGATTCGCGCGCAGCTGGCACATGCTGGTTTACCAATTGTAAACGATACGAAATACGGAGCACTCAGCGATGATCCATCCATTCAAATCGGACTACACGCCTGTTTTCTCAGCATTAATCATCCGACACTTAAGGTACCTGTTGATTTTTTTTCAAGTCCCCCTGATTTCTTTACGAAAAGGATTGGTACCCGTTCGCTATACAAACTTATTAATGACAACGCTGATGAACTGAGATATATTTAAGGAAAGTTATTTCTTCCGGCGTAATATAAAGATATCGTTGACATGATCTTGCATTTTGTATATTTTTAAACAAAGTTACCCGCATAGGCGCAATTATACTCTTATTCGACACGGAACAACCAGGAGGAAGCAATGAGTTTTTTCAACGAGGCTAGAGATTCAATTATGAAATACAGTGAAAAATTCGTCAATAAAACAGAAGAATACGCAAAAATTGGCAAACTTACAATGGATATAAAAAAAATGGAAAACTCCATTGAAAAAGCCTATACCGAACTGGGAAAAACCGTCTTTGAGAAGATCTCTATGGGAGAGTCTGAAATCAAGGCTGACGAGGAGAGCATAAATCGTCATGTGAACGATGTGCACGCCTACAACAAGACAATCGACGACAAACGGAAAGAAATAGAAGAGATAAAAAAACAATACAGGGAAACGGAGGAGAAACAAGGTCAACAGCAACCCCATTCCGAAAACAAGTCAACTTCATCCGACAATTAATCTGCCAGTGAAATTGACAAAACTTCAAAATAATAAAAAGAGAAAATAAGAACATAAATGCCAATATCATCAAAACGTATAATAGAATATATTAATTCCCGCAAGGGAGGATTCACAATACATCACATTGTGAAAGAGCTTATCGAATCAACAGATCCTGTTTCAAAGAAAAGAACGAAAAAGAAAAAGGAATCCAATTCGAAAAAAAATAATAAAAAAAGTATTACCAGGATAGAAGAAACAGTACAGGCGCTTCATTCTGCCGGTCTTATCACAAAGGAAAAGAAAAGATATCAAAAAGCAGACAGCTTTTACGCACAGGGTTCGCTGCAGGTTACCGGCAGGGGGGACGGCAAGCTTGTAACGGATGACGGTCTTGATATCCATATTAATAAAGAAAATACAGGTAACGCGCATAACCGTGACAAGGTCAGGGTTCAGGTATATGATTTCAGACGTGGATATCTTTACGGTCGTGTAACCGGGATAATCTCAAGGAAAAAAGAGAGATATGTTGCAAGGCTTATTCGGAAAACAAAAGGTGCATGCATATTTGAACTTCTTGATATGCCCGGAAATGTAGAAGCAGCCACCGAGCGAAGTCAACAAGAACCTGATAATAATACATCTGCAATAATTCGACTGACTGGCAGAACTCACGCCAACCTCCCCCATTGCGAAGTTGAGTCAACTTTTCCGGAGGAGACACCTCTACTTGATGTAACCAGGATTATACTGAAACACTCTCTTCCCGAACCACATGGTAAGTACAGGGAACTTCAGAACATAGAAAGTTCTGTTCCTTCGTCCGAATACAAAAACAGAAAAAATTACCGGAATCTTTTTACAGTCACCATTGATGATGAATCAGCAAAAGATTTTGATGATGCAATTTCCATAGAAAAACAACTTAACAGCACTAAACTCTATATTCATATTGCCGATGTTTCTGCCTATGTGAATCCAGGAACCAAACTGGACATGGAGGCATATAAACGTGGTACAAGTTTTTATCTTGGCGATACAGTAATACCAATGTTCCCAGAAAAGATTTCCAATGACCTGTGCTCTCTCAGGGAAGGTGTCGATCGCTTGACAATGAGTGTAGAGATGACTTTTGACAAGAAAGGTAACATCAAATCTTATAGTTGTCACAGGGGTATTATCAATGTAAATCACCGCCTGACGTATAAAAACAGCAGCGAACTTCTAAAATCAAAAAAACGCAGCAAGCTTACTAAAAGTTTACATCTCATGAAAGAATTGTCTGATACATTGAAAGAAAAAAGAATGACACAGGGCAGAGTTGACTTAATGCTTTCAGATTCAGAGATGGTTTTTGAAGAAGGGGTGCTGACTGATATAACATTTGCCAAAAGACTCCCAAGTCACTTGATCATTGAAGAATTTATGCTCAGTGCCAACGAAGCGGTTTCAAGGTTTCTGAGAGAACATGACATACCCACATTATACAGGATACATGAACCTATCAGTGATGAAAAGCTTACGGCCCTGACCCAGTTTTTAAAAGGACTGAATATACCCTTGAAGAAAACAGATAACGTTGGTATCGCCCTG
>Ga0102938_10004615_pt1 | contig 10105 bp, 10 predicted proteins | sample SalPonR2_B_D2_MG_FD_84516 | JGI IMG/M metagenome (GOLD analysis project Ga0102938, IMG submission 84516) | Salt pond soil microbial communities from South San Francisco under conditions of wetland restoration - Salt Pond MetaG R2_B_D2_MG | ecosystem: Environmental > Aquatic > Marine >...
ATAGCCAAATATGATCAATAGCACTGTGATGCTTAGGTTGTATTTCTTTTTTTTAGAAATGAAGCCTGCTGTTATCCAGGCAAGGAGGCCGAGGCCAAAATGCATGGCTAGTGGATTGAGCAGCTGGCGGCCTAGTTAAAAGATTATGACATAAACAAGCCCGATGCTGATCAGAACAACAACATCTTCCGCTATATGCGCGTCACGCTTTCGCCGCTCATGTCGTGCGCCATCATCTGCCAGCGTCGGTTGGTCCGATGCTGCCTCGTGGCGCGGTGAGGGGCCGCTAGCGGTTTCGGGGGTGTCCGGGGCCTGGGTTTTTTCGTTCAAGGCTATGGCTCCAGCTTTTGGCCTTGCGTCTGGCGGCGAGGAATTCCGCTGCCCGATTGCGGGTATCGCCCGCATTCCGTGCGCCACGCGGTTTTCGTGCTCGGACCGACTGGGATCGATGCTGCGGTTACCCGACCGGTCGCGGCAGGCGCCGTACGAGGCTCTCGGGGAGGTGCTGCAGGACCGCGTTGCGCAACGGGTTCCACCCGGCCCCCATGAAGAGAATGCATCCACCGATAATGAAAAACATGATCGGAAGGCCAAACCCGAACATCCCCGCCAGAATCGCCACAGACCCGAACATCAGTCCGATTGATAGCAGGCTCGCAAAGAGGATCGCACGGCGATCGATTGCGAGCGAGACAACCGCCAGCATGAAAGCGAGGAGCAGGATGCCGGCGGGGTTTGCAAACGGCGTGAATCCGCTCCCCTGCAAGAATGGATTCACGAGGGCGTTCAGGATCATTGGAGCGGAGTAGAGGTGCAGCCAGAAGGCAATATCGGACCGCTGCGTTCGCCTTTCGGGGTCGGACAGGTCGAACCTCATCGCTGCGGCGAAGAGCGCCAGCCCCGCAGCCAGAAGGAGCCAACGGAATGCATTTTCGAAAAAGCTGGGAAACGCCCAATCGAGGATGCCGAGTATGTTCGCCACGAGAAAGATTCCACCCATGGCGATGCTGATCGGCGCCCGAAATCGAAGATAGTGGAGAGCAACTGCAAATGCGGTGATTGCTGCTGCCCCGATATCTGCCGGCGTCATGGCGCCATTAAAGCCGATGATCAGGCGATGCAGCGATGTGAAGAGGTAGAATATGCTCTGGGCGGTAGTTTCGGTTCCGTCCCCGTATACGTCGCGAAGGAACAGGTTCGAGGCGGCGAAGACGCACAGCGCAAAGCTCCCGATCAGAGAAAGGCTCGGCAGAGCCTGGCGGCGCTGAAGCGTGAACGCTTCCGCCAGCATCCATGCGGCGCCGGCGAGAAGCGCAAAGGCGATGGCGGGGGAAAACATCTGCGCTGCAAGAGCGAAGCCCGACCACAGAAATATGGAAATCCCAATCATGATGAAGATATCGGAAAACCCCGTCACGAGACGCAGCGGCTCGTTATCGCGGGGCACTTCGTCCACCCCAGTCGTTTCCGCCGCCAGCCGCACGAGTTGCTCTGCCTGATCGGCCGTAAGAATGTTACGCTCCTGCGCTGCGGCCAGCACTTTCCTGTCGATCATCCTGCACGCTCCCTGATCGCGACCGGAACAGGCCGCAAGCGATACAGGTGTGTTTCGAAAATGAAGGAATGTCTAGGTTGCCGTCGATGGTACTTGCAAAGATGGTTTCCGGCGCGGCACGATGCTTTGCTCCCGCCCGGGGGATCGGGCGAGGCCGGGTTCAGTTCGCTGCAGTGGGCTGCGCGACATACGCGATCACCTTTCGCAATCCATCGTCTCGATGACCAGATTGCCGTTGGTGTAGACGCAGATATCGGCGGCGATCTGCAGGGCGCGGCGGGTGATGGTCTCGGCGTCGAGATCGGTATCGGCCAGAGCGCGGGCGGCGGCCAGCGCGTAATTGCCGCCGGAGCCGATCGCCATGACGCCGCCCTCCGGTTCGAGCACGTCGCCGGAGCCCGAGAGCAGCAGTGAGACGTCCTTGTCGGCCACCAGCATCATGGCCTCAAGCCGGCGCAGATAGCGATCGGTGCGCCAGTCCTTGGTGAGCTCGACACAGGCACGCAGAAGCTGGCCGGGATACTGCTCGAGCTTCGTCTCCAGCCGCTCGAACAGGGTGAAGGCATCCGCCGTGGCGCCGGCGAAGCCGCCGATCACTTCGCCCTTGGCGAGACGACGCACCTTGCGGGCATTGCCCTTGACGATGGTGGGGCCGAGGCTGACCTGGCCGTCACCGCCGATTACCAGTTTGCCCTCCTTGCGCACCATCAGGATCGTGGTGGCATGCATCGAGGGGGAGCCGTTGCGGGCATCGTCTGTGGACAAGATCGTGCACTCCGTTGAAAATCTGTCCCCCCCACTTAAGCGTTATCATCGCCATTTCCAACGCGTATGGCATTTTGAAGCAAGCCTTGCTAGAACCCGCTCGCGCCCGCTTTCCGGCGCGCCGTCAAAGAGCCGCATCATGAGCCAGACATCGCGCAGCTTTCGCGTCGAGCGCCGCACCGCCGAAACCGATATCGATCTGACCCTCGATCTCGACGGGACCGGTGCGATCACGATCGAGACCGGGATCGGTTTCTTCGATCACATGCTGGAATTGCTGGCCCGCCATGCGCTGTTCGATCTGACCCTGACGGCGAAGGGTGATCTGCATGTCGACGACCACCACACGGTGGAGGATGTCGGCATCGCGCTGGGGCAGGCGGTCCATGCGGCTTTGGGTGACAAAAAAGGCATCACCCGCTATGCCGATATGCATATGCCCATGGACGAGACGCTGACCCGTGTCGCGATCGACATTTCGGGCCGCGCCTTTCTCGTCTTCCGCACGCAGTTTCCCACCCAGAAGATCGGCAGCTTCGATACCGAGCTGGTGCGCGAATTCTTCCAGGCCTTCACCGCCAATGCCGGCGTCACGCTGCATGTCGAGACGCTCTACGGCGACAACAGCCACCACATCGCCGAGAGCTGCTTCAAGGGATTGGCGCGGGTCTTGCGACGGGCGGTTGCAGCTGAACCGGGCGAAGCCGGGCGCGTTCCCTCCACCAAGGGGATGCTGTGAGGCAAGGGTGCCTGTGGCAAGGGCGCCTGTGACAAGGGCGCCTGTGAGCGGGATCGCGCATGATCGCTGCGCGCGAGTTTTTTGATCGACGACGGGAGCTTGCATCCGGCATGCATGTTTATACGGTCCATCTGCCCGCACAGGCCCGCCCGGGTGATGCGGAGGCTTTCGAGAAGGCCGTGCTGGTGCGGGACGGGTTCCATGTCTGGGCCTTTCTCTTCACCGCCTTGTGGTTTCTTTATCACCGCCTCTGGCTGGCCGCGCTCGGTGTCTTCGTGGCGCTGAGCGTGTTCGGCTTCATCGTTGACCGTCTGGCTCTGGCGCCCTGGGCGGGGCTTGCCGCGCATGTTCTCGCTTCCACGCTGATCGGGCTCGAAGCCTGCAGCCTGAAGCGCTGGACTTATGGTCGCAACGGTTTCGCCATGGTCGATGTCGTTTCCGGTGCCGACGAGGAAGAGGCCGAGGCCAAGGCCTGTGCGCGCTGGCTGGCGCGCGGCGAGAGCCGTCCCGACGACCCACCGCCACCACCCTCGTCCTTCGACTGGCCCAAACCCGCCCACAGTAACGCGCCCCGGCGCGAGCGCGGCGTGATCGGTCTTTTTCCGGAGCGTTCGCGATGAGCATCGCCATTATCGATTACGGTTCGGGCAATCTGCATTCGGCGCAGAAAGCCTTCGAGCGCGCCGCCCGCGAGGCCGGCATCGCCGTGCCCGTGATCGTCACCGACGATCCGCAGAAGGTGCGCGAAGCAGAGCGCATCGTTTTGCCGGGCGTCGGCGCCTTCGCCGATTGCCGGCGCGGGCTCGATGCCGTCGCCGGCATGACCGAGGCGCTGCACGAGGCAGTGCGGGCGCGCGGCAAGCCGTTTCTGGGGATTTGCGTGGGTATGCAGCTTCTCGCCACGCGCGGGCTGGAGCACGAGACCGCCCGGGGTCTCGACTGGATCCATGGCGACGTTGCCATCATTCGCCCCCGCGACGCGTATCTCAAGATCCCGCATATGGGCTGGAACGTGCTGCATCCGCAGCGCGAGCACGCGCTGCTCGCAGATATCCCCACCGGCCCGAACGGGCTGCATGCCTATTTCGTGCATTCCTACGCGCTGACGCCGGATGATCCGCAAGATGTCGTCGCCGTCACCGATTACGGTGGCCCCGTCACCGCGATCGTGGCGCGCGACAATATTGCCGGCACGCAATTCCATCCCGAGAAGAGCCAGAAGCTGGGTCTGGCCCTGATTGCCAATTTTCTGAGGTGGCGCCCGTGATACTCTTTCCCGCGATCGATCTGAAGGAGGGCCATTGCGTCCGCCTTATCCAGGGCGACATGGAGCAGGCGACCGTCTTCAATGACGATCCAGCTGACCAGGCCGCCACCTTCGCGCGCCAGGGATTCGAATGGCTTCATTGCGTCGATCTCGACGGCGCCTTTGCCGGCAAGCCGATGAACGGCGCGGCGGTGGACCGGATCCTCGCCGCGATCGACATCCCCGTCCAACTCGGCGGCGGTATTCGCGACATGCGCACACTCGAAGCCTGGCTCGGGAAAGGTGTTGCCCGGGTCGTCATCGGCACGGCTGCGGTGCGGGACCCGTCCTTCGTGCGTGAGGCGGCGCGGCTGCATCCGGGGAAGATCGCGGTCGGGATCGACGCCAAGGACGGGCGCGTTGCGGTGGAGGGCTGGGCCGAGACATCGACCCTGACGGCGGAGGAACTCGGGCGGCGTTTCGAGGATGCCGGGGTTGCCGCCATCATCTATACCGACATTGCCCGCGACGGCATTCTCAAGGGCCTCAATATCGAGATGACGCTGGCGCTGGCGGAGGCCGTCTCGATCCCGGTCATCGCGTCAGGCGGCCTCGCCTCGATCGAGGATGTGGCTCGCCTGCTCCAGCCCGATTGCGCCGCGCTCGCCGGTGCAATTTCGGGCCGCGCGCTCTATGACGGGCGCATTGATCCCGCACAGGCTCTGGCCATGATCCAGAATGCGCGCGGCTGAGAGCGCCTACGAATACCGTGTACCCGCACGCATCCGGATGGTGATCACTGCGAGATAGAAGGCGAACAGGCTCGCCATGGCGAAGGCGAAGCCATGGGGGCGATAGAGATCGATGCCGCCTCCGGCCAGCGGCGGGCCGATCACCATGCCGGCATTGTAGAGAATGACGAAGGCCGCATTCGCCGCCGCCAGATCACCGCCGGAAAAACGGGCGCCCAGATGCGCGAGACCGACCGTATAGAGCGCACCGGCGACACCGCCCCAGATCAGGAGCAGCAGGCCGAGCCCGATCACGCTATGCGCGACCAGTGGCATGGCCAGCGCACCGAACAGGCCGATCGTGGCGATGACGGCAAGCACCAGACGGCGATCGACATGGTCGGAAAGTGTCCCGATAGGGATCTGGAACAGGACATTGCCGAGCGCCATAATGCTGGCCAGAAAGGCCGCATTGGCTGCCGTATAGCCGAGTTCCAGCCCGTAGAGCGGCAGGATGGCGAAGCCGCCGCTCTCCACCGCGCCGAAGATCAGCGCCGCCACGGTTGCGGCAGGCGCCGCCAGCAGGAAGGAGAGTACCGTGCGCCCGGTGCCATGATCAATGCGCGGCGAGATCCCGCGTGCGAGCAGCAGCGGCAACGCAGCCACGAGGCAAAGACCCGCCCCGGCGAGATAGGGCGCCCAGCCCTGCGTTCCCACGAGCGCCAGAACCGCCGGACCGGCAGCGAAGCCGAGCGCCAGGACGGTGGCATAGATGCCCATGACGAACCCGCGTCGCCCGGGCGGGGCGGCGGAGTTGATCCAGTATTCCGACAGGACGAAGAGCACCCCCAGCGCCATCGAGAAGACGAAACGCAGGGGAAACCAGATCACGATGTCGTAGGTGAGCTTGAAGGCGACAAGAGACAGCGCGGAAAGGATCACCGCGCCCCAGAGCAGCGGCAAGACGCCGGTTCGTGCGGCGATACGCGGCACGAAGGGCACGGTCATGATCGCCGCGATTCCGGCAATCGCGGTATTGGCGCCGATCAGGGTGCCTGACGCGCCCATGCGCTCCATTTCGAGGGAGAGCAGCGGCACCGAGAGGCTGAGGCCGACGCCGACGGCAGTGATGCAGCCGATCGCAGCCGCAATAGAGGCGTTGCGCGCGCGAATCAGCGCACCGCTGTCGAGAGCCTCATCCCGCCGCTCGGCATCGCTCATGGCGAGGCATCCTCACACGTATTCGCGCACGAAGGCGCCGCGTTTTTCATGATAGAAAGGCACTGGCAGCATCGGATCGAAGCCGGCCTCAAGCCGGATATCGAGCTCGTCGAGCACCACATGGGTGATGGTCGGCAGATCCAGATCACGCGCCTGCGACAGGGGCACCCAGACAAGTTCGGTGAGTTCCGAATCGGGCCCCACGAAGCCGGGCTCCTCGCGCGCCACCAACTCGCGATCCACCGCAAAGAAGCGGGTATCGAAACGCTTGGGCCGGCGCGGTGGGGTGATGGCGCGGGCGACGAATTGCAGCATGTCGAGCTCGGGAAACACTCCCGCCTCAACGAAGGCGCGCCACGGCCCGTCGATCTCGATCCCGGGCGCGCCGTAATCAGCCGAGCCCAGCATCACCCCGGTCTCCTCGTAGGTCTCGCGAATCGCAGCCAGCGCCAGCGCGCGGTTGCGGCTGGAGGTGGGGCGCACGACGCGGGCGGAGAGGGCGGCGTCCGTGCGGTCGTCGAGCATGCCTGCGGCGAGCATGCGCCGGTCGCCGGGTTCGATCCGTCCGCCGGGAAAGACGAATTTTCCAGGCATGAACTTGTGGCTGTCATGGCGCTTGCCCATCAGCACGCTCGGTTCCGGTCCTGTCCGGTCCAGAACGATCAGCGTCGCGGCGTCGCGCGGGCGCAGATTCGGCCAGCGTCGCTCGCGCTCGGTCTTCGTGAGACGGTCAGTCATCGGATTGCCGGCCTGCTCCGCACCGGTGGGAATCTTGGTATCGGTCGTGGCACTCACGCTGTGCTTCCTCGTTTGTTGTCGCCTTCCCGGCCTGCAGGATCAGCATCGCCGAATCCATGCATGCCGAGTGCATATTGCAGCCCCACGACGGCGCCCTTCATCGGCGGCAGAAGCGCGAGCGAGAGAACCACGGTCAGGAGCGGCCAGGTGCCCATATGAAACCACAAAGCCGGTTCGTAATGCATTTCAGAGATGTAAATCCCGGTTCCGACGATCTTCCCCACCACGAAAATCGTGAGATAGGGTGGAAAGTCGTCAGCGCGGTGATGGTGCAGTTCCTGTCCGCAGGCATCGCAGGCAGGGCGTACCTTCAGATAGGAGGAAAACGCCCGCCCCTCGCCGCAAGCCGGGCAGCGGCAGCCGAGCCCGCGCATGATCGCGCGTTTCCACTCCCCGGAACCCGCCGCGAGGCTCTTGTCGATCCGCTTGCCGTTCATGATCCGCCCCTCATTTGCGCCCTTTACCACCCTTGCTGCGGGCGGTGGAGCCGAGGCGCACCTTGAGACCTTTGCCCGACCCTTTGCGCCCACCCGGCTTTCCCCCACCCGGCTTGCCGCGTCGTCCATGCGGCAGCGGGGCTGTGCCCTTGCGGCCCTCAGAGAGCAATTCGAAACGCAGCGCCCCCTGGACCGGCGCCGCCTCGACCAGCTTGACGCTGACCCGGTCACCCAGGCGATATGTCTCGCCCGTGCGGTCGCCGACAAGAGCGTGGGCGTATTCCTCGTAGCGGAAATAATCGTCGCCGATGGTGGAGGCGGGGATGAACCCATCCGCGCCGGTATGGTCGAGCTTGACGAACAGGCCGGATTTGGTGACGCCGGAGATCTGTCCCTCGAAGGTGGCGCCGACCTTGTCGGCCAGGTGATAGGCGATCAGCCGGTCGATGGTTTCGCGCTCCGCCGCCATGGCGCGCCGCTCGGCTGCGGAGATACGCGCGGAAATTTCGGCGAGCTGATCATGGGTGGTCTCGGGGTGGAGCCCGTCCTTGCCGAGATCATGGGCGGCGATCAGCGCGCGGTGCACGATCAGATCGGCATAGCGACGGATCGGCGAGGTGAAATGCGCGTAGCGGCGCAGATTGAGGCCGAAATGGCCGTAATTCTGCGATGTGTATTCCGCCTGCGACTGGGTGCGCAGAATAACCTCGTTGATGAAGGTCTGATGCTCCAGCCCTTCCACCGCCTTGAGGATGCGGTTGAACAGGGTGGGGCGCAGCGCGCCCTGTTTGGGCATTTTCAGCGCCACGGAGGCGAGCACTTCGCCCAGAGCATGCATCTTGGTGAGTGAGGGCTCGTCATGGGCGCGATAGATGAAGGGGATCTTCGCCTTCTCGAGCGCCTCGGCGGCGGCGACATTGGCGAGGATCATGCATTCCTCGATCAGCCGGTGCGCGTCGAGGCGCTCGGGCACCAGCACCTGATCGACCATGCCCTCTGCATTGAGGATGATCTTGCGCTCGGGCAGGTCCAGCGCAAGCGGCTGGCGCTCGTCCCGCGCGCGCGCCAGGCAACGATAGCATTCCCAGAGCGGCTTGAGCACGGGCTCGAGAATCGGCCCGGTGACATCGTCGGGGCGTCCGTCGATCGCGGCCTGGGCCTGCTGATAGGACAGGCGGGCTGCCGAGCGGATCATCACCCGGTGGAAGGAATGGCGCTTCTTGATGCCGTCCGCGCCGATCACCATGCGCACGGCGATTGCCGGGCGGTCCTCGAGCGGGCGCAGCGAACACAGATCATTGGAGATACGCTCGGGCAGCATCGGCACGACGCGATCGGGGAAATAGACCGAATTGCCGCGCTCCAGCGCCTCGCGGTCGAGCGCGGAGCCGGGGCGGACATAAGCCGCGACATCAGCAATGGCGACGGTCAGGACGAAGCCGCCCTCGTTCTTCGGATCATCGTCGGGGCGCGCATGCACCGCATCGTCGTGATCCTTGGCATCGGCGGGATCGATGGTGATGATCGGCAGATCGCGCCAGTCCTCGCGCCCGGCGAGCCCCACATGCCTTGCCGCCTCGGCCTCTGCGATCACCTGATCGGGAAAGACATGGGGAATGTTGTGGACGTGCAACGCGACCTGGCTGACGGCTTTTTCCGATTTCATCGACCCCAGTCGCTCGCGCACCCTGGCCATGTCGAGCCCGTAGCGCTTTTGCGGCGACACATGCACCGCCACGAGATCGCCGTCACCCGCATCACCCTCGTCGCCTGGGGCGATGGCGAGCTCCTTGCCGAGCATCTTCTTGTCGACCGGGATCAGACGACCGCCGCCACCCGGAAGCGGTCGGAAAATGCCGAGGATCTGCGCCTTCTGCCTGGGCAGGACCTTGATCACCCGACCGCTATAGGCCGGGCCGTCCTCGTCTTCGTCATTACGCTGGACGCGCAGGAGTGCACGATCATTGATGCCCGGTGCGGGCTGGCCCGGTTTGGGACGGCGCGAGAGGGTGACGAGAATGCGCGGTGCGGCGCTGTCATCTGCTGCATCCCAATCGGCGGGCACGGCGATCAGCTCACCGTCCTCATCGCGCGAGACGATATCGGCGAGCACCACTGGCGGCAGCATGTCCTTGCCGGTGAGGTGCTTGCGCTTGCGATCGATGACGCCTTCCTCCTCGAGCTCCTTGATGAGATGCTTGAGAAAGATCCGGTCGCCGCCCTTGATGCCGAAGGCGCGCGCGATCTCGCGGCGCCCGACCTTGCCGGTCTGCTCCTTGATGAAGGCGATGATCTCCTCGCGCGCGGGCAGATTGGCAGGATCACCGCCCTGTGCGTCAGAGGCGGCTTTCGCCTTGCGGCGACGGGTGGTGAGGCGTGTGGGCAAGAAGTTCTCGTAATGGTTGGCGAAATGACCGGCATGGTTCCGGCCCGCGCATGAAGACGGCTCGTTCCTGCTCCATATATAGGCGTTGCGGCGGACAAGCGAAAGCCCGCTCATGCCGCGCCGTCAGTGGCTCCGGCTCAGCGCGCTGTCTTGCCTTTCCCGCCATCGCCATCAGCAGTGGGGCGCTCGTCGCGGCCCTCGTCATAGCGCAGGGCACGCGGTGCTTC
>Ga0102938_10004616_pt1 | contig 10105 bp, 7 predicted proteins | sample SalPonR2_B_D2_MG_FD_84516 | JGI IMG/M metagenome (GOLD analysis project Ga0102938, IMG submission 84516) | Salt pond soil microbial communities from South San Francisco under conditions of wetland restoration - Salt Pond MetaG R2_B_D2_MG | ecosystem: Environmental > Aquatic > Marine > Intertidal...
GGCGACTCGTCGTTCCACGAATAGGCGATGCCGCACTCCGCCGAGGACTTCACTTCGGCGAAGGCCAGGTACTTGCGGCTGGGATCCCGGAACTGTGGCTGCGTGGTGAGGTACTCGGTGATCCCGCCGATGTCATCGGCGACGGAGTCGGGCACCACGGCACGCAGCACCGAGATCACGCAACCCGGTGCACCGGAGTGGACGAGCCGCAGATGCATCTCACGGTCGGGCACGCTGGCGTCGACGACGCCGTCGGCGAACACCATCGCCTCGCGGATCTTCTCCACCTTGGCGTCGTAGGAGTCGGGTTGCGACTGGCCGCGCACGTAGACCGCCTGGACCCGGTTGCCGCTCGTGCCGTCATCGCAGACCGGTGCGGCCGTGAGCGCCGACGCCGTCACTTCGAGCGGCCCGGGCCCGGAGAGCTCGCGTCCGATCGCCCGCGGCGGAGCGGCGAGGCCCTCGTCGTGGACCAGTCGCTCGACCTGCGGCGCAGCTGCGAAAGGCGCCGCCATGGCAGACGGGCGTTGTTCGACCGGCCGATCGCCGTCCGGGGCCCCGGTGGCGCCAACAGCCGTCCCGGTGGCGGCCAGCGCCACCGCGACCGTGGCACCCCACATCGTCCGGGTGCGCCGAGCCATGAGTCTCACTCCCGTCGCTCGAGATCGGCGACCGCCCGGGCGGCGGCACGATGAGCGCGCTCGGCGATGTCGGCCAGGACGGCGTCGTCGTGGGCCATTCCCACGAAGATCGCCTCGTAGGCGCCGGGGGCCATCGCCACGCCTTCGTCGAGCATCGCCCGGAAGAACGCGGCATAGGCGGCCTCGTCGGTGCGCTTGGCGTCGTCGAAGTTCCGCACGGTGTCGATGCCGTCACCGCAGACGATGCCGAGCAGCGTGCCCACCACCGGGAACGAGGCCACGAACCCGGCCGCCGAGCAGGCGTCGCGGAGCAGCGACGACACGTGCCGAGCGCGTGCCATCAGCTCGATGTACACGTCGGGATGGAGCTGGTCGAGTGCCGCCAGCCCGGCTGCCGTGGCCAGCGGGTTGCCCGAGAGCGTGCCCGCGTGGAAGACGGGGCCGAGCGGCGACAGGTTGTCCATCACCTCGCGCCGGCCGCCGATCGCACCGATGGGGAGCCCACCACCGATGACCTTGCCGAAGCAGGTGATGTCGGGGGTGACGTCGTAGTGCGCTTGCGCGCCACCGGTTCCGATCCGGAAACCCGTGATCACCTCGTCGAAGATGAGCAGCGCCCCGACACGATCGCACTCCGCACGCAGACCGGCGAGGAAGCCGGCGTCGGGCGCCACCACACCCATGTTGGCGGCGATCGGCTCGACGATGACCGCGGCGGTGTGTTCGTCGAGCGAGGGCACCACGTTGTACGGGGCGACCAGCGTCTCGGAGACGGCGGCGTTCGGGACGCCCGCGGTGCCGGGCAGTCCGAGCGTGGCCACTCCGGAACCTCCGGCCACCAGCAGCGCATCGGTGGCGCCGTGGAAGTTCCCGGCGAAGGTGACGATGCGGTCGCGGCCGGTGACGCCGCGGGCCAGGCGGACCGCCGTGCTCGTGGCCTCGGTGCCCGAGTTCATCAGGCGCACCCGTTCGCAACTGTGGACACGCTCGCCGATGGCTTCCGCGAGCTTCATCTCGCGGGGCGTCGGAGCACCGTAGGAGGTGCCGTCGGCGGCAGCGGTGGCCACCGCGGCGGTGATCGCCGGGTGGGCGTGACCGAGGATGACGGCGCCGTAGCTCTGCACCAGGTCGAGGTAGGTGGTGCCCTCCACGTCGGTGATCGTGGCGCCGGATGCGCGCGCCACGACATAGGGCTCGCCACCGACGGCGCGGAACGCTCGGATCGAGGAGTTGACCCCACCGGGGATGGCGCGACGCGACCGCTCGAAGAGAGTGGCGTTCGACGGCACGCCCGCGCCGGTACACACCGTGGGCACGCAACCCGCAGCCGCGCACGACTCGGGGTCGCAGTACGGGATCGTGCCCGCCGGAACGCCGGGGGCCGGGGTGCGGGCCGGGGGGACGTTCACGGTGCGATCCGACCGTTCGACACCGACTCGGCGAACCATCGGGTGAAGTAGGTGAGGATGATCCCGGCGCCGGCCCGCTTGATCGCCGTGAGGTGCTCGAGTGCGACGGCGTCACCGTCGATCCAGCCGCGCTCGGCAGCTGCATGGATCATCGCGTACTCGCCGCTCACGTGGTACGCCGCCAGGGGGACATCGATGTGCTGCGCAGCGTCGGCGATCACGTCGAGGTAGGCGAGCGCCGGCTTCACCATCACCATGTCGGCGCCCTCGGCGATGTCGAGATCGATCTCGCGCCGGGCCTCGCGCACGTTGCGGTGGTCCTGCTGGTAGCCCTTGCGGTCGCCGCCGTCGGCGATCGACACGTCGACGGCGTCGCGGAACGGGCCGTAGAGGGCGCTGGCGTACTTGGCGGCGTACGCCAGGATCGCCACGTCGTGGTGGCCGTCGTCGTCGAGCGCCGCTCGGATGGCGGCCACCTGGCCGTCCATCATGCCGCTCGGTGCCACCACCTGGGCACCAGCCGCTGCCTGGGCCCGTGCGGCACGGCAGTAGATCTCCAGCGTCGCGTCGTTGTCGACCACGCCCTCGTCGTCGACGATGCCGCAGTGACCGTGATCGGTGTACTCGTCGACGCAGAGGTCGGCCATCACCACCACGTCGTCACCGACGTCGCGGCGGAGGTCGTCGAGCGCCAGTTGCACGATGCCTCGCGGGTCGTAGGCGCCGCTGCCCACCGGATCCTTCGACTCGGGGACGCCGAAGAGGATCACACTGCGCACGCCGAGCCCGGCCAGCGCAGCGACCTCGGAACGCAACGACTCACGGCTGTGCTGCACGACGCCCGGCAGCGACGGGATCGGCACCGGCTGATCGACACCTTCCCGCACGAACAGCGGCGCGATCAGATCGTCGACCCGCACATGGGTGTCGGCCACGAGGTCACGGAGCGCAGCGGTACGTCGGAGTCGACGGGGTCGGAGCACGTGGCCGAGCCTAACCGTCGGACCCGGTGAGGTACCCGGCGGCTCGGGCCCGCCAGGAGGCACGAGTGCCGGAGTGCGCAGGATCACACCCAGTAGCGTGCTCGGCGTGTCCGTGCAGGCCTGGTTCTCCAACGACGACGTCTCCGTCACCCCCGGGAGCCGGCTGACCCTTGCGCTCACGGTGCACAACCTCGGTGACAGCACCGAGTCGTACAGCATCGTTCCGGCCGGCCTCACCGCCGGATGGACCACAGTGAGCCGTGGCAACCTCACGCTGTTCGGGGGGTCCCAGGAGGTCGTGGAGGTCGAGGTGGCGCCTCCGCCGCTGCCCACCACCACCGCCGGTCCCACGGCGATCGCCGTCCGGATCATCCCGCTCGGTGACTCCGACGACGCCGTGGTCGCCGAGACCACCGTGGCGATCGAGTCCTTCGACGACTGCCGGCTGGTGGCGCTGCAACCCGTCCAGCGGGCTCGTCATCGCGCCACCTACGAGTTCATGGTGGAGAACCACGGCAACAGCCTGGCGAGTTGCCGTCTCCATCTGATCGACCCCACCAACCGCATCGACGGCACCTTCGACCCGCCTGCGGTGGGCGTGGCCCCCGGAGGCGCCAACCTCGTGCGTCTGAAGGCTCGTGCGCAGCGCGGCATCTTCCGGCGTGCGACACGCACGCTCGACTTCGAGATCGAGGCCGAGCGACAGGGCCACCCGCCGGTCTCCACCTCGATCGCCCTGGTGCAGTCGCCGACGATCCCCGGAGCGGCGATCGCCCGCGTCGCCACGATCCTGGCCGTGCTCGGCGGCCTCGCGCTCGCCTGGTTCGCGCTGATCGAACCGACGATCGAGGACGCGGCCCGCGACGAGGTCGACCGCGTCGCCGGCGAGCTCGCAGCCGAGGCGGAGAGTGCACCGGCGGCCGATCCGGGTGACGGCACGACCGTCACGACGGTCGCCCCGACCGCCCCTCCACCGGATGTCGAGGCGGGCGAGCCGACGTTCTTCCGGTTGGCGGTGGATGCTCCGCTCACCCAGGTCGCCGACGCCTCGCAGACGATGCCCGACGGGGAGTTGTTCGACATGACCGACGTGCGCATCGAGAACCCGTTCAACGACCGCGGCGTGGCGAGCCTGCTGGTGAACGGCGAGCAGGTGTTCATCTGGTCGCTCGAGAACGTGCGCGGCTCGCTGTTCGAGCCCCGCATCACCCCGATCCGCTTGCAGCCGGGCGACAACGTCACGTTCTCGGTGCGGTGCGACGAGATCGGCGACACCACCCGTGCGACCTGCACCAATGCGATCAACATCGGCGGCAACCGCATCGAGATCGACGAGGTCTGACCCTCCCGCCCCGAGACCCCACCACCGTTTGCGTGACGGAAATGTTGGGCCGCCCCAACAAAAGCGTCACGCAAACGAGAAGGTCGGGGGGCGGTCGGGGGTCAGCCGCCGAGGCCGAAGCCGGGCATGCCGATCGGCTCGTTGCGCTGCTCGACCACTTCGACCGGCGTACTGGCAGCCGTACCGTCGGGCGACTGCACCACGATGGTGCGCTGGCCACCGCGCTCGTCGGGTGACACGGGCACCTCGACCAGGAACGCACCGTCGGCGTTGGTGACGGCCGTGACCCTGTCACCGGAACCGTCCCCGAACACGATCGACAGCTCGGTGTCGGCGGGGTATCCGGTGCCGCCGGCGACGAATGCGCCGCCTGCCTCGATCTCGTCGACCAGCAGCTTGAGTTCAGGGGCGTACCGGGCATCACCGGCAGCGACCATCGCCGTGTACTGGCCGGTGACGGTGGTGATCTCCACGAGTGCCACCCGTCGGCCGGGTGCCGTGGGCGAGAACGTGATGCCGACACTGCAGGTGGAGCGGGGGTTGAGGGGCCGTGCGATGCAGCTCTCGGTTCCGACGGCGAAGTCGGCGGCGTGGGTGCCGCTCACTGCGATCGACACGATCTCGGTGGGCACCAGAGGTGAGATGTTCTCCACGTCGAACACGAACTCTCCGCTCGTGTCACCGATGTCGACCCGTCCGAGGTCGGCGCCGGCCGGATTGGTGCGCAGCGTGGGATCTCCACCGGCGCCCGACACTCGCGACGACACGGCGATCGCCTCGAATCCCTCTTCGGCGACACGCAACTCCGCCGATACCGGCCCGGGTGCGGTGGGAGTGAACGTGAGCAACACCGTGCAGTCGCCACCGGGAGGAACCGGTGCACCGAACGTGCAGGTGCTCGTCTCCTCGTTGACGGCGAAGCGGCCGTCGGACACCGTGACCACGGACGGCACGAACGACGTCGGCCCGTTGTTGATCACGGCGACGTACCACTCGTCGCTCTGCAGACCGACCAGCGTGGTCCCGAGGTCCACGTCGGGCAGCGACAGGGTGGGCTCGGTGGAGATCGCCACCACCTGGCGCCCGGCGGGCGAGCCCGGGACGATCTGGCCCGCGGCGAGTGTGTCGAACACCGTGGTGCGACCCGTGTCACTGAGCCCGGGTCGGGCATGAGCCGCCAGCGTGGGCCGCACGCCGTCGGCCGAGACGGCCACGCGGCGGAGTTCACCCGTGCGGGCATCGGCCACCAACACGTCGCCGTCGGTGGCGTCACCACCGCTGGACGCCCTGATCAGCTGGAGATTCGGCGCCTTGGAGACGAACGCCACGAGCTGGCCGTCAGCGGTGAGCGTGGGACGGAACGATGGCGCCGTTCCCGCCACCACCGGCTCGGTGCCGGGCACGCTGCTCACGAGCGACAGCCGTGTCCGGCCGACCTCGTCGAGCCAACCGTTGTCGTCGACGTCACGATCGAGCCGGTACACCTGGGACGGGCACCCGTCGGCGCACGGAGGGAACACTGCGGGAACGAGCCCCGGATCGGCCGAGGTGAAGGCAACGACACCACCGTCACGCGACAGCACGGGTTCGGAAGCCCCGAACGCCGACGGCTCACCGTCGGGCCGTGACGACACGAGACGTACGGCGAGGAACGGGTCGGGCTCGTCGCGGTCCCACACGTAGACCTGCCGGGTGGCAGGCCCACCGGGTGTGGGGCCCGACCCCCATCCGGCGACGGCGTCGGACGACAACGCATCGGACCGGAAGGCGAGGTAGCGACCGTCACCGGACAACGCCGGCTGATCGATCCCGCCGTGCACGAACTGGGTGTCGGGGGCGGCGATCGGCGTTCCTGCGGCGAGCACCGCACGGTTCGGGTCGGAGGCGGGAAGTGAGAGGTCGACGACGGTGACCGCCGTGAGACCATCACCGTCGAACAAGTGGCCCGCCGGGTGGGTGTAGGCGACGACCGTGCCGTTGCGCGAGAGCGCGGGTGCGTCGGTGGGCAGCACGTCGTCACGGGCCAGTGAACCGCCCTCCGGATCGACCGACACCAGTTCCCAGCCACCGCCGCTACCGGCACAGTGCGGGAGCTTCGCGCGGTACACGTCCCAACGGTCGCCCGAGTCGTCGTCACGGAACACGTCGAGCTGCAGCTCGGTCACGACGGCAACGGCGCAGCCGTCTCCGGCGACCACGGGATGCACCGAGTTGCCGGCCCGCACACCGTCGGGGACGGACGTGATCTCGGTGGTCACGCCGGTCTCGCGGTCGGTGACGTACACCGTCGAGGTCCGGGAATCGGCGGGGCTCGCAGCGTCGGCGGGCGCGGGCGGACGGCCCTGGTACGCCACGATGCGTCCGTCGCCCGACACCGTTGCATGCGAGCCGATGCCGTCACCGACGGTGACCGCCGGCACGCCGGGAGCGGGTGCGGCCTGTTCGAGCAGGACGACGGGGCGCGCGTCGACGCCGGCGGCGCTGGCGCCGAGGATCAGCCCGGCACCGAGCATGCCCGACGCAGCGACCAACATGCGTCGCCGCCCGCTCCTCCTGACCACTTCCCTCCTCATTCCGATCCGTCGATGTCCGATTCTTGCAGGTCCAACGCCGTGACACCGGACGACGAACCGGCACGTCACCGATCACTCACCGACGCACCCTACGACGTGTGATCACCAAGCTGCCGTTCGAGTTCCGTCACGAGTCCTTCAAGAGAATGATCGGCAGCGACGGCGGTGACCTTGAGCCCGTGTTCCCGAGCGACGCCGGCGGTGGTGGGGCCGATGGCGACCACGACCGGAGGAGTTCCGACACCGACGGCCTCCACCCACGCCCGCGCCGCCGAACCGCTCGCGAACACCAACGCATCGACACCGGCCACCTCCGCCGGCTCGGGACGCCGTAGGACCGTGCGATAGGCCTCCACGGCGGTGACCTGGTGGCCTGCGGCAGAGAGCAGGCCGACGAGGGTGCCGTCGGCGAGATCTCCCTGCGCCACGAGGATGCGCCGCGGATCCGGCCCCGCCACGTCGATCAGGGCTTCCCCCAGGGCCGTCGCCCGTTGGATCGAGGGGACCAGGTCGACCGGTCGGCCCGCCAGGTCGGCGAGCACCTGCGCTGTCGTCGAACCGACCGCAGCGAGTCGCACACGACCACCGTGCGCAGCGGCGCCCACCCGTTCGGCCCCCGGAACGGACGTGACGACGAGCCAGTCGTAGCCGTCGAGCATGTCGAGCTCCCGCCGGAGCGACGACCCACCGTCGGATGCTCCGACGATCCGGATGAGCGGGACGTGCACCACGTCGGCACCCCGAGCGGCGAGCATCGCGCCGAGCTCACCGGGTCGCTCCCGGGTCACCAGGATGCGGCGTCCGGCGAGCGAGGAGTCCACCACGTCACCCCAGGGCGGTGCGTGACGCGCGGGCGGCGGTGCGGGCCGACTCGAGATCGGTGGACAGGTCGGCCGTGAGCCGTACGTGGTCGACGGCCGCGTCGCCGGTGTCGAGATCGGCGAGGAACGTGTGCAGCACGTCGTCGCGGACGTACGCCCCGACCGGGAGCGAACAACCCGACCCCAGCTCGGCGAGGAAGGCGCGTTCGATCTCCACGGCACGTCGTGTCGCCACATGGTCGATCGCGGCCAGCGCCGAGACGGTGTCGGCGTCGTCGATGCGGCACTCGACGGCCACACAGCCCTGCCCGACGGCGGGCACGAATGTCTCGGTGTCGAGTTCGTCGTCGATGTGGTCGGTGAGCCCGAGGATCTGCAGGGCCGCCACGGCCATCACGATGGCGCCCCCGTCGGGGATCTTCGACAGACGGGTGTCGATGTTGCCCCGCAGCTCGACGAACTCGAGATCGGGGCGGACGCGTGCCAGCTGTGCCCGCCGCCGCACGGACCCGGTGGCCACCGTGGCACCGTCGGGCAGCGAGTCGAGGTCGGCGCCCACCAGCGCATCGGCCGGGTTCCGTCGCTCGCAGAACGCGGCGATGACGAGCCCGTCGGCCGGCTGGGACGGGAGGTCCTTGGCCGAGTGCACGGCGAGGTCGGCTCGTCCGTCGAGCACCGCCCGCTGCACCTCCTTCACGAACACGCCCTGCCCGCCGATCACGTGGAGCGGAACGTCCTGGCGAACGTCGCCGGTGGTCTCCACGAGTTCCAGCTCGACCGCTCGACCGGTTGCCGCCCGGATGGCGTCGGCAACCGTGGTGGCCTGCGCCATGGCCTGCCGGGACCCGCGGGTGGCCAGGCGGAGCGGCGGACGGACCGGCGACGACACGGTGGTGTTCAGCCGATGTCGAACAGATCGCGCACCGCTGCTGCGTTGCGCTCGCCCTGCGGGGTGCCGGCCTGGGTCTTCAGCCGTACCGACGGCTCGTGCAGCAGCTTGGCGACGATGGCACGGGTGAGTGCCTCGATCGTGTCGCGGTCGGCGTCGTCTAGACCCGACAGCCGCGAGGCGAACCGTTCGAGCTCGGCGGCACGGACGCGGTCGGCCGCTTCGCGCATCGACGCCACCAGCGGGGCGGCCTGACGCGCGGTGACCTCGACGAGGAAGTCCTCGACCTCCTCGCCCACGATCGACCGGACCCGTTCGGCCTCCCCGGCACGGTGGGCGAGGCCACGGTCGGCCCAGTCGCGGAGGTCGTCGAGGTCGGACACCGTGACGCCCGGAAGCTCGGCGACCGCCGGTGCGACGTCGCGCGGCACGGCGATGTCGACGATGTGCAGCGGGCGGCTGTTGCGGGCACGGGCTGATTCGATCAGATCGCGAGTGAGAACCGGTTCGCCGGACCCGGTGCAGGCCACGACGAGGTCGGCGGCGCCGATCGCTTCGTCGAGGCGATCGAAACCGACGGCGACGCCGTCGACCCGGTCGGCGAGTGTGCTGCCCCGGTCGGCCGAGCGGTTGGCGACGAGGATGTCGGCACCGCCGGCGCGGTGCAACGCGACCGCCACGCCCTCGCCCATCGAGCCGGCACCCACGACGAGCACCCGCTTGCCGCTGATGTCGCCGGTGACATCGGTCATCATCTCGACGGCGGCATGGCTGATCGACGCCGTACCCCGACCGATGCCCGTCTCGGTGCGCGCCCGCTTGCCGGTGGCCACGGCCCGGCGGAACAGCAGGTTCAGCGTGGAACGGGCGCCGCCTTCTCGCTGGGCCGTCTCCCAGGCGCCACGGACCTGGCCGAGGATCTCGCTCTCGCCGAGCACGGCCGAGTCGAGACCGGCTGCCACCTCGAACAGGTGGCTGACGGCAGCGGCGTCGTGCTGGCTGTACAGGTGCGGCGTGAGTTCCTCCACGGTGAGGTCACCCAGCTCGCAGAGGAAGTCGCGGACGTCGCCGTAGGCGCCGTGGAAGCGCTCGGCCACGACGTACACCTCGATGCGATTGCAGGTGGACAGCACGGCGGCTTCACGGACGTTGTCGCGCTGGGCCAGACCGGCGACGGCCTTACCGAGGTGTTCGGGCGCCACGGTGACGCGTTCGAGCAACGACAGCGGGCTGCTGCGGTGGTTGACCCCGATGACCAGAATCGACATGGCAGGACCACCCTAGGCGCTGGCGCCCCGACCCCGCTCGCCGGGAACGGCGCGGAGCGTGCTCGTGGACGCGGCAGTGGCGCGTCGCTGCTCGTAGTAGCTGAGGATCTGCAGTTCGACGGCGAGGTCGACCTTGCGGACGCTCACCCCGTGCGGTGCACTGATCACGGCGGGGGCGA
>Ga0102938_10004617_pt1 | contig 10104 bp, 5 predicted proteins | sample SalPonR2_B_D2_MG_FD_84516 | JGI IMG/M metagenome (GOLD analysis project Ga0102938, IMG submission 84516) | Salt pond soil microbial communities from South San Francisco under conditions of wetland restoration - Salt Pond MetaG R2_B_D2_MG | ecosystem: Environmental > Aquatic > Marine > Intertidal...
CTCGGCCCCCGTTGCGGAGCGAGCACGAGCCACCGCCTGGTCTGCCTCGGTGGGCAGGAGGTCCTCGATGAAGGCCGCGAGCTTGGGTTCGGGTTGGACGCCGGTGAACTGCGCGACGGCCGTGCCGTCGCGGAAGCCCACGACCTGGGGGATCCCCTGCACCCGGTAGCGCTGGGCCAGGGCCTGGTTGGCGTCGACGTCCACCTTGGCGAGCAACACCCGGCCGTCCTGGGAGGCCACGGCACGCTCGAGCATCGGCGTGAGCTGCCGACACGGCCCGCACCAGGCTGCCCAGAAGTCGACGATGACGGGACGTTCGTAGGAGGCGGCGATCACCGCTTCCTCGAAGGAGTCCACATCGACGTCGATGACGTTGGTGATCGTGGTCACAGCAGATCCTCGCTGAACTCGGGAGCTCGGGTGGGACGGGGCCGCAGCAGCCGGAAGGTCACCACGGCCGGCGCTGGGAGGCCAGCATGCCGCGAGATGCCCAGCATGCCGCAAGATGCCGCGGGGCGTGACCATGCCGGTCACTACGCTGGCAACGCCGCCAAGGTTGAGGAGCTTCCCGTGCCGGAACAGCGCACCCTGCTGCTGCTCGACGGGCACTCCTTGGCCTATCGCGCCTTCCACGCACTGCCGGACACGCTGCGCACCGACACCGGACAGCTGACGAACGCGGTCTACGGGTTCACGTCGATGCTCCTGAAGCTGCTCGCCGATCGCGAGCCGGACGCCGTCATCGTGGCCTTCGATCGTGGCCGGGACGTCGAGCGCACGGCGGCGTTCCCCGAGTACAAGGCGAACCGGGCCGAACCCCCGGAGGAGTTCCGCCCCCAGGTCGACCTGATCAAGCAGGTGCTCGGCGCCCTCGACATCCCGGTCATCGAGCTCGAGGGAGTGGAGGCCGATGACGTCCTGGCGACCCTGGCTACCCGTGCGGTCGCCGCCGGCACCCACGCCTACGTCGTCACCGGCGACCGCGACGCCATGCAGCTGGTCGCCGACGACCTGACGGTCCTGTACACGCTGCGCGGCATGAGTGAGCTCGCTGAGATGACCCCGGCGGCGGTCGAGGAGCGTTACGGCGTGCCGCCGGAGCGCTACGTCGAACTGGCGGCCCTGCGAGGCGACACGTCCGACAACCTCCCGGGAGTGCCGGGCGTGGGCGACAAGACCGCCGCCAAGCTCCTGACGAGCTTCGGGGACCTCGACACCATCTACGAGCGTCTCGACGAGGTTCCCGGCAAGAAGGTCCCCGCGATGCTGGCCGAGCACCGCGACCAGGTGCTGACGAACCGGGACATCATGCAGTTGCGCCGGGAGCTGGAGCTGTCCCTCGACCCCACGGAGGTCACCGCACCGCAGCCCGACGCGGATGAGGTCAGGGAGGTGTTCGGGGTCCTGGAGTTCCGGGCGTTGTACGACCGCCTGCCGCCGGAGCTGCTCGGCGGGGATGAGGAGCCACCGGCGACGCTGCACAGCAGCCCCCGGGCGCTGCCGACCGGCGCCCTGGCGCAGTGGCTGCGGTCGGCAACGACCCCGATCGCGGTGCTCGCGAGCTGCGAGGGTGCCGTGCCGCACCTGCGGTGGACGGGTGCGGCGCTGGCCGCCGCGGACACCGATCCGGTCAGCGCCGACCTCGCCCGGCTGAGCACGGCCGACCTCGACGCGCTCGCGGCCTTCCTGGCCGACCCCGCGCGACCGTTGGTGACCCATGACCTCAAGCGCCTCGACCACGCGGCCAGTGCCCGGGGCTGGCCACTCGCCGGGGTCGTGGTCGACACGGAGCTGGCCGCCTACCTACTGGCGCCCGAGCAGCGTGGCTACGGCCTCGACCGGCTCGCCCTGCAGGAGCTCGGCCGTTCGCTGGAGGTGGTCGCGGACGAGGTCGCACCCGGCGAGCAGCTCAGCCTGGACGTCGCCACCGGAGAGCCCGTGGCCGAGCGCGGCCTGGCGGCGGCGGCGACGCTGCAGCTGTCCCAGCACCTCGTGGCGCAGCTGGAAGCGCGGGAGCAGCGCCCGCTCATGGACCGGATCGAGCTGCCCCTGGCTCCCGTCCTCGCCACGATGGAACGCACGGGCATCACCGTCGATCGGCAGGTGCTCGGCGATCTGCGACGTCGGCTGGCGGCGCGGGTCGACGACCTGGAACGCGAGGTCCACGACCACGCCGGACGGATCTTCAACGTCGGCTCCGGACCGCAGCTACAGGAGGTGCTGTTCGAGGAGCTCGGGCTGCCGCGGACGCGGCGCATCAAGACCGGCTACTCGACCGATGCCCAGGCGCTCGGCGCGCTGGCTGCTGCCCACCCGGTCGTGCCGGCGATCCTCGAGTGGCGTGAGGTGTCCGAGCTGTTGAGCACCTACGTCGACGCGCTGCCGCGGCTGATCGATCAGGACACCGGTCGCATCCACACCACGCTGTCCCAGACGATCGCGGCGACCGGTCGGTTGTCGTCCTCCAACCCCAACCTGCAGAACATCCCCGTCCGTCGGGCAGAGGGCCGGGAGATCCGCCGGGCGTTCGTGGCGGGGGAGGGGTTCGACCAGCTCCTGGTGGCCGACTACTCCCAGATCGAGCTGCGGATCCTCGCGCACCTCTCGGGTGACGAGGGGCTGCTGTCCGCGTTCGCCTCCGGTGAGGACATCCACGCCACCACCGCGGCCAAGGTGTTCGAGCTCCCCCTCGAGCAGGTCGACGGTGGGCTGCGAGACCGTGCCAAAGCCGTCAACTACGGCCTGGCCTACGGGCTGACGGCCTACGGGCTCGCCCAGCAGCTGGGGATCGCGGCCGAGGAAGCGGCCGGGATCGTCGAGGCGTACTTCGTCCGGTTCCCCGGGGTGCGTAGCTTCCTCGATGAGGCGGTCACCAAGGCCACCCGTGACGGCTACACGACCACGATGTTCGGCCGCCGTCGCTACCTGCCGGACCTCCGCTCCGACAACCGCAACCGCCGACAGATGGCGGAGCGGATGGCGCTCAACGCCCCCATCCAGGGAACCGCGGCCGATGTCATCAAGCTGGCCATGATCGCGCTGGCGGCAGCGCTCGAGCGCTCCGGGCTCGGTGCGCAACTGCTCCTGCAGGTGCACGATGAGGTGATCCTCGAGGTCCCGGCCGACGAGGTGGAGGACACCACGGCGCTGGTCACCGACGTCCTCGGCTCGGTCACTGAGCTGGCCGTGCCGCTCGAGGTCGACACCGCGACGGGGCGGACCTGGTTCGACGCCCAGAAGCACTGAGCGGTAGCCGCAGGCCCGGGAGCACCTCGCTGGCGCCACGGCCAGGATCCTCCGGCAGCGGGGAGCCATCGTGGAGCGCCTCTGGAGCGATCCTGGAGCCGGTGCTGTCACGTTGGAGGTGCGCCAGGGAGGAGGAGCCTCCCGGCCCAGGAGGTGAGGCAGATGTCGACCAGGACACCGGTCAGGCCCACCAAACACGACACACACGCACCCACCGTCCCGACGCGCGTCACCGGACCAGCGCCTGCGCCACGAGCCTCGCGCTCCTGGCTGCTGCTCTCCATCGCCGCGGTGGTCGTCACGGGCGCCGTCATCGCAGCGCTGCTGTGGCTGACCCCCGGGGCCGACACCGGTTCCGAGCTGTCGCAGGCGGAGTTCTCGACCGTTGCCCGGCTGGAGGAGCAGGCACGGCAGGAACAGGCTGACTTCGCCACGACCGCACGGCTGGAGGCCCAGGCAGCGCAGGCGGAGCAGGCACGGCAGGAGCAGGCTGACTTCGCCACGACCGCACGGCTGGAGGCCGAGGCGTCGGCGAACGCCCAGGCCCGGGCCGAGCAGGCCGAGAGCGCCCGGTGGATCGCCCAGGCTGAGCACTACGAGCAGCTGCGGCAGGAGCGGGCGAACGCCGCCTCCACCGCCCGGCTCGAAGGGCGGGCGGACAGCGAGTTGGCGAGGTGACCGCATCGGCGCCCGACCGCCGGGCTCTGGCACACGTTGCCTGAGCCCGCGTTCGGGCGCGGTGGGCCCGCCGGGCCCGCCGTGCCCCAGGTACAGCAGCCCCAGGATGCCCGGCCTCGCGACCGCACCGGCACAGAGCGTGGACGAAGCGGTGTCGGCGAAGGGTCGGGGACGGTTCGCGCCGATCCGTCTGGGAGAGCCTCGTCGACGCGGCGACGGCGCAGCTGACCGGGGGACACGTCTCCCGTGCCTGCGGGACGGGCAGCGCGGTCGAGCGACCACGGCGATCGCCGGCCTGGCGGGTCGAAGGCCTCTTGCCCGGCGTGCCACTCCGACGCACGGTGGAAGTGGATCTGGGATCGTGCCGGGGAGTTCCCCATGGCGCACGCGCACGAGCGGCTGCTGTTCCGGGTCCTCGGGCCCGTACAGGTCGAGGTGGACGGTCGGATCCTGGCACTGGGACCACCACGACAGCGTGCCGTGCTCGGGGTCCTCCTCCTCCACCACGGCCGGGTCGTGTCGACGGCCCAGCTGGTGGAGGCACTGTGGGGTACGAGCCCACCGCGTACGGCCGGGCACTCGGTGCAGACCTACGTTTCGGGGCTGCGCTCCATCCTCGGACCCGAGCGCATCGCGACCCGCGCTCCGGGCTACGTCCTGCACGTCGACGAGGCGGAACTCGACCTCTGCCACTTCGAGCGGCTCGTCGAGGAGGGAGCGGCAGCGCTCGCCGGGCGTGACGCGGCCACCGCGGTCGCTCGCCTGGATGACGCGCTGTCGTGGTGGCGGGGCGACCCGCTGGCCGACGTCGCCGCGCAACTGTCGCCGACGGGTGAGGTGGCGCGCCTCGACGAGCTCCGCCTCAGGGCGCTGGAGGATCGGGCAGCTGGGCAGCTGGCCCTCGGACGCCACGAAACGGTCCTGCCGGAGCTCGAGCGCCTCGCCCGGGATCACCCGCTGCGGGAGCGGCTGTGGAGCCATCGGATCTTGGCCCTCTACCGGTCCGGACGTGGGGCGGAGGCGCTGCGGGCCTACCAGGAGCTCCGCGAGACGCTCGCGCGGGAGCTCGGAACCGATCCCTCCCCCCAACTGGCGAGGCTGTTCGAACGGATGCTGGTCCGGGACCCCCTCCTCGACCTCGAGGCAGATGGCACCCAGCCGACGCCGAAGACGACGCCCATCCGCAACCCCTACAAGGGTCTGCGGCCCTTCGCGGAGGCGGATAGCCCGGACTTCTTCGGCCGCGACGAGCTCGTCCGGGACATGCTGTCGGTACTGGCGGAACCGCGCCGCCGCCTGCTGGCCGTCGTCGGGCCGAGCGGCAGCGGCAAGTCCAGCGTGGTCGCGGCGGCACTGGTCCCGGCGTTACGGCGAGGCCTCCTACCCGGTTGCATGGACCCGGTCGTGGTCACCGTCCGGCCGGGTGATCGTCCGCTGGAGCGCTTGGAGGATGGCCTCGACGCGCTCGCGGGATCGCCCGCCACCAGTGCTGCGCGTCCCCTCACCGAGCAGCCGGCTGCGGTGTCGCCGCGACCCGACAGGGTCCTGGTCATCGACCAGCTGGAGGAGCTCTTCACTCTCCACCACGAACCGGCCCTGCACCGGCACTTCCTCGACCGGCTCGACGACGCGCTGGAGGCCGACGACCGCCTGCGTGTCGTGGTCGCCCTGCGGGCGGACTGCCTGGATCACGCCCTGCGTCACCCGGGCCTTGGCCACCGCGTCACCACCGGGACGGTCATGGTGCTGCCGCTGACCTCGGAGCAGCTGACCGCAGCGGCGACCGGTCCGGCTCGGCAGGTCGGCATGGACGTGGAGCCGGCGTTGGTGGCCGCACTGGTGGCTGACCTCTCGGACCAGCCAGGGTCGCTCCCGCTGTTCCAGTACGCGCTGACCGAGCTGTTCGAGCACCGTCGCGACGGCCACCTGACCGTGGAGGCCTACCGCGCCCTCGGTGGCATCGAGGGGGCCGTCGCGCGCCGCGCGGAGCAGCTCTACTCACGCCTGAGCTCCGATGAGCGGTCCGTCGCCAGACAGGTGTGCCTGCGACTGGTCCAGCCTGATGGGCGGGGCGCGGACCACCGACGCAGGGTCACGGCAGCGGAGGTCGCCGCCCTCGATGTGGACCCCGTGGCCCTGCAGCACGTCCTCGACCGCTTCGTCGGCGCTCGGCTGCTCACCTTCGATCGTGATCGCGCCAGCGGCGCGCCAACGGTCGAGATGGCGCACGATGCCCTCCTGGAGGCGTGGGATCGGCTCGAAGCTTGGATCGAGGGAGCGCGCGACGACCTGGAGCGTCGGACCACGCTGGCCAACGTCATCGCCGAGTGGCGCCGCGCACAAGAGGACCCCGACTACCTCCTCACCGGGGCGCGACTGGCCGACTACGAACGTTGGGCAGCATCGACCACGCTGCACCTGACCCGACCCGAGCAGCGCTACCTCGCCGCTTCGATCCGTCGCCGCGAGGAGGAGGCAGTGGCCGAGCTCGCCCGGGAGCGGGGGGAGGAAGGCCTGCGCTCCCGTGCACGGCGGCGGCTGTGGGGTCTGGCTGCGGTGACAGCGGCGCTTCTGGTCCTCGGCGGTGGCCTGGTCTGGGCGGTGCTCATCGACGAGCCACCGCACGTGGTGCTGGTGTACGACGGTGGTGGGGACCGTGGGTTCAACGACCTCTACGCGCGCGGGCTGGCTCTCATCGACCGGACCTTCGACGTGCGCGCCGAGGAGGTCGTTCCGCTGACGTCGGAGGTCGACGAGATCACGGAGCTGTGCGCTTCTGGTGTCGATCTGGTCTTCCTCGGCGGTTGGAACCACATCGCGCCGGGCCTGGAGGCCGCCAGCGACTGCCCCGACACGATGCTGGTGATGATGGACGCCGAGGGGCTCGCCGGCGCCGACCTCGCCGACAGCGTGCTACCGGTGGCCTTCGCGACCGAGGAGGGGTCGTTCCTGGCCGGGGCCGCCGCGGCGCTCGAGACCGAGACGGAGGTGGTCGGGTTCGTCGGCGGCGTGCCCAGCGCGATCATCGACCGGTTCCGGGCCGGGTTCGAGGCCGGTGTGCACCACGTGGACCCCGACCTCGAGTTTGTGGCGATCTACCTCACCGAGCGGGCTGACCTGGACAGCGCCCTGTCAGAGGCCTTCGCCAACGCGGCCCTGGGTCGGATGGCTGCTGAGCAGCTCTACAGCGTCGGAGCCGACGTGATCTTCCCCGCGGCAGGTGTGTCTGGGAACGGTGTCGCGGAAGCCGCTCGGGAACTCTCCACCCCGACCAGCCACCTCTGGGTCATCGGCGTGGACAGCGACTGGAGCGTGACCCAGCCCGCGGCCCGGCGCCCGCACGTCCTGACCTCGGTGCTCAAGCGGATGGACCTCGTGATGCTCGACATCATGCGGGACTTCACGGCTGGGCAACTGACCTCTGCACCGCGGCGCTACGGGCTGCGTGAGGACGCGGTGCAGCTCTCCAGCGAGGGCCCCGGACCCCGCGAACCGGAGCTCATCGACGACCTGCGCCGACGCATCGCGGCCGGCGAACTGCACGTACCGCACGTGCCGACCGGGCCGACCCTTCCGGCCCCGACCGCCGACTTCCCACCGGTAGGCGCGGAGATCACCTTCACGGGCGATGCGTGCCGCTATCAGGGGCCCACACACTACGTCGAGGGCACGGCGCTGGAGATCGCGGCGACCAACAGCTCCGGCGAGGCCGCGTTCGTGATCGCGTTCGGGACCCTCGAGCCACCGCCGAGGTGGACCGAACCGACGGTGGACCGTGAGCCACCGAGCTGGGTGGACCGCTCCACCGCGGTCTGGGCGCAGGTGCCAGCCGGGGGCGAGGCGGCCCTGCGCTTCGTCGGCGGCGAGGGCACCGCCGTGGTCGTGTGTCAGACCCAGGGTCCGGAGCCCGGGACGACCCTCACGTGGTGGGGCGCGCAGATCACGGTCCGAGCGGACTGATCGCGTCGAGACGGTCCCCTCGGGCCGGTCCTGCCGCGGTCCCGCCGGCTCGATCCTGCCGCGCTGCCGCCGGACTGGGCCTGCGGTCAGGCCGGCACGTCCTGCGCCGCGGTGGTCGGGCCGGCCTCGGCATCCCACTCCAGCCCCTTGGCCGCGACCGCGAGCACCTCGATGCCGTAGTGACCGGGGGGACCCGTCATCCGCATCCGCACCCGGCCGAACATGTCGGTCGTCCCCTGCACGGTGGCGGTGCGCTGCGGGCCGGACACCCGCGCGTCCACCGCGAGGTCGGAACACCGTTTGTCGTCAGCGTCCTTGACCTCGACCAGGAACGACACCCGTGTGGTGCCGTCCGCCTGGCTCTCGGGCTCGAGGGCTTCCACGCGGGTGACGCGGATCGGCTCGGTGAACAGTCCCCGCTTGGGAAGGTCGTCGGGGTGCTGTTCGAGTGTGATGTGTCGACGTCTGCGGCGACGACGCGCGAGACCCACGTTGCGCTCCTCGGGTGGCACAGTGCCAGGTTCCGTCCAGGGACCCGGGGCCGCGGTGAGCCACTCTCCGGTCCGACCGACCCGGAGAACGTACCGCGACCGTTCAGCCCGGGTCCGCCCCGGATGCGGCCCCGCCCGCCAGGTGCGCTGGCGGTGCGCCATCTCACCTCGGGATCGCCGGGGGGACGTGGCAGCCCTCGAGGTGGTCGTCGACCAGCCCCATCGCCTGCATGAACGCGTAGGCCGTCGTCGGCCCGACGAACCGGAAGCCCTGCGACTTCAGCTCCCTGGCCAGGGCCGTGGAGGCCTCGGTGACCGCCGGGATCTCGTCCTTGGAGCGCGGGCGCTGCCCTGGTGCCGACGCGCCGTACCCGCCGCGACCAGCGCTCGGGGCGAAGCGCCAGACCAACGTGTCGAGGCCAGTGCCCGACTCCCGCAGTCGCAGCAGGGCACGGGCGTTGCCGATCGTCGCCTGGATCTTCGCCCGGCTACGCACGATCGACGCGTCGGCCAGGAGTCGCTCGACCTCGCGCTCGCCGAAGGTGGCGACCACCTCGGGATCGAAACCGGCGAAGGCCGCCCGGAAGGCCGGTCGTTTCCGCAGGATGGTCAGCCAGGACAGGCCGGCCTGGAAGCCCTCGAGGCAGAGCTTCTCGTAGAGGCGCCGCTCGTCGTGGACCGGGCGTCCCCACTCCTGGTCGTGGTAGGCGACGTAGACCGGATCCTGGCCGCACCACCAGCAGCGCAGGCGGCCGTCCGGGTGACGGCGTAGGCCAGCGGGACCGGGGTGGCGGGTTCCGTCGCTCACGGCAGGCACCTCCAGCACCGTGTGGCCGCGGTGGGTGGTGCTCGGGGTGCACCCTACGTTGACAGGGTGGTGGGGTGCTGCGACCCTATCCGACGTCCGGCGTCCTTCGGGGCGCTGCCGCATGCTGGCCCGGCATCCTGCCGGCAGCGTATGGGCCAGGATCTTCGCCCGAGGTTCGCCCCGGTCGATGCGCCTGATCCCGCGGCGACGCCACCGAGCATCTGGCGCCGGTCGCACCCTGTCCACCGATCCCCTGACCGAAGAGACCCGACCCCGATGTCCGAGACCCCAACCCAGCACCCGACCGCTCCGACCGACACTGCGCCGCAGGCGCAGGAACCTGTGGTCGTGGCGCAGGAGCCCGGTGGCTCCATGACCTCCACCGGCGAGAGCATCGTCGAGCACGACCTGACCGATGACGAGTTCGAAGCCGCCCTCGAGGGCACCGTCACCGCGGTGGAGGACGGCAAGATCATCGAAGGGGTGGTCGTCAAGGTCGACCCCGACGAGGTCCTGCTCGACATCGGGTGGAAGTCCGAGGGCGTCATCCCCTCCCGCGAGCTGTCCATCAAGCTCGATGTGGACCCGAACGCGATCGTGGCCGTCGGCGATGTCGTCGAGGCACTGGTCATGAAGAAGGAGGACGAGGAGGGTCGGCTCGTCCTGTCCAAGAAGCGTGCGCAGTACGAGCGGGCGTGGGGCACGATCGAGCAGATCTACAACGGTGACAAGACGGTGCAGGGCTCGGTCATCGAGGTGGTCAAGGGTGGCCTGATCATCGACATCGGGCTGCGCGGCTTCCTGCCGGCGTCCCTGGTCGAGATGCGGCGCGTCCGCGACCTGCAGCCCTACGTCGGTGAGACGCTCGAGTGCAAGATCATCGAGCTGGACAAGAACCGGAACAACGTCGTGCTCTCGCGA
>Ga0102938_10004621_pt1 | contig 10100 bp, 12 predicted proteins | sample SalPonR2_B_D2_MG_FD_84516 | JGI IMG/M metagenome (GOLD analysis project Ga0102938, IMG submission 84516) | Salt pond soil microbial communities from South San Francisco under conditions of wetland restoration - Salt Pond MetaG R2_B_D2_MG | ecosystem: Environmental > Aquatic > Marine >...
GGACCAACGGCGATTACTTCGCCTTTTTCCGGTTTTTCTTTGTCTACCGTATCGGGCAGGATAATACCCGAGGAGGTTTTTTCTTCTTCGGTCAAGGGTTTGACCACTACATGATCATTGATTGGTTTAAGCATATTTTGTTTAACAGATTCAACCCGGTAAAGATATTGAAATTCATAAATTTCAATTTTCTCAACTACGGGATTGAAGTCTTTGGTTAATTTTCTAAGGTATCTTACCTTAAATTAATGAAAATTGTCAACTGATGTTTTTTAAAAAAACATAAAATTCCGATTTTGTGGAATTTTAAATTAAAAAATAATTGTTTATTACAGTTTTTTTGTTTCCAAATATTGTTTAACAACCGGTCGGATATTGGGCGCGCAGTCAGAGGGGAGTTTGTTGATATTAAACCAATTCCAGTCAATAATGTCTTTTCCGGGTTTGATCTTGTTTGTTTTTTTAGCCAAAAAATGGATCAATAAAATTACTGTTTTCGGAGAACCCGGTTTTTTAATCAACATTGGTTTGAGCGGTTTTATAATATCCAAATCAACTCCAAGTTCTTCTTTGGCTTCTCGGCAACAAGTGTATTGCAAAGGATCTTTTTTCTTCAAATCGCTTGATTCCACCTTCCCGCCGATAAATTTCCAAAAATTATCATGACCGTGTTTGGCCAAAAGAACTTTGTTTTTTTCAATAATAACCGGTCCGGAAGCAATAAGGCAATTCATATTTTATTTTGTGTGGTTATTTGTTAATGGTGTAGGATCAAGACGCCAAAGAGCGAACAAGAAAGCGGTCAGTAAGATTCCTGACCAAAAACTCCAAAAATAATGATCAAATCCGGCCAAAACCAGTAACAGAAGCCAAGCAGTCAGCGCAATGATTTGTTTTGGATTTTTTTGGCGGATATTTTTCAGCTGACAAAGTGAGAAAAAAAGCAAAATAATGATGACGGCCAGGCCAAAAAGCCCGAGTTCGGCCAAAAGCAAAATATAAGTATTGTGTACCGGTTGGATCTGCCAGGCCGGTTTTTGCGGATAAAGTTTTTGTAGTTCAACCACATAATTTGCCGGGCCCGCGCCGAGCGGAAAAGATTTTTTTATAATTTCAGCTGATTCTTTGAACTGTTCAATTCTGGTGGAGTTTGACTGCTGTTCAATGCGGCCTTGACTTAGAGCTCTGGTAAATATTAACTGTGGAAAAGAAACGGAAAAAATTACAAAGATAAACAAGGTGATTAGGGCGAACTTGGAAATGTTTTTGGAAAAGGTTTTTTTCTTTCCGGCTAAAAAGCCCAGCAAAATAATAAAAAGTAAAAAACCGTAAATACCGGCTCGTGATAAGGTGGTCAAAAGTCCGATGAAATTTATAACGAAAAGCAGGCGCAGGATTTTTTGTTGTTTCTGGGATTTTACCAGGCTGTATAAAGCAATGGTTAAGAGAAGTCCGATAGCTAAAAATCCGGCCAGCATATTGGGATGGGGAAATGAGCCAAAACTGCGCAGCCAGCGAATTCCGTTGGTTTCAACTACCGGCGTACCCAATTTTTCCGGTAATTGTCCGGCCATGCCCAGCCATTTGTTGGCAAGGACTTTTTGTTCAATAAATTGTTGAATGGCTAAAACCGATTGTAAGGAGGCGGCCAGAATCAAACTCCAGAATATTTTGTTGGTTTTTGGTTTGAAAAATAAAATTACTAAAATCAGTGCCACGGCCATAATCAACCAATTGAATTTTTGCCAAGCCAAACCCGGTTCAGTCGACAAAAAACAAGTTAAAACCAAATATAAAACCAAAACCAGAGCCGTTCCGGCGGCGATCCGATTTTTCTTTAAGGCTTTTTTGTTTTTTGTTAGGAAAAAAGTTAAATAACCTAAACTGAATAAAATAATCAGCCCCAAAATAATTTGGGTAAAATAAAGGCTTAAATTGGCGTATTCCCATTTTTGGTTATTTAAAAAACCGGGTTGATAAATCCAACGGGTTTGCCAGGGAATCAAAAAGATCAAAGCGTAGATTAAATAATGAATGATTTTTTTCAGATTTAGCATAAAGTAAAAAGTTTTTGTTTTCACTGGTATTATAGGTTTTTTAGCCGGCTTTGGCAATTTTCATTGACTTTTTTATTAAACTTGGTAAGTTAAAATGAAGTATGTTTCTTGACAATTACAACTAAAAGGAGAATAAAATGGAAACAGATTTGTCAAAGACCGTTTTTTCTAGAAGAAAACTTTTTATTAAGCTTTTACCCAGGATATTACCCATGATAGCTTGTTATCTGTTGCTTGTCCTGATGAGTCCGCCACAATTAATAGGTGAAAGTTTTGGTGGTTATTTTTTTGCCGGTCTTTATTGGCTCATAGTGATTTTTTCTTTTTTCGGTATTTTTTTTGGCGCTTTTTTACTTTTTCACAATCTGTACAAGGGAGAATTTTACAAGGGCGTTTTGTGGGGCTTTGTCTTTTTTATCTCGCTGATTGCCCTTTTTGGCTCTAGCTACTTTTTCCTTTTTTCTTGCTACTAAAAGGCCTGGCCAAAATATGGAGCTAAAACAGTTTGTTGTTTAAGAGCAAACAAAAGGAGGAAAACATGTCCAATTCCTTGATTGCTTTTTTTTCGGTGGCTTTGTTTCCGGCTTGTTTATCACTTGTTTTTTGGCTGGTTTATCTTCGTGATTTGAACAAAGAGAGCAAAGTCTTGCAGGTTTTTTTATGAAGTTTTGTTTTATTGACAAGATTTCTTTATTATAATAATGTAGTAGGAAGTTATTTTTAATTGATAATTGTAAAAGGAGGAGTGCATGGACTATTTTCAGTTTTTGATCATTCCGTTGTCTTTGGTTTTTCTGATTCTGGTTTTGGGTTTTGCCGGATATTTTCTTTTTCGAGCCATTGACAGTTTTAAGGAGAAAAAATACGGTGGCGTGGTTTTTTGGCTCTTGGCTTTAATAGCCATTTTGTTGTTTATCTGGATGGCTCTGCCCGATATAGTAAAAGAGTTCGGGTTGGTTCAAGAACCATTGTCGCCGGTGGATGTGATAACGGGTTGTTTGAATATTAAATGAAAATCGCCGGATTTCAAATTAAAATCGGCGAACAAACAATAATTCCTTCGAAACCTCGGAGGAATTTTTTTATTGGAGATTTTTTGTTTTGTTAATCCAGTTTTGGCGGTATTGTTGTCTTTTGTCTTTATCGTGAAATTTAAGTATTTGATCGTTTATAACCACATTGGTATTATTTTGTTCGGCTGATTTTTTTAGATTGTCGGGTAAACGGTTTAATTGAAGTTTTTTAAAAAAAGATTCCAAAAGGTTTCCAAAGTTTTTGTTGGAAAACTTGTTAGATGTTTTTGTTTGTTGGGGCGACTTTTTTAACATCCAGCGGTTTTTGGGTGGAATAAATTCAAGATTAGGTAGATATTTATTTAACCAAGAATTTTTTTGATAAAAGGTTTCAATGATTTGTTTTTGGTCGTAAACGGGAAAAAATTGTTTTATCCAGTAAAAAAAATGTATATCTTCGTGATAAGCGTATTTTTGGAAATTCAGATTGTTTTCAGTCACATAAAAACTTAAGCATATTTTATTATTGTGTTTTTTCGGGGTCGGTCGTTTAACACAAAGCATCATTAGAATTGTAGAGAAAAGGCGTGTGGTCCAAATCTTATTTTGTGCCGTGATTATAGCCAAGTCTATGTCGCTTTTTTTTCGGGGATTGTAATAAGCCAAATTGTTACAAATAAAAATTCCTTTGACCGAAGGTAGTTTTGAGATTAGCCAAAGATATTTTTTAGCTTTTTTTATTTTTTTTTGTGCCAAAAGGTATTTGTTTTTTCTGGAGGAAACAATGTCATATTTTACTTTTACAAAATAAAAACCTCGGCTGTAGCCGATGGTTTTTTGTTGAGCCATTTCCTTCAGTTGTTTTTTAACCTGCGAAAAGGAGTATTTTTTTTGGGGACGGTAGAGATTTTTATATACTTCCAAGGCGGTTAAAGGAAATTTGAAAATTATAAAATAATTCAAGGTTTTTAAAATTGTTTTTTCCAACTCGGACATAAAAAATTATTTTTCCAATTCGGAATTCAATGTGGCCGCCGTATGTGTTCGGGGTTGTGGTCTTTTACTTTGTTTTATTTGCGTGGATTCTACATTATCTTCAACAATAATTTTTTTATTGTTTATTTCTAGTATTTGTTCCGGAGCAATTAAAAGTTTTGGTGATTTGGCCAATAAAATCTTTTTGCGAACTTGGTATTTAACCACTTGGTGTGTGGAGGTGTTTATCTCTAAATTAGCGATTTTACCCAATTTTTGTGAATTTTTGGTGACTACGGGCAATTTTTTTAATTTTTTAAGCAAAATTCTCATATAAAAGTTTTAAATTCACTGAATACTATTTTCCGGAAATTTGTTTTTGCTCTTTTTCTTTAGAAGGTTTTTGTTTTATGTTTTCTGATTCTTTCTTGTTATTTTTGTCTGTATTGTTTTTTGGAGGAATAACTTCTGCTTTGTCATCTGAGTTCTTGGTCTTTTTAAAAACCAGTTTTTGTTGAAGAGTGGTTAAAATGGTGGTCAAGAACCAGTAAAAGGTCAATCCGGCCGGTAGGCTCATCCCGATCAAAATGGTCATAAAAGGCATAAAGTATTGCATACTTTTGTTCATATTGGCCATAACCGATTCATCTTTGGCTCCTTTGGATTTCATTTTTGGTTTTTTAGAGCTTAGCATTTGTGTCTGCAAGTATTGTCCGGCTCCCGCCAAAATAGCCAGAGCCAGACTTGGTACGGCCATATCAATAATTCCGAAAGCCAGGGTATCAATATGTCCCGGGTTTTGAACAAAAGGATAAAGCAAATCAAAGTTTTCCGTGGTTAGTCCGACGCGAAAAGCCTGATAAACCGCGATTAAAAACGGGAATTGTAGCAAAAGAGGCAAGCAAGAAGAAAGCGGATTGACTTTTTGATCGCGATAAAGTTTCATGGTTTCCGCGGCAATTTTTTCTTTGTCGTCTTTGTATTGTTTTTTTATTTTTTCCAGTTTTGGCTGAAGCTCTTGCATCACTTTTTGTGATTTTACCGCTTGCCAGCTGAGTGGTAGCAAAACTAATTTGATACAAACGGTTAAAACAATAATCGCCAAACCAATGTCATTTCCCGGAACGGTGTTGTACAAAAAGATTAGAAAATTATAAATTGGTTCGTAAAGAACTGTGTTGAATAATTCAATCATATGAATTTTTGAAGATAGTTAAATAAGATTTATAAAACGGTCGGAATTATTCCGTTGCCGGTGAGCTTGCTTGCTCTAATATTATTTTTTATTTTCAGTATTTTTATTGTTTTTCTTATTCTCTTGTTCTTCTTTATTTTCTTTTTTGTCTTCTGAGTCTTCAGCTTCCTTTTTGTCATTGTTTTTTTCCTGCTTTTCATTTTTTGATTCTTCTTCCTCTTCTTTGTCTTTGGTTTTTTCTTCTTTTTGTTCTTCCTTGTTTTCGGTTTTTTTCTCCGATAGATCTTCCTCGGTGATTTTTTCTCCGGTTTCTTGTTCTTGGATATTAATTTCCCAGCCAGTAAGAGTGGAAGCCAAGCGAACATTTTGTCCGGCTCGGCCGATGGTTAAAGAAAGCTGATCCTGAGGTACAACCACAGTGGACTCTTTTGTTTTTTCGTCAAGTTCCACATTGGTTATTTTGGCCGGTAAAAGTGCGTTGGAAATATATTTTATAGGATCTTCATCATATTCAATAATATCAATTTTTTCACCGTGCAATTCGCTGATAATGGTTTGAATTCTGGCCCCCCGTTGGCCGATACAAGAACCGATCGGGTCAATACTTTCATCTTCGGTGTGAACGGCGATTTTGGTTCGGCTACCGGCTTCTCTGGCAATGCCTTTGATTTCAATCACTCCGTTGGCTATTTCCGGGATTTCCAAACTGAAGAGATTAATTACTATATCCGGATGAGCTCGGGAAACAATTATTTCCGGACCTCGGGTGGTTAAGCTAACACTGAGAAGATAAACTTTGACTCGATCGCCGATTTTGAATTTTTCTCCACGAATTTGTTCTTGTCTTGGCAAAATAGCTGAAGCCTTGTTCATGTCAATGATTACATTTCCACCTTCAAATTTTTGAACCATTCCGGTAAGTATCTCTCCCTCTTTTTCTTTGAATTCTTGATAGATGATGTTTCTTTCGGATTCTCTTAATCTTTGGATAATTACCTGTTTAGCGGTTTGAGCGGCCATGCGTCCGAAATCTCCGGGAATTTCCAGTTCTGTTCGCACTTCATCCCCAATTTTATATGATTTATCAATATTTTTGGCTTCGGAAACTTGAATCATGGTTCTTGGATTGAATTTTCTTTTTTCTTCTTCCTCGTCTTCGTTTTCATCCTTTTCCTCGTTTTTTTCTTTTTCTTGTTCTTTTTGTTCTTGCTTTTCCTGTTTTATCTCTTTTAATTCTTCTGCCGTAATTTCTCCGCTGGCTAGTTTTTCCTTAAGCTCTTCTCTTTCTTTTTTTATTTTTTCCATTTCTTCAATTTCTTCGGGGGTAAGGTCTTCCACCACTTCCTTGACATCAAAAATGTTGGTTTCTCCGGTTTCCAAATCATATTCGGCTTGAATGTTTTGGGTTTTGTCGCCAAAATCCTTTCTGTAGGCGGCGGCCAAAGCGGAATTAATGGTTTCCATGACGGAATCTTCCGACAGACCCTTTTCCGCACAAATTTGTTTAATCGCGGTTTTGATCGGATTGTCCATATTTTTTATTTGGCGTTGATTTTAAATTATTTTAATTAATTTCAAAAGCAACGCATTTTGTAGTTATTATTAAGATATAAAAAAGGCTAGTTTATTATCTAAACTAGCTTGTCCAAATAATAGCATCTTGTTTGAAAAAAGTCAAAGATTTGGCAAATCCAAAGCTTGCCAAAAATAAAAGATTGTGTTAAGCTGAGGTCAGTTTAATAAATAAAGGATATTCTGCAGAAAGACCGTTGATTTTAGTAAACTTAAATTAAGCTAAAATTACAGAATATCCGCATGTTTTAATTATGTTGGAACACTATGAATTGACTTACATTGTGCCGGTAAAGTTCATTGATGATGAATTAAAAAAGGTAAGCGATGAGGTCAACGCTTTAATTAAGAAATTTAACGGCCAAATTACCGAAGATTATATTCTCGGGAGACAAAAATTGGCTTATCCGATCAAAAAAGAGCACCAAGGAACCTATATGGTGGTTGAATTTGATATGGAAACTGAAGATTTAAAAAAGCTTAATACTCAACTTGATCTAATGAATGAAGTTTTGCGTCATTTAATTGTTAGGAAACGAGTAAAAACCGAAGAGGAAATTAAAAAAGAACAAGCTATTCAAGAAAAATTACGCAAACAAAAAGAAAAAGAGCTTGATGAGGAAAGACAAGAAGAAAAGGAATCAGTTAAAAATCAGTCTTCGGTAATCAAAAAAGAAGAACCAAAAGTATCTGAAGAAAAAAAGGAAACTGAAGAAGAAAAAGAAAATAAAGAAAGCAAAGAAGAAGAGAAAAAGAGAAAAGAGATGAAAGAAGAAAAAGGACGGGAGAAAATCAAAAAAGAGACAAAAGAGAACAAAGAAGAAAAACAAGGTTCGGATGAAGTTATGGAAGATTTAGATGATAAACTTGATAAAATTTTAGCAGATGATATTCTTTAAGAAAGACCGGGCATGGTTGGATGTGAAATTATTTGAAAATTTTAAAAATAATCTTCAACAAATATGGATTTAAACAAAGCAATGATAATCGGTCGCTTGACCAGAGATCCCGAGGTTAGAACCACACCTCAGGGAACATCAGTAGCCAACTTTTCCGTGGCCACCAATTTTGTTTGGATGGATCAGCAAGGACAAAAACAAGAAAAAGTGGAGTTCCATGATATTGTGGTTTGGCGTAAACTGGCTGATATTTGCGGACAATATTTAAAAAAAGGCAGTAAAGTTTATTTGGAAGGACGACTGCAAACACGAGACTGGGAGGGGCAAGACGGTGTTAAAAGATACAGAACGGAAATTATTGCCGACAATATGATTATGTTGGACAGGGCCGGTAGTGGACAAGGTCAAAATTCTAATCAGAATTTTTCCCGACAAAATAAAACGGAAAATGAAGTGCCAACTGTTCAAGTTGATGAAGATACCGCTTTACCGGGAGGAAATGACCAAAAATCAGATAATAATTCAGGTTCTGATGAAGAGATTAAAATAGAAAATATACCATTTTAATAAACAATTACTTATATGAAAAATATTTTGAAAAAGGAAAAAAAATGTCATTTTTGTGTAAATGGAATTAAGGATCTAGATTATAAAGACGCGCAAACCTTACGAAAGTTTATTTCTTCTCACGGAAAAATTGCGCCAAAAAGAAGAACAAAACTTTGTTCCAAGCATCAACGCGGTTTGGCTCAAGCGGTTAAACGCGCCAGGTTTATGGCTTTACTGCCTTTTGTTAATAAATAAAATTATTTGAAAATAGTTTTATGTTGGATATATCACAGATTAAATTGGGCAGTATTGTTAAACACGAGGAGGCTCCTTATGTTATTATCTCCGCCGCTCAAAAACAGGTTGGCCGAGGTGGGTCAATCAAGGTTTTAAAAATGAAAAATTTAATTACCGGACGAGTTTTGGAAAAAACCATTCAAGGCAATGATAAAATGCCGGAAGCGGATTTAACCCGAAGTAAAGCTCAATATTTATATTCCGAGGAAGGCGAAGCCTATTTCATGGACAATGAATCTTTTGAACAGTTTAGTTTTTCCAAGGAAAATCTGGGGCAGACCATAAATTATTTAAAAGAAGGAACCGATGTTATTGTTTTAAATTTTGAAGGTAAACCGGTTTCCGTTGACTTACCGGTAAAAATAGATTTGCAGGTAATTGAAGCGCCTCCGGGAGTAAAAGGCGATACTGCCGGCACAGCCACCAAAACCATTACTTTGGAAACAGGTTATGAGGTCAATGCTCCGCTGTTTATAAAAAAAGGCGACAAAGTCAGAATTAATACGGAAACAGGGGAATATGTGGAAAGAGTAAAATAAGAAAAATTATTATAATAAGAAAAACACCCGATGATTTGGGTGTTTTTTTATAAAATTAGTTGAATTTTGTTTTTAGTGCTTGACAATTTGCAATAAGTTTGATGTAGTAATAGGTTCTTTTACAAGGTCTTGATGAATTGTTTAGCCAAGGGTTGGTTAAAAAGGTCATCACGGCGCCGACGGTCAGTAGCACTTAGGAGCTACTTTCCAAGGAGGAGTGTTATGAAAAATTGTGCGGATTGTGTTGAGGTTGAGAAACTTAGAAAACTGGAAGAAGCCACCCCGGCGAGTTTGTTCTGGATTTTGTTGGTAAGTTTTTTGGCTTATCTTCTGGCTTGGGTTGTGTTTTTTCGTTCTGACAGTCCGGCAGGTCATCCAATAATAGCTATATGTTTGACAGTAGGAGCTGTTGGCCTGATAAGTTTTTTCGTGAATATGGTTCGCCTGGGGAGGAAGCACAAGATTCAGCTTTACCTGTTTGAACTGGATGGCCAATTGCACCTCCACGATCGGAAACACATTGTGCAGAACAATGTGAAAACGACCGAGTGGTACACTCTGAATCGGACCAAGATTACGAAGACCATCTACGAGATCTATTTTCAAGGAGGAGAATGGATCTGCCGACGAATAGCCAATACTTTGGATTGGCGTTTGATGGGAGCCACTTGTGTTGTGCGTTCCCCAGGTCGCTTGATTTCTTCTCTGGCAGATCCACTAAGGGGAGGTGAGTTTTGTTTTCGGTCAGGTCATTCTGGACTCCAAATTTGCGGTCTGAGTTTTCGCCAAATGCAGTATTTGGGAAAGAGATTGTAATTTTTGGAAAGATCCCTTGGGACTTTTAGCCAAGTCAATGAGCTTTATGCCTTGCAAGAACTTTGGCAAAAGCTAATGGCTCAAATGAGCCGGGATTTGGCTGAAACTAAAAGCGCTACTCGTTCACCGATCGGCGAGTATGTGCAGGATTATCTTGAAGAGCTGAGATTGGGAATTTTAAGTACCCA
>Ga0102938_10004622_pt1 | contig 10098 bp, 11 predicted proteins | sample SalPonR2_B_D2_MG_FD_84516 | JGI IMG/M metagenome (GOLD analysis project Ga0102938, IMG submission 84516) | Salt pond soil microbial communities from South San Francisco under conditions of wetland restoration - Salt Pond MetaG R2_B_D2_MG | ecosystem: Environmental > Aquatic > Marine >...
TCCCCGACGCCCGAGTCCGGGCGCTGACCCGATCAGGTGGTGGGCGAGTTGTCGACCGCTTCGGTGTCGTCGGCGGGTTCGGTGCCGTCGGCGGGTTCGGTGCCGTCGGTCGGCTTCCTGCGCATCTCCCGATAGTCGCGCGCGGCCCCTTCGAGCGGTTCGACGTCGAGGGTGACACCGTCGATCGCAGCGACGCGGATGGGGTCGCCGGCGACGATCGGGGTGGCCCGGTTGGTGCGCGCCCGCCACTTCGCCGAGTCGACCTCGACGAGGCCCTCCGGATCGATCGCGTCGACCGCCGTTCCCTCTCGTCCGATCATCCACTCGCGTCCGATCGTCGGGGTCGCGAATCGGGTGCGCACCATCGACGGCATCCCGACGATGAACGTGAGGGAGATGCCGCCGATCCCGGCGATGAGCGCGAGCCACGAGGGCCGCATCGACGATCCGGGGATCGACTCGAACAGGAACCAGCTCCCGACGACGGTGAGGACGATGCCGACCCCGGTCCAGAACCGTGGGATTCCCACCTGGACGTCGACGGCGAAGGCGAGCATCGCCAGCATGATGAGCACGACCGCCCACGGTCGCGTCGGCAAGACGGCGAGGCCCGTGAAGGCGAGCACCGTGCACACCGCTCCGACTGCGCCGGCGATCCCGACGCCGGCGGTGAAGAACTCGAACACCAGCAGTGCCAGGCCGGTCAGCAACAACAGGTAGGCGACCGGAGGGCTGGCAACGGTGTGGAAGAGCTGGTCGACGAGCGACAGTTTCGCGAACCGCACCACCGACACCGTGTCGAAGCGGGTCGATCCGTCGTCGAGCACCACCAGCTCGGTGGTGACGAGCACGACACCGTTCTCCTCGTAGCCGTCCATCGCTGCGACCATGTTGGTGATGGTCGGGATGCCCTCGTCGTCGATGCGCTGCTTGAACACCTCGAGTGCGCGGGCGTCGGAGAGCCCGACGGAGCCGTTGCGAAGGCGTTCCTCGGCGACACCGAAGTCGACGCTCACCCCGTCGGGGAGACCGGGTGGGTCGAGAGGGACCCCGATGTAGCCGACCCTGGCTCCGGGGGCCATCCCGGTGACATCTGCCACGGCCAGCAGCTGCGCGGCGGTGCCGTAGAATCGGGCGCCGCTCGGACCGATCCAGATGCCGATCGGTATCGGCGCAGTCGCGACCCGCACCAGGAGGTCGTCGACCACGTCGTCGCCGACGACGGTGCCGTCGCTGTTGACCTGCAGGATCAAAGCCTGGGAGTTCTCGTCGACCGCCCGATCGATGGCCGCATCGATCTCGTCGACGAGGATCGGATCGATGTAGCCGCTGACCTGCAAGACGTCGATGCGACCGACCTCGGTGTCGGCGCCGCTGTCGTCCTGAGCGTGCGCGGCCGGGCCGATCAGTGTGAGCCCGGCCATCAGCGTGAGCAAGCCGATCGCTAGTCTTCGCACAGGTGCCTCCAGAAAGCGAGTTCCCGCTGCAGTCGTTGACTGCTGCCCGCGTCGTCGTGGTGGCGGGCAAGGGGGGTGTGGGAAAGACCACGGTAACGGCTGTGATCGCCCGTGCCGCATCGGACGCCGGCCGGCGCGTCCTGGTGGTGGAACTGGACGGCAAGCCGGCGCTCGCCGAGTTGCTGCCGGACCTCGAGGTGCTCGCCATCTCGGCCCCGGACGCGCTCGACGAGTACCTGCGCGACCATGGTTTCGCTCGGATCGCGAAGCGCCTCAACCGCACCGGTGTCATCGACGTCGTCGGCACTGCCGCGCCGGGCATCGACGACATCGTGGTGCTCGGCAAGATCAAACAACTCGAACGCTCGGGCGAGTACGACCTGATCGTGGTCGACGGCCCCGCCGCCGGCCATGCGATCACGTTCCTCACCTCCGCCGCCGGTCTCGCCGACGCTGTCGGTTCCGGGCCGGTACGCGCCCAGGCCGACGACGTGCTCGAGCTGTTGCACGACCCCGATCGCTGTCAGGTGGTGCTCGTCACGCTGCCGGAGACCACCCCGGTCAACGAAGTGGTCGAGACGGCGTTCGCGCTCGAGGACGACGTCGGCGTGCAGCTCGGCCCCGTGGTGGTCAACGGCGTCGACCTGGGCGACCCGCTGCCCGCCGACGACGACGTGCGCGGCGCCGTCGCCGATCTCGATCAGCCATCGGCTCACGCCCTGATCGACGCTGCGGCGTTCCGCCGGTCGCGTCGGTCGATGGAGGCCGAGGAGATCGCGCGGCTCGCTGCCGAGCTGCCGATCCCGAAGGTCACCCTGCCGGCTCGCCTGGTCGCCGGGCTGACGGCAGCCGACATCGAGCAACTGGCGGCCACGCTGAGGGCGGCGCCGTGAGCGCACCGACGGGCGGGGTCGACGTACTGGCCGACGCGACCGGTGTCGACCTCGACGTGATCGACGTCTCGTCGGTGATCGTCTGCTGTGGCTCCGGCGGCGTGGGCAAGACCACCACCGCTGCGGTGCTGGGATTGGAAGCAGCACGGCGAGGGCGACGAGCGGTCGTGGTCACGATCGATCCCGCGCGGCGCCTGGCCGACGCGCTCGGGCTCGACGAGGGCCTCGCCTCCGAGCCGCAACTCATCGAAGTGGCGTCCGACCGGATCAACGGCACGGGCGGTCCAGGCAACGGCGAGCTGTGGGCGATGATGCTCGACACCGCCGCCACCTTCGACGGCCTGGTGCGCCGTCACGCCGACTCCGACGAGCAGATCGAGCGGATCCTCGGCAATCCGTTCTACCGCAACATCGCCGGCGCCCTGAGCGGCACCCAGGAGTACATGGCTGCCGAGACGCTGCACGAGCTGCACGGCGACGACCGGTTCGATCTCGTGATCGTCGACACGCCGCCCAGCCGCAACGCGCTCGACTTCCTCGAAGCACCGGGGGTGCTCGCCCGATTCCTCGACCACCGATTGTTCCGCCTGCTGATGCTGCCGACCCGTGGCGGTCTGAAGGTGATCGGCACCGCCACGCAACCGATCCTGAAGGCGATCGGCAGAGTGGTCGGCTCGGAGGTACTGGCCGATTCGGTGGCGTTCTTCCAGGCGTTCGCCGGGATGGAGACCGGGTTCCGCGAACGCGCGGACGATGTCGTGCGGTTGATCAGGGCGCCGGACACGTCGTTCGTGGTGGTCGCGGCGCCCCGGCACGACACGATCGAGGAGGCGGTGTGGTTCGCCACGCAGCTCGTCGAGCAGGGAGTGGGTGTCACCTCGGCGATCGTCAACCGGACCCACCCCGAATTCGGGACGGGCACCGCGGCCGAGGCCGCTGCGGCGGCAACGGCGGCCGGCGACGCGGGCGACGCCGTGCTCGCGCTGCTGTGGGACAACGTCGCGGCACTGCGCACGATGCGCAACCTCGAGCTCGACGTCATCGCGCCGCTCGTGGAGATCGTCGGCGTCGACCGCTTGGTGGTGCTGCCGCTGCTCGACGGTGACGTGCACGATCTCGACGGTTTGATGCTGATCGCCGGGCATCTCTTCGACCATCCGGCTGTCGAGGGGTAGCGTCTGGGTCGTGCACATCCTGCTTGCCACCGACGCCGACTGGATCGTCGACGAGGTCACCGCCGCGCTCGGCGACGACGACGTCCACTTCACCGTGTGCCGTGAGGGTCGCGTCGTGGCCGGACAGGTCGCCGAGCGGATGCCCGATCTGGCGATCCTCGACCTGCAGGTCGGCTCGATGGGCGCGATGGCGGTCACGATGGCGTTGCGCCTGGACGAATCGGCCGGCGTGCTCGACCACGTCCCGGTGCTGATGCTGCTCGACCGGCGCGCCGACCTCCACCTGGCGCGTCGCAGCGGGGCCGAAGGGTGGCTGATCAAGCCGCTCGACGCGTTGCGACTGCGTCGGGCCGCTGACGCGATCGCGGCCGGTGGCATCTACACCGAGGGCCTCGCAGCCGACGCTCCACCCGTCGAGCCGATGGTGCCGCTGCCCGATGCCGACAGCGATGCCGGCAGCGATGCCGGCGCGACGAATTCGTCAGAGGAAGAACCGGCCACCGCTGGATAGCATGGTCAGCCGCTACGGGGTGTAGCGCAGCTTGGTTAGCGCGCCACGTTCGGGACGTGGAGGCCGGAGGTTCAAATCCTCTCACCCCGACCACGAAACCCCTGGTCACGGGACTGCGAGAGCAGCCCGGGCCAGGGGTTCTGTCCTTCTTCGGCTCGTTTCGAGCCATCTTTGGATGTTCGGATCCGAGATGCTCCGCAAGAAAGAAGGCGACCACACCATCGCCACTGTGACGGCCGCCGGTATCTCGCGGGCAGTGACGACCCGTCAGGTCGACTCGCTGCGCTGGGCCATCAGCTGACGGCGCATCTCGGTGTCGCGCCAGAAGGCAGCGGTCTTCGAGCCGTAGGGCTCCCACCGGGGCAGCGGGACGGCAGGTTGGGGATCGTCGCCCATCACGGTCACCCGTTGGATCATCCGATCGCCCTCGAAGTCGTTGAGCACATGATGCTGCGTGCATCGGTTGTCCCACATGGCGATCGTGCCGGCGCTCCACGAGTAGCGCATCGTGAAGCGAGGCTGCTGGATCCAGCTCGTGAGATGCCCCAGCAGGAGATCGGACTCGGCGGCGCTGAGTTCGACGATCCGGCGGGTGAAGTGTTCGTTGACGAACAGCGACCGGCGACCCGTCTCCGGGTGCACGCGCACGACGGGATGGACGTAGCCCTTGTCGGGCCGCAAGTGAGGTCCGGCGTCGTGGAAGGCGGTGAGCCCGTCACAGAGTGCTCGCAGTGGTGCCGACAGCTCCTCGTAGCCCTTGTATGCGTTGGACCACATCGTGTCGCCGCCGACCGGTGGAACCACTTTGGCCTGCAAGATGGCGAACTTGGACGGGTGGCGTTCGAAGGTGATGTCGCTGTGCCACTCGTCGGCGACCCCGCCCTGCCCATCGGTGGCCCGGAGCTCGAAGAATTCGGGGCGTTCCCGTTCGAAATCGAGATTCGGGTGCGCCTCGAGTTCCCCGAAGTGCCGGCCGAACGCGAGGTGCTCGTCGGCAGTCAGGTGTTGATCGGGGAAGAGGAGCACCAGGTGTTCGAGCAGCAGCTCGTGGATCAGCCGTGCGGCGTCGCCGTCCGCTCGGGCGAGGGAGATGCCGTGGATCTCCGCACCGAGCGAACCCGACAGCCTCCGCACGTCGAGATCGGATCCCGAGAACCTCCCCATCGCGGCGACGCTACCCGTCGCAGGCGGCGAGCCTCACACGGGGCACCTCGACCAGAGGATGAGCCTCCCGCCGTCGACTCCGACGCCGTGAGGCCCTCCTCGCCTGGAGCCGGTGGTCCGGGCGCAGTCGTCCAGTGATCTTGCCGGGTCTCGGTCAGCGCACGGTCAACGAAGGACGCGACCGGAGATCGTGGTGGGCTCGATGCGCACCCAGATCGGCCGCCACTCGGCCTTGGCCCAGGGGACCAGCCCGATCTGGTCGAGGTGGGCATCCTCGGCCCAGTTCGTCACCTCGCGCGCGACGCCCTGCACGACGACGCTCCATCCGGTTCGCGTCGCAGCGTCCCACTGGTCCACCTCGAAGCAGACGTGCTGGTTCTCGGCCGCAGCGGCGAGTTTCTGTCCCTCGAGGGTGCGGAACACGATGCTGTCCTCGTGCCACTTGAAGTTGACGGGGAGCACGAGCACCTCGCCATCGGCCGAGAACCCGATGCGGCCGATGGGCGTGGACTCCAGCAGTCGGACACACGTCGCCTCGTCGACGATGCCCATCTTCGACGTGACGTCGATCGCCACGTGCTCGGGGTCGTTCGATCTGGTCATCGGCACCTCCGGTTCGCGCGCCGTGGCGGTCGAGCCGCTCGGTTGGCGGCGCACGGATCCCAACGTACCGCGCAACGAGCGGTCGTCAGCCTTCGATCACGGTGACCAGGCCCGTGTCGCGTCGGTGGCCGAGACCACGCACGGCACGCCGAGTACCGAACACGTGAGAACCGGGCTGGCCGATGCACACTCAAGTCGGGTGCGCGATGTGCCGATGACCACCCGTCCGCCTGTCCGAACGGGGAATGCCGTGGCCATCATCCGACCGTCCATCGATCATCTCGACGAACTGCACCAGCCGCTCGACGACGCGACACGGGAGGTCGTCGACGCGTGCGCCTCGTTGGGCGACGACTGGACGATGTACGTCAGCCCGAAGCTCGGCCAGGACGTTCCCGATCTGGTACTGGTGCACGACGTTCGTGGCGTGATCACTGTCGACGTGGTCGACTGGAGCCCGGCCGACCACCGACGTTCCGAGCACGGTGAGGTCGAGGTGTTGGGCCCGGACGGGGACTGGGGGCCGAGTCCGGAGCAGCCCCTCGCCCTGGCCCGTCGTCATCGCAGCACGCTCTACGAGCAGTTCTTCGCGTTCCCCGGTGACGCTCGCGAGCCCGGCGGTTTCGTGCGCTCCGTGGTGGTGCTTCCGAGGTGTTCGGGGGCCGAGGCGGGTGCGCTGCTCGCGTCAGGTCTCGGTGACCCCGCCAACGCCGTGCTGGTGTGGTCGGGCGACGATCTCGGTGACCGACTGGAGTTCCTGGTCGACGGCCCCGGCGCGACCGCCGCTCCGGCCTCGTCGATCGCCCGCGTCCGTCGGGAATTGGTGGTCGACGGCATGGTTCACCACGCGGTCGCTCCGGTGCAATTGAGCGACGACGCCCGTCGCGTCGCTGCGAACCCGAGTGGCGCTCGCATTCGTGGCGTCACCGGCACGGCGGGCAGCGGGAAGTCGTTCGCGCTGACCGCTCGGGCCGCGCGGCTCGCCGCCGAAGGCAAGAGCGTGCTCGTGCTGTGCTTCAACCTGACCTTGGCAAACCATCTCCGTCACCTGGTCGTCGACCGGTGCGCCGAGTACGGCGCCAACCCGGCACTGGTGACCTGCACCAGTTTCCACACCTTCTGCTCTCGTGTGGTCGACGATGCTGCCCAAGCCGGCATCGTCGCCGACGAGCCGACCCGGGGGACGTGGCCCGTGAAGGTGGTCGTCAAGACCCGCGACGTCTTCCAGGCAGGTTTCGAGCACCGCTTCGACGCTGTCATGGTCGACGAGGGTCAGGACTTCACCGTCGACTGGTGGAACCTGCTGCGCGAGCACGTGGTGCGTCCCGACGGCGAGATGCTGCTCGTCGCGGACGCCACCGTCGACCTCTACGGCAAGTCGACGTGGGACGACGCGGATGCACGGGCTGCCGCCGGCTTCGTCGAGCCGTGGATCCACATGAACAGCTCGTACCGGATGGCTCCCGAACTCATCCGCTCGACCAACGAGTTCGCTCGATCGTTCGTCGCTGACGATGCCGTCGTTCCAGAGGTCACCGACGACCAGGAGGCCGTGATCGGGACGCTCTCGTCGGCGGTGTGTTCGTGGCACAACGTCGAGCGGGTCGCCGACCTCGGCGTGGCGGTCGGTCGTGAGGTCGTTCGCCTGCTCCGCGAGCATCCCGAGCTGGCCCCGCGTGATGTGGTGTACCTGTGCGAGTACCACCACGACGGGTTGGCCGCCGCCGGCGAGATCGAGGCCGCCGGCCACCCCGTGCACCACGTGTACAGCCGTGATCCCGACGAACGCCATCGCAGCAAGGGTCGGTTCTGGCCCGACGCCGACGCCGTCAAGGGCTGCACCGTGCACAGCTACAAGGGCTGGGACAGCCCGGTGGTCGTCGTCGGTGTCGGCATGGAGGAACGCTCGAGGCGACTCGCGTATGCGTCGATGACACGGGTGTCGTCGACGATGCCCGACCGCGACACGTCGTATCTGGTGGTGGTCAATGCCGACCCGCGGATGGCCGACTTCCAGGCGACGTTCGAACTGGGAGCGGCACTGGCGGTCGAGGCCTGACGCATTGTCGCACTGCGACGTCTTGCTACGGTCGCCGCTCGTGGACTTCGCCGACCTGCAGGACGTGATCGAACGCACCTACGGCGATCGCGATCGGGAGCGGGGTGTGTCCGCCACGGTGGCGTGGCTCACCGAGGAGATCGGCGAGCTGGCCCAAGCGGTCCGCAAGGGCACCCACGAACAGCGGGTCCACGAGTTCGGTGACGTGGTCGCATGGGTTGCCACGCTCGCCAATCAGCAGGGCGTCGACCTCAACGAAGCCGTCGAGCGCTACGCCTCGGGGTGCCCCAAGTGCGACTCGATCCCCTGCACCTGCTGAGTCGCTCGACGTCATCTCAGCCGGTTGCTCGCCGGAGCGCCGCGATGAGTTCGTCGAGGCTCGGTTCGAGTGTGCCGAGCTGCGCGAGGTAGCGCTGCGTTGCTTCGTCGATCAAGGTCGCTCGCTCGTCGGTGCGGTCCGGCCGAGCAGTGACCACCGTGCCGCGACGTCCATCGCCGACCACGAGCCCGGCCTGCTCGAGTTCCCGGTAGGCGCGCACGACGGTGTTCTTCGCGAGTCCGAGGTCGCCGGCGAGTTGTCTCACCGTCGGCAGGCGGTCGCCGACGCCGAGGTGGCCTGCGCGCACCTGGAAGGCGAGCTGACTTCGGAGTTGCTCGTACGGAGGAACGCTCGAGTCGTCGTCGATCGTGACGGCTGCCGTCATACGCGCTGCAGCCGTGCCTGATCCACGTTCCAGCGTTCGGTCGCCGCGAGGCTGTGCCAGATGCCGATCACGGCGTACGGGGCGAGCGCGAACACCAGGCCCAGCAGGTTGCCGATCGCTGCCGCCAGGCTGTACGAGGTTGCGACCCCGGCCAGCGCGAACGCAGCACCGACGATGTGGTGCACGCCGTCGGCTCGCAGCGCATCGTCGACACGCAGGTCGTGTTCGTCGTCGGCGAGCGTGGGGCGGTTGACGACGACGTGGACACCGATGGTCATCGCTGCGATTGCCAGCGCACTCGCAGCAGGGCCCACCCAGAGCCAGCCACCGGCACCGACGTCGCGTCCTGTGGCGACGGTCGCGGCTGCCAGTGAGATCGGGAGGGATCCGATGATGCAGCGGACCCAGAACGTCGGCACGTAGTCGGACCAGCGGCGCTCGACCAGCCTCGCGGTGCGTCGGGAGCGAGTACGGCGGCGTACGAAGACGATCTCGGCGACGACCGACCCGAGGGCTGCGGCGATGAAGGGCGCCTGTGCGGTCAGGGTGTTCGCGAAATCGCCGGCGCGCTCGACGTCGATCACGTTCATGTACATCGGGAGGCTTCCGACGTTCACTCCGACGACGAATGCGGTCCACCGGATCGTGCGGGCGCGCCGGAGCTGAGGGCGGATCAACTCCGCAGACGTCTCGGTGATCAACACGTTGAATCGGATCGACCACGTGCTCAGTCGGCCGTCGGAGATCGGACGGGCACCAGCGAGGACCACGGCGAGCGAGGCGCTCCACAGCACCACCAGGAACGTCCACTCGCCCGACATGGCCCGATTGTCTCAAGTGCCTGGTACAAAGTCAACGGTCACCGGTCACCGGTCAACGGTCACCGGTCAGGGGCAACGATGAGCGAGCCCCACGGGGGATCCGCTCATCGCATGGGTGGGATGGACGGCCTCAGCGCCGACGCTGGACCAACTCGGCGATCTGGATGGCGTTGAGGGCTGCGCCCTTGCGCAGGTTGTCGTTGCTGACGAACATCGCGAGCCCGTGGCCTGCCGGCGCGCCCTCGTCCGTGCGGAGGCGTCCGACGTAGCAGGGGTCCTGACCGGCAGCTTCGAGCGGAGTCGGCACATCCGAGAGCACGACACCCTCGGCTGCGGCCAACAGCTCGGCGGCACGCTCGACCGAGATCGGACGCTCGAACTCGGCGTTGATCGACAGCGAGTGCCCGGTGAACACCGGCACGCGTACGCAGGTGCCCGACACGAGCAGACCTGGGATGTCGAGGATCTTGCGGCTCTCGTTGCGCAGCTTCTGTTCCTCGTCGGTCTCGAACGAACCGTCGTCGACGATCGCCCCGGCCATCGGCAGCACGTTGAACGCGATCGGCTTGACGAACTTCGAGGGCGCCGGGAACTCGACGGCGGCGCCGTCGTGGGTCAGTTCGGCGGCCCGGTCGACGACCTCGCGGGTCTGCTTGTCGAGTTCGTCGACGCCGGCGAGCCCGCCGCCCGAGACGGCCTGGTAGGTCGACA
>Ga0102938_10004625_pt1 | contig 10094 bp, 11 predicted proteins | sample SalPonR2_B_D2_MG_FD_84516 | JGI IMG/M metagenome (GOLD analysis project Ga0102938, IMG submission 84516) | Salt pond soil microbial communities from South San Francisco under conditions of wetland restoration - Salt Pond MetaG R2_B_D2_MG | ecosystem: Environmental > Aquatic > Marine >...
CCACCTGTGCATGCCTGATCCCTGCTCCCTCCGCCTCGGCCACCGACGATCCACCCGAGGCAGGCCACCACATCGTCGGGCATCGCTCGCGGTGGCGCCGGACGCCGTATCGACGTAGCGCCGTAGCGCCGGAGCGCCGACGAGCTACCACCTCATCGTGCCCCTACCCCTTGAGGGGCGCCGGCTCGCCCTACCTCCCATCGACCGTTGCCGGCGTGGCCCTTCGAGCGTGCCCACCGGCCTCTCCCGGCGCTGACCGTACGACCGGGCCCATGACCTTGAACGGCTCCGGTTCGGGGACGAGGCTGAGGACAGCACGACCGGTGCCCCGGTGCCGCAGTGCCGCCGGTGGCCAGATCCGAACCTGCACCTGCACGACGAAGAGGGGCACGTGGAACTCTCGGGCTACCTGCGCCGGTTCCGCCGGTTGGCGTCGCCACCGGGGGGAGCAGCGCGGGCGGGCGTGCCCCGTGACGAGAGCGCAGGCCGCGACGACGAGCTCCGGGAGCTGTTCGAGGCCGTCGACGAGGTAGCCGACGAGGCGACCCGTATCCGTGACGAGGCCGACGAGGACGCCCGCCGTCGCCGCGAGGAGGCCGACGAGCGGGCTCGGTCCGTGCTGGCGTCGGCCCGCGATGCTGCGGACCAGGCTCGCACCGAAGCAGGGACCGAGCACCGTGAGGAACTCGAGGAGGAGGTTCGCCGCACCCGCGAGGAGGCACGGCAGGAGGCCGAGGAGCTCCGGTCACGGGCCGAGGACCGGCTCGACGAACTCGCTGAGCAGCTCGTCGACCGGATCCTCGGGCACGAGGACCCGACACCGGCCGGGGCGGAGCGGTGATGGTCGTCGGCATCGCTTGGAACGCCGGCGCGGTGCGTGCCCGCCTGCTCGCACGTGACCGCCTCGGCCGTGACGGGGCCCGGGCGATCGCCCGTCTGTCTTCGTTGGACGAGGCGCTCGATGAGCTGGGGCGAGGACCGTACGACCACGACCTCGAGCCGGGCTCGACGCTGACGGCGGCGCAGTGGGCGGCCGGGGCCACGCCGCTGTGGCACCTCCGGATCCTCGCTGGTTGGCTGCCGCCGGCCGGCGGGGAGCTCGTGCGCACGCTGGCCGGCTGGTGGGAGCTCGCGAACCTCGAGAACCACCTGGCAGGCCTCGCTGCAGCGGCGCGACAGGAGCCCTACGAGCTCGGCCGACTCGATACCGCCTGGTCCCGGCTCCGGACCACCGATTCCTACGCCGCGGTCCGTGACACCCTCGCCGACTCCGAGTGGCGCGACCCCGGTGGTGACGATCTTCCCACCATGGTGACCTGGACGCGGTTGGCGTGGGTCGACCGCGTCGCCGAAGCAGCGGAACCCGCGGTACGTCTGGCAGCCGGCTACGGCGCGCTGGTTGCGGCCCGCGATCTGCTGGTCGGTGCCCGGACGCTCGCCGGGGGGCCGCCCCACCGGATCGCCTGCCTGGGGGTCGGGTGGAGTGACGCCGACGAGCTGGAGCAGTTGGCCGAGCGTCTCCCGGACGACGCCGCGTGGGTGCTCGAGGATCTCGACGATCCGAGCCGGTTGTGGGAGGCCGAGGTCCGCTGGTGGCGGCGCCTGGACACGGAGGGCCGCAGTTTGCTGCAGCGGCCATCGTCGGGTCCTGAGGCCGTGGTCGGGGTCGTAGCGGTCCTGCTCGCGGACGCCCACCGGGTGGAGGGAGCGCTCGAGCTCGCAGCTCGTGGTGGTGGCGAGGAGGAGATGATCCATGTCGGCCTCTGACCTGCGCCCGACCCGGATGGCACGCGTGGCCGTCGTAGCTCCACGCGAGCAGCGGCGCGCCGTACTGGTCGCCATCGCCGACGCCGGGGTGATGGAGCTCGACGCCGAAGCCACGGACCGTGATCGTCACCGTCCGGGCCGCGGACGGGCCGCCGACGAGCAGGATGACGCTGCGCACGGCGACGGCGACGGCGGCGAACGGGCTGCCTCCCTGCTGCGTGATGCGCCCGAGGACGTGTCCCCGCAGCTGCGACCGGAAGCCGCCGACCCCCAGCAACTCCACGACCGCGAGGAGTGGGAGCAGCTCGCTGGCGAGGTCGAGCTGCACCGGACCGCCGCCACCGCCGTCGAGCACGGGCCGGCGACCATCGTGCTCGGCTGGGTCCCCGAGGAGGAACTCGCGGTGCTGCGGGAGCGGCTGGAGCCGCACGGGGCCTCGGTTCCGCAGCTCCCGACTCCGCGTTGGATCACCCCGCCGACGCGGTTGGCAGGTGGCCGGCTTCAGCGATCACTGCGCCCCCTGGTCCACACCTACGCGATCGTGCCGTACGACGACGTCGACCCCTCACTGTTCGCGGGGATCACCTACGTGATGATGTTCGGCATGATGTTCGGCGATCTGGGCCACGGGCTCGTCCTGGCCGCCTGCGGGCTCGTGCTCGCCCGCAGCGAGCACCCACGGCTGCGCCCGGTACGTCGGCTGTGGCACTTCCCGGTCGCCGCCGGGCTCGTCGCCGCGGTGTTCGGGCTGCTCTACGGCGAGGCGTTCGGACCCACCGGGCTGGTGCCGACGCTGTGGCTGGCTCCGCTGGAGGAACCGGTCCGCCTGCTCCTGGTCGCGATCGGCGTGGGCGCGGCGCTGATCGCCGCCAGCTACGCGATCGGCACGACCAACCGCTGGCGGGAAGGTGGGTTCCGTGCTGCCCTCTACGCTTCGTCCGGGATCGCAGGGGGTGTGCTGTTCCTCGGTGCCGCCATCGTGGCGGCCGGGATCACCAGCGGCATCGATGCACTCACGTCCGGCGGGGCTGTGGTCGGTGCACTGGGGGTGGTGCTGACGTTCGTCGGCTTCCTCGCTCGCAGCGGGGGCGGCGGTGCAGGCGTCAGCCAGGCGGTGATCGAGCTGTTCGACCAGCTGATCCGGATCGTCGCCAACGTGGTGTCGTTCGGTCGGCTCGCGGCCTTCGGCCTGACACACGCCGCGATCGGGTTCGCCGTCTGGGAGGGCACCCAGGCCCTGTGGGGGCCGGGACTGTCAGCCGCCGCGGCGGTCGCCCTGTTCGTGGTCGGCCACACGCTGGCGTTCGCACTGGAGGTGCTGGTGATCGGGGTCCAGGCCCTGCGCTTGGAGTACTACGAGCTGTTCTCCCGAATCTTCGCGGGTGGTGGACGGCTGTTCGATCCGTGGCAGATCCCCATGGCGACACAGGAGCGATCATGACGAGCACGCTGCTCATCCCCCTCGTACCGGCCGTGGTCTTCGCGGTGCTGCTCGCACGGCGGGGCGGTCATCGCTCTGCCGCGACGCGCCGGGTGGCCCAGGGTCTGCTGGTGATCGCGCCGCTGGCCCTCATCGGGCTGCTGATCGCGGCGGAACCTGGCCTGGCCCAGGAGACGGGGGGACAGCCCGCCGATGAAGGTGCCGGCGGTGCTGCACTCATCGGCGCGGCGATCGCCGTCGCCGGTTCGTCGATCGGCGCCGCGATCGCCGTGGCCTACACCGGGTCGGCCGCGCTGGCGGCCATCAGCGAGCGCGAGGAGTTGTTCGGCCGGGCGATGGTCATCGTCGGGCTCGCCGAGGGGATCGCCATCTACGGGCTCATCATCGCGGTGATGCTGATGGGACGGGCATGAACAGGATCGTCGCCCTGGGTGAGTCGGCACGCGTCGCCGGCTACGCCCTCGCCGGCGTGACCGTCGTGGAGACCGATGTCGACGGACCGGCGGCCGCTTGGGCGGCCATGCCGGAGGACACCGTGCTGGTCCTGCTCACGCCGGCCGCAGCAGCCGCACTGGAGGACCAGCTGTCCGACGCCGGCCGCAGGCTGTGGACGGTGATGCCGGCGTGAACCTGACGAGCTTCCGGGATGCGGTGGTCGGCAGTGCCCACGACGACGCCGATGCCCTGCGCGAGGACGCGGAGCGCTCGGCGCGCCAGCGGATCGAGGAGGCTGAGGACGAAGCGGAGCGGCTCGTGGAGCAGGCCCGCCAGGACGGCCGCGAGCAGGCCGAACACGAGCTGCAACGCGAGCGCGCGAGCGCGCGGCGCGACGCCGGACGCGAGGTGCTGCGGACACGCGCGGCCCTGCTCGAGCAACTGCGCAGGCGGACGCTGGAGCAGCTGCGCGAGCAGGAGGACGGCGATGAACTGCGCGAGCGTCTGCGGGAACTGGCGGTCGAGCAGCTCGGCGACGACGTGCACTTCGAGGAGCAGGATGACGGTGGCCTCATCGGCTACCTCGACGGCCGGCTCGTTGACTATCGGCTGCCGGTCGTGGTCGACCGTGAGATCGAGGAGCTGACGAGCGCGGGACTGGAACGGTTGTGGAAGTGAGTGCGCACGAGCAGGATCGCCGGACGGCGTCAGTGGTCCGTGTCAGCGGGCCGCTGGTCGAGGTCGACGGTCTCGACGCTCCCGCGGTCGCCGACGTGGTCGCGGTCGGTGCGGACCAGGCCCTTGGCGAGCTCGTGGGCCTCGACGGGTCGATCGCCACCGTCCAGATGTACGAATCCACCTCCGGCATCCGGCCAGGGGCGGAGGTCGACTCTTCCCGGCAGCCCCTGTCCGTCCCGCTGGGGCCCGGGCTGCTCGGAGGGATCTTCGACGGGCTGTTGCGTCCGCTACCGCAGGGACCGGCCTTCCTCGGCGTCGGCTGGGGACGGCCTTCGCTCGGCCCGGCTCGGACCTGGCACGTGACGCCGGAGGTGGCGGACGGTGACGAGCTCGATCCGGGGACCGTGCTCGCAAGCGTCGAGGAGACGGAAGCGGTCACCCACCGCATCTTGGTGCCTCCCGGCGTGCAGGGCCGAGTCGACCGGCTGGTCGAAGAAGGCGACTACGGCACCGACGAGGTGCTGGCGAGCATCGGCGGTCACGAGCTGACCCTGACCCAGTGGTGGCCGGTCCGCCAGGCACGTCCGATCGAGCACCGACTGCGCAGCGACGTCCCGTTGCGCACCGGCCAGCGGGTCGTCGACCTGATGTTCCCCATCGCGCGCGGTTCGACAGCGGCGGTTCCAGGAGGGTTCGGTGCTGGGAAGACGGTGCTGCTCCAGCAGATCGCCAAGTGGTGTGACGCCGAGGTGATCGTCTACGTCGGCTGCGGCGAACGTGGCAACGAGATGGCCGACCTTCTCGAGGACTTCCCCGAGCTGGAGGACCCCCGCACCGGCCGCTCGCTACTGGAACGCACGGTGATCATCGTCAACACCTCGAACATGCCGGTGATGGCTCGCGAGGCGAGCATCTACTCGGGCATCACCGTCGCCGAGTACTACCGGGACATGGGCTACGACGCCGTGGTCATCGCCGACTCGACCTCACGCTGGGCGCAGGCTCTGCGCGAGTTCGCGACCCGGACCGGGGAACTCCCAGCCGAGGAGGGCTACCCCGCTGGCCTCGCATCTGCCCTGGCCGACTTCTACGAGCGGGCGGGTCGTGTCACCACGCTCGGGGGACAGGAGGCATCCGCCACGATCATCGGCGCGGTCTCGCCACCCGGCGGCGACAAGACGGAGCCGGTGACCAGCCACACCCAGCGGTTCGTCCGCGGCTTCTGGTCGCTGGACGCCGACCTCGCGGCGGCACGGCACTATCCGGCGGTCAGCTGGAAGGAGTCGTTCTCCCGGGACGCCGCCACGCTCGGCCGCTGGTACGTCGACCACGGTGACGATCACTGGCCGCAACGACGGGCGCGGCTGATGCACCTGCTCGGCGAAGCGGATGAGCTGCAGTCGATGGTGCAGCTCATCGGACGGCAGGCGCTGCCCGATCACGAGCGGATCACCTTGCTCGGTGCCCGTCTGATCCGGGAGGGGGTGCTCCAGCAGAACGCCCTCAACGACAACGATGCCTACTCGAGTCGCGACAAGGAACGTGCCCTGGTCGGCGCCGTGCTCGCCGTCCACGACCGGGCCGCCGACCTGGTCGACGAGGGCGTCCCGGCATCGGCGATCGAGGAGGTCGATCTCGGGCCGGTCCTGCGGGTGCGGGAGCGGGCCGCCTCAGACGACATCGAGCCCATCGAGCAGGCCCGCGACACCGTGCTGGAACGACTCGAGGAGCAGGCGTGAGACGCGCACCGATCGAGTACCGCACCGTGCGGAGCGTCGAAGATCCGCTCGTCGTCGTCGATGCGGTCGCGGACGTCGGATGGGATGAGGAGGTCCGGATCCAGCTCGACGACGGACGTATCCGCCATGGCGTCGTCCAGGAGATCGACCGCGACCGAGCTGTCGTCCAGGTGAACGAGGGCGCGGCGGGCATCGGCCGCGACAACGTGCGGCTCGGGTTCCTCGGTCGTCCCACGACGATCCCCGTCGGTCCCGGGTGGTCGGGGCGGGTCGCCAACGGGCGTGGAGACCCGGCGGACGGCGGTCCGCCGGTCACCGGGGACGAGCGGCGGGCCGTGTCCGGGCGACCCATCAACCCCGCCGCACGCACCACGCCGCAGGAGCCGATCATCACCGGTATCTCGGCGATCGACGGGCTGGCGACCCTCGTCCGAGGCCAGAAGCTGCCGATCTTCTCCGTCGGTGGGCTGCCGCACCTCGATCTCGCGATCCAGTTGGCTGCCCAGGCCCATGCCGGCGACGCGACGTTCCGGGTCGTGTTCGCTGCGATGGGCCTGACCAACGCGGATGTGATGACGGTGCGCGACGGCCTGCAGGACCGTGCCGACCGTGGCGAGTTGACGCTGATCGTGAACACCGCCTCCGATCCCACGATCGAACGGATCATGACCCCACGCATCGCTCTGACCGTGGCCGAGCACCTCGCCTTCGACGAGGACGCTCACGTGCTGGTCGTGCTCGACGACATGACCAACTACTGCGAGGCCGTCCGCCAGCTCGCCGCCGCCCGCGGTGAGGTTCCGGCGCGTCGGGGCTACCCCGGCTACCTCTACAGCGACCTGGCATCGTTGTACGAGCGATGCGGCCGGATGCGGGATCGTCAGGGCTCGATCACGCTCGTCCCGGTGCTCACGATGCCCGCGGGCGACATCACCCACCCGGTACCCGACCTGACGGGTTACATCACCGAGGGGCAGCTGGTCCTGTCCACCGCGGCCGCGTCCCGGGGCGTCGATCCACCGTTCGACCCGCTGGGCTCGTTGTCGCGGTTGATGCGCCGAGGCGCCGGGCCAGAGCGCACCCGTGAGGATCACCTCGACGTGGCGGCTCAGGTGCAGAGCGCCCTGGACCGTGCCCGGGAGGCGCAGGAACTGTCCGAACTGCTCGGTGAGGAAGCCCTCTCCGAGACGGATCGGCGGTACCTGCGGTTCGCGCGGACCTGCGAGCAGGAGTTCCTCTCCCAGGCATCGACGGAGTCCCGCGAGATCGACGAGACCCTGGACCTCGCCTGGCAGGTCCTGTCGGTGCTGCCCCGTCGGGAGCTGACCATGGTCAGCGATGAGCAGATCGACGCCCGCTACCAGGAGCGCAGCGGATGAGGAACCTCCCACCGGGACGCACGGCTCGACTGTGGCTGCAGCACCGCCTGGCCACGGCCGGGCGGGGCATCGAGGTCCTCGAGCAGGAGACCCACCTGCTCACCGGCGAGGAGCGCCGTCTCAGCCAGCTGGAGCAGGACAGCGCCCGGCGTTGGGAGGAGGCCAGCCGGGAGGCTGACCGGTGGCTGGTCCGTTCGGTCCTGGCCGGTGGCCAGCAGCAGCTACAGCTTGCCCGCGCCGAACTCGACGAGCCAGCCACGGCCAGGATCAGCTGGCGCACGACGATGGGCGTGACCTATCCCTCGGAGACCGCATCGTCGTTCCCCGAGCCGGACGGACTCGGCAGCATCGCCCGCAGCGGTGCCGTGGTGATGGCGGCAGCGGCCCACCGCCGGGCGGTGGAGGCAGCACTCGACCAGGCGGCTGCTACCCGCGCGCTGGCGCTGGTACGGCAGGAGCTCGATACCACCCGGATGCGCCTGCGGGCCCTGGAGAACCGATGGGTGCCGCAGCTCGAGCAGACGCTGCACCAGGTCGAGCGTGATCTCGCCGAGCAGGAGCGGGAGGACATGGTCCGTACGCGGTGGGTCGCTGAACGACGTGAAGGAGACCGACGATGAGTGGCTTCCGACTCCTGATCTGCGTCGACGGCTCGCGCGCGGCACTGGCCGCCGCCCGCTACGCCGTGGCCACTGTGGCCGCGCAAGGCGGCGAGATCCGAGCCGTGTCGGTGCTCGAGAACGGCGACACCGCCCGGCAGGTCGATGCTCGGGGGCGGCACCAGCGTCCGGCGGCAGCCCGCCTCGAGCAGAGCGTGCAGGCGATGCTGCACCGCGTGACGACCCTCGGCGATGACCGAGAGGTAGCGGTCGATACCGCCGTGCTACGGGGCGATCCGCTGCGCGCGATCCTCGAGGACGCACGCGAGTGGCAACCCGACCTGATCCTGGTCGGTCGTACCGGACGCTCCGGTCCCGGCTCGCCGATGGTCGGCAGCCTCGCGATGCACCTGATCGAGTTCACCGAGTGGCCCGTAGTGGTCGTTCCCGAGCCCGCCGAGTGACCTTGGTACCTCCACAACCCGGCCGGGAGTGGTCCGCGACGAGTGGTCGGAGCCACACGGCGAACCCGCTGTATGGCACCTGTCAACGTGTCTTCGAGAGCTGAGCGCTTGCCGATCGGGTGGGTGCTCGTCCCGTGCCTTCGGGGAAGTAGTCGCGCAGCGGTCCGTTGGTGTTCTCGTTCCAGCCACGCTGCCACGGTGAGTGCGAGTCGCAGAAGGGACCGGCGCGGACTCGGCTACCGCAGCGATTCGACGGTGCCGAGGAAGTCGAGTGCCGGCCCGGACAGGCGTCGGCGGCGTGGCCAGACGGCTCGGATCTCTCGGGCGAGCGGTGCGCCCTCGAAGGGGACCGCAACCAGTTCGCCGGCGGCGATCTCCTCCGCCACGACGAGGTCGCTGGTGATGGCTGGTGCGACGCCGCTGCGGACGGCGACCTTGACGGCGGTGTTGGAGGTGTACTCGTGCAGTTCGATCCCGTGGGGAAGGGTCTGGAGGTACGTGTCGACGAGCGCGCGAGTCCCGGATCCGACCTCACGGACGACGAGCCCGGCGGTGGCCACCTCTGCTCGCGAGACGGGGCCGGGCCGTCGCGTCCAGGCGTGCCCGCCGGGGACGACCATGCACATCTGGTCGTGCGCGACGGTACGCGAGACCATCTCCGGGTGGGGCGCGATGTCCTCGAAGAAGCCCAGATGGGCCCGGTTGCTCAGCAGTTGCGTCACGACGAACTCGGAGTTGCCGATCTGCGGTCGGATGCGTCCCTGGCCGACGTGGGCGTGGAAGTGTCGGATCCAGTGCGGGATGAGGTGTTCGGCGACGGTGAGGCTGGCAGCGACGAGGACCGTCGACGTGCCGGCAGCGCTGTCGACCGCCGCATGGGTGAGCTCACGTGCCGCTGCGAGCAGGTGGTGTCCTGCCTCGACGACCCGGCGGCCCTGGTCTGTCAGCGTGACGCCGGTGTGGCTTCGTAGCAGCAGTTGCGCACCGAGGTCACGTTCGAGCCGGTCCAGCCGGCGGCTGGCCGAGGCCTGCGAGATCCCCAGCTCGTGGGCGGCGGCGCTGATGCTGCCGTGCGTGTCGGTGGCGATCAGCAGCTCGATCGAGGTGATGCTGGGCCAGGAGGTCATAGCCGATGAGCATACCCCCATCGCAGGTTGGGTCTGGCGATCCCGTGGGGTTACGACGAGGATGCCCCTGGGAGAACGTTCGGTGGTGATCGGGAGCCATGTGCCAGGCCAGCCATTGCCGATCTACGGCGTGAGCGCCGGGAGTCCGGCGACGGATCGGGACGCCAAGTACGTGAAGGTGCTCGACCAGTCGCGGTGCATCGGCTGCCACGCGTGCACGACCGCCTGCAAGTCCGAGAACGAGGTGCCGCTGTCGGTGACGCGGACCTACGTCAAGGCCGTCGATGTCGGGGAGTTCCCGGACGCGCGCCGCAACTTCCAGGTCACCCGCTGCAACCAGTGCGAGGACGCGCCGTGCGTGAACGCCTGCCCGACGAGGGCGATGTTCGTGCGTCCGGATGGGATCGTGGACTTCGACAAGGACAGCTGCATCGGCTGCAAGGCGTGCATCGCCGCGTGTCCATA
>Ga0102938_10004630_pt1 | contig 10090 bp, 16 predicted proteins | sample SalPonR2_B_D2_MG_FD_84516 | JGI IMG/M metagenome (GOLD analysis project Ga0102938, IMG submission 84516) | Salt pond soil microbial communities from South San Francisco under conditions of wetland restoration - Salt Pond MetaG R2_B_D2_MG | ecosystem: Environmental > Aquatic > Marine >...
AAAGTTACAAACTGGTTACGGTTACTTTTCTTTGTTTTAATCTTTTTATGGTTGTGTTCATCAATTTCACTATTTCGGCTTTTGGCAGTGGTTTTGATGGTTTCAATCTCAGTTTTCAAAGTTTTAACTTCTTTTTCAAGCTCTTCTTTTTTGCTATAAAGTTCAAACTGTTCATTCAAAGAAGCATTTAGTTCCTCTTTAAATTTGGTCTCAGTTTCAGAAACTTCAGATTTAACAAGATCAACTTGTTCTTTCAGCATTTCAGTAAACTTGGCTTCCATCTTTTTTTCAAGTTCAGAAAAATCAGTTGCTTCTTCTTTTTCTGTTTCCGGTATAAATTCTTTTACAATTTCACTTTTAATTTCGACCAGCTCAAGCACATCTTCTGATTTCATTTCTGACAGAGCCATTTCAGTGTAATTACTGAAATTAGAAACAGCAGACATAATCATTTCTTTTCGGCTTTCACCCTCTGCTTCCGGCTGGCGCATCGCCCCAAGAACAATATCCATCATAGCAAAAAGAGAATCGGCAACCTTTTCCATGGTTTCATAATCAATTTCTTTTTCAAGAGGTTTTTTATCAGATTCTTCTTTAAGGTCTGCTACAATAGCATAATTTCCATCACCAAGTTCTGTTACGTGCTTAGTATCAAGATCAACATCATCATCTTCTACCTGTTTGTAGACATCATACCCTTCCAGGGCGTTCTCGACTTTCTCGTCTACCGAAAAATTGTGTTCTGCCACAATCTCTTCGAGTTTTTCATCTGTAGTATCTTTTTTTATAAGAACACTATAGATTGTTTGGTTTTTCATAGTTTTATCTCCTTTGACTTCACCTTTAATAATCTTAAACGGCTGTCGATTTGCCGCATGTCCTACAAGACTCACATAATGAATATCCACATCTGTAAGCACGCTAATCTCGCCTTCATTTATGAATGATTTAACTTTAGCCATTTATATCACCTTAATCTTCATTTATATCAACTCTATGAGAATGACCAAGAGTTGTGTCTGTACTTGTCCCTAATGTAATGGTATGAGTGTGGCCTTCTACAGAATCTGTTGAACCTTTTTCAATTTGGCCTTTATTGTTATACCAGATAATGAAATTATGAGAATGGGGCGGGATTACATCTTTATTCATGTTCTCGGCAGTTTTACCCATAATCTGCTTTGCCACTTCCATTAGAACTTTTTGAGCATATTTTTGGGAATAACCACCAAAAGAAAATCCGTTAAGTTCCCCGTTTTCTACTTTCTCAAAAATTTCATCTGTACATTTTACAGCCATTACCCAAGAATTTTCAGCAAAATTAGGATCACCTTTTTCTGTCATATAAGATTCTACAACATAACACCCACTTTCCTGCCAGTCATGCTGAATATCAATATTTTTTTCTTTTCGAAGGGCTAAAAATTCCCAACAAGCTTTTTGGACAGTATCAGGTGTCATAGTTTCACCATCAGTATCAATATCCCCTGCGGTATAAACTATGCCCTTTACTATTTTGTTAAGTTTATCTGTTTTTTCAATTTTAACAAATTGCCCGGCAGGTTCATCTTCTTTATCTGAATTATCCCAAATTGCTTTGGCGATGGACAATTTTTGATCATTAGTGCGAAATTCTTTTTGAATGGAAGGGCTTTGTACAGCACGAATAAGGAAAGAATCCCTATCTTCGCCCTTTTTAGGTTTTATTAGTGGCATAAAGCTCCTTGTGCATTCTATGTATAGTCAATGTACATATTATGTACATACAGTTTAATAGATAAATTGTTCACTGGTTAATATCTTGTCAAGTTTTTAGTCAAAAAATATGCAATTTTGCATATTTTTTATGCAAAATTGCATTAAAAAGGACATAAAAAAGCCCCAACCAAATTAATGATTGAGGCTTTAATGGAACTTTAAGTTCTTGTTATTTTAATTTTAGCTTTTTTCTTTTAATGGATTAATTTTATTTCACTTGCAATATTTATTAGTGCAAAAATAAGATGCGCCACTCCAATTTGCAGCATAAATCTTAACTTCCTTCCGCCTTAAATTTGTTTTAGATAATTGTGATTCCATTTCAGATGGGATGATCATTGTGACATCTACCATCATTTCTAAAGAATTGCCACATTTTGGACATTTCATTGTTTACCCCTTTCTTTTTCTGATAATTTTTTAGTATCGTCTTTTAAAATAAATAACTGCATACCATTAGGTAATTGTCGGATTGCTGAATATCTATCCATTTCATATATTTCTAAATCCAGCCCTTCCACTAACACAACTTGTCTCCCTTTATTCCCTACCACCTTCCCTATTATATAGTGAGTATCAATCATACTTAGCCGCCTTTTCATAGCATTTACAAATCTCACAATGCTTTTCAGTTAGTTTTTCATACACATACCAGCCAATATTAGGTGGTATGTTATGTGGCGGTTTAAATGTACAAAAAGGAAGAACTATGTCAGAAGATTTTCTATTCGCATTGTGTTTACATGTTTTAGCTTTTTTCATATAAAATCATACCTATGTTCATATATTAGCCCATTAACCATTTCATTCCATACTTTTGCAGGGATTATTGAATAACAATCTTTGCACAAATATTTCGGAGGATTACCTATACTTTCTTGTATTTTTGCTGCCGATTTTATTTCTCCGCAAATCTCGCACCTTACTGCAACTTTACCAAGATCTACACATTCTTGGCAAACATATTCATTATCTTTTGTGCGATTAGATTTTACAACAAACCCACCCCTTTTAGCCTGTACCTCAAATTGATGCATATAAGATGCCGGGAATACATCTGAGTTATAAGGAGATGTTACCATATCTTTTTTACATACAGGGCATTTTTTTACATCTATAGCAAACGTGGCCATTTTTTCTGTTATTTTAACGGGTGTATATTCCATTGCTCCCCCTTTTTTAAATACCAGCTTCTTCATCTAATTTTTTAAAAAGAAAATCTTTGGCTATTGCCGATATATATTTATTAACATCTTTAGAAGTTAGCCCTTCAGTTTCAATTATATCATAATCTTCTTTATTCACATCAGCTATCACATTTCTAATATAATCTCCTGTTTTTTTAATATCACCTGTTCCACCGTTTATGGTATCAAATGTTTCATCATACATTTGATTTAATCTCCATACAGGGGTAACGGTATTGGCTACACTTTTTATTTTATTAAATTTATCTTCGTCTATAACTTTAATTTTTTTAACTTTTGTATCGCTATGCTTTTCACCTTTTGCTTTAAACTGATAAATTCTATGCCTGAAAGGAAAAGAGAATACTATACCCTCGCCTACACCATAAATACCAAATTGTTTAGCAATAGGGCATTCCTTTTCAATATCTGCTACAATTTGAAAAATCTCATTGTTAACCTGTTCAATACTATTAAAATCTATTGTTATTATTTTATATGGTTTTAGATGATAAATATCTTTACCTTCTTCAAAAATAATATCAAAAACTTCGTCAGAAATCCAATCTTCATCAATTTTAATACCAAACACAAACCAAGATTTATCTATATCACAAATAGCGGCCCCTTTATTAATCCCTTTCCCACAAAACTCCCCAAAAACTGTGATCGTCCTACCATAACATTTATGATTCAATCTATTGTATAACTTTAGCATCATCGTTTTAATTTCAGGTTTTCTATCGTCAATAAAACGAGCAAAACCGGCATTATCTTTTTCTACAGTTATAATATTATTTTTCGAATGAACTTTTATGCCGTCTGTTTCGTTATAAGATACTGAAGCATTAGTCCCATGAAGTTTAACTCGTCCTACGGCATCTACTACAGGAATTTCTAAAGGATTTCCTTTCTGCATACTTCTTACTACGTGTCTAAATTGTTCAATTTTTGGCATTTTAAACATAATTAGTTTCCTTTTTTAAATAGATTCAAAATATTTGTCATCTTGAAATTCTGGCACAAAATCTTCATTGCCATCAGGTAATTCTTTGATTATTGTTTTATAGAAATTAAATTCATATTTAATATGAAAAGAATCTCCATCCCTTGATTTTTTTGATTTTAATATCCTTGTTTGTATGGGTTGTTGCGAATCTCTATCTGCTGGATTTTCAAATTCTAAACTTAAATAATTTGATGCAGTGTGTTCCACTGCTTGACTACCTTTTGCGCCTTCAAGTTTACCTGGGTTTGATCTATTATACTGAGTCGAGGCCAAAATTGGAATATTAGAATGCAGGGCCAAATTTTTTAGCATGTATATTACTGATTCATCTTCAGCCCAATTTGAACTTGTTCTAATGGCCCCATTTTTCAACATATAAAAGCCATCTACAACTAAAAGATCAGGTTTATATTCAGATGCTACAGACACTATTTGATTAACATCAGAATAAAGCCCACTCGGTAAAATCTTAAACCAATTATCTTGTGTTTCCCCTTCTATTGAAACAGGTTCTTTAATTAGTTTACGTGCTTTTTGCACAGCAAAACAAGATAAATTACCTTTTCTAATAAACCCATCCGGGATTTTCATCTGCATGGCAAGAACTCGGCGTGCAATTTGTTGTGGTGGCATTTCAGGGCTGATTACCATAACATTTTTACCGTAATTATGCGCCGCTTTTGCCGCAGCAATGCTAAAATAAGATTTACAAGATCCAGTCTGACCAATTAAAACATTAAAATCTCCAGGCTGTTGCCCGTCCATAATGCTATCAATCATAGGAAATCCGAATGGTATTCCTGATATTCCTGGCTTGCGTTGAACTTCATCATGTTTATCAAGGACTTTTTCTTGTATTGAAGCCAAATCTTCTACAAAAAATTCTTGATTAATCCTCAATAAAGCATCGTTTGTTTTTTTAAAGTCAACTATAGCCTGATTTACTTTATTTCTTTTAAGGTATTCTGTAATGTTTCCATTTAATTTAGATAAAAGCCAAAATTTCTTTCTAACTTTTAATTCATCTGCCCAATAACCCAAAGGTTCTTCTGGTAATCCATTAAAAGATATTGTAGGAATTTCTGCTTCAATTGTTTCAAATTTTGGGTATTTATTATGTTCATACTTAAAAGATTTTACAAAGTTATAGGCATCAATTTCAGATCCTTCAAAGAAAGTATCATCTATACCAGATTCTACAATTTCAGAGAAAGGCAAATTTTGCGCTATCACTGATTTTAATATCCCAATCCCTACACTACTCATCAAATATCTCCGATGCATTAACCATTATATCTTCTATTTTTCTTCCATTTTTTACAGCATCGCTTATTTCTTTATCTAACTCTTCTATAGTTTGTTTAGAATTTTCTGCCAATTTCGCCAGTGTATCATAATACTCCTTCTTAACCGTTTCAAATTCATCCATTCAATTCCTCCAATTTATGCAATAATAAACCAAATCTTTCTAAAGTAACCCCCATATGTTCAATCCAATTTTGATTTCCTAAAGAAACTTGTTTTAAAATATGTTCTTTAGATAGTTCTAAATATTTTGCAGCCATTTCAGTTTGATTTTTATTGCACGTTTCTACCATTCTTTTGCACTTTAAGTACAATGGGTCTGTAACTATTTTATCCATTTGTAATCCTCATTTCACTGTCAATATAGATTACTGGAATATTTTGTTGTTTAGCAAAGGCAATTTCTTTTTGCACCCCTTCTGATTCTTTCCAGCCTGGCAAGCAAAGCACAATTACCATATCACATCTTAGAATTAAATTATAATCAATATTGGCCCAAAAATTATCAAACTTACCGGACAAATTGCATTGCAAAGCAATAGGATGGCTTTGTGAAATTGGACTTATAACTGCAAAGCCAGCTTGCATTAATTTCCCGGCAGCATCGTTTACTTTTTCAAATCTTTCCTGCCTGATTCTTTTATCGTCGTCCGAATAATCTGGACGAGACAAGCCTATTTCTTTTGATTTGTTGGTAAAACTATAGGGCGATACTAAATATGCTACTATTTTTTTATTCATATTATCCCCTTTTTGACGATCTAATATTTACTTTATATATAACATCTTTCCCTCCCATCATTTCAAACCAATCTATATCTATACTATTTATGTTTATGTCTGTTTCATCTTTTATTTTTTGAACCATTTCTAAAATAATATCATGAATTGCTTTTTCTGTAGCATGTACTTCAATATTTTCTAAAATAGGCATTCTATTTCTCCCTTATACTTTATTTAAATAAATAATTACTTAACTGTAACAACCTTAACATTGCTTGTTTGGTCTAAAAAGGAACCGGCACAACTCTCTCCGTAAATAGAAGATAAAGCTTGAACCAGCCCTGTTAAATCTTTCTTTTTTAACCCCTGTGCAGGAACCCTTGAATACAATTCAATGATTGTCGGCATGTTTTTAACCTGCCTTTTAATTAATATGCTCCCTATCCTGTCCCGAACATCCCGTAAAGTATAATCGCCTGTACTGACATGTGGGACCATAACTAAACTTGAATGTTCCAAGGTATTATATAATTTAGGGTCAGCTTTAATATTACCTAAATCAATAATATCGAATAATTTATTGGTAGTTGTTAGCCAAGTAAGACCGAAATAATAAAAAAAAGCATTAACATAAGCTGTTCTATTACAAACAAGTAAGACAGAATTTCTTGACCCTTTCATGTAATTATACATAGCATCAATTTTTTGGATTGTTTCATCATCCGGCTTTTCGATGTACTGCCTTGGCACCCCTTTATCTAAAATAGCCGGTAACATCCATTTATTATCTTCATCATTTAACCATTCCCAGTGATACTTAATCATAATTTGGCCCATTCTTCAAGTAAATCAATATCATCATCGTTTTCAACATCCTCTTTTTTGATGTTAATTTCATTAAATATTTGGTTTTTACAATTAATTATGTCCAAAATATTCGGCACAGTATCCAGATTATATTTTTTTCTATTATCCGTGTGCATCTTAATATTAGACAAAAAAGCCCAATTTTCAATACATTTTGCCAAAAAAGCATAAATTTCTTTATCTTCAAGGCCATTATTCTTTAAAAAGCGGATAAATCCATGTATTTTATTTCTTGTATCCTTTGTTGTTGGGGTTATATCACAATAATTATTTTTTTGCAACTCTTCCGCCATAAATTGTAAAATACCAGATACAGAAATTGGCCTATTATCCCTTTTTCTGGCATTATTAATTTTGGCTTGTTCACTTTTTTTCTTAGATTGTTCGATTATTTTATTTAGATCCATTCATCTACGCCCCCATTTTTTAGGTCTGTTATTAGATCGTACTCTCTCCATTTTTTTCGGCCTATTTTTTTCTTCTTTAGTTTCTAACTCCCTAATTTGTTCTAAAGTTAAAGGCAATTCTTTATTTTTGTAAGAAGATTTTCTATTAGACAACACTATTGTAGTTCCGGCAACAGCGTCTGCCACATCTTTAGAAAACATGGGATGGTGGTCTATCTTATTTTTTTCAGTATCAAACATTAAATATTTGACTTCTTCTTTGAATTTTTCATGTTCTGATATCCAACAACGCTTTTCAGTTAATGTATTTTTTAATTCTGTATAAGCATCTGCTGTTTTATCCACTGTTATATACTGCGTGGCAATGCCATTTTTCTTTAAATTCTGCATTAATGTTATACTGTAAGCCCTGTCAGATGAAAAAGATTTAAAATTCGTCAAGTATTTTTTTAATTTTAAGTAAAATTTTTCCACTTTTGCAATATCAATTTGCCCATTATCCGGCGGAACTATCCTTAAAACACCAAACATAGCATAAATTGGGGCCGTTGCTGATACTTTATCCGTCACCTCCTTTGTATCCATATTAATTTGTTGTTCTCTTTTAGTAACTTTGCCCCCTACATTAGCCCCAACAACAATTCCGGCAGAATCATGGCTCAGCGCCATATCACAATGGCTATGGAACATATAATGCGGATTAATTTGTTTAATAAAAGATAAATTAAACAATGAAGCTAAATCAATAACATCATTAAGCACTACTTCCTGTACTGTAAATATCTGGTTCATAAGGTATTGCCGATTATAGCGCCGTATACTATCCATAATCATATATGATGGTATAAATTTGGATTCCTTAGACAGGGGCTTTCCGGCAATATTCCTGATTGCCACATGTAAATCTTCTTCAAATTGAGTTTTAAATTCTATAGGAACTTCAAGTACATCATCTGTTATTTCTTGGGGCTTTTTATTTAAAATTTTACCACTTTCAAGTTCTGTAGGCATTTGAACCCAAAATTTCTTACCACAATATTTATCAGTATCTTTTACCTCCCATAAAGCATAATCCATAACATAAATATGATCAGATTTTTTGGCTTCTTTTTTCTTATTTTGAATAAAATCTTCTTTATGGTTAGCAGAAGATGCCAAATAAATCTTACCAGGCCATTCTCCGGTGGCAAAATCTTTAAACTGATTCTGAATTCTGTCTTTAATTGTCCTATATAAAGTGGTGGCTTGATCATAATATTGTTCGTCTAACGCTTGGTGTTTAGATCCTTTAATAACCTGCATAAAATTGGCTTCATCTATAAAAGCACAAAATATATTTTCTGACATTGCCGCATTATTTTGAGATGAAAACGGCATCACTTTAATATTATTAGGGAAAATAGCATAATTTTTGGCATTTCCTTGTAATGGAAAATATTTTTTAAAATAAGGGGAATCAGCTATCATACCCCTGAATTCTCTAAAATTTCGCTTTGCCTTTTCTTCTTTTAAAGATTGCATGGAAAAAACAATTTCAGAACCAGGAGAAAGTTCATAATATGTTTGTGGATTATACAAACAACTAAGTCTGTATATATGATAAGCATATGCTGCGCAAGCTAAATATGTCTTCCCAAGTCGCGTGCCTCCGGATAAAACTATTTCATAACAATTTTGATACGGCCCAAAAATATCAATTAAAGCTTCTTTAATTTTTGGTCTAATTGTATTACCAAGATTCAAATATTCTGTACTAATAAGAAATTCAAGAACATCTACCGGCTTTTTCCTATAACCAGTATTAAGGGCGTTTTGCTGTTGTGACATTAAAGTTAAAAAATCATCTTTTGGTATAGAATCTCCATAAATTTCTTTTAATTTCTGCACTTGAAGTAACAAAGATTGTTTAAATTTATCTGGGTACTGTTTTTCAGCACATAATGCCTCTATATATTCGGTAAGTAAAACTGGGTTAAGAAATTTTTTCATTAATTAAGAGTTCCCTCCTCTTTTTTGGCCTGTGATTCATAATGCGCCCTCAATGTTTCATAAGACTTGTCTGCTATATCTTGTACAATTTTAAGGCCGATCACATGCGAAAAAAGGCCCATTTGCTGCTTTACATCATAATTAGCATACATAGCCCCCATAATATAAGAGCAAAGTTTGCAAAATTTCTCAGTTTTCATGTCAGTTTTGCCACAAATAATACATTTTTCCATTATTTCTCCTTTAATTCAGTCCACCATCTATTACCATGCCCTGGATAATCTAAGCAAGTGTATTTTATAAATTCTATTAATATATTACTATTTATTTATTGATTTTTTCGTCTCAAATGGGCTTTAAGGGCTTGTCCACAGCGTGCCCTTGCATCTACTCGATCTTTGGTGAGGTGAACAAATCCGTTATAGAGTCTTGTTCTGGTTAATAGATCTTCAAGCCAGAGCCTTCTAAAGGTGGTATCCATAACAGGATCGTATACCCAGTACATAGTGCCTTCTTCTAAAGGTTCCGTTTCCGGTAAAGGTAAGTGATAGTCTTTATCTGCAATTGTTAAGGTGATTCGGTCTACTAAACATCTAACATCTGGATTTACACAAATGTAGTTGTAATTATAATTTTTACATTGAAACTTCTGAGGGATATTAGGATCTGTGTTTAGGCCTGTTAAGGTTACTCCAGGTACCCATTCTTGACCGTTGATAGATGCATCTACTTTACTGCCAATGTATTTCTCGGCTTCTTTATAGTTTAATCCAGAGAAGTATAATGGTTCTGGGGTATTGTAATTTAACATTTAGTTTTCTCCTTTTATTTTTTTAAATATCCTT
>Ga0102938_10004631_pt1 | contig 10090 bp, 6 predicted proteins | sample SalPonR2_B_D2_MG_FD_84516 | JGI IMG/M metagenome (GOLD analysis project Ga0102938, IMG submission 84516) | Salt pond soil microbial communities from South San Francisco under conditions of wetland restoration - Salt Pond MetaG R2_B_D2_MG | ecosystem: Environmental > Aquatic > Marine > Intertidal...
ACGATCCCACGCTCGATCGACACCGTCGCCGACGCCGAGTCGACGTCGCTCCACCGCAGTGCGATCAACTCCGATCGTCGCGCCCCGGTCGCTGCAGCGAGCATCAGGTAGCAGTGCAGGTCGGGCGACTCCGACTCCGCTCGTCGCAGCACCCGGCCGAGCGCCTCGGCCGACGGCGGCTTGATGTCCGACACGGGCACTCGCGGCGGTGTCGTGGCCGTCGCCGGGTTGACGCCGAGCCAACCCCACTTCACCCCCTGGTTCAGGGCTCGGCGCAGGATGCCGTGGATCCGCCGCACGGTGCCCGGCGCCAACGGCCGACCGCCGGCGCCGCCCGACGCGAGCAGCTGGCGGTAGAACGCGTCGAGATCGGCCGGCTTCAACTTCGACAACAGGCGCGCACCGAGCGTCGGCATGAGCGAGCGGTCGATGTAACCGCGCGTCTCCTTCACCGTCTTCGGAGAGAAGTCCGGAGCGGCGAACTCGAACCAGGTGTCGAGCAACTCCCCCACCGTCGCCGTCGTCCGGGCCATCGAGCCGCGCTCGGCCTCGGTGATCATCGCTGCGAGCGCCGACTGCGCTTCGCGCTTGCCGCCACGCACCGTCTTCGTCGCGTACCGCTTCTTGCCGGTCACCGGGTCGCGGCCGAGGAACACCCTCAACTCCCATGACGCCCCTCGCTGCCGCATGAAGCCCTTCATCTGGATCCTCCTCCAATGAGATTGGCATCGGAGTGGCAACGAGTCCAGAAAATCAGGAGAGCCACCCCGGAGGGTGGCTCTGACCTGGTGTTTTCTTGGCAGCCCGTACGGGATTCGAACCCGTGCCGCCACCTTGAGAGGGTGGTGTCCTAGGCCACTAGACGAACGGGCCGAGTGGCGACGAACGACGATAGCAGTACCCCGCACGCTTGCCACCCGCCCGGACCGGGAAGGACTCGCAGCCCCTGCGTGAGCTGCCGAAAACGACGGATCGCCGACCCGCTGGGCCGGCGATCTCAGAGCTGGGGTGAGAGGAATTGAACCCCTAATAACAGTACCAGAAACTGCTGTGTTGCCAATTACACCACACCCCACAGTGCGGTGGCCGCCGTCGCCGGCGACCGGTGCGGCAGAGGATTGTAGCGGCCTCAGCCGGTGAGGCCACTCAGTCGGTCGAATCCGATGATCCGCCCGACGGCGACCCCGGCCGCCTCACGCAGATGCCGCTCCAGCGAGTCGGCCCCGGTGACCACGCTGGTGCCCGTCGGCGCCACGTAGGCGGTGAGCCCGAGTTCCTGGGCCACCAGCCGGCTCCGCAACGAGTGGTACGGATCGGTGACGATCAGCACCGACTCGATGCCCCGGTCGGCGGCGATCGCCGCCACGTTCTCGAGCGAGTCGTAGGTCGACGACCCGCTGTTCTCCAGCACCAGCACGTCGTCGGGAACGCCCCGCTCCTGCAGGTAGGCAGCAGACGCCTCGGCCTCGGTGAAGCGGTCACCGGGCTGATTGCCGCCCGTGACGATCACCACCGGCGCGAGACCCTGCGGCCACAGGTCGGCCACCTCGTCGAGCCGGGCGGCGAGCTGCGCCGACGGGCGGCCGTCGTACTGGGCAGCACCCATCACCACGATCGCATCCACAGGTTGCGCTTGATCCGACCGACCGACCGACCACACCTGCCACAGCGAGACGCAGAAGTACACCACGAGCAGCCCGAACAGCACCGCCCCGATCTGCAACATGATCCGCCAGACGGACCGTCCGGTACGGGAGAGCTGTCGGCCCGGCACGTGGTTCGACGACCGGCCATGGACATCTCCGGAGGGCACAGAGGGCTGACGGTCCGGAGCGTCGAGCGGTTCACCGGTTCGTGCATAGCGCTCGCCGACCGACTCGTGCTCGGCCAGTGCACCGAGCACTTCCCGGTCACGGGCGATCTCGTCGTCCGACGGCAGCTGGAACCCCCGGTCGGACACGACCGTCACCCGCCGCCTGTGACTCCCGCACCGGCGGCACGGTCGTGTGCGACACCGAGACGGCGCAACGTCTCGTCACGTCCGAGCACCTCCAGCGACTCGAACAGCGGCGGTCCGACGGCCCGACCCGTCGCAGCGACCCGGACGGGCGCCTGCGCCTTGCCGAGTTTGACGCCGTAGGCCTCCATCACCTGCTCGAGCGCCGCCTTCAGTGCGTCGGCGGTCCACTCGACCGATCCGTAGGCGTCGATCACGTCGGCGAGCAGCGGCACAGCCCAGTCGGGCTGGAACGCCTTGGTCCACGACGCCTCGTCGACCGTGACGTCGGCGCCGTCGGGCCAGAAGAGGAAGTCGACCACCCCTGGCACCTCTTTCAGGGTGGTGAGGCGCTGCTGGATGTGCGGGGCGATGGCGGCGAACCGGTGGCGGTCCCAGTCGTCGGGCAGTTCGGCTGCGGCGAGCCGGACGAATTCGTCGAGCGACAGGGCGCGGATGTACTCACCGTTGAAGGCGGCCAGCTTCTTGACGTCGAAGAACGCCGGCGAGGTGTTGACGTCCTCCAGGCGGAATGCGGCCTCCATCTCGGGCCACGAGGCGATCTCGGAACCGCGCTCCTCAGCTCCCGGCGGCGTCCACCCGAGGGTCATCAGGTAGTTCACCATCGCCTCGGGCAAGTAGCCCTCGTCGCGGTACTGCTCGAGCGCCACCTTGTCGCGCCGCTTCGACAGCTTCTTGCGCTGCTCGTTCACCAGCACGGGTACGTGCGCCCACACCGGTGGCTCGTGGCCGAGCGCCTTCCACAGCATCTGCTGTTTCGGGGTGTTGGGCAGATGCTCCTCGGCGCGCACGACATGGGAGATGGCCATCTCCATGTCGTCGACCACGTTGGCGAGCAGGAACACCGGTGTCCCGTTGCCACGCACGAGCACGAAGTCCTCGATGGTGGAGTTGTCGAACGACACGTCTCCTCGCACCCGATCGTGCACCACCGTGGTGCCCTCGGGTACACGGAACCGCAGAACGCGGCCCGGCCCCGGTCCGAGGCCACGGTCACGGGACCAGGCTCCGTAGCCGCTCACGCCGAGCTCCTTCGCCCGCTGCTGCACCTCGTCGCCCGTGAGGTCGCAGTAGTAGGCGTGGCCGGCGTCGAACAAGCGCTGTGCCGCCTCCAGGTGGGCAGCCGCGTACTCACTCTGGAAGTGCGGGCCCTCGAAGTGCGGGTCGTCGGACGAGATGCCGATCCACGCCAGCGCCTCGACGATGCCCTCGGTCCACTCCGGCCGGTTGCGGGCCTCGTCGGTGTCTTCGATGCGCAACACGAACGTCCCCCCGAGCCGACGCGCCAGAGCCCAGTTGTGCAGCGCCGTGCGGGCGCCACCGACGTGGAACATGCCGGTGGGCGAGGGCGCGAATCGGAAGCGGGGTACGTCGGACATCCCTGCCAGACGCTACCGGTCGGCGTCTCGGCAGAAGCTTCACGCCCGGTCAGAGAGGCCGGGACACCGCGGTGAGGGTGAGGTTGCGCAGCTGACGCAGGGCGACGGAGAGCGTGGTGAGATCGAAGCTCTCTGCACGGCGGATCTCGGTGTGCATGTCCATCGCCCGGCCGACGGCACGCTCGTTGGCGGCGATCCAGTCACGCGGCGAGCCGTCCGCTGCCCGCATCACGTTGCGGGTGAGGTCGGCCAGCACCGTCATCAGGTCGTCGCGCAACGACGACCTGGCCTGTTCCTGCCAACGGTCGGACCGTGGGAGTGCGCCGACTCCGTCCCACAGCCAGCCGAGGTCGAACGCGTCGAACACCGACCAGTAGGTGGTCGCTGCGTCGGCGACGTTGCACGACTCGGTGTGGGCGATCTCGACGATGTCGAACCCGGAGTGCAGCCACGGCCATCGCGCCGACCGCCGAGCCAGATCGGCCGGCACCCCGGCAGCCACACGGGCCTCGCAGAGCGCCGTCACCTCGTCGGCCACGCGCCCCGTGACGACGCTGTCGAGCGACGCACACAGGAACCCGACCCCGGCGGCGAACGTGTCGATCGCACCGGCGATGTCGAGTGGCGGCGAACGGTGGCGGAGCAGCCACACGGTGCCGCGCTCGGCCATCCGTCGAGCATCGAGGAACAGGTCGATCTGCGTGTCGAGCTCGACCGAGGCACCGAGCTCGTCGATCTCCCGCCAGTTGTCGGCGAAGTCGAAGATCTCACGCGACGCCACGAAGGCCCGCCCGATGTCGGACACCGACGCCCCCGAGTCCTCCGTCATCCGGTGGTCGAAGGAGATTCCCGCCAGGTTGACCATGTTGTTCACGAGGTCGGTGGCGATGATCTCACGGCGCAACCGATGGCCCGTGAGCGCCTCGGGGAAGCGTTCGCGCAGAGCACTCGGGAAATAGCGGAAGAGGTCCGCCTCGAGCACCGGATCGTCGGGAAGGTCGGAGTCCAGCAACTCCTGCACGTCGGCGTTCTTCGTGTACGCGATCATCACCGCGAACTCGGGGGCTCGCAGACCGCTGCCGGTGCTCTGCCGCTCGGCGATCTGCTTGTCTGACGGGAGGAATTCGAGGTCCCTGTCGAGATAGCCCTCGGCTTCCAACGTCTCGAGGTAGCGGGCGTGCACGTTCACCATCGACCGCGCCTGCGTGCGGGCGATCATCAACGCCAACGTCTGCGCCCGGTTGTTCTCCAACACCAGCTCGGCGACGTCGTCGGTCATCTCCTCCAGCAGCCTGTTGCGCTGCTTCGAGGTGAGTTCGCCCTCGCGCACCAGCCGGTCGAGCGCCACCTTGATGTTCACTTCGTGATCACTGCAGTCGACGCCTGCGGAGTTGTCGATGGCATCGGTGTAGATGAGGCCGCCGCCCAACGCATACTCCACCCGGCCGAGCTGGGTGAGCCCGAGGTTGCCGCCCTCCCCGACGATCCGTGCCCGCAGGTCGACGGCGTCGACACGCAGCGAGTCGTTCGCACGGTCGCCGACGTCGGCGTGGGTCTCGGCGCTGGCCTTCACGTAGGTGCCGATGCCACCGTTCCACAACAGGTCGACAGGCGCGCACAAGATGGCCGAGATGAGATCGTCGGGCCGCAGTTCCTCGACGTCGACGGCGAGGCCCAGCACCTCGCGCACCTCCGGTGTGAGACGGATCGACTTCAACGCACGCGAGTACACGCCGCCGCCGGCGCTCATCAGCGACGAGTCGTAGTCGGCCCAGCTCGACCTCGGCAGCTCGAACAACCGTCTCCGCTCCTCGTACGACGCTCCCGGGTCGGGATCCGGGTCGAGGAACACGTGGCGATGGTCGAAAGCCGCCACGAGGCGGAGCCGTGACGACAAGAGCATGCCGTTGCCGAATACGTCGCCCGACATGTCGCCGATGCCCACGACGGTGAGTTCGTCGGTGTCGACGTCCTTGCCGATCACACGGGCATGGCGTCGCACCGACTCCCACGCGCCGCGCGCCGTGATGCCCATCGCCTTGTGGTCGTAGCCGTTGCTCCCGCCGCTGGCGAAGGCGTCACCCAGCCAGAAGTCGTATTCCGATGCCACCTCGTTGGCGATGTCGGAGAACGTGGCGGTGCCCTTGTCGGCCGCCACCACCAGGTAGGGGTCGGCGCCGTCGTGCACGACCACACCCGGCGGCGGGATCAGCTCTCCGCCCACCACGTTGTCGGTGAGATCCAACAGGCTGCGGATGAAGCGCCGGTAGCGGTCCACGCCCTCGGCCCGCACAGCGTCACGGTCGCCGGGCACGGCCGCCGAGTTCTTGACGACGAACCCTCCCTTGGCGCCGACCGGCACGATCACGGCGTTCTTCACCATCTGCGCCTTCACCAGGCCGAGCACCTCGGTACGGAAGTCCTCCGGCCGGTCGCTCCACCGCAACCCGCCGCGAGCGATGCGGCCCGCACGCAGGTGGATCCCTTCCACGTAGGGCGAGCACATGAAGATCTCGAACATCGGTCGGGGCTCGGGAAGGAACGGAATGTCGTGGGCGCGCAGCTTCACCGAGATCTCGTCACGATCGCCGTAGGCGTTGGTGCGGTCCGTGGCCTCGATCAGTGTGAGGAATGCCCGGCAGATGCGGTCGTCGTCGAGCGACGGCACGGCGTCGAGCAACTCGAGCACCCGCTCCCGAGCGGCGGCGACGCGCTCTGCCCGTTCCTCGAGCGGGATGTCGAGTGCGGGGTCGAAGCGGAGATCGAACAACTGCGACAGCTCACGGGCGATGGCCGCATGGTCGACGAGTGCCCGCTCGATGTACGCCGGGCTGAACGGGAAGCCGGCCTGCCGGAGATAGTGGGCGTACAGCCGGAGCACGGCGATCTGGCGGGCGCCCAGACCGGCGCTCAACACGAGCCGGTTGAGGCCGTCGCGTTCGATCGTGCCGTTCATCAGGCCCACGAAGCTGCGCTGCAGCTCCTCGTACTGGCCGGCATCGAAGGCGACGTCACCCACGTCGACCCCGATGTCGTGGAGGTACACCTGGCAGTGGTCGTTGCCGAACTGGGCAGGGTGCTCGTCGATCGCACGCAGGCCGAGGTACTCGAGCACCGGTACCAGTTCGGCGATCACAGCCGGACGATCGCGAAGGAAGACCCGGAACCGCCACTCGCCGTCCACGGCGTCCACCGAGCGGCCGAACGACGTGAGGATGGCGGGCACCGACGACCCGTCGGGGCCACGACCGTCGAGCAGGTCGGCCACGTGGGCGAGGTCGCCGACTGCCGCCGTGGGACGGACTCGGGCTTGATAGTCGCCCGGCACCCGTCCACGCACGGCGTTGAACACATCGGCCCCCTCCACCTCGCCGAGTGCCTCCACCAGGGCGTCACGGGCCCGCTCGTCCCACGTGGTGGACTCCTCGTCGATCAACGCACCCAGCCGGTCGAGCTCCGCCGGCGCCGACCCCCGCACGGTCATCGAGATCCGGGCCAACGAACTCGCACCGACCAGCGTCTCGAGGTCGCGCGTGTCGCCACGGTAGAAGTCGCCGACGAGGGCCGCCACCCGGTCGGGCAGCGTGGCGGTGAACCGCGACCGGGGAACGAACACGAACACCGTGGTCCACGGACCCACCGGTTCGGCCACGTCGAACACCCGCACGATCCGGCGTTCCTGCAACCCGACGATGTCGCTGACGAGTTCGGTGAGATCCCCGACACCCAACTCGACGACGATGTCGCGGGGCAACGTCTCCACCACGTTGCGTACGGCACGGCCCGTGTGGCTCTCGCTGACGGCGCCCACCCGCTGGAGGACCTCGCGGGCACGGCGGCTCACGTCGGGGATCGCGAAGACGCTCTCCCGGTAGGCGGCGCTGCCGAGGAGCCCGACGAAACGGTATTCGAGATCGTCGTCGTTCCCGCTGCTGCGCCCCGGGCGGACGGCGACCGAGGTCATGCGGACCGGGCGGTGGATCGTGGCCGCCACGTCGGTACGGGCGATGATCACCTCGTCGCCGCCGGCGTGCGACGGCGGGTCGACCACGTTGGGATCCATGCGCCCCGACCGGTACTCGCCGAGTTCGCTGCCCTCCACCGGTACCAGGCGCTCCCCTTCACGGCGGTAGGTGACGGCACCCAGGAACACGAAGTTCTCGTCGGCGAGCCACAACAGGAACTCGTGATGGTCGGCCACGGCGACGAGCCGCTCGTGCATCTCGTGGAAGTCCGCCACGACCCGGCCGACGTCGGCGATCGCCTCGCGTACGTCGGCTTCGACGCGTGTGCACACGTCGGGCGGGCACCGGTCGAGTTCGATCTGGGTCCACGCCTCGACGTGCCCGTAGCCCGCCTCCACGTCGGCGATCCGCCTCCCCGCCGCGCGGCGGATCGACACGATGCGATGGTCGTCGTCGCGCTCCACCTGGAGCATCGGATGGATGAGGAGATGGATGCCGAGATCGTGCCGCTCGAGCACCATCCGGACCGTGTCGACGAGGAACGGCACGTCGTCGGTGACGAACATCAGATGCGTGCGATCGGTCTCCCAACCATCACGATCGACGTCGGGCGACACCACTCGGACCACGGTCTCGCCGGGCTCGCGGCACCGCCCGAGCTGGAGGTGGGCGCAGGCCGCGGCGTAGGCGTCGTCGAGTTGCCGGCCGCCTGTGTCCTCCGGCGGCACCTCCCGGTAGTACTCGGCGAGGAAGGTGGCGACCAGCGGGTCGTTCGGACGGCGCTCGCGAGCGAGGTTCCGGAGCCGTCCGAGTGTGTCGTTCACGTCGTTGTGAGCCGTCATCTGTGTCTCCGCGCCGAGCCCCACGGTGGCGACGGGCCTCGTGGTGGCCCGCTCCGCCTCACAGTACCCATCGCGTGCGGGTGCCACGCACACGGCGAGGAGCGTGCCCCGCCGGCCCGGGAGTAGCGTGATCTGCGTGGATCGTCAGGAGCTGCACGGTGGTCATCGATCGGTCTCGGGCGGGCTCGCGCGCGCTGCGGTCTTCGGAGCCAACGACGGGCTCGTGTCCAACGTGTCGCTGATCCTGGGGTTCGCCGGTTCCGGCGTCGATTCGTCGGTGGTGCGTCTCGCCGGGCTGGCCGGAGCCGTGGCAGGGGCGATCTCGATGGCAGCCGGCGAGTGGATCAGCGTGTCGGCTCAGAACGAACTGGTCGAGCGCGAGGTCGCCGTCGAGCGCCGCGAGCTCAAGCACAACGCTGCTGCGGAGACCGCCGAACTCGCCTCCATGTACGAGAGCCACGGCATCTCGCCCGACACGGCTCGCGCCGCCGCCGAGGACGTGATGACGTCACCCGACGTGGCCCTGCGCGTGCACACCCGCGAGGAGATGGGCGTCGACCCGAGCGACCTGCCGTCGGCGTTCCAGGCTGCTGCCATCTCGTTGGTGTGTTTCGTCTTCGGGGCGATGCTGCCCGTCGTGCCGTGGTTCTTCGACGCCACCGGTCTCGCCCCAGCGGCCGTCTCCGTCGGTATCGCCGTGGTGGCTGCCGCCTTCGTGGGCGCCGCCATCGGCCGGTTCGCCGAGCGGTCGATCCCGAAGTCGGTGGCGCGCCAGATCGCGATCGTGCTCGTCGCCTGTGCGGTCACCTACGCGATCGGCGAGCTCGTCGGGGTCAACCTCTCCTGATCTCGGCACGAACGAGACGCGAATCGGGTCGACTCGGCGAGGACGATCGCGGCTGCCGTGCCTTCGGGGAGCCGGTTGAGTTGCCGTTCAGCGGGATCCGCCTCGACGACGCATCGCCCGTCCGGCTCGTCCCGCCGGGGCATGATGAACCGGTGCCACAGACACGAAGCATCCATCTCCGCCGATCTCAGATCATCTGGCTCATGGCGATCGTCGCCATCGGGGTGGCCGTCGGCGTCCTCGCCGGAGCGTGGTGGGGTGTCGGGGCGGCGGTGATCACGCTGGCGATCAGCGAAGTGATCGAGCGGGCGCAGCGCTCTCGCACCTGACCGCCCGCTTGCCGCTCGCGCCGACCGGCAGCCCGATCCGAGAATGTCCCCGACCGCCGGGCCGAGCAGTGAATCGGAGGCCGCAGCTCCGTGGAGGTGCCAGACTCGGTCGATGCTCAGACTCGGAACGGTCGTTCTCGGTGCCGACGACGTCGAACGCGCAGTTCGCTTCTGGTCCCGGGCACTCGGCTACGAGGTCGTTGCCTTCCCCGACTCCGATGACGAGTTCACGATCCTGGTCCCTCCCGATCGCCTCGGCACCCGGATCGCCCTGCACCGATCGGCCACACCGGTCCAGGAACGACCACGAGTCCACCTCGATCTCATCGTGGACAGCCCCGTCGAGCAGTCGTCGGAAACCGACAGGCTCGTCGGGCTCGGCGCCACGCGCGTGCCGTGGGACTATCCGACCGACCCCGACTTCGTGGTGCTGGCCGACAGCGAGGGGAACCGGTTCTGCATCGTCGATGCGAGCCATGGTTGAGCGACATCACCGCGCCGGCACCGTCATGGGACGGCGTCTCGGCAGCCGATCGGGCTCGTGCTCGCGGCGGCACTGCGGCAGGCGCCGGCACGGTCTCTAGCATTGGTCCACGTGACAGCGACGCAGCAGATCAACGTCCTCGGTACCGAACTGCAGCCGTGCTCGTACGACCCGATGACGGGCTACTACCGCACCGGCTGCTGCGAGAACCGAGGCGACGATCCCGG
>Ga0102938_10004632_pt1 | contig 10089 bp, 3 predicted proteins | sample SalPonR2_B_D2_MG_FD_84516 | JGI IMG/M metagenome (GOLD analysis project Ga0102938, IMG submission 84516) | Salt pond soil microbial communities from South San Francisco under conditions of wetland restoration - Salt Pond MetaG R2_B_D2_MG | ecosystem: Environmental > Aquatic > Marine > Intertidal...
AAAAAATGCTGAATATTTCCCAGAAAAAAGAACTGGTCGAAAAGCTCGCAAAGGATCTTGGCGAAGCAGAGATTTCTTTTTTGATCGACTACAAAGGCCTGACTGTATCCCAAGTGACCGAACTTCGCGCAAAACTTCGGGAAACCGGCGCTCAAATGGCAGTTGTAAAAAATACCTTGATGAGACGGGCAGTGAAGGGGACTGGCTCGGAGGTATTAATTGATTTTTTTAAAGGACCGAATGCGATCGTCCTTTCTAAGGATGATCCTGTGGCACCGGCCAAGGTCATCTCAGAATTTCTGAAAACCAATGAGAAAATACAGCTCAAGGGAGCGTCACTTGACGGAAAATTTTTAAGCGAAGAAGATGTCAAGCAGCTTGCTAAGATGCCTTCCAAAGAAGAGTTGTTGGCCAAATTGGTATACACGCTCAATGCCGTTCCCACGAATCTTGTCAATGTGCTGGCCGGAGTTCCCAGATCTTTTCTCAATGTGCTTAATGCTGTTAAAGATCAAAAAGATGCAGCGTAATTTAGAATAAACCAAAACTTTAGATTTATAAGTACGATTCAGATAGTCGTATATTTTTCAGGAGATTAAAATGGCTGATATTACAAAAGATGATGTAATTGAATTTATTTCAAATATGAGCGTTCTGGAGCTTTCCGAACTGATTAAGGAACTTGAAGATAAATTTGGTGTATCTGCCGCTGCGCCAGTGGCCGTTGCTGCAGGTGCCGTGCCTGCCGGCGTAGATGCCGGTGCTGCGGAAGAAGAGAAAACCGAATTTGACGTTATCCTTGAAGCTGCCGGTGAAAAAAAGATTAATGTCATTAAAGAAGTTCGTGCGATCACCGGGCTCGGGCTGAAAGAAGCCAAGGCACTTGTTGAAGAAGCGCCCAAAGCTGTAAAAGAAGGTATTGCCAAAGAAGAGGCAGATAAAGTTAAAGAACAGCTTGAGGGGGCCGGTGCCCAGGTGTCTGTAAAGTAGTTTAGCATAGCTGATAAGCACAAGTAGTTTGTGCATAAACTATACGCGGGGGCAAGGCCAGTGGGTCGTGTCTCCGCTTTTACGGTTGGAAAAACTCACATCGGGAGATATCATGGCCGGAAGTCTTTTGACGAACAAGCGAGTTAGAAAAGAGTTTGGCGGTAAACGTAAAATTATAGACATCCCTGATCTCATAGGGATGCAAAGAGAGTCCTTTGAAGGGTTTCTTCAAAGGGATGTTCCACCCCAGGACAGAGAGGAAAAGGGGCTGCATTCGGTTTTTAAATCCGTATTTCCCATCAAGGATTTTACCGATACCTCTTCCCTTGAATATGTTTCTTATTCCTTTGGGGAGACCAAACACTCCATGCAGGAGTGTATCAGTCGCGGAATGACCTATGACATCCCGGTCAATATAAGGGTTCGGCTTGTCGTCTATGACCATGACAAAGACACAGATGTGTCAACCATCCGTGATATAAAGGAACAGGAAATATATTTTGGCACTATTCCTTTGATGACACCCAGGGGAACCTTCGTCATCAACGGTACTGAACGTGCAGTTGTCTCTCAGCTTCACCGGTCGTCAGGTGTGTTTTTTGATCATGACAAAGGAAAAAATTATTCTTCGGGTAAGATTATTTATAATGCCCGTATTATTCCCGTGCGTGGTTCCTGGATTGACATGGAAATTGATGCCAAGGATATTGTCTATATCCGTATTGACCGCCGGCGTAAATTTCCTGTTTCCATTCTTTTCAAGGCATTTGGATACACAGGGGAAGATATTCTTGATTTCTTTTACACCAAGGAAAAAATTCTACGTAAGAATGGCTCTTATTTCAGAGAATTTATTCCTGAAAATTTGGTCCGGCAACGGGCCGTCTATGACATAAAATCTTCTGAAACCGGAGATGTTGTGGTCAAAGCGGGTCGAATCTTCACTAAGCGTGCCTTAAAACAACTTGCCGACGAAAATTTGGATTTTATTCCTATTTCGGAAGAGGAACTTTTAGGCAAAGCGTTCGCCGGCAATTTTATTCTGCAAAGTAATGATTCAGTTCCGTTGTTTAAAGCCGGAGATACCATTGCAGAGGACACGTTTGAACTGCTTGAAGAGAAGGAAATTGATGCCTTTGAAGTTCTTTATGTAAATCCCCGCAGTTCAGATTGTATGCGTAAAACCCTGGTTTCAGACAAAATTGAATCCAAGGAAGAGGCCTTAATGGATATTTACCGCAGGCTTCGACCCGGCAATCCTGCTACCATTGAGGTGGCCCAGGATTTTATTGATCATCTGTTTTTCCGCCAGGCATATTACGATTTGTCCAAAGTGGGACGTCTTAAAATGAATCATCGCCTCGGGGTGAATACGAAAATTGACGTAAAAACCCTGAGAAAAGAAGATGTGTTGCTTACCGCAGCTACGCTGATTGAGCTCAAAGATACCCAGGGGCAAGTGGACGATATTGACCACTTGGGCAACCGGCGGGTCAGGGCTGTGGGTGAACTTCTGGAAAACCATTACCGCATCGGTCTTGTCCGCATGGAGCGGGCCATCAAGGAAAAGATGAGCATGCAGGAAGTGGATGCCATGATGCCCCACGACCTTATTAACCCCAAGCCTGTGTCTGCGGTTGTTCGTGAATTTTTCGGCACGTCACAGTTATCCCAGTTTATGGACCAGACCAATCCGTTGTCTGAAACGACCCATAAGCGGCGCCTTTCAGCTTTGGGGCCTGGTGGATTGACCCGTGAGCGTGCAGGGTTTGAGGTTCGAGACGTTCATCCGTCCCATTATGGTCGTATTTGCCCCATCGAGACCCCGGAGGGGCCCAACATCGGTTTGATTGTTTCCCTGTGTACCTATGCCCGGGTAAATGATTTTGGCTTTATTGAAACGCCATTCAGGATCGTAAATGAAGGAAATGCCAGCAAAACAATTCAGCATTTAAGTGCATTTGAAGAAAGGGAACACCCCATTGCTCAGGCCAATGCTGTTTTGGATGCCGATGGAAATTTTGTCGATTCTACGGTATCGGCACGGGTGGCCGGGGAATTTGAGATGGTGACACCCGAAGATATAAAGTTTATGGACGTGTCGCCGAACCAGCTGGTATCCGTTTCCGCATCCCTGATCCCTTTTCTTGAAAATGATGACGCCAACAGGGCGCTTATGGGTTCCAACATGCAACGCCAGGCCGTGCCGTTGATACGCAGCGAAGCCCCTTTAGTGGGTACCGGTATGGAAGCGGTTGTTGCCAGGGACTCCGGGGTTACCATTGTTGCTGAGTGCGATGGGGTGGTGGTTGATGTGGATTCAAAGCGTATTGTTGTTAAAAATGATGACAATGATGATCCAAAATTTAATAAGGCTGTTTCCATTTATAATTGTATCAAGTTTGTTCGTTCCAACCAGAACACCTGCTTTAATCATAGGCCCATTGTGCAAAAAAATGAGTGGGTTAAAAAAGGGCAGGTTATTGCTGATGGGCCGTCCACGGAACTGGGGGAACTGGCGCTTGGAAAAAATGTGACCGTGGCCTTCATGCCCTGGGATGGGTATAATTATGAGGATTCCATACTGGTATCCGAGCGTCTGGTCAGGGATGGTGTATACACTTCCGTTCATGTCGAGGCGTTTGAGGTTCTGGCCAGGGATACCAAGCTTGGTAAGGAAGAGATCACCAGGGACATTCCCAATGTGGGTGAAGATGCTTTGAAAAATTTGGATGACAGTGGCATTATCCGTCTGGGCGCCGAGGTCAAACCGGGTGATATTTTGGTGGGGAAAATTACGCCCAAAGGCGAAACTCAACTCTCTCCTGAAGAAAAACTGTTGCGCGCCATTTTTGGTGAAAAAGCCGGTGATGTAAAAGATACGTCACTTTGTGTTCCCCCGGGTGTTCATGGAAAGGTGATTGATGCCAAGGTCTTTTCACGCCGCGGTCTGCCAAAGGATGACAGAACACGCCAGATCGAAGATGAAGAGATCGAGCGTTTTGAAAAAGACCGTGATGATGAGATAAAAATTATTTCCGATGTCGGTCGACAGAAAGTTGAATCCGTACTTGACGCTCACGCACTGCTCAATGATTTGGAACGAAACGGCAAAGTTCTGGTTAAGGCCGGAACCAAAGTGATCCCTGGTATTTTTGAGAAAGTACCTGTGTCTGTACTGGTAAATGTTGCGGTTGAAGATGCTGTATTGACCGAAAAGGTTCAGGTCATCCTTGAACAGGCCCAGGAGCAGATAAAACAGGCCCGGGATCATTTCAACCGTCAGGTCTCCAGATTTGAAAAGGGTGACGACCTTCCGCCGGGGGTTCTCAAGCTTATTAAAATTTCTGTTGCCATGTTACGGGTGCTGTCCGTGGGGGATAAAATGGCAGGCCGACACGGGAACAAGGGTGTTGTATCAAGAATCCTTCGGGTTGAGGATCTGCCTTATTTTGAAGACGGCCGGCCTGTTGATATGGTGCTTAATCCCCTGGGCGTGCCGTCCCGTATGAATGTGGGCCAGATTCTTGAGATTCATCTGGGCCGGGCTGCCTATGCCCTGGGGCAGCAAATTGACGAAATGCTGGAGGAAAAACGGCTGGATGCGTTGCGGGACAAAGCCAAGCAAATATTCTCTTTGACCCGGAAACAAACGGAAGGGCAGGTGGAAGATGTCATTGTCCGGGATATTGATGCCATGGATGATGAAAATTTTTTGGAATTCATCTCCCTTTATAAAAATGGCGTTCATACCGCTACGCCGGTATTTGACGGTGCTTCAGAGGAAGAGATCAAGGAATTAATTGCTCTGTCCGACAGTGACACCTCAGGTCAGTCCATCCTTTATGATGGGCGAACCGGTATGCCCTTTGATAAGCCGGTTACTGTGGGAACCATGTATATGCTTAAGCTTCACCATCTGGTTGATGACAAGCTGCATGCAAGATCTATTGGGCCGTACTCTCTTGTTACCCAGCAGCCCCTTGGTGGTAAGGCGCAGTTCGGCGGCCAGCGTCTTGGGGAAATGGAGGTCTGGGCCATGGAAGCGTATGGTGCTGCCCATGCGCTCCAGGAATTTCTTACGGTGAAATCTGATGACATGACCGGCCGGACCCGTATGTATGAAAAAATTGTTAAAGGCCAGAATGTCCTGGAACCTGGAATGCCTGAATCCTTCAGGGTTCTGATTAAAGAGCTTAATGCTCTGGGGCTGGATATGAATCTTATAGAAGGTAGCAAATAAGGAGAAGACATTGGATAATATTTATGATTTCTTCGCAAAACCCAAGGATCCCCAAAGTTACCAGGGCGTTCAGATTAGCCTTGCATCATCTGATCAGATTCGGGAATGGTCCTACGGCGAAATAAAAAAACCCGAGACCATTAACTACAGAACGTTTAAACCCGAACGTGACGGTCTTTTCTGCGCCAAGGTGTTTGGACCGACCAAGGATTACGAGTGCAATTGCGGTAAATATAAACGCATGAAACACCGGGGCGTGGTTTGTGAAAAATGCGGGGTTGAAGTTATTCAGTCCAAGGTCAGGCGCGAGCGTATGGCGCATATTGAGCTTGCCGCGCCGGTATCCCATATCTGGTTTTTAAAAAGTCTGCCTTCCAAGATCGGTAATGTCCTGGATATAACGTTGAAGAATCTGGAAAAGGTGCTCTACTTTGATTCGTATATTGTTATTGATCCCAAGGATACCGGGCTAAAAAAATTACAGCTGCTTTCCGATGACCAGTATTATGAAGCCATAGAAGCATTCGGTGAGGAGGGCTTTGTTGCCGGGCTTGGTGCTGAGGCGATCTTAACTTTGCTTAATGAGATTGATCTTCAGGCGGTTCATGATGAACTTATCGAAGAGATCGGCATGACCAAATCCATGGCCAAGCAGCAAAAAATGGCCAAGCGCATGAAGGTAATTGATGCCTTTTTGACGTCAGGTTTAGAACCTTCCCGGATGATTCTGACGGCCTGCCCCATTCTGCCGCCGGATCTGCGCCCTCTTGTTCCCCTTGAAGGGGGCAGGTTTGCCACTTCGGATCTTAATGATCTGTATCGTCGGGTACTCAACCGCAATAATCGACTTAAACGGCTGGTTGAGCTCAATGCACCGGATATTATTGTTCGAAACGAAAAACGAATGCTCCAGGAAGCTGTGGATGTACTTTTTGACAATGGACGTCATGGCCGAGTGGTCACAGGTACCAACAAACGTCCGTTGAAATCTTTGTCTGATACGCTTAAGGGCAAACAGGGGCGTTTTCGACAGAATCTTTTAGGTAAACGTGTGGATTATTCCGGTCGTACTGTTATAACCGTGGGGTCTGAACTGCGCCTCCACCAGTGCGGCATTCCCAAGAAAATGGCTTTGGAGCTGTTCAAACCATTTATTTACAATTATCTTGAGCAGAAAAATCTGGTCTCCACGGTTAAAAGCGCTAAAAAAATGGTTGAGCGCGAGGAGACCGAAGTATGGGATGCCCTTGAAGCCGTGGTAAAGGAATACCCGGTGATGCTTAACCGTGCGCCTACCCTGCATCGTCTCGGGTTTCAGGCGTTTGAGCCGGTATTGATCGAAGGCAAGGCCATTCAGCTTCATCCCTTGGTGTGTCCGGCATTCAATGCTGACTTTGACGGTGACCAGATGGCCGTCCATGTGCCACTGTCCCTCGAGTCCCAGCTTGAAGCCAGGATCATGATGCTGTCCACCAACAATATTTTGTCTCCGGCAAACGGTCAACCCATTATTGTTCCCACCCAGGACATTGTATTGGGCATTTATTATATGACCCGGGCAATGTCACGTCAGCAGGGGGAAGGGGTCACTTTTTCAAGTATAGATGAGGTGCGTTTTGCTTTTGATGCCGGAGAGCTGAATATTCACGCCAAAATCAAGGTTCGTATTGATGATGTGATTTATGATACCACTACAGGCCGTGTTCTTCTATGGGAAACCATTCCAGGTGACGTACTGTTGAAGATGAGCCGTATCCGGACCGAAAGCCTTGAGGATGCCGAGGCTGCGCTTGCTGAATTAAAGGCCGGTGAAGATTTTGATGCGGTCCTGGATAAATACGGGGATGAGGAAATTAAAAAGACCCGGGGAACTACAGGTGTTTTAACACGTAAGGAATTTAAAAATATTTTCCAGGTTTCCGACGTGGTGGTGGAACAGCTTTACGGACTGAAACAAGGGCAGTTCAGCGATGTCCGGATGGTGGGCGATAAGTACACTATTTTCAAAGTGGATGAAAGAACCTCTACGTTACCGTTCAGTCTGGTGAATAAGTTGATGGATAAAAAATCCGTTGTGAAGCTCATTGACTATGCCTACAGAAATATCGGCTTAAAGGAAACCGTTATTCTTTCCGACCGCCTAAAGGACATTGGATACAAGAACTCAACGCTTGGCGGTCTGTCCATCTGCATTGATGACATGATTATTCCGGCAAATAAATGGGAGTTGATTGGTAAGGCCGAAAAAAATATTGAGGATATTAAAAATCAGTATTCCGAGGGCCTGATTACTCAAGGTGAAAAATATAACAAGGTGGTTGATATCTGGGCCCAGGCCACAGACGATATTGCCAACGCCATGATGGAAGTTATGAAAAATCCGCCCCAAAAAGAGGGCTCAGATAGTTCGGAAGAGCTCAATGCCGTGTATGTCATGGCGGATTCCGGTGCCCGTGGTTCCAAAGATCAGATGCGTCAGTTAGCTGGTATGCGCGGGTTGATGGCCAAACCTTCCGGTGAGATTATTGAAAACCCCATCACTGCATGTTTCCGTGAGGGGCTGTCCGTACTCCAGTACTTTATTTCCACCCATGGTGCCCGTAAGGGGCTGGCTGATACTGCATTGAAAACAGCCAACTCCGGTTACCTGACCCGCCGTCTGGCTGATGTCGGCCAGGACTGTACCATCGTGGAGCCTGATTGTGGTACCATCAATGGCATTGAAGTTGAAGCGTTGTATGAAGGTGGAGAGATTATTCAGTCACTTGGGGAAAGAATTCTCGGGCGTGTTACCCAGGAGGATGTCCGCGATCCCTATTCCGATGAATTCATTGTGGCCTCTGATACAGAACTTAATGAAAGCCATGTGGCTAAAATCGAAGCCGCAGGTGTTCAACGGGTCAAAATTAGATCCGTATTAACATGCAACTCGAAACATGGTGTCTGTTCAAGGTGTTACGGCCGTGATCTTGCCCATGGTGTCACCGTGGAAATCGGTCAGGCCATTGGTATTGTAGCAGCCCAGTCCATTGGCGAACCCGGTACCCAGTTGACCATGCGTACCTTTCATATCGGCGGTACAGCGTCCAGAAAGGTTGAGGTCGCTGAAGTCAAAGCCCGTGTTGGTGGTATTTTAAAGTTCAATGAAGATATTCAGACCGTAACCTCGGCCCGGGATGATGTCATTGTCATGAATCGTAAAGGTGGCGGGGTGACCATTGTTGGCGAGGATGGACGTGAGCGTGCCAAGGATAATGTCATTTATGGTGCCACCCTCCATGCCAAGCATGGTCAGCAAATTGAGCCAGGTGATGTTATAGCCTCTTGGGATCCCTTTACCACGCCGATCATCACTGAAGTATCCGGTCGGATCAGATTTGCTGATATTATTGTGGGTAATACGGTTCAGGAACAGATTGACCCGGTTACCGGCAAGGTGTCAAGAACGATAATTGAAAGCAAGGATGTTGAGGTTCGACCCAGGATCACGATCAAGGATAAAGAGGGTAGAGCGGTTAAGCTGCCCAACTCTAAAACCCCTGCAAGATATTACCTGCCGGTAAATGCTATTCTCACTGTTGAAGAGGATGACAACATCACCGCTGGTGATGTGATTGCCAAGTTGCCACGTGCCACCACAAAAACCAAAGATATTACTGGTGGTCTGCCCAGGGTTGCCGAGCTTTTTGAGGTCAGAAAACCAAAAGATCCGGCAGTGCTGACTGAAATTAATGGCTATGTTACTGTTTCAAAAGGCACCAAAGGCCGTCAGAAGGTTACGATTAAGCCTGGCGATGTTGGAGAGGCAAAAGAATACGCCATTCCAAAAGGTCAGCATGTGTCCGTTTATGACGGCGATTATGTAAAATCAGGTGATCCGTTGATCGCAGGTTCTGCCAACCCCCAGGATATAATGAACATTAAGGGTGAAGTGGCGCTGGCCAAATACCTGGTTGACGAGGTCCAGGAAGTTTACAGGCTTCAGGGTGTGCGAATCAATGACAAGCACATCGAAGTTGTTATCCGTCAGATGATGCGCCGGGTTAAAGTGATTTCCACTGGAGATACCAATTTTATCCCCGATGAACAGGTTGACCGTATTCTTTTTGAGGAAACCAATCGCAAAGTTGCCATGGAGGGCGGTGAGCCGGCCAAGGGCGAGCCCCTGATTCTTGGTATTACCAAAGCCTCTTTGTCCACAGATAGTTTTTTGTCTGCAGCATCGTTTCAGGAAACGACCAAGGTGCTGACCCTTGCGGCCATTGAAGGTAAATATGACAGCCTCAAGGGATTGAAAGAAAACGTTGTTATGGGGAGACTTATCCCGGCCGGCACGGGTTTCCCCGGCTATCGCGATTTGGAGGTGGGATATGGTGAATTTGCTGAAGTATAGAAAAAATTAAATATTGTTGACATTTAGAAAAAGTGTAAGTAGAATTAAATATTTTGTCGTGTATGGCGACTTATTAAGTTTGATGAAGGAGCATGTGGAGTTATGCCGACCATAAATCAATTGGTAAGAAAAGGTAGAAAGAGAACTGAAAAAAAGGTTAGTACGCCGGCGTTGAAGGGTGGGCCTCAAAAGCGCGGGGTTTGCACCAGGGTGTATACTTCTACTCCTAAAAAACCGAACTCAGCCCTGAGGAAAGTTGCAAGAGTTCGTTTGACAACCGGTATGGAAGTTGCGGCTTATATTCCGGGTATGGGGCATAATCTCCAGGAGCACTCTGTTGTTCTGGTCAGGGGCGGAAGAGTAAAAGACCTTCCAGGTGTGCGCTATCATATTGTCAGGGGGGCCCTTGATACATTGGGTGTGGATGACCGTCGCCAGGGGCGTTCAAAATATGGTGCCAAAC
>Ga0102938_10004633_pt1 | contig 10078 bp, 9 predicted proteins | sample SalPonR2_B_D2_MG_FD_84516 | JGI IMG/M metagenome (GOLD analysis project Ga0102938, IMG submission 84516) | Salt pond soil microbial communities from South San Francisco under conditions of wetland restoration - Salt Pond MetaG R2_B_D2_MG | ecosystem: Environmental > Aquatic > Marine > Intertidal...
GTTTCAGTTTCGGCTATTTCTACTGCTCTTCTTACAGCTTCCGCCTGTGAAACATTCCAAAAGTGAGATAAATGTTTTATCCTTTGTATTGTGTCGTTATCGAATGAAAAGGTTGTACGTTTAGTCATCACTGCCATACCATCATTATGGTACATCACATAGTTATTGTCAACAATAAAATTACAATTTTAATGAACAGGAGATTCCGAACCCACCCCAGCGTAGTGTACCCCTGGCCTCATCCTGCTTCGCTGGGCTTATACCCTCCTCTTCTCCAGTCCGAAGTTCTTCAATAATATTTGACACCGGTACGTATTGATGGGCCGAAATAGTGAAAGAGGAATCGTGGTCTCCGAAATCCGCCGATAATAATAGACCGTGATGAAAGGGAGAAATATCACCGCCTTCCTTCTTTTCATAATGAAAAGAAATTGGATAGTTATCATAGACTTTTTGTAAATACTCACTGTGAAGCGGAGTGGCGGTTACATAATAGGTGGAGGTAAGACTAAAAGGGATCTTTGGATGCTCGTATTTACAGCCTACACTTATTCCGGATAGGGAGGCGGACATATTATCCGCGTAAAAACGAATAGGATAAAAACCTCCCCCTGTAATAAAAGGTACAGTATCTAGACGTGAGCCCTCTCCAAGCTCACTAAATATCCCACCCGCATTAAAGATTAGTGTGAAGCGATTATTAATTGCACCACTTATCCCGGCCTTCACAAAAACAGCGGAAAGGTTTTCCAAAGATACATAGGGGCTTACTTCATGAAAGATCTGACCCTTCAAGTTAGTATACCCCGCCTCCATACTGGTACTCACTTTAGGAAAATGAAAATCGGCTGATCCGTAAAAGCCGACTAAATCTAAATCGTACTTCCAGGGCTTAAGGGGGGATTCAAACCCCTCACTCCAAAAAATATCAGCCCTCACCGATATAGTAGAACTCTCAATTCCAGTACTCAATGAGGATACGGTGGTGTTGAATTTCTTGGTATCAGAAAAATTTTGAGAGGGAACTGTATATGAATAGGTAATTGGGAACACACAGCGGGCCCAGGTAAATTGTATGGTTGAGCCTTGGTACAAATATTTTAGCCCTACAATTCCCGCAGGCTGCACCGATCCGTCGGAATTTACATCAACATTACCCTGGCCCCTCAATTCCAGATTTGCATATTGAAAGCTGCCTCCCAGTCCAATACTTTTGTGATCTAGGGCTGCAGAAAATTCTGACAGATTTTCATTGTTCCATTGCCCTGCATAATCCACCCCATACTCACGATAATCAAAAAATATGGAGTATGGGGGGTGTGAAATACCCGTACTTACTTGATGGGAACGAAAGACTATTCCCTCTTGAAGCTCATACCCCCGGTACCTTCCATAGGGCAATACAATGTTCGAGTCAATATGCACATATGGTCCTTTTTCTTCTAAAGAAAAAAGCAAAGGGGGCATAAAGAAAAGAGTAAAAAAGAGAGCATAAAAAAGAACAGGCCCCGGGGTTTTCACCAAGGGCCTGCTGTGTTTCTTAGCACACATAGTATTTGTGTTTTCTACCGATTATTACATCATTATGCTCATGATCAATCCGGTAAATTCATCCTCCGTCAAATCTCGACTGTCTGTCTGTAGAATTCCTCCAAAGGAGAAGTCATACCCCTCGGGAAAACTAATTTCTTCATTTGCTAGATCTAATTCCGGCAGAAATGCTCTGAGACCATCGTCAGTATCCAGAGCAAAGAGCTTGCTTATATCAACTACCAGGTTTATAGAACTTGTAGCGCCCGTTTCAGGGTCAGTTACATACTCTGTTTCTACCGTTATAACTTCATCACCGGCAATTATATCGCCAATTACACCTGCAATGTCCGATATAGTACTTATGTCGGCTTCAATACCTACATTACTATATATTTCCGCTTCAATTTCAGTTTGTTCTGCCTCTGGTATCTCAAGATCAGTGTTCGGTATAAGGTCGTTAGTTTGGTCATCTTCTTCAGCCTGGACTGATGCATCGAAATCCTTCACCGCCTGCACCACAGCAAGAAAACTTTTTTTAGAATCAGTAAGATAGTCACTCTTATAAAAGGACAGGAAATTACTCGTATCTGCGACTGTAGATGAAGCATCAATATTCAGCAGTAAAATTTCCATTATTTCCTCTTCAGTGAGATTCCCGGCAGCGTATTGTTCTGCAATGTCGACTTCATCTCCGTTCGCATCGACCATAGAATAATCCCAGGTTAACAGAAATTCCACTGCACCCTTAAGAAAGTTCAAGCCAGCCTTTGGAATGTAGAGGTCGGATTTATCTATTTCTATTTCCCCTGCCTCATTGTAATCCGAAGCAACATCGGAGGTAATTAGTATTGTCTCATCACCCATGTTCTCAATGGCTGTATCAAGATAATCCAGAGAATCTTCCAGCTGGGGCAACACCTTTGTTTCTATAATGTCTATCCAACTGTCGACTGAAACCGATCTATCCTGCAAGGCCCGGAATGAATCGGTGGAAGTAAAATCCAGTGAAAAGGCCCTTGAAGTCGAGTTTAGCAGTTCAGAGGGCAAAGCTGCTTGTACGTCCTCATCAAAACTCATCATGGCCATGCCGGTAAGTGCTTTTCCCAAATTTCCAACCGGATTATCAGGATTTGCTGAGAGCAAATCATCGAAGCTTTTATCCAGGTCTTTCATTTGAGTTTCCATCTCTTCAGTTGCTGCTGTTGGATCACTAAAATCTAGTGAGGACATCTCGTTTACCACGGTGTTTATTGACTCTACCGCTTCTTCTTCAGCTTGTTGTTCTACTTCTGTGTCCACACTGTCCGAACCTCCATCATCGCCACCAAGACCTATTGAATCACATCCAACAAAAATAAGTCCAAGAAGCAATAAAATTACAAGTACTCTTTTCATACTATACTCCTAAAAAAATTTTTCTTACTTCTATTATTAACACAAAATTGGATTATTTCAAATGATAATTACCTGCAGCCTATTTTAATTGTAGATAACATTCCCCACACTCCGGTGCATCTGGTATACTGTGTGGCAGGTGATATATGGATAGGAAGAGCATTGCAGCAAAACAGGCATTTATTTGTGATATGGATGGGGTGATCTACCACGGCGACCGGCTGCTGCCGGGGGCGCGGGAGTTTGTGGATTGGCTGAAGCAGGAGAAGAAAAAGTTTCTGTTTCTCACCAACTCTTCGGAGCGCTCACCCCGGGAGCTCGGGCAGAAGCTTGAGCGGTTGGGACTTGAGGTCCCGGAGGACCATTTTTACACCAGTGCCCTCGCAACCGGGATCTTTCTTAAAAACCAGCATCCCGGGGCCAGTGCCTATGTGATCGGTGAGGCGGGCCTCATCAATGCCCTCTACGATGCCGGCATTACAATGAACAACGTAAATCCCGACTTTGTAGTGGTGGGGGAATCTCACTCATATACCTTCGAAACCCTGGTGAAGGCGGTAAATTTGGTCCGACAGGGTGCGCGCTTAATCGGAACAAACCCGGACTTAACCGGGCCGGTGGAAGATGCAATAATTCCCGCCACCGGGGCTTTGATTTCTCCAATCGAACTTGCCACTGAAAATAAGGCCTACTTTGTCGGAAAACCGAATCCCCTTATGATGCGCAATGCCCTCAAAATCCTCGGGAGCAGGCGCGAGGAGACTGTAATAATCGGCGACAGGATGGATACCGACATTGTGGCCGGGATTGAATCGGAGATAGAGACAATTCTGGTTTTGTCCGGGGTTACCACACGGGAGCAAATAGAGCGTTATGCCTATCGGCCCCATCTTATTTTAGATGGAGTTGGGGATATTGTAGAATAATGTTGAACGGTAAGAGAGGAAGCGAAGCATAGGCAATTACATCAAAGATACTAGAGGCCTCTCGCTTCATTACAACTTAAAACTGTAACCGAAGTCCAGGGTAATGAAGGTTGTTGCCATATACGCGCTGTCGTTTTCCGCATCCCCTTTCACCACATCTCCGCTGCCGCCTAGAAACAAGACCTCTGTTTTTAGAGAAAAAGAATCGTTGATGTAGTATTCCAGGGAGAAATCAACACAGGGGCCGTCAAAGGCATTTTCTATATCAAAAATAGGATAAGAATCGGTAACTTCATCATAAGTTCTTATCTCACCGACGGGAATAAAGCCCGCGTAGAGAGCTCCCCGCAAGTCGCTTGTAGCACGGTAGTTGATCCCGGCCATAAGCGTATAGTATTCCGCCGCCGCTCCCGCCTCAGCTTGATCGCGATTATTAGCTGAAATTTCATTCCCCACATAAGAAAAACAAGGTGAGTATGAGGGCTATCACTACACACGACCCTATAGTGATATTCACAATATAACTACCCCTCTATTTTAATGATCTATCGGTTTCGGTAAAAACTCAAGGACAAATATATCCGCGCCACACTTCCCCACACTTCCCGCTATCCTGATACATGCAGGGACACGGAGTGCTCATGCAGAGTGCTCATGCGCACTATTTTTCTTGATTTCCCTCAGTACTTCAATTAGCATTTGAAACAGCGATGGATTACCTTGCCTTCGTCGGGGGAATCATCCTCTGGTTCATTGCTCTTGAGCATCTTATTGTGAGGACGAAAACCACCGCAGCGTACATGTTCTCACTTCTCTATGGGACCACAGGTTGCCTGGCCTTCTACTTTTGGAGTCTGGAAACCGGGGCGATTCAACATGCGCCAATTCTCATTGATATCGATTTGGCCATTACCTTTATAATCGGTCCAGCACTTTTTTTGTACTACCGGTTTACGATCAGAAGCGATCAGCATTTTGAACCGCAGTTTATTTTACATATGCTTCCTGCGTTATTTGTACTGGGCTTTGTTCTTGTACGTAATCTTATTGCCCCTCTTGTAGACCCTCCCCTAGAGATGCTGCCTTCATACCACACCGGCGGGGTGAGGACCTATGTGAGTATTATTTCAGACCTGTGGGTATTTGGGTATATGACAATTATTGCAGTACGAGCCGTCAATTTCCATAAAGAACCGGCTGTAAAGGAAGTACAAGGTCATCGTGCCTTTTCTGCTTTTTTTGTTCTGTTTGCACTCAACTCAGCAGGCCTTGTCTCGGCCCATTTATTTAAAAATGACCTGTTTATCAGCATAAGTTTTACCGTTTTTGTGTTACTGGCTCTAGCGCACTCTCTATTTACTACGCGGTATCCCAGCTTTGCCGTGGACATACAAAGTGCCAATCGTAAAAGGCGGGCAACATGTGTTCGAATGAACAAGGAAGAAATCGAACTTGGAATTGAACGTCTCAGAAAACTTATGGAGGACCGCAAGATATATCGAGACCCAATACTCACGTTAGCAAAATTAAGTACTATGGTCGGAATGCCCGTCTACCAGCTCTCTTACATTCTCAACTCGAGAATTCACTCTAATTTTTCCACTTATGTGAATGCTTATCGCATCCGAGAGGCCAGGGAGTTGCTTTTAAATAAGCCCGATATGAGTATATTGGACATTGTATATGCTACAGGATTCAATTCAAAATCAACATTCAACACATGCTTTCATGTAAGTACCGGTAAAACACCAAGTGAATACAGGCATTCAACAATAACTCCTACAATAAGACCGGATTTATAAATCCGGACGAATCTCCAACCAAGACGCTCTATAATAGAGTTAGATTTGCAGCTGGGAGGACCGGTATGAAAGATCGTCCATTAAAGATACTGCTGTTTCTAATGGTGTTAGTGTGTATTTTCTCATTACACGGCTGCGATCTGTTCTCTCTGTTTTCGGATGAGGAAGAAGATGGAAACTCATCAGCGAATGGGGAGCTCGATGATTTTTTAGGCCGCGGATATGATGTATCTAAAGAATATGCCAAGCCGGCTGATGTGATGAGCGGCATCCTTGATACTGAAGCATTAAATGCTGATGGGCTTATAGAGGTTCTAGAGGTAAACGATACTACCCATCTTGAAAGCCACGGCGAACAAGTGCTTGATTACTGTAAAAGTCTCGCCTCAAGTATAAGCCTTAGTGGATCGTATTTCTACTTTAGTGGTTCGGTAAGTACTAACTTCGCGTATAACAATAAAGTATATGCCTCCCATTCCTTCGCTACCGTACAAACCAAAATACACCGTCGGCGAGTGATGGTTCCGGATAGTGTGAGTACTGATGATCTGAAATCTTATTTGACCGAGTCCGCATCAGAAGCAATAAATGATGAGACGATTAGACCGGAGACACTTTTCAGCACCTTCGGCACCCACGTCGTTACCGGTCTGTTTGTAGGAGCCCGTCTTGACTACAGTATAAGATGTGATATGAGCAAAGTGAATACTTCTAAGGCTATTGATGTACTGGTCACCGCTGCCTATAACAGCAGCATTGCAAGTATTGAAGGGAGTACAGAATTCCTCAGCGAAGAGGAGCAGAGCAGCTTCAATCAAAATGTGAGTGAACGTAGTTATGTAGTCGGCGGAAACAGCCAGTACGGACAAAAAATTATGGAAGACAACTCTTATTATGACCAGTGGGTTGAGAGTATCGATGAGAACAGTATTTTCTGCGACTACACCGACAACGGACTTAGACCGATTTGGGACTTTGCAGATGATACCGGCCGCGCATCTGAACTTGAAACCGCTCTTCAAGGGTACCTGGAAGCAGAACGGGTAGAAGAGATCAATGACTCAAGTGCGATAAAACTGGCGGAGATATATGACGGATATAATAAAGACGGTCAGGGATATGCACTCTGGGCGATTGCCTCTACTGTGGTGAATGATCTCTCTAAGTTAAATTCCATTCCCGACTATCTTTCAGTGGTGGACCTCTATTCTGAACCTGCCCAGTCTGTCGAAACTCCTGTGAATTTTGCCAACAGAATTTCCTCTGTGTGGGTAGCCGACGGGTACGTAGTGTCTTTGTATCAACTACAGAACTGTCAGGATGAGGTATTCCAGTTTGTGGGAGAAGAAGATCAGATTGTGTATCACAATATCGCAAAGTCATTGGATATACGTCCGGCAGGCTCCTCTTCAGGCGAGGCTGTCGTCAACGTGTATCATGATACCAACCTTGGAGGCGGTAGGAAGTCCTATTACAATGCCGTGCAGGACGACCGCCTCGGTGGTTTTATGGGGGACAAAATCAGCTCAGTAGAAATCCTCAACCCTGACTATGAAATAGTGCTCTACAGGGATTCTTATTTCGGGGGGACCAAATTAACCCTCACTGAGACTGCCTTAACCCTGCCCAGCTGGAATGATCAGGCATCATCCCTGGAGGTAAGGCGTAAGGAATAATACAGTTTTTCAGTGTACATTCAATATAAAAAAATAAATATATTTCGTTCACATTTTATTCACACTTTCCTGCCATATTCTGAAGTACATAATAAAGCAGGCACACACAAGTGCCGGCAGGAGGGAAAACATGCAACACAGAAAAATGGTAATTGGATTAGTGGTACTGACGATTTTAATCACCCTAGTAGCTTCACCGCTCTTTGCTCAGAAAAATGGAGCATCGGCAAGGGGAAGGGGCCGCGGGACTACAAGAATGATGAACCCTAATACAGCAGCTTATGCCGGAAGTATTGAGGTAGTACTCAATGATATCGAACCCGGAGAGCTTACTTCAGAGGAAAAAGCTGGGATTATGCTGATGCGGGAGGAAGAGAAGCTTGCCCGGGATGTGTATCTCACTCTGTATGAAAAATGGAACATTCCGGTCTTCTCCAATATCGCCGAAAGTGAACAGACCCACATGGATGCGATGGAACTGCTTATTGAGCGCTACGGGCTTGAGGACCCGATCTCGGACGAATCGGCCTCTTCTCGGGGGTCTTACACTAGGGCCGAATTTGAAGATCTTTATACAGAATTGACCGAGCAGGGCCTGGCCTCATACAGTGCGGCACTTGAAGTAGGAGCCTTAATTGAAGACCTTGATATCGCCGATCTGGAAAGACTTATTTCAGAAAGCGAAAATAATGATGTGCGGATAGTATATCAGAACCTCTTAAAGGGGTCCCGCAATCATCTACGCTCCTTTGATCGGCAGCTTGTACGAAGCGGAGGCAGTTACGGTCCGCAGTATGTTACAGAGCTGGACTATGAGAATATTGTTTCAAGCCGAAATGAGGCCGGAGTAATTACTGATCCCGATTTTATCTTCTAATCAGAAACCAAAATTGGAGAGGTGCCCAGCGCCTCTCCAAATTATCTGCAAAACCTGCGGAAATAAGTGGAAATAGAATAAACACTAGAAGATAATAAAAATAGAAAAAAAGAGAGGAAAAGAATGGCAGAGAAAATGAAAAAGAGGAAATCGCGAAAGAAAATTGCACGTATACGGAGGGGGGTGCAGATTTTCTTTTTTGTGTTGATTGCTTTTATTGCGGTGAACCATACACTTTCTGAAAGCGGAGGGGGGATTCCGGTTGTTTCAGATGCATCCCTGCATGCAGTCTGTCCTTTTGGAGGTGTAGTATCAATTTACCAGTTTGCCTCGGTAGGCGATTTTGTGAAAAAGACCCACGAGTCAAGTTTGATTCTTATGATCATTGTGTTTGCCCTTGCGATAGTGGCGGGGCCGGTGTTTTGCGGTTGGATCTGCCCCTTCGGTACTTTTCAGGAGTGGCTTGGGAATCTTGGACGGCGCCTCTTCGGCACGAGGTATAATACTATGATTCCGACAAAGCTCGATTCGGTACTTCGTTACCTTCGCTATGCAGTCGCGGTGTGGGTACTGTATGTAACAGCCCGCAGCGCGGAGCTTATTTTTGCCGACTATGACCCGTATTATGCTCTTTTTAATTTCTGGAGCGGAGAGGTTGCCCTTACCGCATTTATTGCTTTAGCCGTTGTAGTGGTGCTTTCGATATTTGTTGAGCGACCCTTCTGCAAGTACGCCTGTCCCTACGGAGCGGTATTGGGATTATTCAATTTTTTCAGAATATTCGGCATACGGCGAAATCCGCACACGTGTATAGATTGCAAACAGTGTGACAAGGCCTGTCCGATGAATATTGAAGTTTCTACTGCAGGACGGGTACGGGACCACCAGTGTATAAGCTGTCTTAAATGCACAAGCGAACAGGCCTGTCCGGTAACCGACACGGTGGAACTCATGACCAGTACCTACAAGATCGAAACCAAGGAGGCCCAGGTATGAAACTTCGCTCACCACAGATAGCAATTCTCTCTTTCCTGTTTGTGTTTGGGGGAATCCTTATCAGTATGCTGGCGGGGGCCTGGCAAAGTGAAAGCTCAAAGATACCGGCAGCTTATACCTCCGGCGAGTTTGAGGGCGAGTACAATCCAGCGGATATTCGCGGTTCATACACCTTTTCCGATATTGCCGAAGCCTTCGGAGTGCCTGCAGACATGTTGGTTGAGGCCTTTGGTTTTAAAGAACGGGAAAATGCAGAAGAACTACAGATCAAGTTATTTGAAGATGTATACGGCATAATTGATGGAAAAGAGATCGGCACCGACAGTATGCGTCTTTTTGTCGCCCTCTATCTCGAACGACCCTATACTCCCGAAGAAGGTACTGGTCTACCTGCCCGCGCTATAGAGATCCTCCGTGAAAAAAATAAAATCGATCAAGAACGGGCGGCCACTCTCACAGATAAATATAGTGTGGCCATTACTGGTATCGCCGTTGATGAAGCCGTGGAATCGCTGGAAGCGACGGAGTCCGCCGAAGAATATGCTGAAGACCCTACGATTAAGGGTAAAACAACTTTCCGTGACCTAATGGATTGGGGCCTCACAAAGGCTGAAATAGAGGAAATTATTGAGATGCCGATCGGGCCTCCCACCCAAGCCCTGCGTGACTTCTTCTTGGAACAGGGGGTTGAGTTTTCCGAATACAAAGAGGAGCTGCAAAGCCGGATAGATGAAAACCAGTAGGCCTTGTGCTTGACAAAAAAAGAAAATTTATGCATTGTCTACGTTACCTAAAGGGGGCGTAGCGAAGATGGTTATCGCGCCGGCCTGTCAAGCCGGAGATCGCGGGTTCAATCCCCGTCGCTCCCGCTAA
>Ga0102938_10004636_pt1 | contig 10075 bp, 11 predicted proteins | sample SalPonR2_B_D2_MG_FD_84516 | JGI IMG/M metagenome (GOLD analysis project Ga0102938, IMG submission 84516) | Salt pond soil microbial communities from South San Francisco under conditions of wetland restoration - Salt Pond MetaG R2_B_D2_MG | ecosystem: Environmental > Aquatic > Marine >...
AACCAGTGGAGGCGATTCCCCTGGTATGAATGCAGCAATTAGATCGGTTGTAAGAAATTCTATCTATAATGATTTGGAAGTTTATGGAATAGAAAAAGCATATGTTGGATTAATAGATAATAATATGTATGAATTAAAATTAAAAGATGTTGGCGGAATTCTTCAACGTGGTGGAACAATTTTACAAACATCAAGATGTGAAGAGTTTTTAACTGAAGAAGGTCAAAATAAAGCAGTGGAAAACATTAAAAAAAACAAAATTGATGGACTTATTGTTATAGGTGGAAATGGTTCATTGAGAGGTGCACTTGATTTACATAAAAAAGGTATTAAAATTATAGGTATTCCCGGAACAATAGATAATGATTTATCTCAAACTGACATGTCCATTGGGGTTGATACTGCTTTAAATACTATAGTTGATGCAGTTGATAAAATTAAGGATACAGCTACGAGTCATGAAAGAGCTTTTATAATTGAAGTAATGGGAAGAGATAGCGGATATCTTGCACTTATGGCTTCAATAGCAACTGGAGCAGAAGATGTGTTTATACCGGAAAAAGAATTAAATATTGATGATACAGCAAAAAAAATTAGGGAAGGACATAAAAGAGGAAAAAAACATGGTATTATAATTTTGGCTGAAGGCGCTGGTAATGCATATACAATAGGCAGAAAATTAAAAAATATTCTTGGATATGAAGTTCGTATTACTATTCTTGGACATATACAGAGGGGTGGTTCTCCTTCTGCATTTGATAGAATATTAGCCAGTAAAATGGGTGCTAATGCTGTTAAAGCGCTTTTGGATAAAAAAAGTGGTAAAATGGTTGGAACTAAGAGTGGGAAAAATGTTTTAATTGATTTTGAAGAAGCTATTAAAGGAAGACATGAAGTAAGAGAAAATTTATATAATCTAAGTAAAATATTATCTATATAGGAGGTTGAAATGAGAAATTTGTTTATATCGGGAAATTGGAAAATGAATAAAAATTTTAATGAGGGTAATAATTTGATGAATGATATTAATCAATATGCAGAAACAAATGATACAATTGATATTGCAATTTTCCCTCCAAATCTTTATCTTAAATATTTTCAGAAAAATTATAAAAATATAACAGTTGGTTCTCAAAATTTATATTTCAAAAATTCTGGAGCGTTTACAGGAGAAATATCTCCATCAATGTTGAAATCTATTGGTATTAACTGGACAATAATAGGCCATTCTGAAAGAAGAACTATTTTTGGAGAAACACCAGATATCATTAAAAAGAAAATTGATTTTAGTCTTAAGAATGACTTTAAACTTATTGTATGTATTGGTGAAAATATTGATCAGAGGGAAAAAAGTATGGAATTAGATGTAATTAAAATGCAGATAAAAAATATTTATTACAAATTAGAAAGAAAAGATGCTCAGAATATTATTCTTGCTTATGAACCATTATGGGCTATAGGTACCGGTAAAACTGCTTCGCCTGAAGATGCTGATAAAATTCATGGTCAAATAAGGGAAGAAATTAAAAAAATATATGATGAAGAATTCTCCAGTCATTTGAGAATTATTTATGGTGGTTCTGTTAAACCACATAATGCACAGCAGCTTTTATCTAAAAAAAATATTGATGGAGCATTGATAGGGGGAGCTTCTCTTAAAAGCGATAGCTTTTTAAAAATTTGTGATATTGCAGGAAAAATAATGGAATGAAATTAAAATATTTTACTGCAGAAAATTATAATAAAAATAATATTCTTAAATTCTGGGAAGATAATGATATAACATTATCAGAATCAGATTATAATGATATTTTTAGGGAAGATTACTATAATACAGATCTTTTTATTATTACTGAAGATAAAAATGGAATAGCTTCAACCTGCTGGGGAACATATGATGGAAGAAGAGGATATATAATACATTTAGCAGTTCGTAAAAATTTAAGAGGAAAAGGAATCGGTAAACTAACTCTGAAATATGTTGAAAAAAAATTAAAAGAAGTGAAATGTTATAAAATTCATCTTTTTATTGAAAAAAGTAACAGTCAGGTAGTTAATTTTTATGAAAAATTGAATTATGAAAAGAGAAATGATATAATTTTGATGTCAAAAAAATTATTTTAAAAATAATATTCTTTTAGTATTTATCTTTTCTCCTGAAATGGAATCTATAAATTTATTTGCTGAATTTTTCAGTGCAACTTCAATTTTGTCATTATCCCATTTCTTTTGGGTGTTTTCTTTTGCAAAGGGATTTGTGGAGAAAGAATATTGGTACTTAGAATCAGTAATAAGGGTAAGGGTTTTAATATCATATAATTCATAAATTATTGTAATATTAACCCTGTGAAATTGTAATTGGGTTTGTTCATTTTCAAGTTGAACATGATCTGGAAAATCGTTTTTTGATGGGTAGTTAGTAAATGAAGAAAATTCTATTTTAGTATATATTATTTTGTCTGCACCGGAAACCCTGGCTGATTTAATTATAAAGACCTTTTTATTATTATAAATTTTTCTTTCAGTAAAAACAGATTGTTTTATTTTATTTTTTAATTTTGCCTTTCCTATTCTGTTTAAATAATTATGAAAGATTTTGTTTGTTTTGTTATTTAAAATTGGAGGAGAAAAGGTTATTGTTTCATCATTTAAAAGATAACCGGATAATTTTTTTTGAAAAATAATATTTTTTTTGGTTTGAGAACAGGAAATTATAAAAAAAATAAAAGTAATTACAATAAGTATTTTATTTTTCATATAGTTTTTAGAAATATTTTATAATTATTTAAAATATCCTCATTAATATTTTGAATATTCAATTTCAGGGCCTTCCTGTAAAAATGTTTTGCTTTAATATTTTTTTCCTTCATTTCATATAATACGGCCAGGTTATTATAGATTTTGGCTTTTAAATGATTATCGATTTTTTTGGATTTTAAAATTTCTTTATAATATTTGATAGCTTTATCATATAATTTTAGTGATGTAATTTTTGAAGCGTATTCGAGTTTATCAGAGTTATTTATATTTATTCTTTGGGAACATCCAAAAAAGAAAGGAATGAAGAGAAGAAAAATTACTAAAAATTTAACTAGAATTCTTTTCATATCGATATATTATTAAATATTTGAGAATAATCAAGAAAAAAAATAAAATAACTTGATTTAAAGTTAAAATATATTAAAATTATAGTGTGGTAGTTGAGGTTGTTTAATTAAATTAGGAGGTTTAATATGAAAGGTATTTTTGTTAAATTAACTATTGTTTTAGTTGCTGTTATTATGATTTTTTCTTTATTTTCTTGTGGTCAAAAGGGCAAAGAAGTTTTAAAAGTAGGTACAAATGCAGAATATCCACCATTTGAATATAAAGAAAATGATAAATTTGTAGGGGTTGATATGGAACTTGCTAAGCTTCTTGCTGATAAAATGAACATGGAATTAGAAATTTTAGATATGGATTTTGATTCTCTTATTCCTTCACTGGCAGCAAATAAAATTGATATTGCGATGGCTGCAATAACAATAACAGAAGAAAGAAAACAAAAAGTGGATTTTTCTATACCATATTACAGCGTTGATCAGGCAATTATTGCTCCAGAAGATTCAGATATTGAAATAAATGAAGAAGGAGATTTAACAGAATATAATATTGGAGCTCAAAATGGAACAACAGGACAAATACATATTTCCAAGAATTATATTGAAGAACGAAAAATGAAAAAGAATCAGCTTGGTAAATATGCTACAAATATTGAAGCAATTACAGATATGTTGAATGGTAATATTGATTTGGTAATAATAGATAGTAGTGCTGCTAAAGGATACATGAAGTTAAAACCAATTAAAATTATATATACTATTAAAACAGGTGAAAATTACGGAATAGCTATGCCTAAAAATTCACCATTAAAAAAGGATATCGATACAGCATTGAAGGAGATATTAAAATCAGATAAATGGACAGATATTTTAAATAAGTATATTAAATAGAAAGTAAAAGAATATGTTAGAAGGAATAACTTTTATAATAGATAATTTGCCGCTGCTTTTAAAAGGAGCCTGGGTTGCAGTTGAAATTACTGTATTATCTATTCTTCTGGGTATGGTTTTGGGTATTTTTATTGCTTTTTTTAGATTATATGGTCCTAAACCGGTACAAAAGTTGCTGAAATTTTATGAATGGGTTTTTAGAGGATTACCTATTCTTGTAATTTTATTTTTAATATATTTTGGCCTGCCGACTTTGGGATTAAATATTCCTGCATTTATATCTGTTATTCTTGGGTTGGGTTTAAGGTCTTCAGCCTATCAGTCACAGATTTATCGTGGAGCTATTTTATCCATCGGTGCAGAACAAATGGAGGCGGGATTATCAATTGGATTATCCAGAATAAGAACTTTATTTTTTATAATTATTCCTCAAGCAGTTAGATTGTCATTACCTGGATTTACAAATGAATTTACTATAGTTTTAAAAGATTCACCTCTAGCATATGCTTTAGGAATAGCCGAGTTGCTTAAACAGGGAAGAAATATAATTGTAACTTCGTTTAGGCCGTTTCTTATTTATTTAACCTGTGCAATTATTTATTTTCTTCTATTCCATTTTTTTTATTATTTCTTTAGAAAAATAACTGAAAGATTTAAAGTTCCGGGATATTTAATAAATAAATAGAGGAGAATTATGTCTGAAAAAAAAGAAAAATTGTTACAAATAAAAAATGTTAAAAAATCTTTTGGAAAAAATACCGTACTTGATGGAATTAATCTTGATGTTTATAAAGGCGATGTGATTGTTATCATCGGTCCTTCTGGAACAGGAAAATCTACTCTATTAAGATGTATAAATATGTTAAACCCACCTGATGAAGGAAACATCTTAATTGACGGTACTGATATAACAGGAAAAGGGGTTGATCTTCACACAGAAAGGTTAAAAGTAGGAATGGTTTTTCAACATTTTGCATTATTCAAGCATTTAAAAGCAATAGATAATGTGGCACTTGGTTTAATAAAAGTGAAAAAAATGAAAAAGAAAAAAGCTTATGAAAAGGCTTTGAGAGAATTGGATCGTGTTGGATTGGCTGATCACAAGGAAAAATATCCTGCGGAGCTTTCAGGGGGGCAACAACAAAGAGTGGGGATAGCAAGGGCACTTGCTCTGGATCCATTGCTAATGCTTTTTGATGAGCCAACATCAGCTCTTGATCCTGAATTAATAGGTGAAGTATTGATGGTTATGAAGCAACTTGCTGAAGATGGAATGACAATGTTATGTGTTACACATGAAATGGGATTTGCCAAATCTGTTTCCAATGAAATAGTTTTCATGGAAGAGGGAAATATTGTTGAGAAAGGCGAGCCCAATCAAATGTTCAATAATCCTGAACATAAGAGAACAAAATCATTCCTTCATAAGATCTCTGAACTATACGGTGGAGAAGAATCATGAGTTTTTTCGAAGCTTTAGTTAAATATGCACCGGATTTGTTAAGAGGTCTCTATTTAACTGTTGAATTAACATTGATTTCAGCAGTAGTAGGTTTTGTTTTTGCTGTTCCTCTGGTTTTAGCAGTAATATATGGGAATAAGTTTTTCAAAAATATTTCCAAAGCTTATATAACTGTTGTGAGAGGGACGCCTCTTTTAGTACAATTGTTTTTTGTTTATTATGGATTACCTTCAATTGGAATAAAGGTTACTCCTTTTACAGCTGCTTTAATAGGATTTTTATTAAATTCAGCAGCTTACCAGGCGGAATATATGAAGGGTGGTTTCCTATCTATAACAACGGAACAAATGGAAGCGGCTTATTCTATTGGAATGTCTAAATGGCAGTCTATTAAAGAAATTATTTTTCCACAGGCATTTAGATTTTCAATCCCAGCACTTTCTAATGAAATAATTTATCTTATTAAATATACATCTATAGCTTATATAATACAGGTAGAAGAACTATTTGCTCAGGCAAAATATTTTGCTTCAGATACTTTTTACCATCTTGAGATATTTTTGTTGATTGGAGCAGTTTATTTAATTTTAGTATATGGAGTAACCTGGTCAAGTGATTGGCTGGAAGAAAAATTGAAAATACCAGGTTTTGATGTTTCTCATTTGAAATAGTAATCTAAATTATAAATTAATTAGGGAGAGAAATTTCTCTCCCTAATTTTATCTGTGTTATTTTAATCATAATTATTGAAAAAAAATAAAATTTTGATACTATTGAGTCATTCATATTAAGAAAGGAGAAGGTATGAATTGCACTCAATTAGAGAAATATTTTATTCATAATATCGGTACCAGCTATGGCTGTACTGAACCCGGTGCAATAGGTTATAATATTTCACATGCCGGCAAATATTTGAAAAATATAAAAAATTTAAATGTTGAAATTGATAAACTAACATATAAAAATGCATTTAATGCAGGAATTCCAAACGGTAAAGATTTCAAAGGAACAAAATGGGCGTTAATTTTTGGTTTTCATATTGGGAATCCGGAATTAAAGTTAGAAATTTTTAATGATTTGAAAAATATTGAAATAAAAAAATTGAAAACCATTTCAAAAAAAATAAACTATAATTTAAAAATTGTTGAAAAAGATGATCTGTATATTAAAACTGAAACCACAGATAGTGAAGGAAATAGCGTTGAAGTACTAACTTATAAAAATCATGACAATATTATCTATTTAGAAGTTAATGGTGAAATTAAGATAAATAAAAAAAATGACCTTAATAAAAATACAGGTATGAAGAAAGACTTCTTAAGAAAATATTATGATCATGATAATTGGGAAGAGAGCATAGAAAAAATGTATGAGTCTAAGAATATTAAAGAACTAATTGATAAGATAATTAAAACTAATATGGAAGTATTTCACGCAGGTAAAAAATATTTTAAAAATTTAAATGATTTTGGTTTGGGAGGGGCTGTCTTTTCGAGAATGAATGGTGATTTTATAAAAGTTTACACATGTTATGGTTCCGGAAATAAAGGATTATCAGCTTCTATTCCGGTTATAAATTATGCAAATAAGCTGAATGTATCAATAGATAAAAAAAGAAAAGCAGTACTTTTGTCTCTTTTAGTAACTATGCTTGTTACTGAAATATTTGGTGCAATTTCAACTGTTTGCGGAGTTGTTTATGGAGCTGGTGCTGGTATTCTTGCAGGCTTATTATATCTTGAAAATATTACTAATCATTTTGATGAAGCATATAATATATATATATCTGGTGTTGGTGGTTCTTTTTGTGATGGTGCTAAAGGTAGCTGTGCCGCAAAAGCAATAAATGCTGTTTCTATGGCAGTGAATACACTTGGCATGATTAAACAAGAATTCTTTTTTGACCACAGAGATGGATATCTTGGTAGTAATTTTTATGAAACAATTAATAATCTTTACAGATATAACAATTCAATGAAACTTTTTGATAGTAAAACAATTGATATATTAGATGGAAAAAATTGTTAATAGAGATTATTTTAGGATATCAGCAAATGATCTGGCAATAAAATTGCTCGGTAATTATCTTTGTAGAGATATTCGTGGTAAATTAATTAAAACAAAAATAGTTGAAACTGAAGCTTACATGGGAGAATCCGATAAAGCATCACATGCCAGTACAAAAAATAAAACAGAAAGAAATAGTATCTTATATATGGATGGAGGGCATGTTTATATTTATCTAATTTATGGTAAATATTACTGTTTTAACATTGTTGCCAATAGAAAGAGAAAACCTGAATCTGTTTTTATAAGAGCTGTTGAACCAGTTGAAGGAATAGAAACTATTAAGAAAAATAGAAAAAATATACATAAAGAAATTGAACTTACAAATGGACCTGGAAAATTATCTATGGCCCTTGGACTTGATAAAGAATTTAATAAAAAGGATATAACAAAAAATAAATATTTATGGCTGGAAAAAAACAGTAATAAAAATTTCAAAATTAAAAAAGATAAAAGAATTAATATTGATTATGCTGAAGAATTCAAAAATAAAAAATGGCGATTTTATATATTAAATAATAAATATGTATCTCATTAAGTTTGGGTGTAGGCACTATTTTTTAATAAAATATTTCCATTTAAACTGGCTTCTAATTGATCACCATTATATATAGGCCCAACACCTTCTGGAGTCCCTGTATAAATTATATCTCCTTCTTGTAAGGTTATATATTTTGTTATATACTCTAACATTTCTGGTATTTTAAAAATCATATTTTTTGTATTATCTTTTTGCATTGTTTTGCCATTGACATCTAACTTAATTTCAATATTGTGGGGATTATCCAATTTTTTTTTATTAATGAATGATGATACAGGAGCTGATGTGTCAAAACCCTTACAAATACCCCATGGGTTTCCATTATTTTTTGCTTCTGTTTGCATATCTCTTAATGTAATATCCAAACCAACACCGTAACCTTTTATATAATCATAAGCCTTTTTCTTTTTTATTCTGCTTGCTTTTTTATCAATTAATAATAATAATTCAACTTCATAATGAACATTAGAATTTTTATCAGGTAATATTATATTATCTCCACTGTGAATTAATGAGGATAATGGTTTTAAAAAAATCATAGGTTTTTCAGGTATCTTACTTTCCATTTCATTTATGTGGGTTAAATAATTTTTTCCAAGACATACAATATTTTGAGGAAAATAATTCTCTTTTGAATCAAGTAAATCAACTTTTTTTCTCATAATATCACCTTTTTAGATAATATTAAAAGTGTATCAAAAGTCAATAAAAAATTGTTGACAAACGTTCGCTGAACGAATATAATTTTTTTAAAAAAAGAGGAGAAACATGAAAAAATATTTTTACTTAATCTTAATTATTGTTTTAACTTTTTCTTATTTATATGCTGAGAAAATTAGTAGTATTAATAAATTGAAAAAAGCTCCTAAAATTGATGGGAATATTCAAAAAGGCGAGTGGTCAGAGGCTACTTCTTTTAATGAATTTTATCAAACAAGTCCTGGTAATAACTGTGAACCTTCTGAAAAAACTGAGGTTTATCTTGGATATACTGAAGAAAAATTATTTTTTTTAGTTAAAGCCCATGTAAAAAATAAAACTACTTTAAGAGCTTACCATCATGAGAGAGATAATATTTCAAGAAGCGATAGGGTATATTTTTATTTTGATACCTATAATTCTAACAACAAAGCATATTTTTTTGGAGCCAATGTATTTGGTGACCAATCTGATGGTATTATTAAAGATGATCATGATTTATCTATTGATTTTGAATATAAATCAAAGGGTAGGGTAACTTCTTATGGATATCTAATTGAATTTGCTGTTCCATTTGATAGTATCAAATATCAGAGTGGAGAAAATATAAAATGGAAATTTATGTTTGAAAGAAGAATACCAGCAAAAAGTGAAAAAATTTCCTGCTTTAAAGTTGATCGAAATATATCAAATTACTTTGAAAACTATCAATATATTATTTTTAAAAATCTTACCACGAAACAGCATTTATCATTGATTCCGGCTTATACCGGTCATTATGACATAAAATACGATACTAATGATAAAAAAACAGAAGATTATTATGATAAAAAAGAATTAAATATTTTTTATGAACCCAATTCTAATTTTTCCTTGAAATTTGTCTTAAATCCAGATTTCAGTTTTATAGAATCTGATGCCATGAAAATTGATGTTAATTCAAGATTTAGTACATATTATCCTGAAAAAAGACCTTTTTTCATCGAACAGGATATTACCTATGATACACCCATTGAAATCTTTTATACAAGAAAAATATTTGAGCCAAAGGCTGGGATTAAAATTACAGGTGAAAAAAACAATTTTCAAATATATGGAATAACTTCAATAATTGAAGATGTCCCGGCAGCAGAATATTATAACCAATTAGATGATGAATCAAATATTAGTGATACCTATTATGGATTTTTCTCTTTATCCAAAAATATTAAAAAAAATGCTAAAATTAGAAGTTCCTTTACATATAGAAATTTTGATAATTTTATAAACTCAGTTTTTAGTTTTGATGGTTTTTACAGAAAAAATAATTTTGAA
>Ga0102938_10004637_pt1 | contig 10074 bp, 11 predicted proteins | sample SalPonR2_B_D2_MG_FD_84516 | JGI IMG/M metagenome (GOLD analysis project Ga0102938, IMG submission 84516) | Salt pond soil microbial communities from South San Francisco under conditions of wetland restoration - Salt Pond MetaG R2_B_D2_MG | ecosystem: Environmental > Aquatic > Marine >...
GGCATGCACAGCCGCAACTTCCCCAACTGCTTCATCTTCAGCAACATCCAGTCGGGTTTCACGGTGAACTTCCCACACATGCTGAACGAGCAGAGCAAGCACCTCGCCTACATCCTCGCCGAGGCCCGTGCCCGTGGCGTGACGGTGATCGAGGCCGAACGCGAGGCGGAGGACGCATGGGTGCAGACGATCGTCGACCTGTCGCAGATTAACCAGCAGTTCCTCGAGTCGTGCACTCCCGGCTACTACAACAACGAGGGCAAGCCCGGTGAGCGCAGCCTGAAGAACGGCAGCTACGGCGCGGGTGCCGTGGCCTTCATCCAGTTGCTCGAACGGTGGCGCGCCGAGGGCTCGCTCGTCGGTCTGGAGCTGACGACGCCGGCGTCTGCCGCCGGGTCGGACCACCATCGTTGACCGGCCCGGCAGCGCTCGCCGCCGGCGGGTTCCCGTCTCAGCCTCGGTCGGCGACGTCCTCGTCGACGTCCACGTACCAGTGCCTGCCACTGCAGAACGGCTTGTGCTGGCCGGCACCGCAACGGCACAGGGCGAGATGGTCGGTGATCGCTCCCTCGGGAAGATCGACGTCGACGAGTTCGCAGCCACCCGACACCACGTACGGACCCCCGGGTGCGAACCCCATCCTCGACGGCCCACCGCGCTCGCGGTGCTCCACCCCGTCGATCGAGTAGCTGAGTGCCCCGGACGGGCACCACACATCAACGGAGAGTGCGACGGCGTCGCCGCGGACGCCCGCCGGTGCCGCCGATGACGCCGATGACGCGGCGCGGGCGTCCGCCGCGTCGCCTGCTCACCCACCCAGCTCGCGGACGTAGTACAGGGCGTGTTCACCCGTGTCCGGCTGAACTGCCGAGAAGCCGTGTCGCTCGTGGAATCGGCGGGCGTCGACGTCGCCGATGTCGACATTGATCTCGATCAACTCCACCTCGCGCTGCCGTGCCGTCTCGACGAGGAACTCGACGATCGAGGTACCGATCCCCTGCCCGCGCAGCTCGGGAACCACGTACAACTCGTCGAGGAGCGCCACCGGCCCCGCGAACCACACGTTGCGCCGCAGCGTGACGAGGGCGACCGCCACGGGTGGCGTCCCGGCCAGGATCGCAATGGTGTCGGGGCCGTCCAGCAGGATCCCCAGACGCTCGGCGAGGATGTCGACACCGGGGGATGCGGCATCGAACTCGGTGTTGAAGTCGTACAACAACTGCGCCACGTCCTCGGCGTCGTCGGCCGAGGCGAGCCGCGTCGAGAGCTGTCCGGCCGCCATCCGGCGAGCGTAGGCCCCCACCCCGATCGTTTGCGTTGCAGAAATGTTGGGACGGGCCAACGAAACCGTCACGCAAACGGTGGATGGGGTTCCGGGTCGTCGGCGGGGTCGGAGCGGGCGCGAGACTGGTCCATGGCCCAGTACGACCTGATCATCCGAGGCGGGTCCGTCATCGACGGCACCGGCACTCCTGCCCGCACGGCCGACGTGGCGATCTCCGACGGTGTGATCGTCGAGGTCGGCGCGATCGACGGTTCCGCCACGCGCACCATCGACGCCGACGGCGCCCTCGTGATCCCCGGCATCGTCGACATCCACACCCACTACGACGGCCAGGCCACATGGGACCAGCGCCTCCAGCCGTCGTCGTGGCACGGCGTGACCACCGTGGTCACCGGCAACTGCGGCGTCGGCTTCGCGCCGGTCCACGACGCCGACCACGACAAGCTCATCGAGTTGATGGAAGGCGTGGAAGACATCCCCGGGGCAGCCCTGCACGAAGGCCTGCGCTGGAACTGGAACAGCTTCGGCGAGTTCATGGACGCCGTGGAGGAGGTCTCCCACGACATCGACGTCGCCCTCCAGGTGCCCCACGGCGCCCTCCGGCTCAACGTGATGGGCGAGCGCGGCGCGAACCACGAAGACGCCACGCCCGACGACATCGGCGCCATGGCCGAGCTGGCCCGGCACGGCATCACGGCCGGCGCACTCGGCTTCACCACCAGCCGCACCCGCAACCACAAGACGTCGACCGGCGCCTACACCCCCACGCTCACCGCCGCTCCCGACGAACTCATCGGCATCGCCGAGGGTGTCGGCGCCACCGGCACCGGAGTGCTGCAGGTGGTGTCCGACTTCCTCGACGCCGACGGCGAGTTCGACACCCTCCGCAAGATGGTGACGGCGTCGGGGCGCCCGATGTCGATCTCGGTGGCCCGCAACCCGATGGTGCCCGACGCCTACCGCACCATCCTCGACCACATCAGCGCCGCCAACGCCGACGGACTCACCATGACCGGACAGGTGGCACCCCGCGCCGTCGGGCTCATCCTCGGCCTCGAATGCACGCTCAACCCTTTCCTCACGAACCCCGTCTACCGCGAGATCGCCGACCGGCCACTGTCCGACCGGATCGCCGCACTGCGCGATCCCGCCTTCCGCGAGCGCCTGCTCGCCGACGCCGGCGAACGCAACCGCGACAAGCTCGGCGGCAGCCTCATCTCCCGGTTCGACCTGCTGTTCGAGATGGCGGACGAGCCCGACTACGAACCGTCACTCGACACGTCGATCGCTGCCCGGGCAGCACGATCCGGACAGAGCCCCGAGGAACTCGCCCTCGACGCGATGCTCGCCGACGACGGGCACGGCCTGATCTACCTGCCGTTCCTCAACTACGTCGACGGCAACCTCGACGCATGTCACGACATGTTGGTGCACCCGCACACCGTGCCGGGCCTGGGAGACGGCGGCGCGCACGTGGGCACCATCTGCGACGGCAGCTTCCCCACCACGTTGCTCGCCTACTGGGGTCGCGACCGCGACCACGACCGCATCCCCCTGCCGTTCCTCGTGCAGCGGCACTGCCGCGACACCGCCCGCACCGTGGGGCTCCTCGACCGCGGTGTGATCGCTCCGGGCTACCGCGCCGATCTCAACGTGGTCGACTTCGACAACCTCCGGCTGCACAAACCGACGATCGTGCACGACCTGCCCGCCGACGGGCGGCGGCTGCTGCAGCGCGCCGACGGATGGCTCCACACCGTGGTCGCCGGCCACGAGACCTACCGCAGCGGGGAGGCCACCGACGCCCTCCCCGGACGGCTGATCCGCGGGGCCCAGCCCGCACCCGTCGGGGCAGCGTCGTGACCGCCGTCGACCGAGTCGCCACCCGAGGCGACGATCTGGGCACGGTGGCCGTCGCCGACGCATCCGATGTCGTCGAACTGGAGCACCGGGCGGAGTGGAGCGCCGGCGACGTCACCGACGCCGCCGATTGGACACTGCAGCTCACCGCCGAGCACCACCACGAACTCGACACCGCGCTCGCACAGGCGCGGTCGGTCACCGACGAGCTGCTCGACGTCACCGCCTCCGACTTCCCGCTCCCCACCCTCGCCCCGCTGCTCCGCAACCTCGCCGACGACCTCGTGAACGGACGCGGCTTCGGACGGATCGCCGCGCTCGATGTCGACCGCCTCGGAGCCGAGGACGCCTCGTGGATCTACTGGGGGATCGGCATGCATCTCGGTGACCCATGGCCGCAGAACGCCAAGGGCCACCTGCTGGGCGACGTGAAGGACCAGGGCAAGGCCCCGGACGACCCCACCGCCCGCGGCAACGAGATCGGCGGGCACCCCCTCACCTTCCACAGCGACGGCTCCGACCTCGTGGGCCCGACGTGCCCCGATGCGGCCGCCAACGGTGGCGAGAGCCTGGTGGCCAACGCACTCGCCGCCCACAACGAACTCGTCCGCACCCGGCCCGACCTCGCCGCCGCCCTCTACGCACCTCTCCCCTACGACTTCCGCGGCGAACAGCGCGACGGTGGACGGCCCTACTACGAGGTGCCGTGCTTCACCCGGCACGTCGGCCCCAGCGGCGATCGGCTGTTCGTCCGCTACATCCGGCCGTTCATCGAGGCATCACAACGTCACCCCGAGGCACCGCGTCTCACGTCGATCCAGCGAGAGGCGATGGACGCTTACGACGAGCTGATCAACCGCCCCGAGCAGCGCGTGGAGATGGCGCTGCGTCCCGGTGACATCCAGTTCGTGAACAACTACCACGTGCTGCACGGCCGCCGTCGCTACGTCGACGACCCCGACGCCGGGCGGGTGCGGTGGTTGAAGCGGCTGTGGCTGGCCACCGACGTGTTGGGCACCGACGACCGCCCCGAGCGCTACCAGCGCGTCGGCGCCATGGGCCACTGGGGCGAGCGACGCACGAGGGCCTGATGGAGCGCCGCCGTGACCTCGACGCCGCGGTGGAGGCCGCCCGCCACCGCTACGTCGCCGGTCGACCGAAGAGTGTGGCGTGGCGTGACCGCGCCGATGCCGTCCTCCCCGGTGGCAACACGCGGTCGGTGCTGCACTTCGATCCGTTCCCGTTCCGTGTGGCCCACGCCTCCGGTTCGCGCCTCACCGACGTCGACGGAAACGTCTACGTCGATCTGCTCGGCAACTACACCGCGGGCCTGCTCGGCCACTCTCCCGAGCCTGTCCGGCGCGCCGCGCACGATGCCATCGACCGCGGCTGGGCCCTCGGGGCCACCCACCCCGACGAGGTCCGCCTGGCCGAGCTGATCGCCGCCCGGTTCCCCTCGATCGAGCAGGTGCGCTTCACCAACTCGGGCACCGAGGCCAACCTGATGGCTCTGGCGCTCGCCACGCACCACACCGGCCGCAGCAAGGTGATGGTGTTCGACGGCGGCTACCACGGCGGCGTGCTGACCTTCGGAGCGCATCGCGAGGTCAACGTTCCCCACGACTGGGTGGTGTGCGAGTACAACGACGTCCACGGCGTGGAGGCCGCGTTCGAGCGCAGCGGCCACCAACTCGCGGCGGTGCTCGTCGAACCGCTGCAGGGCTCTGCCGGATGCATTCCCGGTCGCCCGGAGTTCCTCGCTGCCCTGCGTGACGGATGTGACCGTCACGGCGCGCTGCTGGTGTTCGACGAGGTCATGACGTCGCGCCTCTCGCCGGGCGGCCTGCAGGAGGTGGTGGGGATCCGACCCGACGTCACCACCCTCGGCAAGTACCTCGCCGGTGGCTTCTCCTTCGGCGCCTTCGGGGGCAGCCGTGCGCTCATGTCGGCATTCGACGCCACCCGGGGCGGGCCGCTCGGGCACGCCGGCACGTTCAACAACAACGTGGTGTCGATGGCGGCCGGTGTGGCGAGCCTCACCGACGTGCTCACACCCGACGTCCTCGTCGATCTCAACGACCGTGGCGACCGACTCCGCGACCGGCTCGGGGAGATCTTCGCCCGTCATGGCGTGCCGATGTGCGTCACGGGGGCCGGGTCGATGATGAACATCCACGCCACGCCCGGCCCCGTCCGGTCGGCATCGGATCTCGCAGCCGGCGACGACCGGTGGAAAGAGCTCTTCTTCTTCGCTGCGCTCGAGGCCGGCTGGTATCTGGCCCGGCGCGGATTCATCGCACTGTCGATCGAGATCACCGACGACCACGTCGACGGCTTCTGCGAGTTCGTCGACCGGTGGGCCGCCGGCGCCTGATCCCGGCGGCCGGCCCGACGTCGGTGCGGATCCGACGGATCCGACCGTCAGATCTCGTCGAGGATCTGTTGGCGCTTCGCGGCGTACTCGTCGTCGTTCACGAGGCCCTGCGCCCTCAGTTCGTCGAGTGCTGCGAGCCGCTCCTGCGCCGACTTCTCCGCGCCTCCACCCGGGCCCGTCGCCGGCATGTGCTGCTGCATCGCCTTGGCGAGTGCGGCGGCGTCACGGTCGGAATCGGCCTGCTCGTCGGCTTCGACCTGAGCGAAGATCAGGCCACGCACCCGCTCGGGGTCGGGGATGTTCTCGAACACCGAGTCACCCGTCTCGCCGGCCGACTCGATGGTGACGACGCCGTTGTTCAGCAGGCGGGCGACGAAGCTCTGCTCGAAGTTGACGTTGTTGATCCGGTTGAGTGGGATCGACACGCCGCGGCGACGCAGGATGCCGCTCTGGTAGGCGACCCGCTGGTTGGTGATGGCGAAGCGGTTGGTCTTCCACTGCACGAACTCGAAGATCGTGTCGAGGAGCAGGACGATGAAGGCGACCAGGGTGACCCAGCCGATCACGTCACCGAGTGTGCCGTCGTCGAGCGTCCACAGGATCAGCAACAGGCCGAGGATGCCCACCGCCGCCGCCACCTGCTTCCAGAAGTAGAACCAGTGCGGGTTCGAGGCGAGGATCATCTCCTCGCCGTCCATCAGTTCGATCTCCGTGCCGAGCATGTCGCGAATCGTACTTCTTCGACGGCGGTCACGATGCGAGTCGCACGAGCGCCGTGGCCGCCGCTGCCACGACGATCACGACCACGAACGGTGCGTGCCGCCAGAGTGCCACACCCGCTGCCACCAGGCCGGCGAGGCGGGCGTCGACCACGATCGACGAACCGTCGGCCAACGTGGACACGACGGCGAGCGCCGCGAGCAGTGCCGCGGGCAGCAGCTCCACGAGCCGCCCGATGCGCACCGGCAGTGGGCGGGCGCCGAGCACGAGAGGCGCAGCCGACTTGAACAGGTACGTGCCGGCTGCCAGCACGATCAGCACGATCGTCGCGTCACTCATGGCCGGCCGCCCCGTTGGACGCCGGCGAACAGCACACCGGCCATCGCTGCCAGGATCGGGACTCCGGGCGGAGACACGGGTACCAGGGCGAGTGCGATCACGGCACCGGCGAGCGCCGTCCGGCGTTGGGCGGCCGACGCCAGCCGTGGCCAGAGGAGAGCGAGGAAGGCGGCCGGGCCGGCGGCGTCGAGGCCGAGATCGTCGATCAGGTCACCGGCACCCGAGAACGCCACGTGCCCGACGACCGTGGTGAGATTCCACACGACGAACACGCCGAGGCCGGCGACGAGGTAGCCGTACCGCCGCCACCGGGCGTCGGCCTGGGCGCTGCCGACAGCGGTCGACTCGTCGATCATCAGCTGGGACATCGCCGCGCGACGCCACACGGACCCTGCGAGGGCGGGCGCCATGATGATGCCGAACGCCAGCGATCGTACGTTGAGCAGCAGGCCCGCCACCGCCGCCGACGCCGCCGACCCGCCGTCACCGAGGATCTCGACGGCGGCGAACTGCGAGCTGCCGCCGAACACCAGGACCGAGTACCCGACCGCCTGCAGCAGCGACAGCCCGGCGGTGGCCGCTGCGGCGCCGAACACCACACCGAACGGAGCCACCGCCGCAGTGATGGAGGCGGCCTGCCGGTGGATGGCGCGACGGACGGCTCGCTCGTCGTTCGCCACGCGTCGCTCGTGTTCATCGCCCCCGCCGGGCTCGCCGTGTCCGTGCCGGTCCTCGGGCTGGGGGCCGCGCTGATCCATCGGCCCGCAGTCTGGTGGCTGATCGGGCCGCGCGACGCAGCGGTAGCGTCGAACCGATGTCCCGCGCGCGTTCGGTCCGACGACCGGCCCTCACGTTCCAGGTTCGGCGCCGGTCGTTGTCACCCCGGCGCCAGGCCGAGTTCGACCAGTGGATCGAACGGTGGGGCCTCGATCTCGAGGGGCCGGAGCTGTCGTGGCCCGACGTGTTCGGCCGCGACGGCGACGTGGCGCTCGACATCGGTTTCGGTCACGGGGAGTCCACGATCCGGTTGGCGGCCGAGCAGCCCGACCTCGACGTCATCGCCGTGGAGGTGCACACACCGGGCGTGGCCACGGTGCTCGATGCGATCGAGCGGCAGGAGCTGCACCACGTGCGGGCCGTGCACGGCAACGTGCTGCCGTTCCTCGATCGGGTCCCGGCGTCGTCGCTCGCCGTTGTGCGCATCTTCTTCCCCGACCCGTGGCCGAAGGTGCGCACCCGTCACCGGCGGCTCGTGGGTGGTGACGTGGTGGCAGCGCTGACCGATCGGCTGCGGGTGGGCGGCGAGATCCAGTTGGCCACCGACATCGCCGACTACGCCGACACGATGCGTGACGTGTGTGACGCCGAGCCCCGACTGGACGGCGGCGTGATCCCGCGTCCGCCATGGCGTCCCCTCACCCGTTTCGAGCAGCGCGGCCTCGACGCCGGCCGGTCCCCCACCGATCTCCGCTACGTCCGCACCCACTGACCTGCGCACCGACACCCGTCATGTGCCCGGTTCGTAGCGCCTGACGCTACGAACGAGGCATTTTTCGGGTACGGGGGCTGTTGCGGCCGCACGGCGGTGGGAAGATTGCGGTCGCAACATTCTCTGCTGCGTCGTACACTGACGTCATGGCAGGCGCACTCCGGCAGACGTTCCCCCTCGGCACCCAGTGGCCGACGATCGACCCGTTCCTCTTCGTCGCTCATCATCTCGACGACTACCCCGAGGGCACCCACGAACTCGGTCCGAACGCCGCACTCTCGGGCCGCACCATCGGGCAGGACTTCGCCGGTGTCGACGGGTGGAACATGTACCACGGCGCAACCGTGCCGGGCTTCCCGCAGCACCCCCATCGGGGCTTCGAGACCATCACCTACGTGCGCACCGGATACTGCGACCACAGCGACTCTCTCGGTGCGACCGCCCGCTTCGGGCGCGGCGACACCCAGTGGATGACCGCCGGCAAGGGCATCGTGCACTGCGAGATGTTCCCGCTGCTGAACACCGACGCGCCCAACCCGCTCGAGTTGTTCCAGATCTGGCTCAACCTGCCGGCCGCCGACAAGATGGTCGATCCGTACTTCACGATGTTGTGGAGCCACGACACGCCCACCGTGATCGGTGAACGGCCCGACGACGCCGACGCCGACACGCCCATCGTCGACGTCACCGTGATCGCCGGAACGCTCGACAACGCCACGGCACCGACGCCACCGCCCAACTCGTGGGCGGCGAGGGCCGACGCCGACGTCGCCATCTGGCACCTCCGGTTCGACCCGGGCGCCCGCTGGACCATGCCGGCCCCCCGCAGCGGCGAGGCGCACCGGTTGCTGTACGCGTTCACGGGGTCGTGGCTCGACGTCGACGGCGAACGGATCGACGCCGGCAACGGCGCCGTGCTCGACACCACCCGCCCGCTCGAGCTGATCGCCGGTGACGGCGGCGTCGAGTGCATGGTGCTGCAGGGTCGGCCCATCGGCGAGCCGGTGGCGCAGTACGGGCCATTCGTGATGAACACCCAGGCGGAGATCCAGCAGGCCTTCACCGACTACCAGCGCACTCAGTTCGGGGGATGGCCCTGGCCGAGCGACGACCCGCACCACGGCCGGGCAGTCGGTCGTTTCGCCAAGCACGCCGACGGACGCGTCGAGTCCTTCGACGACCAGCCCGTGAGCTCCCCGTCCACCGTCTCCTGAACGTCTCCGTCCGTCGCGCTCGGTCGCTCGCAGCGCCGGCCCGCACTCCTCGTTTGCGTGACGGAAATGTCGGGACGGGCCGAAGAGAGCGTCACGCAAACGGGTTTGGCAGACTCGGGGGATGGACAGCACGGGGTGGGACGAGCGGTACTCGACGAGTGAGTTGATCTGGACCGGTCGCGCCAACCAGTTCGTGGAGCGTCACCTCGCCGACCTGTCGCCGGGATCGGCGGTCGACCTGGGCGCCGGTGAGGGTCGCAACGCCGTGTGGCTGGCCCAGCGGGGCTGGACGGTGACCGCCGTGGACTTCTCCCAGGTCGGTCTCGACAAGGCCCAGCGCCTGGCCGACGAGCACGGAGTCACGATCGACCTGGTCTGCGCCGACGCCACCACGTGGCAACCCGACGCCCCGGTCGACCTGGTGATGCTGTCGTATCTGCAGCTGCCCACGCCCGAACGGCTGACCGTGCTGGAGCATGCCCGCGGCTGGCTCCGACCCGGCGGCACGCTCTTCGTCGTCGCCCACGACCAGGCGAACGTCACCGATGGGTACGGCGGCCCGCCGTCGGCGGAGGTCTGCTACACGGTCGACGAGACGGTGAGCGCTCTCGGGGGCCTCCACCTCACCGTCGCCGAGATCGCCGAACGCCATGTCGACACACCCGACGGCGACCGGACGGCACTCGACACGCTCGTGATCGCCACCCGCCAGGCCTGACCCCGCCCCGCTCACATCCACCCGTTTGCGTGACGCTTTCGTTGGGACGCCCCAACATTTCCGTCACGCAAACGA
>Ga0102938_10004638_pt1 | contig 10071 bp, 9 predicted proteins | sample SalPonR2_B_D2_MG_FD_84516 | JGI IMG/M metagenome (GOLD analysis project Ga0102938, IMG submission 84516) | Salt pond soil microbial communities from South San Francisco under conditions of wetland restoration - Salt Pond MetaG R2_B_D2_MG | ecosystem: Environmental > Aquatic > Marine > Intertidal...
AAAGGCTTTTTCGGCCAAGCGTTCGTTGTCGATTGCGGTGGCCATGAGGTGCGCGTATCGCGACGCTCCACCTGCTGCGGGTGGGAAGGTAAGACCCAGCCAAAGAAGCCTAAGCTGCCTCATTTTTTGTGAGTTAGCCTGATTGCTAATTCCAGCACGATTCGTGCCCATCAATAGCGCTCTCCAAGGCTATCACCTGTCTGGGTTCTCGGGCGGCTTAGTGGGCTTTGATTTGGCTTCCGCAGGGATTTATGGAGTGTGCATATCTGGATGAAAACAATCACATATAGTGCGATTCCATAGTGCGCAAACGTGCCGTTTCTAATGAAGAACCCAAATATTCCCGCTGCGAATGCCGCATGGTAAAGTAACTCATTCCCCTTGACTAAGAATATCCCTCGCAACGTATAGAAAACAAATGCGCCAGCGATAACCAGGCCAAATATTCCTAATTCAGAAAAAAGACGAAACGTGAGATTTCCAGCTGAGTTAGCGTTGTAGACGTTGTGATCAAATGCATTGCCCGCAAGTATAAAGTTGGTCAAAATTTCATGGGATCCAATACCTCCACCGAAGCCCCCACTTCGATTGAAATTCTCGAGGGACGTTGTTGCATGAAAATACAACGTGAATGTCGACGCATTGACGTTTTCAGCAATACCAACCTGGAATAATGAACTTGAGAGACCAGTGATTTTCGTGAAGGTATCTTCAAAATAGCCTGCTCCAAACAGATATATCGCTGGCAACGAAAACAGCGCTAGCATCCGAAGAATTATAATTGAGCCGCCAGCCAAAATCAAAGAAACAAAAATTGCAAGAACGGCTATCGCACTAGAGGAACTAGAAAGGACAAAGAGCAGAATAATTTGTAATGCGGACGCAAGGCCCAGAATGTGCTTGCACCGACCGTTCAGGCGCGCGACGGCTAGGCAAGCGGCCGGTCCCATTGTGAAGGCGACTTGAGATGGTTCGTAAAGGATCGATGACAGTCGCATCCCTAGCAAGCCACCAGGTGCAAGCCGCCATCCTGGCAGCCAAGAATAATCATAGAGTACACTTATACCCAGTACCCACCCGACACCCTGTATCATGCCTATGGAGGCAACGACCCCGCTGCCTACCAAGTAAACTCGGATGAGGCCTTCTATGTCTGAAACGGACTTCATTGCGACGGACCAACCCCAATAAATGAAGAACGCTGCGGCGTATGTTTTTAGGAACAAGCCCGTTGTCGTGAGTCCAAAAGAGATCGCAACCAACCCATGCAGAAGAACAAGCCCCGAAATTAATAATAAAGGCTTGCCGATCGTTAAGGGGCGTCCAATGTAATAAATGGTAAGTGCAAGAATGGCCAGCACAGGAGCTGGGTTTGTCGACGCAAAACCTAGATTGATGAACATGGCGCCACAGAAAATTGAGGCCACCATCAAAGAGCAAACAATATTCTTGAGTTTCATTTTTGTTTCAGCCAAAGCCCTTACCGAATGTCTGCTAACTGGACAGTTTTAGCATCCGTTTCCTTAGTACTCGTCGAGGGTAGTCTTGGGCTTTAAAAATAAGCGCACAGCATCTGTCGCGGAGAGTATAGGGCCGGTTCAATTTACGCTCAAAAAGTCTTTTCCGAAAATATTGATACTCTGCGGTCTTGCTTCCACTGCCTGTAATAGAATCGCTGTGAATCCTGAATTCGGAAAGGATTTTGGGTAGGTATTTGAACCTTGACCCGCTGTAGTACATTTCCAACAGTAACTCGCCATCCCAACAGGTTTTATTTGATAGAGAGAAGCCCCCAGTCCGATTAAATGCCGTGCGGCGAAAGAACGTTGATGGTTGAGCAACCATGGTCGATTGCAGTAGGTACCTGTACGAGGAAAACCGCTTGCTAGACACAAGTATTCCAGTAACTGAACCCTCGGCATCGATCGTCCTGCAATCGCCATAAATCACGTCCGCCCAGGGATTTTGCTCAAAAAATTCTCTTACTGTATCAAGAGCACCTTCAACAAGCCGATCATCTGAATTCAGATAGCAACATATCTCTCCGGTTGCGTTCAAAAATCCTTTATTGAGAGCGTCTGCTGGCCCATCGTCTGGCTCAGACGTCCAATAGGCGATTTGCTCTTTGAAGTTCTTTATGACTGACACGCTTTCGTCTGTTGAACCTCCGTCGATTACTATATGTTCCACCTCCCCACCTTGATTCACGACAGACTGGATGCAGTCCTTGAGAAACTGAGCTTGGTTGTAGGATATTGTTATAATAGAGATTTTCATGTGAGGGCTTTGTTGCCTTCTTACGATTGCAGATCTAACGAGGCAAGTCTGGCTGCGGCTTGCTTCCAAGGTGCCAACGGTGCTGGGCCTTCACCTGCTATGTGCCTTAATACTGCAATCATGTACTCTGCTATAGCGTTTCCGAGGAAAGAATCACGTGTCCGCACCGCTGCGCGTTTGGCCAAAGTAATCCTTTGCGCATCGTGAAGGAAAGGCCGAAGGACGTCTGCCAAGGACTCAGCCGTCGCGTCGTTTGCGACGGCTCCGGCTTGCGTGTTCAAAATCAGGTCTTTTGACCCGACTGTCGGAGTTGCAATAGCGCCCAACCCTGCGTCAATCGCCTCGTTCACGGCCATACCCCATCCGTCGTGACGACTGGGCACAATACAAAGGTCACTTTCGGCAAGCATCGATGCAACTCGGTCGCTTGCAATCTCTCCAAGCCAGTGTGTTCGACCCTCTATGCCACCTTGTTGAAAAAGCTCCTTCATTTGGTGTTCCATAGGTCCCGCTCCGACAATTGTTAGGTTCCAATCATATTTCTTCAGCTGGTGTAATGCTTCAGGCAACAGATCGGCACCTTTGCGATAGGTCAAGCCACCAACATAGATCAAGCGGGCAGGCCTACCGGCTGGAACAGGACCCGTCGAATGCCCTGAGGCGCATTGATATTGGAAAGGAAAGATCTTGGCGGCGGGTACGCCCAAGCTGCGGTAATAATCGACGCCCAAGCTACCATACGCAAGGATCAAGTCAAACCTCGCTCTATTAGAAAAGAGCAGCGAGCGATGGTACCAAGGTCGTAGACGGTCTTTAAGGCTCCCTAGAAAGATACCGCGTTCTAGCAACAGACCTGTGATGTCATTCGCCTCGCGGGGAAGGTTTCTAAGGACGCAAGTGTTGAATGCCCCCCCTAAGCCACCAATCAAGTTCACGCCAACACTGGATTTTGCAAGCTTAGTTAGCATTTCCACGTTGCCAGAGATCGTATGGGTTTCTGCGCGGCCCAAGTCTGGCACGGACCACCCCAAATCAAGCCTGGCTTTACTGATACCACCGGCAAAGATGACGCGGACTTGAGTCTCGGGAAGATCTGCCAAGGCGCGCTGAACCGGTGCCATATGGTGCGACGGCATGTTTTGCCAGAAGGTGATTTGCATCCTTCTATTGACCCGGGCTAGCCCAGCACCTTCTTGCTGGTAAGGTAATCCGCGAGTTCATCACGGGACATCGCCGGTTCTAATGCTGAATTGTAGGGTTTTCCGGCGCGATCGGCATCGTGCAGATATGCGTATCTGGGGGACTTGACGTCGTCAAAGGCAGGCACCACGCAAAAGAAGTCGCCATGTTCGTAGGTCCGCCGAACCTCTTCATCGTTCATCAGTTCTTCGTACATTTTTTCGCCGGCTTTTGCTCCGACCTCGACGATTTCAATGTCGCGCCCGTTGGCGAGTTTTTCGCGCATAACATGCGCAAGGTCTTCAATGCGTGCGATCAGCATCTTCGTGACCATCACTTCCCCACCGGTGGCAAGCCAAACCGAGTCCAGAACCAGCGCGGCTGCGTCCTCTAGTGTCATCACAAAGCGAGTCATATCCGTATCGGTCAAGGTGATAGGACCACCCAGTTCGATCTGACGTTGGAAAAGCGGCACGACCGAACCGCGCGACCCCAGAATGTTGCCAAAGCGCGTTGACGCAAAAATCGTCCCGGATTCGTTTTCGCGCGCTGTCAGTGCACTGCTGGTTTGTGCCGCTGCGGTCATGAGCCGTTCGCCCATAAGCTTCGACGTGCCCATAACATTTGTTGGGTTCACAGCTTTATCAGAGGAGGTAAATACGACCCGCTCCACGCTGTTGGCCAGCGCGGCATCAATCACGTTCTGCGTGCCATGGATATTCGTCTGAATGGCTTGGTTGGGGCTGTCCTCACACAAACCAACATGCTTAAGCGCCGCTGCATGCAAAACCAGGTCCACCCCGCGCATTCTGAGTGACAATGCCTCGAGATCGCGAATATCAGCCAGATGAACCGTTACTTTTCCGGTGTGGCGGTATTGCTCGAGTTGAAAGAACAGCTCTGTCTCATTGTTGTCTATGCATACGATGCGCGCTGCGGGGCCATCAACCAATTGGCGGACCAATTCTGCGCCAACCGTTCCACAGGATCCAGTGACCAAGACAGTTTTGTCTATAAAATCTGACAACATCAATTCCACCTCACCCGGGGCATAATTCTCTCGGACACGATGGCGTCTTTATGCTCGATGACCCTCTCAAGCATAGCACAGAGGATATCGTCGCTCATGTAGTTTGGCTTCAGCCCCATTTCCATCAAGCCAGTGAATGTCGGGTTATAATAGTGTTCCTCTTTCTCTTTCCGAGGGTTCGGGATGGATTTTAGTTCGACATTAAGCCCCACCGCCTTTCCGGCGATTTGAACCCGACTGGCCAGCTCATTCACGGTAAATGTCTCTGTAACCTGGTTGAAGATGCGTAGCTCGCCAGGCTTGGCCGCGTTCTCTGCAGCCAAGCGCACGCATTGCAAAGTATCGCGCAGGTTCAAATAGCCGCGGGTTTGTCCGCCTCCACCGTAAACGGTCAACGGGATACCAGCGACGGCTTGAACGAGAAACCGGTTTACAACCGTCCCAAAAATATCGTCGTAGTGAAAGTTAGGTGCCAAGGAAGGGTCAAGGTCGGCTTCGGTCGTCGATAGGCCATAGACCGGTCCCTGCATGAGGTCCGTGACGCGAAGCCCATAGGTCCGGACGTAGAACCAGAGAAGATCCGTATCGAGAACCTTGGTGGTGTGGTACAGTGAGCCGCCGGCGCGAGGAAACAGGAATGTGTCCTTGCGTCCTTTGTGTTCGATGTCGATCCAACCCTCTTCGATGTCGATATTTGGGGTTCCGTATTCGCCCATCGTTCCAAGTTTCACGATATGGCAATCCGGTGCATGGTCTTTGACTGCCCAGATGCAATTGAATGTGACATCGAGGTTGTTCTGAAAGGTCTCCCGCGCTTCTTGAAAGCCCCGCATCGAGTACGGCGCCGAGGGTTGCTCTGCATAGTGAATGATCGCGTCGGGGGCAAAGTTGCGCACCAGATCGAACATGACATCGGGGTCACTTAAGTCTCCAATATGGACGTCAATTTCGTGGCCTGAGATCTGCTCAAAGAGGCGCGCTCGCGCACTTAACGTCGGTGTAGGGATCAAAGCTTCGCTATCGGTTTTCTCGGCGATCACCCGGCGCATGTAGTTGTCCGCGACGGCAACCTCGTGTCCTGCTGCTGCGAAATCCATTGCCGTTGGCCAGCCAAGATACCCGTCGCCGCCCAAAATTAAAACACGCATTACTTTATTCTCCTCGCTTCAGTTTAGTGCGCCAAGCGCTGTCATTGCATTTTCTCGGCGTTGTCTTGCACCAATAAGGCTAGCCTGCGCTCTTGTCTCGGTTCACAAAACACCTGGAAGGATCGCAAATCTAAGGCACTAGTGTATGGGAACAGCAACTACAATTCCGCATCTTTTGCTGGGGCATCGCTTGCAGCGGCAAGGGCAGAGTAAAGGCGCAGACAGTAGGGCAAAAAAAGGCAAAAAACATAGCCAAAAACAGTACCCCAGATCGCGCCAGCTGGACCGATCTGAGGCAGCAGAGTTATTGTTGCGCTTAGATTGACGACGCACATCGCCATCATCGCACGCATTAGAAACTTCGTCTCATTTCGGGCTCGCAACAGGCTGTCCAGGGTATTAACCGATGCGGCGACGACCACCCACACGACCATCCCCATAAGGAGAAGATTGTCAGTTTCGAGCGTCTGGCCAAGCCACATATCCAGAAGGGCGTCGTATATAAAAAATACAAAGACGCCTGACATCAGACCCGCCATCGAAATCCAGAACAGGGATTTGAGAAAGTATCGACGCAATTCTCCCAAACGATCTTCGACGTCTAGACGGGCGAGGTATGGCCACTGAGAATGGTTCACCATTGAGGTCAACATGATTGGAAAGGCAAAAACCCTCTGCGCCAAGCCGAATACAGCACTCGCTGCAGGGCCAAAAAAGATCCCAACTAGCAAAATATCTGATTGGGACGACACTGCGAAAGAGGTTTGATAGCCCAGCATGCGCAGACTATCCGCGCCGAGTTTTGACAAAATCTCACGGCTCAAATGGTGCCGCGAAAACAGCGTTAACCGTACCGTTTTAAGGTAAGTGAGCCCAACAATCAGCATGCAGATTGGCGGTGGAGCAAGGAAGGCTAGTGCCAGACCCGCAAGCGACACCTCTTGAAGCAGTGCCACATATAGAGCAACTGCCCCAAGAACGCTTCCAACGAAATCGGATATGTGCGAGATATATCCATGCAATCGTCCAAGCATGACCTGGCGCGGAACCACGACGGCCAAGTTCATCACCGTGAGCACCACCAAAGCGAACATCAAACCAGTGACCTCATCGCCGACGGCAATTTCGTTGGCGTTTAGCAGTCTTGCCCAATCAACCAAAGCAACAATTGGCAACAGCAGAAGCGAAAGAAATACGGCCAATCCAAAGGCGATCAGGGTTGCAGCGCTGATCACGCAATTGAGCCCATGATGATCCGGATTTTCACGTTCTCTGGCGACAAACGTCACAAGAGCTATGGACAGTCCCGTATTCAGCAGAAACAGAATGCCGGTGAAGGAAAGAGTGATCATCCACAATCCAAGGCCCTCGGTGCCAAGCGCGACGGTGAGCATCGGGATGGTGACGAGCGTAATGAAAGGTCGTCCAACCTGAAGCGCAATGCCCGTGACCGACGTTAATCTGACCGGGTCAGCGAAAAGGGAAGACACGTTCGCGATCATGAAGCTGGACAGTCGAACACCGTTTGACAGCGAAGCAACGCTCTAACATACGCAGTTTCATCCAGAAGACCAATCCCCGACCGCCTTAGATCAAACCAAGTTTTACGAGGTTTCCAACACTCTCGCCGAGTTTTGATCATATCGTGAGGGCCAAATTTTTTCTGAAGTCCGCTTAGTGCTCATTTCACCGCTTAGTGTACCAGTCGTCCCATCGCGAGAGGCCATCGAAGCGCCTTGTGTAGCCTTTCGAGCTTAGAAGGGAATGTATCTTCTGTCTTGCTTCCGTGAAATTGTGCTCAACAGTTATCACACCGAAGCTGAACTGCGAGAAATCAAAGGCTTGCAAGATTTCATACTCACTTCCTTCGGTATCTACCGAAAGGTAATCAATTTTTTTCGGTGCACTATGTTTCAGAAGTAGGTCTTGAAGCGAAATTGTTTCCACAGACTGCACATTTCTGGATATTCGGTGTTTGTCGTTCTTGTCGCTTTTTCCGAACCCGTCAATGGTAGAATACTCACCTTCGTCAGCAATATTAAATTGCACTCGCTCGCCGCTTCGACTCCATACACATTTTTCCTCGATCACGGCGTCACGATTTTGCACGAGTTCCTTGTGCCATACCGAAGCGGGTTCTGCTAATATCCCTGTCCAGCCATATTCTTTTTCAAGCAGCCAAGTGTTGCTAAGGTCGACTCCGTTTGTAGCGCCGAACTCCACGAAAAAGCCGTCCCGCTTGAACCCTGTTTCGATCAGTACGAAAAGATCTTGCTTGAGCTGTCCGCGTCCTACGCTGCTAAGGCCCAAGTTATTCAGAGCAAGTTCTGTTAGCTCCCAACTGTCCTGCTCGATATTCAACAGCATTTCGGCCCGTGCCTGGCTGAATACTCCAATTCCAACACTGTTTAATATTCTAATTGCTAGGGATTTCATAAAGTTAATCCTTTTTCTTGCGGCTTTCGGCCTAGGGTCAGGATGCGTTGACTTCGGTCACACTGCCTGATTCGCGGCTCCGAAAATGGAGCTGTGACATGAGCGATCTTTTTTGGCTTAGCGACGCACAATTGGCGCGTCTGGAACCTTTCTTTCCGAAGTCGCACGGAAAGCCCCGGGTCGATGACAAGCGCGTTCTGAGTGGGATAATCTTCATCAACCGCAATGGGTTAAGGTGGCGCGATGCCCCTGCAGCCTATGGTCCGCACAAGACGCTTTACAGCCGCTGGAAGCGTTGGAGCGAGAAAGGCATCTTCGCTCGAATGATGGTCGGGCTGGCTGCGGAACACGGTGAGAAGAAGACCGTGATGATCGATGCAACATACCTCAAGGCACACCGAACGGCGACCAGCATGGTTGCCAAAAAAGGAGAACGTGGCCCCCTGATCGGTCGCACCAAGGGTGGTATGAACACCAAACTGCATGCCATCTGTGACAGTCAGGGACGGCCGATTGATTTGTTTGTCACCTCCGGACAGGTGAGCGACTATGTCGGCGCACGGGCGCTGCTCAGCAGTCTGCCAAACGTCAAATGGCTGCTCGGAGATCGCGGCTACGACGCCGACTGGTTCAGAGAAGCGTTACAAGACAAGGGCATACGCGCTTGCATTCCAGGCCGAAAGCAACGGAAGACACCGGTCAAATATGACAAGCGCCGCTACAAACGGCGAAACCGTATCGAGATCATGTTCGGCAGGCTCAAAGATTGGAGGCGCGTGGAAACCCGCTATGACCGATGCCCCAAGGTGTTACTCTCAGCCATAGCCCTAGCATCTCTCGTCATTTATTGGTTATGAAGCCTGACCCTAGGCAAAGTGTTATTTAAAGGAAATGGTCGCGCGACACGTCAATTGGCTTGTACTGGCCCAATGCAAAACCTTTGGGCCATATGGCTTTGCTTTCGCCAAGATATTGCGCCCATAGCGAAAAGGTTGATCGAGACCCTATGAGAATGCGTGCCCTACTCATCGAAAACATTGTAGCCAAAGCATTGTGGGATTGTTCTGGCTGAAGGTTGCTAATTCCTAGTTGTGAAATTACTTTCGCCGCATTTTCATCCGAAAACAACGTGCACTTTAGTGTTCTGCTTTCAAGCATATCGCACGCCTGCTCAAACGCTGTCTTATACCAATCCAATGGCAGCCGAGTACTTTGCCCAGGATCATATTGACTGCCCGTGACAAAATCCCCCAATCTTACATGCAGAGCGATGTCATAAGTGTCGCCGGTCAGCTCGCACTTTGATAATGAATCCAGGGTCTTTCGAACAAGTTCCGCGTGTCCAGAGAGATCGTGGAATTGCGACTTCAGTCCTTGATAGCGAACAACGTTCGCTTGCCCAGGATCGGTGTCCTCATTGACGGATTTCTGTACAATCGAATTGGCCCATTCCACCCACTCTTGTCGCGTCCGCGGCCGCAGAATATCCCCATATGTACGCTTGTCTTTCTCACAACGGAAGTATGGTCCGATTTTAAACTGTCGCAGGGTTGGAACAACCAAACTTCCCCCCAGCTGTTCACGACCAATGGCGGCCCGAGCTAAGGGAAACAACAGGTTTCCCAAGCCTGGACCAGGTGATCTAATAAGGCCAAGATCAAATCGGCTGAGTATCGGAAGATGGTACATTGTCAAAACTTTATTTGGTATTAGGGTCCGTGGACAATTAGGATTCCTATTCCGGGCGTTTTCTGATTCAGAGTCCCAAACGGGAGGTCTGAATGGACGAGCAGCGGTTTGTAGTTTCGGATGAGTTTTGGCAACGGCTGGAGCCGCATCTGCCGGGGAAAGCCAGCGATTGTGGTGTAACCGCGAAGGACAATAGGCTTTTCCTGGAAGCGGTGTTCTGGCGCGTTCGAACTGGATCGCCCTGGCGCGATCTGCCGTCTGGCTTCGGCAACTGGAACAGCCAGTTCCGGCGTTTTCGAAGATGGGCCAAGA
>Ga0102938_10004639_pt1 | contig 10069 bp, 4 predicted proteins | sample SalPonR2_B_D2_MG_FD_84516 | JGI IMG/M metagenome (GOLD analysis project Ga0102938, IMG submission 84516) | Salt pond soil microbial communities from South San Francisco under conditions of wetland restoration - Salt Pond MetaG R2_B_D2_MG | ecosystem: Environmental > Aquatic > Marine > Intertidal...
CGCACCGGCGGCGGGGCCGCTGAGCAGCACGACATAGGCCGGCATGTTTTCGTTTTCACTGCCCAGTCCGTAAGTCACCCAAGAACCGAAACTGGGACGCCCCGCGCGGCCGAAACCGCTGTGCAGAAACATCTGCGCCGGCGCGTGATTGATTTCGTCGGTGTGCATCGAGCGAATTACGGCCAGTTCGTCCGCCACCGTGCCCAGGTGCGGCAACAGTTCCGAAACGGATTGGCCGCTTTCCCCGTGCCGATCGAATTTCCAACGCGATGCCGCCAGGGTGGACGTTTTGCCGATGAAGGCGAAGTCGCGACCGGCGGTGACTTCCGGCGGACAAGGCTTGCCGTGCCATTTCGTCAGCTCCGGCTTTTCATCGAACAGATCGATCTGCGAAGGGGCGCCGATCATGTGCAGATAGATGACGTGCTTGGCGCGAGCCGCGAAATGCGGCGGCCGAGCGGCCAGTGGGCCGGCGGCCGATGGACCGGCGACCGGTGCCGCCGTGGTTGGGTTCAACAGTCCCGACAACGCGATGCTGCCGAGACTCAGGGAACCGAAGCTGCCGATTCCGTGGTTCAGAAACTCGCGTCGACTGGACGGGGATCGGAGCGGAAGGTTCATGGTTTACTCTTTCGTGATGGTCTCGTGCAGATTCAATAACACGGTCGCGACGCTGTACCATGCCGAAAATTCGCTCGCCCGCTCGGCCTCGGTCAACGACGCGGACTCCGCCGATCGGTCGTCGTCCGCCAAGAAAGCCGCCTCGTCGTCGGGCAACAACTCGCCCACGCTTTGCGGATCCTGCTCGGCCGCTTGCCGCTGTGACGAGTACAAAGAGGTCAGGGTTTCCAGCTCCGCGTCGGTCGGATTCCTGGCGACACAACGCACGAATTCTTCCCGGATCGTGGACGCGATCGATCGCCCCGTCGCCGATCGCCCCGTCGCCGATCGCATCGCCCGCCAGGCGATCGCCCGGGCCGCCTCCACGTAAACACGATCGTTCAACAACGTCAACGCTTGCAGCGGCGTGTTGGACCGAGAACGCGAAACGGTACAGGCGAAACGATTGTTCGCGTCAAAGTTGATGAAACTGGGATAGGGCGACCCTCGTTTGATCACGACATACACGCCGCGGCGATAAGCGTCACCACCGGGACTGGTCTCGTATTCGTAGTTGGTTCCGCCGACCTTCGACCAGATGCCGGCGGGTTGATAAGGTCGAATCGGAGGTCCGAACGGCTTCAACGAGATCAAACCCGAGATGGCCAATGCGTTGTCGCGAATCATCTCGGCGCTCAGTCGGTATCGTGGCCCGCGAGCGAGCCAGCGGTTCTGATCATCCAGCTCGGCCAACTCCGGCGTGATCACGGACGATTGTTGATAGGTCGCCGAAAGGACGATGGTCTTGATGACGTGTTTCATCGACCAGCCGTTTTCGACCAGTTCCACGGCCAACCAATCGAGCAACCGTGGATGGGTGGGGCGTTCTCCTTTGACGCCGAAGTCTTCCGGCGTGCGGACCAGTCCCTCGCCGAACAGCTCGGCCCACCAACGGTTGACGGTGACCCGCGCCGCCAACGGATTCGCCGGGTCGACCAACCATCGCGCCAAGGTCAAGCGGTCCGGTCGCCCGGTCGGCGAACCCTCGTCGTCGGACAACGGATGCAGCCATTCGGGCGGGCCAGGTGAGACGGGTTCTCCGGGCGATCGATAATCGCCCCGCATGAACACCGCGGAGGGGCGCGGCTGGTCGAGTTCGACCATGACCAAGGTGGTCGGGGGTTCCAGACCGTTCAGCTCGCGGCGGACTTTGTCGATTTGTGTGGCCAGCCGCACCGATTCCGGATCCCGGTCGGCGAAATGATCGACGACGGCTCGACGTTCTTGACCGCTCCAGCTTTTCGGATCCCGCTTGACCAGCGATCGAATTTTCTGCGGCACCGCTTCGGCGTCCGTGTCGCTGCTGGAGGCCGTCAAGCGGAGACAACCGATCGTCCGGGCTTGACCGAATTGCTGGGTCAACACAAACGTGACCGACACGCCCTCCGGTGCATCGATCGGTTCGCTCAATTCGAACGCCGCCCAGTGCGACTTGCCGAACTGCTGACCGATCGCCCAACCGGTCTTGACCGAATCATCGATGGCGGCGGTGACCGGATAGTTGTTCTGCGAATAATCGGCGACGGCGGCGGTGAATTTCAACCGCCGGGCGTCGTCGCCGGCGCCCAGCGTGGCGGCAAGATCGTTCAACACAAAGTTGGAACGGACCGGGTCACCCCGTCCCGGGCCGGTCCCCGGTAGGGCATCGTCGGTCAACGTGTCTAGACGGATCGAGCGAATGCCGGTGCCCCGCAAAACCGCGGTGATCGTGTAAACGTCCGTGGAGGGCGGATCGTCCCCGGTGATCAAAATCGAACCGTCCTCGCGATGCTCGTAGGTGTCGGTCGTCCCTTCGGACCGAAACGACTTGACGATGATTTCGGGCGCCGGCGACACGCTGCCGCGAGTCCGATCGGCCAGTTCGGCCGTCAGTTTCGGCAACTCCCGAGCCACGCGGCGACGGACGGTTTGTCGCTGGGCTTCCAGTCGTTCGACTTGCGACCGAAGTTCGGCACGGGCCACGTCGAGTTCCGGATCGGCCAGCGGCATCGACGGGCCTTGAAAGGCGATCGAGCTGGCTTTCCGGGGGTCGGTGCGGTCGGCTTCCCGCTGTGTGTTGTTGAAAAACGCCAGCAGTCGGTAGTAGTCCTTGCTGGTAAACGGATCGAATTTGTGGTCGTGACATTGGGCACATTCCAGCGTCGACCCCAACCACACCGTGGCGGTCGTGTTGACGCGATCGATCACTTGTTCGATGCGTGTTTCTTCGGGAAGCGATCCCGCTTCGACGTTGGTGGGCGAGCAGCGGTGGAATCCGGTCGCGATCCGCTGGGATTCCGTGGGATCGGGCAACAAATCGCCGGCAAGCTGTTCGATCGTGAACTGATCGAAAGGCATGTCGTCGTTCATGGCGCGAATGACCCAGTCGCGATAGGCCCACAATTCGTGCAAGTTGTCTCGCTGGAAGCCGTGTGAATCGGCGTAGCGAGCCAGGTCCAACCAATGCCGCGCCCAGCGTTCGCCGAACTGAGGCCGCGAGAGCAGATCATCGACGACTTGCCGGTAAGCCGCTGGGGACGGATCGGCGACAAAGTCGGCGACTTCGGCGGGAGAGGGAGGCAACCCGATCAGGTCCAAGTGGACTCGCCGCAACAACGTCGCCGCCGGAGCACGCGGCGACGGCGCCCGGTCACGATCGTCCAACCCGGCCGACACGAAGCGGTCGATGGGCGTGCGTTCCCAGTTCGGGTCATCGACCGCCGGCAGTTCGGGTCGCACGGGAGCCACGTACGCCCAGTGCGGCGGCGGCGTGAAATCGTCGGGCCATGGGGCGCCTTGCGCGATCCAGCGACGGATCGTGTCGACGTCCCGCTCGACCAACGGCTCGCCGACCATCGGCATCACTTCGTCGTGCCCCCGCGGCAAGGTCACGCGTCGCAGCAGTTCGCTCTGGTCGGGTTCGTCCACTTCGATCACGCCGGCGTCGACGAAGTCCGCTTCGGAATCCAGCCGGAGCCCCGCTTCTTGTTCCTTCTCGCCGTGGCACTCCAGACAATCGCGACGAAAAATGGGAAACACGTCGCGTCGGAAATCGACCGCTTCGGCTGCTGAGCGAGTCTCGCCCGTCTTTGACGCCGCCGTCGGCGGCGCGGCGATCAGCCCGTCGCAGACACCCGGCCCGGCGATTCCGAACCATCCCACCACCAACGTCGCCCAGAAACCGCGAAGGTGACAAATCGAGGGACAAGCATGGGAATCGAAAAGTGGGTTCAATCGACGATGGTGCATGTCTGGTGACGAACGGAAAAAAAAGAGGCTGGACTGTGGGATGCGTTCAAGCAAACAGGTCGGCGATCGGTGTCCCTTGATCGGTGATCGGAACCGGCCGGTCACCATCGAAAAGCTCTTTGCGGGGATCGATGCCCACGTCGGCCAGGACGGTGGCGAACAGATCGGGTACGCCACACGGGTTTTCGATCGGCTTTTTTGACAGTTCGTCGGTGACGCCCCAGGCCCCACGGTGCCGCAAACCGCCGCCGGCCAGCACGACCGAAAACGTCGACCCTTGATGGCCTCGACCGCCGCCGCCGTCAAACCCCGCCGGGCGACCGAATTCCGTGTTCACGACGATCAACGTTTTGTCGAGCAAGCGATGGGCTTTTAAATCAGCGATCAGCGTGGACATGGCCGTGTCCAGTTCCTGAATCAACAGGTGCTGTTTCAGTTGGCCGTCGTTGTGCGTGTCCCATCCGGTTCCGTTGACGAAATTGATGTTGTGGGACACCTCGAGGAATCGCACTCCCCGTTGGATCAAGCGGCGGGCCAGCAAGCAACGTTGGCCGAACTCTCCCCCGTAGGAATTTCGCAGGTCGGGTCGCTCCGATTGCAGGTCAAAGACTTCCATGAATTTCGGCCCCGCCAGTCGCAAGCTCTCCTGCAGGACGTCGTCGTACGCCGCCACGGCGGTTTCGTCCCGCGCCTCCAGGGCACGTTTCCGCATCGCGCCCAGAAGTTGTTCGCGACGTGATTGTCGGTCGGCGGAAATGCCGTCGGGACGTTTCAAGCCGGCCGGTCCCGCCTCGGTGTCCAACAAGTACAGGAATCCGGCTTTGGATCCGAGGAATCCGGGGCCACGAGAAAAATTGGGATAGCCGATCACGACATAGGCGGGTACGCCGTCGGCCGCCGGCCCTCGTTGGGATGCGACGATCGATCCCAGGGAAGGATAAACGGTCGTGCCACTAACGTTCCGCCCCGTGTGCATGCGGTTGGACGCGGCCGCGTGCTCATCGACCACGTCGTGATGAACGGTGCGGACCGCGGTGATCTGGTCCATCACCTTGGCACAGGCGGAAAGGTGCTGGCAAACCTGAACGCCAGGCACGACCGTATCGATCGCAGGATAATAGCTGCCCGCGCGGCGTGACTTGGCGTCGCCGATCCGCTTGGGATCCCAAGTGTCGATCTGGGCCGCTCCGCCGCCGAGCCAAATGTGGATCACGTGTTCGGCTTGGCCCGACGGAAAGCCGCTGTCGGCTTGACGGGTTTCCGTGGCACGCGATGCGGCGGACGCGGCGGCCAGACCCGCGCCACCGGCGACGGACAAAAACTGTCTTCGTTTCATGAGTCGTTCCCTAAGGTAAGTAAACGAATTCCGGTGAGTTCATCAGCGCCCATAACATGTCTTCCATGCGACGTCGCCAATCCGCTCGGAGGGCGACCGTCGGAGGGTCGCCCTGGCGGGCACGTTTTTCCAGCTCGATTTTGATTCGGTTGGCTTCTTCGGATAAGTGATTGGACCACGAAACGTGTTGCAGAGGTTTTCGCCGGATTTCGGGCTGTCGCTTTTCCGGCGGGATGATTCGCTGTTCGAACCCGGCTTGTAAGAGGTTCGAATACAAACGTTTCTCTTGTGGATCAGGTTTCCGGGTCAGGACACGCAGAAAGACCTGATCGATCAACTCATGGAGCGACAGTTCGCTCTGCGTGGCCAGCACCGTGACGGCGTGGTCTTCGCTGAGGGTGGTCACCCAGACTCCGACCGAACCGTTGGCGATGATGGCGGGTTGTCGGACATTGGCCGACACCTCGCGACCGCTGGCCGGTTCCTGCCTGGACGCCCGCCAGCCGAAGTTTTCCAACACGTCGACGATCGCTTGCGCTTTGGGAAAAGCCAAGCTGGGCCGATCACGTTCGTTGGACAACGAGGTGAATTCCCAGGCCCGGCGGGGATGCCCCAGACTGATCATCGTACTTTCCCGCTGCGTGCCGTCGTTGTCCATCGTCAACTCTTCGGATTCCAGCGGAATGCCGGCGACGGCGAACAGCGAATCGACGACTTGTTCGGCAGCCATCCGACGTTGCAGCGGTGCCGAAAAGTTCGGTTGCGATGACGGATCCGTCGCGACCGCGCGTCGCTGATAAGCCTCGGATCGAAGGATCTGTCTGGCGACGTGCTTTTGGTCGTAACCGCTGAGGACCAGTTCCGAGGCCAGCCAATCGAGCAGTTCCGGATAGACGGGCGACGAAGCTTCCCAGTCGTCGACGGGTTCCACCAGGCCGGCTCCCATTAGTTGTTTCCAGAGTCGATTGACGATCACTTTGGGAAAACGCTCGTTCTGCGGAGCCGTGATCATGGCGGCCAAACGTTCGCGGGAGTCACCCGAATCACGCAGCAGTTCCGCGTCGACGTCCGACAGGAAGGCATGAGCGAACGGCTCCGGCCAGGCGGGATCGACGGCGGACCCGGGGGCCAACGTGATCTCGATCAACGGGGTCCGGCCTTCGAAAGTGGTCGCCGGCACGGAAGAACTCGCCGGCAATTCGATGGGATCACGTTGAAGCATTGCGGCCAGCTGGAACAAATCCTGTTGCTTGGATTCGTGATACGGCGCGTCATGACAACGCGCGCATTTCATCTCGACTCCCAAAAACGCGGTGCCCAGAATGTGCGCTTTGGCAGCCATCGGGACGTCGTTCTGCGCCGCCAGGGCGAAACCGGCCGGTCCCCCCGCTTTCGCCGCGCCTTTCATCATCACCAACTCGGTGACGAAACGATCCATCGGCAGATTGTCCAGCAAGGCTTCGTGGATCCAAAAGCGGAAGGGTCCCGAGTTGTTCAAACTCGGCTTCAAGATGTTCGGGTTCTCCGCCAACACGTCCTGCCAATAAGCGGTCCAGTGATCCGCCCAACGATCATCCGCCAGCAAACGATCGATCGCGTCGGTCCGTCGGTCATCGGCCGGGTCGCGAAGGAATCGTTCGATTTCTTGCGGGCTGGGGACCACGCCGACGGTATCGAGGGAAACACGGCGTAGAAACGCGAGGTCATCGATCACTTCGTTCGGCACGATCGGCCCGCCGGCCTCGTGATAAGACGCGCCTTGTTCGATCCACCGCGCGATCAATTCCCGTTCCGCCTCGGGCAACGGATCGCCTTGCGGAGGCATGCTGCCGCCCGCATCGGGATCGATCACTTCCAGCAGATAGCTTTCGCCGGGATCACCCGGGACGATCGCTGGCCATTCCGATTCCCCGCCTCGCAAAGCGGCGGCGCGGGAACTGAGACGAAGTCCGCCTTTGGATTTCTTGTCGTGACAACGAAAGCAATGCTCGGCCAAGATCGGTTTGATTTGCGTGGCATAGTCGACCTGCCCGGAAAGTCGTTCCGTCGCTTCGTTCGACTCCGCCCAGGCCGCGGCGAGAAAATCATCGACGCTGTTTCGGGGTGGCGTCGGTTCGCCGGCGCGGGATTCGTCCGTCAGCCGTTGGCGGGCCCGCTCGTGACGCCAATCCCAGTAATCCGCCTGGGAAGCTCGCAGCTCGGATCGACGTGAACGGTCGAGATCTCGATAAAACGCCGCCCTTTCGCGTCGAAACTTCTCCCAGCCATCGTCGGTCAGCGGAACGTTCCGGTCACCGGGCGTCAGCAAGCGGAACGTCCCGTCGGGTTGCCGGACGCTCAGACTGGTTTCGCCGATGGTCGCGCGGACTTGCCCGTTTCCGGCCATCATCTCCAGCACGACCAAGTGCTCTTTGCCGTCACCTCGGATCGGAACCAACTGCTCGCGATCTCCCGGACCCAGATATCTCAGGTGATCGCCCTGGACCACCACCGCGTCTCCGACGTCGTTGTGGCCCCCGCCTCCGAAATGTCCGAAATTGATCTCGGCGATCACCCGATCATCCAACCACAGTCTGCCTTTGCCGCGGACACGCAGCAGCCATTCCTGCGGACCCTTGGGCACATGAATCTTCGCCGCGGCGCGGATCAAAAACGGGTTGGTCCAGGCCCCGCGGACGCCGGCGTCGACATACTTTTCGGGGACCTGCGAGAAGCCGAACGCCGCTTCTTGATAGGCCAACGACGGTTCGGCAAACCGCTTGGGCCAGGAACCGGTCTCGGCCAGATTCTCGACGATCTCCACCCGCACCTGGTGCGGTTCGATTTGTCCCTCTTCAAAACTCGGGCGGTACGGCTCGATCGGATGACGTTGGGACAGTTGCTCCTGCGTCAGCACACGTCGATACAAGGCGACCTCATCCAACTCGCCGCGAAAACTGGATCCGGCACTCATGCCCATCGACGACCCGACCCAGAGGTCGTCGTCATCGACGATCGGCGGATGGATCGTCTTGCCCGCGTAGGACGGATTCCATCGGCCCGCGACGCGCTCGCCGTCGATGTAACCGCTGATGCTGTCCGGTTCACCGAACACATAAGTCACGGCCACGTGATGCCAACTGGAATCGAGTGCAAACCCCGCCGACGAATCCCAACGGTGCCAGTCACTTTTGTGGGCCCCGACTTCGCGGCTGCGGAACAGAAAACTGAGCAACACCGAATCGCCCGATCGGAACAAGCGAAACCCGTAGTTTTGATTGTCCGCCTGTCGCCCCGGATTGCCGGTGCGTCCTTTGCCCAGGACGTACATCGTCGCGCCGTTTCGCAAATCTTTATCGGGACGAACCCAGGCTTCGATGGTGATCGGGTCGCCGTTGTCGAAGTCGAATTGGCTGCCGGGACCGACGTCTTCGACCCGGATGACGCCGGGACTTTTCCCGTCGACCGAAAATCGGGCGGCCCGGTTGGGCGCGTCAAAGGATTTCGAGTGCTTCGAATCCGGACCGGGGGTTCCGAATTCGATGCCGCCTTCGGAACTCCCCAGCACCGCGTCTTGGCGATCGAATGACCACCAAGCCACCGGAAGCAACTGCCGCACTTGTCGGTGGTAAGCGGAATCGCCGGAAGCTTCGGGGGATTTCCGCAGCGTCTCGTCCTCCGCCGTCGTCGATAGGGACAAACCGACGACCAGCGGACAAGCCAATGCGACGAATTTCAACACTTGAGTCACCAGAAGATCGATGGGTCGGATTGAAGATCTTGATCGTGAACGCTGCCGCCCCGAGTCGACGTGAGGCGATCGGTTTGACTCGGATGCGGCCGGACGTTCTCCGCCGTCCTAGTCTAACCGATTCGAAGGCGTCGGATCAGACTTGGTCGGTCGACGATCACGCCGGGCAAAAGTGATCACGTGTGACTTCGACCATGGCGGTCGTGATGCGATTCAAGGCCTGAGCGTCGATCGTCAACGCGGGCGTCGTGTAGATCACGTCTCCGAACGGGCGGATCCAGATGCCTCGTCGGACGAACTGTTCCCGCAACCGGTCCAGACGTTCGAGCCGTCGGACTTGGATCACGCCGATCGCGCCGCGGCACCTGACGTCGATGACACCGGGAATGTCTCGGGCCGGCGCCAGTTCCCGGCGGAGCTGTGTTTCGATCGCCAAGGCTTGGGACAGTCGTGGCTGTTGCTCGAACAGGTCCAGCGAAGCGTTGGCGGCCGCACAGGCCAGCGGGTTGGCCATGAAGGTCGGGCCGTGCATCAACGCCGACGCGGAATCGTCCGACCAGAACGCTTGAAAAACTCGGTCTGTCGCGACGGTCGCCGCCATGCCGATCGCGCCCCCGGTCAAGGATTTTCCCAGACACAGCACGTCCGGAACGACATCGGCCGCTTCGATCGCGAACATGGTTCCGGTGCGTCCGAACCCGGTCGCCAATTCATCCGCGATCATCAACACGCCGTGCCGGTCACAAGCGGCGCGAGTTCGCCGAACCACGTCGGCATCATGAAATCGCATCCCGCCGGCCCCCTGGACCATCGGTTCGATGAACACGCCGGCGATCTCGTCGCCGCGTTTGCGCAGCGTCCGCTCGAGAATCGCTTCGGATTCCTCGTCAACGGGCAGGGGCAAATGGAACTGTTGCAAAAGCCCGCCGGCGAATTCCGCGTGCATGCTGCGTCGCGGATCACACAGGGACATCGCCCCGGTGGTATCGCCGTGGTAGGCGTTCTCGAAGGCGACGAACCGCGTCCGCTCCGGTGCGCCGCGTTGCCGATGAAACTGCATCGCCATCTTCATCGCGACCTCGACGGCAACGCTTCCTGAATCGCTAAAGAAGACG
>Ga0102938_10004640_pt1 | contig 10069 bp, 9 predicted proteins | sample SalPonR2_B_D2_MG_FD_84516 | JGI IMG/M metagenome (GOLD analysis project Ga0102938, IMG submission 84516) | Salt pond soil microbial communities from South San Francisco under conditions of wetland restoration - Salt Pond MetaG R2_B_D2_MG | ecosystem: Environmental > Aquatic > Marine > Intertidal...
AAAAAACAGGAGGTAGATTTAATGAGTAATTATCATGAACCAATGGAGTCATTAGACGAACAAACACGTAATTGTGTTAGAGCGCTAAATAGTTTAAAGGAAGAGATTGAAGCAGTAGACTGGTATCATCAAAGGGTAGCTGCTACTAAAGATGAAGATTTGAAGGCAGTTTTAGCACATAACAGAGATGAGGAAATCGAACATGCTGCAATGACATTAGAATGGTTAAGAAGAAATATGGACGGTTGGGATGAAGAATTAAAAACTTATCTATTTACAGAAGCACCGATTACAGAGGTAGAAGAATTAGAAGAGTCAGAAGAAGGATCTTCTGAAGACGGTGATTTGGGTATAGGTAAAACAAAATAAATAGTAAATTTTATAATAAATAAAATGGAAGGAGAGATTTTATGTTAAAGAGAAATTTAGCCCCAATTTCAGATGAAATGTGGGAAGAAATAGATGATAGAGCAAAAGAAGTAATTTCAAACTATTTATCTGCTAGAAAAGTAGTTAATGTAAGTGGACCCCATGGTTTAGAAAAAAATGTTGTAACTGAAGGTAGATTAGAAGCAATGGATTGTAAAGATGAAGATGTGTCTGCTGGAATATATAAGGTAAAACCTTTAGTAGAATCTAGAGTTGAATTTGAACTAGATAGATGGGAAATGGATAATCTAGAAAGAGGAGCAAAAGATGTAGATTTAGGAAACCTTGAAGAAGCTGCTAAAAAAATAGCTTTATTTGAAGAGGAAGCTATATATAAAGGTTTTAAAAACGGCATGATTGAAGGTCTTAGTAAATATTCAGGACAGGATAAAATGAGTTTTGGAGAAGATGGAGATGAGATATTAAAATCAATATCCAAAGCTGTTATTAAACTAAATAAAGCTTTCACTAAAAAACCATATGCCCTTGTTGTAGGAGATGAAGCCTTTGAAAGATTAAATCAAAATTCTAAAGGCTATCCATTAATGAAAAGGGTAGAAGAATTAATAGGTATGGAAGTGATATACTCTCATGTAGTTGATGGAGCATTTTTAGTTCCTTACAATCATGAAGATTTAGAAATGACTATTGGAAGAGATTTTTCAATAGGATATCAAAATAGTGATAATGAGAAAGTTAGACTTTTTATGACTGAATCATTTACTTTTAGAGTTTTAGATCCAGACATAATTATTGAATTCAATTTATAAGAAAAACTATATGTTAAATTAAATAGTTACCAAAATATCCTGGTGAAAATTCACCAGGATATTTTTAATTAAATAGAAATTAATAACAAAATAAAACAATTTTTGAAAGTATAGATATTAGATGTTAGAATTAGAGGAAGACTACTTGAATTCTTCATAAACTATATAAAATAAATAATTTCTATAATTTGTGTGGAGTTAAAATAAAATATTTGAAATAGGAGTTGAACACATTGACAAATACTAAAAATGTACGAATAGGTTGGCTTAAATTCATGTATATTTGGAATATAGTTATTTCTGGAGGAGGAGGAATAGGCATTATCTTTCTTCCTAAATTGACACACTGGTTATTTAATTCTCCAACACCTCAAATAACTTATGGTATTATCGGAAGTGTTTTTTTATCATTTGCTATACTTTCAATATTAGGACTAAGAGATCCTGTAAAATTTGCACCTGTTCTATTATTTCAATTAACTTATAAAATCATTTGGCTAATAGGAGTTGTTATACCTATGATAATTTCTGGTGAATTTTACATTGGAGCTGTACCTGCAGTTGCAATATATATCCTTTATATAATAGGAGATATTATAGCTATTCCTTTTTCTAATGTTTTGAAGAGGTCTTAAATAATAATCTAAATAGATACAATAAATAAATCAATATGAATTAAAATATATTTTGAAGGATAGGAAAACCAGGAAAATGAAAAAGACAAAGAATAGCAGACGAGATTTTTTATTAAATAATGATAATTTATATTACAACGTAATATACTTAGCTTGGCCTATTGTGGTTCAATCTTTACTCCAAGTATCTATAGGAACTATCGATATAAAAATGGTAGGTTCTTTAGGAGTCGATGCAATTTCAGCAGTAGGAACAGGTAGGAATATAATAATGCTTTTAATGGTACTTGTTATAGCAGTTTCTACAGGTACTATAGCCATGATATCAAGATTTACAGGGAGGAATGATAGTAAAAGTGCATCAAAAAGTGCAGGGCAAGGATTTATTTTAAGTGTTATAGCCTCCGCTTTTATGATACCAGTAGGACTTTTAACAAATGAATGGGTCCTACATCTACTAGGTGTTAATGAAAGTGTTTTTATCTTAGCTAAACAATATATGGTAATTTTCTTTTTCTCTATACCTTTCTTCTTACTAAATTTTATGGCAAAATCCATTTTTCAAGGTGCAGGAGATACAAAAACTCCATTAATAATTGATATAATTATGAATATTGTTAATGTTTTTGGAAACTTTATTTTTATATTTGGATTTTGGATTATACCACCTATGGGGGTTCAAGGTGCTGCATTAGGAACTTTTTTAGCTAGATTTGTTGGAACAATATTAGGTTGGATTGCGTTAACTAGTGGCAGATTCATAATAAAAGTTGAAGTAAAGGATATGCTAAAGCCAAGTTTTCATATAAGTAGTCAAATATTAAAAATAGGTATACCTGCTGCTTTTCAAGGTTTGTCAAGAAACATCAGCAGATTTTTAATTTTTGCAATATTAGCTAGAACTATAACAGCAAAAGCTTCCGTTCCGGCCTATGTTATTGGAACCAATCTAAATCAATATTCATTAATGCCAGGACTGGCAATAGGAACTGCTGCAGCAACTCTTTCTGGCATTAATCTTGGTGGAGATAAATTGAGAAGAGCAACAGAGAATGCTAAAGTCTGTGCAGTATTAGGTGCTGCTTTGATGGGGATTTTAGCATTAATATTTATTATATTCTCCACTCCTTTTATAGAATTTTTTTTAGATGAATATAATCCAGATGTTGTAACTATAGGAAAGAGTTTTTTGATTATTATAGGACTCTCTGAACCCCTACACGGAGTAACTATATCATTATCTAGAACTATGCAGGGGGCAGGATATACAAAATATCCTTTTATTATAACCTTTATTTCTTGGCTTGTAATAAGGATACCTTTAGCATATGTATTGGCTTTTGTTTTTAATCTCCAATCAACAGGGGTATGGATAGCAATAAGCTTTTCAACTATATTATCCTCAGTTTTAAGCTATATTGTATTTAGGAGGGGAAAATGGAAGCATGTAGAAATTAATAGAGTTAAAAATAGTAAGTCAATTTAAATATTAAAAATTAAGATGTATAAATTAAAAAAATTACTAAATTCTATTAAATCTCATGACATACATTTTGAGAAATAAAACTTGATTTAGTGAAGATGCTAAATTTTCAATGGATTTTTCTAAAAATTTTATAGAAACTTATCACATTTTTTCAATATAGTCTTATCAATAGATAGGGCTATTTTTTAATTTACAAAAAAATTATAACCTATTGACTATAAAAAAAATATTCTTAGAAAAAAACTTCATATAGAATTAAACGTATAAATTTTTTTTATTTGTGGTAAAAATATAAAAGAAGTGATTATATAAATGGGAGGTATGCAATAAGTGAGTAGAATTAGAAACTTATATTCAAAATCATTAAAAAGATTAAGTGTTGAATTATACGGCTTTATACGAAAAAAATTATGGGCTAAAATTATTTTTGCTATGTTTTTAGGTGTTGGAGTAGGAATACTTATGGGGGATTCTTTAGGTATTGTTGAAAGAGATTTAGCTATAACCATTGGAGACTGGTTGGCAGTACCGGGCAATCTTTTTCTAAGTCTTATTCAGATGATTGTAATACCTTTAGTTATTGCATCAATAATTAGAGGTATAGCAACCACTGATGACATTGAACAACTTAAAAAAGTGGGTATAAGACTAGTTATATATTTTTTAATTACTACTACTGTAGCTATAACTATAGGATTATTAGTAGCATTAATAATTCAACCTGGTAATTACATAGATATATCAACAGCAAATATACAAGATAGTGCACAGCAAGTTGAAAATGTAGCAGATGCAGAAATAGGTTCAGGGTCAATACCTGAAATGGTAACAGATCTACTACCCGAAAATCCTTTGAGTGCAATGGTCGAAAGACAAATGCTACAGGTGGTTATATTTTCAATAATATTCGGTATAGCTCTAGTAGTTATGGATAGGGAAAAAGCTGGACCAATTTTAGATATTTTAAGTTCTCTGCAGGATGTATGTATGACCATAGTTAAGTGGGCAATGCTGTTAGTGCCTTATGCAGTATTTGGATTATTAGCAAGAATTACAATAAAAGTTGGTCTGGATGCTATGCTGGGTATGGCAGTTTATATGGGTACAGTTTTATTAGGTTTATTTATATTATTAGTATTTTATTTGTTGATAGTAACTATATTTGGAAAGAGAAATCCTTTTGAATTTTTAAGTAATATAAGGGATGTACAACTTTTGGCTTTTTCTACATCTAGTTCAGCTGCAGTTATGCCTCTTTCTATGGAGGTAGCAGAAGATAAATTAAATGTTAGAGAATCAATATCTCAGTTTTTAATACCACTTGGTGCTACAATAAACATGGATGGTACCGCTTTATATCAAGGGGTAGCAACTGTTTTTTTAGCACAGGTATATAATGTTAACTTAGGATTACCTCAGTTAATTCTCGTTATAGTGACAGCAGTAGGAGCATCTATAGGTTCTCCTGCAACACCAGGTGTAGGTATAGTTATATTATCTATAGTTCTTAAAAGTGTAGGTATACCTAATTCTGGAGTAGCATTAATATTAGGAGTTGACCGTATTCTTGACATGAGTCGTACAGCTTTAAATGTAACAGGTGACTTAACAGCAAATGTAGTAATGAATAAATGGGTACCAAAAAAAGAAGAAAAAACTGCATAAGTAATAATAATCTAAATTAAAGGAGGTTAATGAAATTGGAAAAATATATTTCTAGTATTAAAATTGAATGTATTAAAGGAGATATAGCTTCTCAAGCTGATATCACAGCAGTTGTAAATGCTGCTAATGCACAGTTGCAGATTGGGGGAGGAGTGGCAGGAGCTCTTCATAGAGCAGCAGGACCCGCCCTTGCAAGAGAATGTGCTCCATTAGCACCGATAAAACCTGGAGAAGCAGTAGTTACAGGAGGTCATAAACTTCCTAATTCATATGTTATTCATTGCTTAGGTCCAGTATACGGTAAAGATAAACCAGAATCAAAATTATTATCTAAATGTTATAAAAATTCTTTAACTATAGCTGAAAATAATAAAATTGATTCAATAGCTTTTCCAGCTATTTCTACAGGTGCCTTTGGATATCCTATTGAAGAAGCAACAGAAATTGCATTTTCAGAAGTTAAAAAAATAATACCTAAATTAGAAAATATTAAGATTATAAGATTTGTTTTATATAATCAAGAAGTATTAGATATTTATGAAAAACATTTAAAAAAATTATAATTTAGTGAAGAAACAACCTCTTAAGCTTAATAGTTAAGATTTTATTTTAACAAAATAAATTTATGTTAATAATCTACATAGTGTATTATAATAATGATAATCAATAATTTAAGGAAGAGGTTTTAATATGAATCTTATTAACAATGCTGATGAAATAAAAGATAAAATAGATAATAACGAATTTGTTCTTGTGTACTTTACATCTACAACATGTAATGTTTGTAAAGATTTACTACCTAAGGTTGAGGAAATGCTAAAAAAATTCCCTAAGATTCAAGGAATTAAAGCTGAAGCTGATGTAGACAAAAAAATAGTTGGTGAATTTTCAGTGTTCACAGTACCAACTATAATTCTATTTATTGAGGGAAAGGAAGTTTTTAGATATGCAAGAAATGTAAGCATATCAGAACTTGGTGGGAAAATCGAAAGATATTACAAAATGTTTTATTAAACACTAAATATAAAATATTACTTAAGTCTAAATGCAGTTAACTGCATTTAGACTTTTATTTTAGCAAAGAAAGCCGAAAAATTTCTTTTATTTAGTATTACTTAGTTTATCGATGAGAACCAATTTTCCAATTCTTCTTTTAATTCTTGATGAAGAGGTTTATCAACTTCTTCTTTGTATTGTTTTGTTAAATTCATGATTGTTTTTTCTCTATCATAATATCTTAGAATATGGTCCATATTTTTTATTATTTCTACTTTAATATTGTCATTATCTAATTCTTCAACAGCTTTTAAATCATTTGAGTCAGCCTGAACATCCTTATCTCCAGTAATACATAAAACAGGTATGTCTATGCTTTTAAGTAAATCCATTATATCTTCATCAGTATATTTCAAATGTTCTCTCAACCATTTAGCTGGAAACTCTCTCATCTGAAATTTTATAACATCTTTCTCAGTTTCTAAAGCCTTTTGGTATAATTTTTCTTGAGTTTTTTTTATTTTGTTTTTCGAATAAAGTAATCTTAACAAGATACCTTTTATACCCTTCATATCTTGTATTTCATTAAAAGCTTCATGACTTTGCATGGATAATGCAGTTCTAATACTAATGCCGGCACCAGAAAGTAAAATCATTCCTTTTAGGTTTAGTTTTCCTGATATAATAGTCGACAAAATAGATCCTTCACTATGACCTAATAAAAATATATTGTTGCTGTCTATACTTTCATTAGCTTGTAAATAATTATATACTGATAAAATATCATCCATCAAGTCACTAACACCTGTTTTTATGAAGTCACCTTCACTTTTATACAAACCTCTTTTATCATAACGAAGAGAAGCATATCCAATAGAGGTTAAAAATTCAGCTAGCTGTTTGTATAAGTTCATATTTAATTTTTTGCTATTTCCATCTCTATCTGAATTTCCTGTTCCTGGTACAATGATGACTGCTGGATGTTTATTTTCAGTATTGTTGGGAATAGTAAGAGTTCCAGAAAGTTTAAATTCGCCATTGATAGTTATTTCTTTTTCAATAATATTTTCTTTCATTTTAATTCTCCTCTTCAATAGGGATAGAAGTAATTGAAATTTTTCTAAGCCTAGAATTTTTTTTGGATTTTATATCCATATATTTATTTAATATAGTTGCTATTTCTTTATTCATCTCATCGCATTCCAAATCAGTTAAGGTCATTGGAAAACTTCTAAAGCCAACTCGGTCTTTTTTTAGATCAAAATTTTTTTCTTTTAAATAATTATCAAAATCAATCAATTGTGACATAATAAAAGTATAAAAAATTTCATAAATCTCTTTTGGACTACCATTTTCCACTATTTCTTCTAATTTATCATTTGGGTTGGATTTCAATTTATAAGTTTTTTCAAAAGCACCTCTTTTTTGCTTTTTGGAATGTATTTCTAAAATTTCTTTACTCACTAAACTTTTCAAATGCCTATATAAACTTGCTTGAGAAATTCCAGTAGCTACTTCTTCTAAGTCTTTTTTTGTTGCAAATTCGTTTTGCATAAGATATATAACAATTCTCATATTAGTTGGATTCAATAATTCTTTTACGATTTTATTTTCCATTGTTTTTTTACCATTCCTTTTATTATCAATAATAATAATATTATCAATATCGATAATAAAAGTCAATATATTTGATAAATATTTTTTGAATTAAGATAAAAAACAAATAATTAAAAATTATTCATTCTGATATTTGCATATAAGTGGTATAATAATAATAACAAAAAAAAGGAGAGATCTATATGGAAATTAGTCAGCAAATGCAAGGAAAAGACTTAAAAAAATACGATACATTATTGGTACCATATGAAAAAGATGAAAAACTTAAGTTGAATGAACCTGTACATCTTATCAACGAAGTAAAAAAAATTATGAAAAGTAGTGATTTTAAAGATAATAAAGAACAGGTTTATACAACTTCGTTATTATATGATGATAATTTATTAAAAATTATTTTTCTAAAAATCAAAAAAGATAAAATTGATATTGAAAATATTTTTCTAGACTTTTCGAAAGGATTTAAGAAATCTAGGAAAATGAAAAGCAAAAATGTTTTAGTATTATTAGATAACATTTCAGAAAAAATAAATGATTATAAGTTGTATGAAAAAATCATTGAATCTGCATATCTATCGAACTATGTTTTTGATAAATATAAAACAAAAGAAGAAATATACAAAATACAAACTGTTGATTTTTTTACTAATATTAATGATTTTAAAGAAGCATTAAGAGAAGCTAAATATACAAGTGAAGGGACAATTCTCTGTAGAGATTTAGTTAATGAACCACCAATGAGATTGACTCCAGAAAGATTAGGAGAAGAAGCAAAAAAAGCAGGAAAAGAATCTGGGTTTAATGTAACTGTTTATGATAAGGAAATAATTGAAGAGCTGAAGATGAATGCTTTTTTATCAGTTGGCAAAGGTTCTGTAAACACACCAAAACTAATTGTAATGGAATATAACGGAAGTAATAGTAAAAAGAAAATAGGATTTGTTGGAAAAGGACTAACTTATGATAGCGGCGGATATTCAATAAAACCTTCTAAATCAATGAGTACTATGCATAGTGATATGGCAGGATCTGCAGCTGTTATAGGCGCTATGAAAATAATAGCAAACATGAAATTAAAGGTAAACATTGTAGCTGTTGTAGCTGCCTGCGAAAATAGAATCTCTCATGAAGCCTACTTACCTGGAGATATTTTAGAATCAATGTCAGGTAAATTTATAGAAGTTAATAATACAGATGCAGAAGGAAGATTAACATTGGCAGATGCAGTAACTTATATTAAAGAAAAACATAGTGTCGAAAGTATAGTAGATACCGCAACTCTTACAGGAGCTATAATAACAGCTTTAGGGAAAAGAAGAGCAGGAACATTTTCCAATAATGATGAACTTTATAAACTTATTGATGAAGCAGCACAAATATCAGGAGAGAAAGTATGGAGACTACCTTGTGATGAAGAACTAAAAGAATCTATAAAATCAAATGTAGCGGACATTAGAAATAGTACTCAGGGAAGTACAATAGGTGGAGGTTCTATTACGGCAGCTTTGTTTATTGAAGAATTTGTAGAAGAGACACCTTGGGTCCATATAGATATTGCCGGTACAAGCTGGACAGACGAAGAGTTACCGTATTCAGAAAAAGGTGGAGTAGGTTATGGAGCTAGATTATTGTATAGCTATGCTAAACTATCACAACAGGAATAAATTGAAAAAAATATATAAATTAATTTATTTTTTGTATAATATAGTTTATTAAAAAATAAAAGAGAGGCGTTATTGTGAAAAAAATTGATAAAATAGAAACTGGTTTTTTAAATACCCGGATACATAAATTAAGTAATATTAGTAAGGACTTAAATTGCAATATTTACATTAAAAGAGATGATATGACCGGATTTGCTTTTGGGGGAAACAAACTGCGTAAGCTTGATTATCTAATTAAAGATGCATTAGATAAAGATTGTGATACACTCTTAACTTACGGAGGTCCTCAGACTAATCACGGCCGGCTCACTGCTTCTGTAGCTTCAAGGTTCGGCATGAAGTGCATTATATTAATGGATGGTAAAAAACCTAAAGAAGCTACCGGTAATTTAATTTTGGATAAAATGATGAATGCTGATCTTTATTTTATTGATGATACTGAGGTAAAAGAAGATGAAAAAAGTGAAAGTAAAAAAGATATCTTAAGAAAAACAGTAATAAAAAAGTATGAAAAACAAGGCCATAAAGTATATGAAATACCAGTTGGTGGAAGTTCAGAACTGGGTATTTTAGGATATTTTGATGCCATTAAAGAGATAAACAATCAGTCTATTAATTTAAATATAGAGTTTGATTATATTTTATGTGGATACGGCTCTGCCGGAACATACGGAGGACTTTTATTAGGAAAAAAATATTTCAACAAAAAATATAAGATAATAGGAATAGCTGTTTCAGAAAAAAGCAAAGAACAAATTTTTAACCATATAGAATATATGAATAGTGCAGCAGAGAAGTATGAAATGAATA
>Ga0102938_10004642_pt1 | contig 10064 bp, 7 predicted proteins | sample SalPonR2_B_D2_MG_FD_84516 | JGI IMG/M metagenome (GOLD analysis project Ga0102938, IMG submission 84516) | Salt pond soil microbial communities from South San Francisco under conditions of wetland restoration - Salt Pond MetaG R2_B_D2_MG | ecosystem: Environmental > Aquatic > Marine > Intertidal...
GGCGGTCATGGCGATTCTTTCGGAAAGCGAGCGGCAACGTGGCTGGCTGGACAAGGCATCGGTGCGGCGTTCTTGTACCCTTTAGCAGCAGCTAATAAAACAGTCGGTCGCTGAAACGTGACGCAGGTGTTCCCGTTTTCGGCCCCTGTTGCCCAACTACCCACTGATTGCCACTCCATGAGCCAAATCCAGTTAGACGAAGGTTTGATTTCCAGCGACAACGTCGCCGCGATCCTGGACCGCGCGATGAACGCCGGCGAAGGCTTGCTGCGGTTGACGCCGACCTGGGTCCCCCGATCGTTCCTGCATCCTGGGCGTCGGATCAAGCTGCATCCCGGTGATTATTACCGCTTCGGTGCCGATCGCGGCGGCATCGACGAACGTTGGTTCGGCAGCACGACCGAAGCGGCCAACGACGGCCGCGTCTGGCACGAAGGCCTGAGCATGTGTTTGTTCGAAGGCCAGACTTTTCTGCTTCGCGACGCCGTGTCGGAAAAAGGCGACGATCTGGTCGGTGAAGCGATCTTCGGCAAGTACAACCGCTGGCCGGTGTATTCCAAGTTCTTTGACAACATGGGTCCGATCCCGCACCACATGCACCAGTCCTTCGAGGACGCCAAGCTGGTCGGTCAAGAAGGCAAGCCGGAAAGTTATTACTTCCCGCCCCAACTGAACAACGTCGACAACAATTTCGCGTACACGTTCATGGGTCTGGAGCCCGGTACCCGGCCGGAGGACGTGCGACGTTGCTTGGAGAATTGGAACGAAGGCGACAACGGAATCTTGGACCTCAGTCGCGCTTACCGCCTGAAACGCGGAACCGGCTGGTTGATCCCGCCCGGCGTTCTGCACGCACCCGGTTCGCTGTGCACCTACGAACCGCAATGGGGCAGCGACGTGTTCGGGATGTATCAATCGATCGTCGAAGGCCGCTACGTGCCCTGGGATCTGTTGGTCAAAGACATGCCCGAGGACAAGCATCAAGACTTGGACTTCATCGTCGGTCAACTCGATTGGGACAAGAACGTCGACACCCATTTCAAGAACAGCAACTACTTGGAACCGATTCGCGACGAGGCCAAATCGGGCGACGGCTTCGAAGACTTGTGGATCGTTTACGGAACCGTCGACGGGCAACAGCTTTTCAGCGCCAAGGAGCTGACGATCCTGCCCGGCGCGAAATGCACTTTGCAAGACCCCGGGGCCAGCAGTTGGATCACCGTCCAAGGACGCGGCCGCATGGGCAAACTTGACTTACAGACCCCCGCCATGATTCGTTTCGGCGAAACCACGACCGACGAAGTGTTCATCTCATCCGCGGCGGCGAAAGCCGGTGTGGAAATCGAGAACACCGGTAGTGAGCCCCTCGTCGGACTCCGCTACTTCGGCCCCGACACGCACGACAACCTTCCCAAAGCAGGCAGCTAAACGATGACCGATCATCCCAACAACTATCCCAAACTTCACAACGCCGCGTGGCCCGGCGTCGTCGGCAAAGGCGATGACGACGCCAACCCGGTCATCGGTCTCGACACCATGCTGGACCTGACCGCGGCCGCCGAAGTCGACGGTCGCAAGTTCGACGGCGTCGATATTTTCTTGTTCGACCCCCACATCTCCATCGATGCGCCCGACGCGGAATTGGAAGACGTCGCGCGGCGGGTCAAGGATCGCGGCTTGGTCATCGGCAGTGTCGTCGCCCCCGTGTGGGGACCGACCGGCGGCGGGCCGGCCGGGGGATCCAAAGACGACATCGAAGCCTTCCTGACCCAAGTCCGCAAAGGCTGCAGCATCGCCAAACGGCTGCGTGAAATAGGGATCCGCCCCGACGGTGTCGTGCGACTCGATTCCGCCATGCCGGTCGACGATTGGATCAAGGACCCGAAAGACAACCAGTCCAAGATCGCCGACACGTTCAAAGCCGCCGCCGACATCGCCGAGGAATACGACGAACGCTTGGCCGCCGAAGGAGAGATCTGTTGGGGCGGGATGCACAGTTGGCGAAAAATGGTCGACCTGCTCGAACGCGTCGGGCATCCCGAACGTTTCGGATTCCAGGCCGACATGGCCCACACGTTGTTGTACTTGCTCGGTTACAATGCGCCCGAGGACGCGATCTTGCCGCAGGATTTCGACTGGTCCGACGCCGAACGACGCGACGCCGCGTTCAAGGAACTGACCCACGCGCTGCGTCCTTGGACGACCGATTTCCACGTCGCCCAAAACGACGCGACCGTTCACGGCACCGGCAGTCACGACAAGACCGGTCGGCACTGCCTGCCCGACGACCCCAACGGCAAACTGGACATCGCCCACGATGCCGGATACTGGTTGCGGGACGAGCACGGCGACGTGTTGACGACGTGTCGTCACATCTGCTGGGACGGCTGCATGTTCCCCAACGAAGTCATGCACAAGCCGGAAACTTGGAACGAGATCCTCTCCGCGATGCTCAGCGTGCAGGACGCGCACGGCTGGAAGGAATAAAGGCTTTCCATCCCGTTCACGAGTCAAGCCCTTTCAAGAATCAAGGCTGATTCGACTCAGGCCCGCATCGATGCACCGCCGCATCGATCACGCGGCCGGACATTTTACCGACTCCATCCTTCCCACGATCCAACGATATGAAACCTCTCAACATTGGCATGATCGGTTACGGCTTCATGGGCCGGACCCACAGCAACGGATATTCGCAAGCCAATCATTTCTTTGACCTGGAGTACCGTCCGGTCCTGAAAGCCGTTTGTGCTCGCAATCGGGACAAGGCCCAAGCGTTCGCCGATCAGTGGGGTTACGAGTCGGTCGAAACCGATTGGCGTGAACTCCTCAAGCGTGACGACATCGACGCGGTCGACGTTTGCACGCCCAATAATTTGCACAAGGAGATTTCGATCGAAGCGGCCAAGGCCGGCAAGATGATCTTGTGTGAAAAGCCGTTGGCGATGAGTACCGCCGAAGGCGAAGAGATGTGCAAGGCCGTCGAAGACGCCGGCGTGCGGAACATGGTCTGGTACAACTACCGCCGCGTGCCCGCGGTGACCCTGGCCAAGCAATTGATCGATGAAGGCCGCTTGGGCAAGATCTTTCATTATCGCGCCAATTTCTTACAAGACTGGACGATCAACGCGGACGTCCCGCAAGGCGGCGCGGCGACGTGGCGGCTGGACGCCGAAGCGGCCGGCAGCGGTGTGACGGGCGACCTGCTGGCCCACTGCATCGATACCGCGATCTGGCTCAACGGCGGCATCCATGACGTTTCGGCGATGACCGAAACCTTCGTCAAGGAACGCGTTCACGCGGAAACGGGCGAAAAGAAGCCCGTCGAGATTGACGACGCTTGTAGTTTCTTTTGCCACTTCGACAACGGCTCACTCGGGCTGTTCGAATCGACCCGATATGCCCGCGGCCATAAAGCGCTCTACACCCTGGAGATCAACGGGGAAAACGCGTCGATCCGCTGGGACCTGCACGATCTGCACCGCTTGGAGTATTTCGACCACAACGACGATTCGATCGTCCGCGGCTGGCGCAGCGTGCACGTGACCGACGGCGACCAGCCCTACATGGGCAATTGGTGGGTGCCGGGATTGCAAATCGGTTACGAGCACACCTTCATTCACCAAGTCGCGGATTTTTTGAAGTCGTTGGAGACCGGCGAAGCGGTCGGGCCGACCTTTCGCGACGCGCTGGAAACGCAAAAAGTTTGCGATGCCGTCCTGGAAAGTGCCGCGACGCGATCATGGAAGAACATCTGAGCGCTTCGGGGATCACTCGCCGACGTCTTTCTTCAGCCTCTCGACGGCCAGTCGGCATCCCAGCCCGCTCAATTCGCCGGCGGCCCAACTGCCGCCGGCGGCCAGCATCCCGACCGGCCCGGCGACGGCACCGCAGCCGACACTGGTCGCCAGATTCAACCCACGTCCGACGCGGCGACGCACCACCGGATCTCGCATCCCGACGTGTTGGCCCAGCGATTCGGCGGCGAACTGAGCCGCGTCGCCGATCAGGGACGCGGGATGCCAACGGCCCGAAAGGCCACGGCCCAGCAAGCTTTTTGCCAGGATCCCCTTGCCGAAAATCCGTTGCCCCCAACCGATCGCGGTTTTCGTCACGATCGCTCCGCTCCGTTCGACAAACACATCGACTTGCCGGCTGGCCCAATTCCCGGTCGCCGCCCAATGGGCAAAGTGCTCGCAATTCCGAAACACGACGCAGTATCCGGGCCGGCCGAGTTGCGACAGCGCCCGGCGGACGACTTCGTCCTCGGTCTCCGCGGTGGATCGGCGAACGACATGCAGTTTGTCTTTGCCGCCACGGGTCAGGCGGTCCAACCCGGTCCGCTGAACCGTTTGCTCGGCCAGTGCCGCCCACGGACGTGCCGTCACGCCGTCGCCGGTGTAATGAACGACGTCACCGTCGCCCAGGTCGATGGCATGATGCTGGTAAGGGACGACACAATCGAATCGCCAGACGAAACAGTGATCACCGCGGCTCATTTCAGTACTTTCGTCTTAATCAAGAAGGCTGCCGTCGCAACGTCCGGCCAACGCGATCGCGCCAAAGAAGGACGCGTACAGCACCGTAAAGGTTCCAAAGTCGCCCAGCAACGTCGGAATGTGATGCGCGGGCGTCTCGCTCAAGCGGACCTGCAACTGCGTCAGGATCGTCGCACCGAGACCGCCCCACAAGAGGATCAGCGGTAAATACGAGCACGATTTCCACCACGGCGCCGCAACGACCGCCTTCGCGATCAGCAAGCCCAGAACGGGCAGCCAAATCCAGATCGCCGCGGCCCCCGTCCAGTAGATCCGCCCCGAGACGCCGGGATCGGAAAACCCCAGGTCCGCCGCAACCTCCGGCCGGGTGAAAGTGGCTTGGTAGCCTTTGGCCGACGCCAACAGCGCGGCGAAAGCCATCGTCACGGCGATCAAGTCGGCCGTCCCGAACTGTCGCCCGGCGGGTGCCTGTTTTCGTGCACTCGCCGAAAGACGCGACCATTTCATCGCCGTCGACCAGCGGGGCACTCGGGCGACCCAAAAGAGCAAACTCTGCACGATCACCAGTCCGGCCATCAAACTGACATGCCGGACCATCGCCCGCTGACTTTCGATCGACAAAACCCAAGCCAACGCGAGCGTGACGAGGCCCAGCAGGCACCAGCGAAGCAGACGACGTCGGACGTGTGAAGTCCACCAAGTGAAACTGGCCAAAGCGCCGTAATAAAGTCCCGCCACGATGATCTGGAATCGCAACCGGTCCCAACGCGCGACGGAACCCACGTCCGACGCGGATTCGGCGGCCGGCGGCCTGCCGACGTTCGCATCGCCCATCATCAGCACCGCCGCGAACAAGGCGACCACGGTCAACGCCGCCGCCATCAGACGCGTCCAAAGCCCGGCGACCGGCGGGTGGACGACCAGCGGTTTCTCGACGTCAGGGTTTTTGCGGAGCGGCATTCGGTTTTTCGCGATTCGATGGCGGAACGTCGGCGACAGAAAATTTCGCGGTCATCTGTCGCCTATTGTCTTCAGCGTTCAAGATCATACCGGCCCCCTTTTTGCCGGCCCCCTTTTTGCCGGCCGCGGTCAAGTCGACCCGTCCCTGCACGCCCCGGCCGATCGAACACGGGTCGAACCGCTCGCGGATCCCTCTTGAAGAACGACATCATGGACGAGAGTTCCCAGCCTGTCATCGCCGTTTTGGGACACCCCATCGCCGGAAACCCGACGCATTTCGTCTTGGAGCGGGTCATCGATCATTTGGGGCTGGACCATCGCATCGTCTCCTTCGACATCACGCCCAAGCGTTTGGGCGTTGCCCTGGACGGCTTGGACGCGCTGGGACTGTTTGCCGTTCATTTGGACGTTCATCTGCGGGGCGTCGCGTCGGCGTGGTTGAACCGGCATGCGGCCGCGTCGTCTGCTTCGTTGACCGACGACGGTCTGCCGGCTCAGGGTTTACCGGCCGACGACAAGATCGACGCGTCAGTTCCCAGGGCGTCGACCGAACCGGAATCGAGTCCCGTTGTCGAGGAGACGCCGCTGGTCGATCCCCGCTGGGCGGCCGAGACCCTTCGCTACGCCAGCGACGAAGTCGATTGCTTGGTCCGACCGTCCTCGGCTGCGGATCCGTGGATCGGGACGAATCAACGCTTCGACTACCTGGCCGCGAGGCTGACGAAGCATTTCCAGTCACGCGGACTGCCCCCCAAGACGACGCTGATGCTCGGCGACCGAGCCAACCGGATCGATTTTCCCCCCGAGCCGAACCGAGTCGCGGCGGCCCACGTGATCGTCTTGCCGCCGGCATCGGCCGTTTCCTCCCGTCCCGCCGCGCCGACGAACTCGACGACCGAGGTCTACCCGCTGGCGGCGGACGATTGGCCGCCCAGCGACGGCCGCCAGCTCGTTTTGGATTTTTGGGCCGGCGGCCATCCCGAAGCCGTCCGCTTGAGGAAGCGCGGGTACACTGTGGTGGGGCCGACCGAACAACAAATCGGTGAACTGATCCGCTGCGTGCGAATCTGGACCGGCCGTGACGTCTCGATCGACTTGATCAGTGACGCGGTCGAGGAATACTTGGCCGTGTGACCGACTCGTCTAACCCAACCGCCCGTTTGTCCATGACGCGATTTTCTGCCAACAGCGAAGCACTCTGTCGTGCGGCGGACGATTTGCGGGAATCCATCGACCGCCTGACGTTCCGGGACCCCGTCACGCACGTTTACAATCCGCTGCGATACGCTTGGAAAGCGCACCAAGCCTATTTGCGAAAAGCGCCCCGCGGACGAGCCGACGCGGTTTTTCTGGGCATGAATCCAGGACCATGGGGCATGGCCCAGACCGGCGTTCCGTTCGGCGAGATCAGTTTCGTTCGTGATTTTGTCGGCATTCGAACCGACATCGACAAACCCGATCGCGAGCATCCCAAACGACGGATCGAGGGATTCGATTGCCAGCGGAGCGAAGTCAGCGGGCGACGATTTTGGGGTTATCTGCAATCACGATTCGGGACGTCGGCCGAGTTCTTCAAAAAGAATTTCGTGATCAATTATTGCCCGTTGATCTTCATGGAAGCGTCGGGCCGAAATCGCACGCCGGATAAACTGCCCGCCGAGGAACGCGAAGTGCTGCAAGGGTTGTGTGACCGGCACCTGAATCGTGTCCTGTCCGTTCTGAAGCCGAACGTCGTCGTGGCGGTCGGCACGTACGCCGAAGCCTGTCTGGGGCGTTGCTTGGCAAGTCCGCCGTGGACGCCCGGCAAACCGACCGCGAAGTCATCGAAATCGTCGCGGCCCTCGGCCCCGCCATCGACCGGCCATTCGTGGAGGATCGCCCGCATCCTTCATCCCAGTCCCGCATCACCGGCGGCAAACCGAGATTGGGCGGGCACCGTTGAACGCCAACTCGCGGCATCCGGGATCTGGGGCCGACGTCGGCCGAGTCCGAAAGAATGATCCGACCGTGAGCGCAAAGTGATCATGAACATCTCCGTTTCCCGAACCAACGCCGCACTGTTTGCTTTTCTTTCGATGGTCACCTTTCTGATCATCAACCTGCCCTACCGCTACGTCGAACGGGACGGGCGATGGATCGGGACGTCGGTCAATCGACCGGACTTGTTGCCCATCGTGGACCCCCGTCCGGAAATCGCCGCGGGCTGGCCGCGGACTTTTTGGGTGCGGCAGGAAACGCACTCGGGTCTGGTCGAACGCGAGTATTCGAATTTCAAACTGTTTCAGAACTTAGCCATCGCTTTGACGGTGTCGGCGTTGGTCTATGGCTTCACCCAGTTCCGTCAAGCTCGCTTGGAGAAGTCCGAGAACCTGAGGAAAACCAAAGCCCGCTTCGACGCTTGCCTGGTGGGATGCGTCTGCGCGACGCCCGCGGTGTTCCTCTCGATCGCCGGGACGGTGGCACAACGGCATCAGGGGTTGGCCACGCGAATCGTGAATCGGGGCGATTGTTACTTGTCGACCAGCCTGCCCGAACCGATCGCCAGCCGAGTTCCCTCGGGTGTCAGTCGTCTGTTCGACCGTGTCCGCGCCGCCGCGTTGTTAAAACCCGACGATGCCATCGTTCGTGACCTCGTTTCCCTTTCGACTTTACGTGCCTTGGACATTCACGGTGACGACTACTCGCAACATTCGCTGAATCGGCTTGCCGGGCATCCCGAGTTGGCATCGATCGGGCTGCACCGGCGCGATCTGACAGTCGACTCGCTCAAATTTCTCGGCACACTTTCGCGACTCGTTCAACTGGACTTGAACGAGTCGAACGTTCGCCGCGAGCACCTCATCGCCCTGAAACCGTTGCGAGAGATCCGGCGGCTGCGTCTGTTCGACACGCCGATCTGTTTAGCCGATTTGAATGCGGAGCTGTTGAACAGCGACGAGATCGTTCGCCTGGAAGTTTCGCGGCCGCCCGTCGGCGTCGAGGATGAATTGAGGATCCGGCAGTGGCCGTCGCTTCAGCAGCTTCGCATCTATCGTCGCTCCACCGTGGTGAATCCCGCCCCCTTGTCCTTGGTGATCTCGGATTGTCCGGAACTGAAAAAACTGGACCTCGATCGGTTCCAAAAATATTCCATGACGTTGAAGAATCTGCCCCGCTTGATCGACATCGGGGAAGACGTCAGTGACCTACTGACCTACGTGCGGGTCCGTTCCAGCTTTCCCGGTTTGACTTGGGTTTCCGAGTTGGATTTGGAGAACATTCCCAATTTGACACGACTCGAATGCGTCGTCCAAGATCTGGAATCGATCCGGCTGAAACGGATGCCCAGCCTGGAGTACATCAAACTCGGCGCGTTCAACATCAGCACCCGGGGCAGAACCGAGCCCGTCGAAGTCGACAAAGAACGATGCCAGAAACTGTTTGATGATTTGGGCGAATGCGAAGGCCCGACGTTGGTCGACGTCGAAATCTTGCCGCTGCGAGGAGTCCGATTCGACCGGTTTGCCAAGAATTCATTCGTTCGCGGTTTTCACTTGAACCTCACCGGCGTCGATTTCGATCAGCTCCGATCGCTGGAACCGATGAAGAACTTGGAAGACCTCCGTCTCGGCCAGTGTCCGCTTCGGAAAGACCAGTTCGACTGGTTGTTGGCAACTTTTCCCAATTTGTCTCACATCGATCTGGACTTCTACAAATCACAGGAACTGGAAATCAGTGCGAGCCGACGTCTGAGACGAATGTCCGGCTCGGTCATCGAACGTCCGCGCATCGTCAAGATCGTCGATTCGCCGAAACTGACGACGGAGCTCGTCCTGTTGAATGCACCGGAGAAGTTAGAAATTCGTGACGCCAGATCGTTGACCGGATTGACCGTCCAAGGCCCGTGGCCACGCGATCACGTGTTGCAAGGCCTGCGGAATTTGCAGTGGTTCGCCGGCGGCGGGCCGGAATTGACCAATCAAACGTTTCGGGAGCTGAAGAATTGCGGGCGTCTCGATGCGCTGACCCTGGCGTGCACCTCGGTCACGCATGATCAGTTGGCGACGATTCGCGACTTTCCCAATCTGACCATCTTGAAGTTGCCCGGACACAGCATCGATGACGATCTGGTCGCGAATTGGCGGCGAATGACACGACTGTTGCACATCAACTTGGACGATTCCGACGTGGATGCGGAAACCATCCGCTGGGCGGGAAAAATGCCCAACTTGAAATCGTTTTCGGTCAACCGTGTTCCGCTCAGCCGTCGTGCGAGACATCTGCTGAAGAACCTGAGCGATCTTCGAGAAATCCGTTTGGCGGACACCGGGGTGACGGCCAACAACATCCTGCCGCTGCTGAGCAACGGCTCGGTCGAACGCCTGGACATTTCGGGAATCAACGTCACCGACTCGCTGGTCGGGCACATCGCGAACGCACCCATCCTGCGTTCGATACGGCTGGATCACGCGTTGATCTCGAGAAAGCAATTGAAAACGATCGTCGACGCCCGGCCCTACCTGCAAATCGACATCAATGCGGACCATCGAGCGCTGAACAACGATCTGGCCCAACGATTACAAGAGGGGCGGGACGACTTGGCCCGCGAGTGGCAAAGATCCTTGGGGA
>Ga0102938_10004643_pt1 | contig 10064 bp, 12 predicted proteins | sample SalPonR2_B_D2_MG_FD_84516 | JGI IMG/M metagenome (GOLD analysis project Ga0102938, IMG submission 84516) | Salt pond soil microbial communities from South San Francisco under conditions of wetland restoration - Salt Pond MetaG R2_B_D2_MG | ecosystem: Environmental > Aquatic > Marine >...
GGTGACAATGACATCTCCACTAGTTCAGGCGACGATTCCGTCACAACCGGTAACGGTGATGACCGCGTCGATCTAGGCTCGGGCGACGACATCGCATGGCTTGGCGCGGGCGATGATCGTGCCGATGGCGGCCCAGGTGAAGATTTTATTTTCGGCGAAGCAGGTGACGACCGAATCGATGGCGGTCGTGGCAACGACGTGATCGTTGGAGGAGACGGCGACGATCGAATCGATGGCGATCGTGGCTCGGATATCCTCATCGGTGGAGCGGGAGCTGATCGCATTGATGGCGGCAGGGATCATGATCTTCTAATCGCTGGCTGGACGGTGTATGACCATGATTCATCCGCACTGGGACGCATCATCGACGAATGGACGAATGACCTAGAGTTCAACGAGAAAATCGACAACCTACGGTCTGGTTCAGGCCCGCATTTGGTTGACGAACAGTTAGTCGTGGGACTGACTGTTTTTGACGACAACTCCAAAGATCGACTCGATGGTGACCAAGCCCGCGACTGGTTTTTTGCTTCGCTAGAAGACAGGCTGAAGAGAAAACGAAACAAGGACATGCTTGACCTGTTTGAATAAGGTCCCACGGAAGCCCAAGCCTTTAGCGACACCGGAGCGCCATGTTTAGACCGACGAATTCAAACAGGATTACTTTTCAGAGAGAGCCCGAATCTGTTGATCCAACATTTGCTGCATCAGCGGATTCCCTCCTCCCCGAGTGTGAAGCTCTTCGTTACGGACTGTAAAGTGCTCTCTTTCCTAAAGGAAGAGATAGCAGTCTCCCCGTACACAACGTTCTCCGGCACTAACTCTCGCAATTTTGCAGCTCATCCGCGCGCGGATCACCGTTAACATCGAGTGGGAAACTAAAGACGACGTTGTGTCGCTTAAGTTGGTGGACGGAACGCCGCAGCTTGGATTTGATCAAGTTGTCGCAGAGCTGGGAGCGGAACCGCAGTACACGGTTCAAGAACTAACGGCGAGCCGAGCCGTCTTCGTTGACGCTGCCTTCGGCGACGAATTTGTTTGGCGGCGCCATCGGTGATCTGATTTGCATAACCGTTAGCACGAAGGGGCACGGTTCATGAATTGATGATTCGCCAATTACGTGAAGATCTGAAACGAGTCTGAGTAGGGAATTTGATTCATCGTCGAATTCTTCGTCACTCAATCTTCGACAAAAAAGAAACCCGGCTTTTTACGGCGAGGCAGTACATTGCTCGGCGGGTCAAAAACAAAATGAAGCCAAAAAACAGCGTCAGAAAAGTCTTCATTTCGATCTTCTTTAATCGGTGAACGACCAAGCTCAGTAGCGGCGGTGCACCGGTGAGGTGCGATCAAGAAGAACGGATCATACCTCGCCGTCTGCTGCAGCGTCAGGTTCGGCCTGCCTCGGCCTGATGGGGAGCGAGGAAAACAACTCACGGGCGCGTCGGTAGGTAGCGACAGGTAACTCTGACCGGAGGCCGTCGGTGTCGAAGATCACGCCAGCGTACACCTTGGCAAGAGCGGCGGCGGCCGCGACCGCCGCCGCCCGCTCGAACGGCTCACTCTCCCGCCACTCGAATAAGGCGACCCACGTTGGCTTCCGAACCCGAAGCATCTCGAGCGGGAACCAGCTGGCTCGATCCGACGCGGGAGCCAACTCGAACTCGATGACAGCGTTGTGACCGCACACCTCGACCGGAACCGACCGTGGGTCGTCATACATGGGAAGAGTTGGATCGAGAATCAGGTCAAAGCCAGCCTCGCGTAGTTCACGATGCCACTCGCCGAGATTGATCGGCCCAGGTGCCATCAGAACAACAGTTAGTCTCTCCATCTAACACCCTCCCCCGCCGAACGAAACAAATAGCGATCTCGGCGTCTGGCTTCGGACGCCGAGATCGCACGTCGAACTTTGCCGCTCCGCGGGTGACTGCTAAAGCATGCGGTTTCTATCGATGTCTGCCCTTGAACGACTGACTCAGTTTAGATGAGTGAGAAGGCAGGTCGCAAGGTTGCGACCTGGATCTCGAGGCTGGCGAGTGTCACGGCCTTGTCACGGAAAAGTGTGCTGTGTTCTGCTGCAATTCATCATGAGTTGGCTTCGGGTGAGCTATTTGACAAGACGGCTTGTTGCCTGCATTCAGTTAGTCATCTTACAACCAGTGTAATTTAGTTACTTCTGCGAGCAATTCGCCCGCTCGCGTGTTGCTAGGGCTGCGTTCTACCAGTAACTCTAAGATTTTCACTGCTTTCCCGCTTAGCTGCTAGGCACCACGACTGCTCCATCCGTTACCAGACCATTTGCGAGCCATACTCAACCAATAAAGACCCGACACGATCCATGACTCGTCGCTATCGGGGCTTAGTAAATACGCCTCGCCAACCTCTTTTTCCTTCGCATCGAGTTCCTCGTATGACAGCAGGTGCGTCTGGAGCGCCCATTCAACACCCGAGAGATCACGACTGGAAAACTCCTGTGCCACGAACGCTTTGAGACAATCCATCTCCCAGGCTTCACTTGGCTTGAGGTACGCGATCGCTCGCGCCTCGACGTCACCTTCGATCGGCGGCCATGAACCGATGAGTGGTTGTTTGATCGGTGTCGGCACACCTCGTTTGACGATCGCATCTATCTGGGCAAAGTCACCTACCGCGATGAAGTCTACGAAGGCGAACACGACGCGATCGTCGACCCCGAATTGTTCGAGCTTGTTCAGAAGCAACTGCATGCCAACCGCATCAACGCGGGTGATCGCCTGCACGGTCGTTCCGCCGGCATTCTTGCTGGCTTGCTGTACTGCGGCGCGTGTCATGCCGCGATGGTGCATACCACCAGTAGCCTACGACGCGACAGCAAACGATACCGCTACTATGTTTGCGGAAAGGCGACGAAGCGCGGCCACAAGACATGCCCCCGCGCTTCGCTGCCAGCCGAAGAAGTCGAACGGTTTATCGTCGCCCAGCTTCAACCGTTGACGATCGAAGAGGATTTGCTTGCGGAAACATGCTTACGAGTCGGCCGGTCCGTCTCAAAACGCCGCGACGATCTTGCCAAAGAACAGTCCACGCTCGCTTCGGCAATCCATCAAGCCGAGAAGGCGATCGACGCTCTTTCGACGCCATCGGGCGATCCCAAACGCGAAGCATCACGACTGCATTCGCTGGCCGCGCTAACGGACCAACACCGACGTGATCGCCAGCGGCTCGAAACTGTCGGCGATCAACTGCTGGCAATCGAAACGGCCGCGCCCGACCGCGTATCCATTTTGCGAGCGGTAAAGGACCTGGCGTCGCTTTGGGAGCATCTCACCATCGGCGAACGAAGCCGCTTGATGTCGTTGTTGATTGAACGGATCGAACACGATCCTATCGAAGGCAATCTTTCGATCACGCTCAGCCCCGCCGGCCTGCAATATTACAAGCCGAGTCAATCCGCACCCCATCACTCCAACCAGGAAGGGCAGCAATGAATCACATCCAAGTCAAATTTCAAACGACGACCACTGCCCGCGGCCGACAACGGATCAAACCGCCCAAGCCGCCCCGGCGGCCGCCCACGCCGCAATTGCCGCACGTCACCAAACTGATGGCCCTCGCGATCCGCCTCGACTACCTCCTTGCCACCGGCCAAATCAAAGACCAAGCCGAAATCGCCCGCACCGCCGGCATCACCCGCGCCCGAGTCACTCAAATCCTCAACCTCACCAATCTCGCCCCCGACATCCAACAGGCCATCCTCGACCTCGAACCCACCACCGAGCGAACCCCACGCTTCCGCGAGGGCGAGATCCGTCAAATCGCAATCGCTCCCAACTGGGCACAGCAGCGCAAGGCGTGGAAGCGGTTGAGCAACCGCCCCAATGGATCGGGGGCAAAAAGCTGATGAAGTCATAGTACATGGTGACAGGGACTTCGCGTATGATCTCATCAACGAGCCATCCACGGTCGGCACGCAACCCGACGGTTGGGACACGGGGCGGATCGGCGAGGAATCGAACAATGGGTCTTGATGCAGTAGAAATTTTGATGGAAGTGGAGGAGTCTTTTGGGATCACTATTCCAGAGGAGCGAGCGGGAAATGTAAGGACCGTTGGCGACTTATACGCGATCGTTTTGGATTTGACGAAGGACATCACTCGCGACAACCACGTTTGCGTGACCGCATCGACCTTCCGTTCGCTTCGTCGGTATCTGATTCCTTATGTCACCAACGCACGAAGTATTCGGCCATCGCAGACAATCGAGGACAGTTTGCCGTTACGAGGGCGGCAACGATTGTGGGCGAGGCTTGGTCACGAGATGGATCTCAGGATGCCTCCACTGCAACGGCCGAGTTGGCTTACACTTGCCGCAATTCTGTTGACCTTCACGGTGGGAGTCTTCTGTTTTGCCGCATTCGCCGTCGATAACAAGTCCGGTCGGGGTGCTGCTTTCGCACTGTTGGCATCAGGCCTCGTAGGACTCGTTCTAGCAGCACTTACCAAACCCTTCCAACTGTTCCCGGCAACGACCTTCATTGATTACCGAGGTCTCGTCACACAGATCGTTGCCCTCAATTATGCGAAACTATCCGAACGACAAAACTCATGGAACGCGACCGATATTTGGAACGTGCTGCAACTGATTATCGTCGAACAACTCGGCGTTGAGAAAGAAACCGTCACGCCCACCGCCAACTTCATCTACGACTTGGGCATGGATTGATTATCCGATTATCCAGATCGAACGACGGACGAATCTATCTTATTGGCAAGACACCCTGATCCCCACAATCTTGGTTGGCACTGGCAGCTTGAGCACAGCGATTCCGTCGTTGCTTCAGTTATGAAGACGACAATGCAGCTATCTCCGTTTTCGGATCTTCGGTCGTCTGCCTTTGCGGGTCTTTCGCGGCTCCGTATCCGCTGGCAATCCCAATTTGGCACGGACATAATTGTTGAGCGAAATTTTCTCGGAAAGCGATTTCAGATTGAGCATCTCTCGCTCGTCCTCAGTGAGCCTGATGGTGATCATTTTGGAACGCGGAACCTTTTCAATAATGCGAGCCGTTGGATCTGGCTCATCGATAAACTCGCAATCAGTGATCGAGACGAATTGGACCATGCGATGATGTTTCCACGATGGTGAGGGGAAGATTTGTTAGATTGGCCCCATTGTGCGGAGGCGCTTTGACACGTTTGGTCACTCGGAAACAGGTTTTCCAAAAATTTGTCGCGTTATCGGCTGGATCACCGACATGAAATAGGTAGCAAATCGACTTATGATCTACTCTCCCGGCACTCAGGTTGTCGCACAAAAGGACGTGATGGCCGCCAACGATCGGATCGCTCACCCAGCCGGGGCAGTCGGTGTGATCGTGCGTTCCCCAGTCGACCGAACGCACGCTTACCGAGTCAAGTTCAGTGATGGGTTGGAAGCCCCGATTCATCACGATCAACTCGTTCGACTGTCCGAGTTCAAAGTGGGCCAGATTCGCGACCATGATTCGCCGCTCATGAGTGCCGGTCTATACGAACGTGTCATCTACCGCTGCGTGATCGGTTCGCGGGCGTACGGGCTTGACGACGAAGCGTCCGACACCGACCGCCGAGGTATCTACCTACCGCCGGCCGAACTGCATTGGTCGCTGTACGGCGTTCCCGAGCAACTCGAAAACGACGTAACCCAAGAAGTTTATTGGGAGCTGCAAAAGTTCATCGTGCTCGCGCTGAAGGCGAACCCGAATGTGCTCGAATGCCTCTACTCGCCCATCGTCGAAGATGTCACACCGCTCGGTGAAGACTTGCTGCAGATCCGGGATGCGTTTTTATCGAAGCTCGTTTTTCAAACATTCTCGGGCTATGTTGCGTCGCAGTTCAAAAAGATGCAAACCGACATTCGCAACCAAGGCCGCGTGAAATGGAAACACGTGATGCACTTGATTCGATTGCTATTATCCGGCACGCATGTGCTTCGCGATGGAACCATGATCGTCGACGTCGGCCAGCATCGCGATCAGTTGCTCACGATCAAACGCGGCGAGATGCCGTTCGCCGAAGCGGATTCGTGTCGAAACGCACTGCAACGCGAATTGGAGTCCGCGTACCAAACCACAACTTTGCCAGACCGCCCCGACTACCAGCGAGCCAACGCGTTCTTGGTCGACGCCCGCCGGCGTGCCCTCCAGAGTGAACTTCCATGACCAGCGCCAGCACGATCGACGACGGCAAGACGATGCAGCACGTTCGCTCGCAAAACGAATGGCGGCGCGATCGACGCTTCCTTATTGTTGGTCAGCGCGGCCCGCGGCATCCACCGGCTGACTGGGTGTCCGCAGTTCGACGTCAACGATTAACGGCAGGTGGTCCGACCCGACGTTCGGGCCGTTCTTACAACCCAGAACGGCCCACTCCTCGCTCGCGAGCACATGGTCCAGCGGCACCTGCAGTGGCCATGGAAGATCAAGGCCCCATCTCGACGCCGGAAATGTCGGGTGGATCCCGTAGCTGCGGCGCGTTTCGTAAAGGGTAGTCTGCTCCAGAAGGTCGTCAAAATAGGGCGACCACATCGTAGTGTTAAGGTCTCCTGCCACTAGCACCGGGTCGGTCAACTCGTCCACGTAGCGCGCGAGTTCCTGGAGGTGCTCATTGCGATTCTCCCAGGTCTTCGAGTCCAACGGAGCAGGCGGGTGCGTAGCGACCAACACGGTCGGTTGACCGTCGACGTCGAACCGTGCCACGATGGACGGTGACCACCGCCCGGTGAAGGTCTCGATCTCCACCGACTTGATCGGATGGCGGCTCATTAGCAACGTGCCGAATTTCCCTTGCGCAGGAGTGTCAAAGATCTCGTAGCCCGTATTGAGGTTGCGGATCTGCGCCAGCCATTCGGGGTCAACCTCATTGAGCACGACGAGGTCGGGGCGAACGCGGCGGAGCAGTTCAAGGATCGGCTCGAACTGCTCGTTGGACTCACGAACATTGAGGACCATGAGGCGCAGGTGGCGGCCGTCGTTCCCGGGCGGTGTCGCGGGAGATTCTAGCAACCACGGGACAACGAACCACGCATTGATCGCCGCCGCCACCAGTGCGACGGACAACCAACCCCAGGCCCGCGCCGCCAGCAGCAAGATCGCGAGAATCAGAGAAAACCAGAGATATTGCATCCGGCCCTGATTCAACACGTCTAGCCACCAAGCCGTTTCGCCCAGATAGCCGAGCAGCGTCAACAGGAGCAAGACCACCGCCACCACTCCGAAAAACCGTCCTGTCCACAGGGACACCGGCCCTCGGCCCCGTCGCTCCCCTAGCTTCTCGTCGCTTTCTTTATCAAGATCTTCCGTCATGCTCCGCTCGTCGCCTCCAAGTCCCTGGTTTTATGTCGAGTCGCCTCATCCGCTCCTACGCCTGCAGCGCCGCCAACCACCACCGTGTGCTCCGGTCGAATCGACGTAGCGGAGTCCGTGGATCGCAGTCTGTAGTATGCTTCGCTGGTAGTCGTCCCGAGACCATCCGTGACGATGCTTGCAAGGCGAAGCCTCGCAGTCCGTTCGTCCCCTCAGGAATGCCCCCCGCCAGCACGACGTCTAGCGCGAGCAATTTGTATGCCGCGACCCGCACGGAACTGCAGCGTGACTTCGAGTCCGCCACCAACCTGCCGGATCGCCCAGACTGTTAGCTAGCCAACGCGGTCTTGGTCGACGCCCGGCCATCCAAGGTGAACTTCCATGACCAGCACCAGTACGATTGACTATGACAAGATGATGCAGCACGTGCGGACACATCCGTTTCCGCTCGTGTTCGCCACGATCAGTGGAGCCCATCTCTACGGGTTTCCATCGCCCGATTCCGACTTCGACCTGCGCGGCGTACACCTACTGCCGCTCGAGACCGTCGTGGGTCTCGACGAGGGCAAGCAAACGGTAGAAAAGGAAGGCGTTTACGACGGGCTTGAGATCGACCTCGTAACCCATGACGCCGCAAAATTCTTTAATCTAATGCTGCGACGTAATGGTTACGTGCTTGAGCAGATCTTTTCACCGCTCGTCGTGTTCACCACGCCCGAGTATGACGAACTAAAGTCAATCGCTGCCGAGTGCATCACCCGTCATCATGCCCATCACTACCTGGGCTTCGCGGCGACGCAGTGGAAGTTGTTCAGCAAAGAATCACCGCCACGAGTCAAACCACTGCTGTACGTCTATCGTGTGCTGCTGACCGGCATTCACCTGATGCGAACCGGCAAAGTCGAAGCCAACCTCATCACCCTGAACGAAACCGTCAAACTCAGTTATCTCGACGACCTCATCGCCCAAAAGCAAACCAGCCCCGAGAAAGGAACGCTTGCCACCAGTGACCTTGAATTCTTTACGAGAGAATACGAGCGACTCACCAATGAACTCGAGTTGGCCCATGAACAATCAAGCCTCCCGGAGATGCCATCGGCACGGGCCGCACTCAACGATCTGCTCGTCCGCCTTCGCCTGGCTCGTACGATGAGTTGATTTTGTGTTGGTTGACCAAATCCAAGTGCACCTCGCGCATGGTCAGCCAAAAATCGTTCTCCAGTGACGGAGCATTGGAGCGAACGATGTTGAGACTGATCTGCAGTTTCTTGAGCGCCGTATCGAACTGGCTTTTCGTACAAGTCAATTGCTCCATAGCTCGCTTTCGCAGTGGCCCAGTAAAGTTTGGCACCAAGCGGATGAACTCGTAGACTTGCTGCGCAAGTTCATCCAATTCGCTGACCGGCTGGAATGACGCCGGGTAGTGCGTTTCGCGGAAGTATTGCATTTCGATTAACGCCGCATCGCCACCCTTGATTTTCCGTAGAAGACGGATTCAGGATAGGTCTGTGGAATGCGGGTTTTCCAGTCCCATACAGCCATGACTTTCGGACTCCAACGTCCCGCCTTCGGTTTCTTCTCAGAAAGTGCGGTATTGTCCCACAGCGATGGGTGTGGCGAGCCTTCGCTGCCGAAGACCGTGCAAACCTTATGTTCGATGACAAACTGGAATGCTTCTTCAAATGTTTTGATCATCTGCATTCACGTTCAACAGGGTTCATAATCTGAATCGCGTTTTGACCGAAAGTCGGGATCCAGAGTTTCACTCGCCGCTGGTATTCGTTGTAAGCATCACCAAAACGCGACTTCAGGTCCGACTCTTCGACCGGACGCACCGCGATGTGCCACAGCACGGCACCGGCCAGCGAATAAACCATCACCGCATAGCTGCCCCAATACCAACCCACCGCGAGCCCTTGCACGATGCCAGCCACCGCCATGGGGTTTCGCACGAATCGGTACGGTCCCGCGATCACCAACCGGGGTGCCGTGGCGGTTGGCAGAGGCGTTCCGTTGCCGCGTGTCGCCATCGTGACGCCGCTCCATAGGCCAAGGCACGACGCCATGGCAAACAACCCGATCGACGCGCGTGTTTGAAAGGCATGCTCGAATCTGTCGATGCCGCAGTAGCGTTCCAGTTCCACGATCCCCATCGGCAGCACCCACAGGAACACGCTCCAAAAGATCACAGTCTGGCCCAGCGTCCAAAGCACCGCGTGCCAGCGCTGCATCGCAGTCACACGAATCGTTGCTGGCGATTGATCGGCCTTGCCATGAATCGTGGCCATCGCAAGCGACAATCCTGCCATGCTGACCATCATCGACGACGCGATCCAAGCCTCACCCGATTGCATGCTCGTCGCGATGCACACCAGCGTTGGATACCAAGTCACCACAGCAACCGCCCACACCACATTGCCAGCCCAATCATGTTGCCGCGAGACTGCGATCGCCGCGATGATCGAGCCTGCAATGATCAAGACGAAGTCGGCGAGCCAAAACGACAACAGTGCTCCGGTCGGCCAATCGATCGGTTGAAACCACTTGACGCTCAGCGGGTACGCAATCAGCAACACCCACCAAGCAGCCGTGCCGATGGCTTGGACAAGAAAATAGCTCGCGACGATTTGCGTGGGTAGCATGTGGACTCTCAACGAAGAATGTTTTCATTCGATCTCGGAGTAGGATCGGGTTGGTTCCCAGTTACCCTCACCGAGAAACTGCCGAACTCGATCACCCA
>Ga0102938_10004644_pt1 | contig 10062 bp, 6 predicted proteins | sample SalPonR2_B_D2_MG_FD_84516 | JGI IMG/M metagenome (GOLD analysis project Ga0102938, IMG submission 84516) | Salt pond soil microbial communities from South San Francisco under conditions of wetland restoration - Salt Pond MetaG R2_B_D2_MG | ecosystem: Environmental > Aquatic > Marine > Intertidal...
CCGCTCAGGCTTTCGCCGGGAAGTGCGGCGTGACGGTCGAGGAGCTGGAGCGGGTCGGCACGGCGAAGGGCGAATGGCTCTCCCACCGTTCGGTGCGCAAGGGCAGGACGACCCCGGAACTGCTCCCCGAACTGGTGCAGGCGGCCCTGGACCGGCTGCCGGTGCCGCGGCGCATGCGCTGGGGCGACGGCGATGCCGAGTTCGTTCGCCCGGTGCACTGGGTGGTGATGCTGCTCGGGGAGGAGATCGTGCCCGGCCGACTGTACGGCCTGGACTCGGGCCGTCACAGCCGCGGCCATCGGGTACATGCGGAGGGCCGCGAGATCGCGATCGCCGAGCCGGGCGCCTACGTGGAGACGCTCAGGAAAGCGGGCCGGGTCGTGGTGGACTTCGACGAGCGGCGCGACTCCATCAGCCGGGCAGTGAGCGAGGCCGCGGCCGCGGCGGGCGGTCATCCGGTGAGCGATGCCGCGCTCATGGACGAGGTCGCAGCCCTCAACGAGTGGCCGGTGGCCGTGACGGGAGCCTTCGATCCGGCCTTCCTGGAGCTGCCCCGTGAGGTACTGGTGTCCACGCTGCAGAAGCATCAGCGTTATTTCCCCGTCGAGCGCGACGACGGCGCCCTGGTGGCGAGTTTCATCGCCGTTGCGAACCTGGAGAGCCGGGAACCGGAGAAGGTGCGCGAAGGCAACGAGCGGGTGGTGAAGCCCAGGCTCGCCGACGCTGCGTTCTTCTGGGAAGCGGACCGGCGCATGCCGCTGGCCACCCGGCGGGACGAGATGCAGCACGTGGTCTACCAGCGGGAACTCGGCACGCTGCTCGCGAAGAGCCAGCGCGTGGCCGCGCTGGCCGGTCACCTCGCCCGGGATCTCGACGTGGCGCCGGAGCACGCCGTGCGGGCGGCAGAACTCGCCCGCGCCGACCTCCTCACCGACATGGTCGGCGAGTTCCCGGACCTGCAGGGCATCATGGGCGGGCATTATGCGCGCGCCGACGGCGAACCGGAGGCGGTGGCCGCGGCCATCGCCGAGCAGTACCTGCCCCGCTACGCCGGCGACGCGCTGCCTGTCACCGACGCTGGGCGCATCCTGGCGCTGGCGGACCGGCTCGATACGCTGGCCGGCATCTTCGCCATCGGCCGGCGGCCCACCGGCAACCGGGACCCGTTCGGCCTGCGCCGTGGCGCGCTCGGGCTGCTGCGCATCGTCATCGAGGGCGGCCTGGAGCTGGATCTGAAGAACGCGATCGCCGAGGCGCTGTCGTTGCAGCCGGTGAACGAGAGCGAAGGGCAGCCGCAGCTCGCGGGTGAGATCTACGATTTCGTCATGGAGCGGCTGCGGGCCTGGTACGCCGAGCGCGATCCGTCCATCACGCCGGAGATGTTCCAGGCGGTGCTGGCGCGCGAGCCCCGCTCGCCGCTCGACTTCGACGCCCGTCTGCGGGCGGTGGCCGCCTTCGCCCGCCACGCCAGCGCGGAGAGCCTGTCGGCGGCGAACAAGCGCATCGCCAATATCCTCCGTCAGGCCAAAGGCGATGCCGGCGCGGCGCCGGACGCAGGACTGCTGAAGGAGGCGGAGGAGAAGACCCTGCTCGCCGCCCTCGGCGAGGCCCGGGCCGAGGTGGAACCGCTGCTGGCCGGCCGGGAATACACCGAGGTGCTGGACCGTCTGGCGCTGCTTCGCGAACCCGTCGACGAGTTCTTCGATCACGTGCTGGTGATGGACGAGGACATCGCGGTGCGCCGCAACCGGTTGGGCCTGCTGGGCGAGCTGCGCGGACTGTTCCTCGAGGTGGCGGACATCTCGCGGCTGTCCACCGGCTAGGGCCGGCAGAATGGGAGAGGTGAAGCTCGTGGTGCTGGATCGGGACGGCACGATCAACCGGGACTCGGCCGCCTACATCAAGAGTCCGGAAGAGTGGATGGCGCTACCCGGCAGTGCGGAGGCCATCGCGGGGCTGAACCGGGCCGGCTTCACGGTGGCGGTCGCGAGCAACCAGTCGGGCATCGCCCGCGGGCTGCTCGACGAAGCGACCCTGGCGAAGATCCATGACAAGATGCACGCAGCCGTGCATGCAGCCGGCGGCGAGATCGACCTCATCGTCTGGTGTCCACACCATCCGGACGATGGCTGCCACTGTCGCAAGCCGCGGCCGGGACTGCTGCACCGTCTGGCGGAGCACTACGGCATCGATCTCGAGGGAGTGCCGGTGATCGGGGACTCCGCCCGGGACCTGGAGGCCGCGCGGGCCGCGGGGGCGCGGCCGGTGCTGGTGCGCACCGGCAACGGCCGGCCCACCGAAACCGCAGGAGCGGCGGGGGACGCCGAAGTGTACGACGACCTCGCGGCGGCCGCCGCCGCGCTCACGGGGGAACGCTAGCCGTCATGCAGATGCTGCGATCGATCGTTTTCACGGTGTGGTTGTTCGTCTCCGTGCCGTTCTATGTATTCGCGCTGCTGTTGCTGGCGCCTCTGCCCCACCGCGTGCGTTATCCCATCGCCGTGGCATGGGTGCGCCAGGTCATGTGGGTGATGCGCCGCCTCGTCGGCCTCGACTACCGGGTGGTGGGGCGCGAGAACATCCCGGACGAGGCCTCGGTGGTGTTGCTGAAGCATTCGTCGACGCTCGAGACCCTGGCCGAGCTGCTGCTGTTCCCGCCACAGACCTGGGTGCTGAAACGGGAGCTGATGTTCGCGCCGTTCTTCGGCTGGGGCATTGCGCTGCTCAAGCCGATCGCGATCAACCGGGGCGCCGGGCGCAGCGCGGTGCGCGAGGTCATCAGCCAGGGCAGCGCACGCCTGCGCGAGGGGATCTGGGTGATGATCTTCCCGGAAGGCACCCGCATGCCGGCCGGTCAGACCCGGCGCTACGGAGTCAGCGGGGCGGCACTGGCGGCTGCGGCAGGCAGGAAGATCGTTCCCGTCGCCCACGACGCCGGGCACTACTGGCCGCGGCGGGGCTGGCTGAAGAAACCGGGCACGGTGACATTCGTGATCGGCGAGCCGGTCGACGCGCAGGGCCGCGACCCCCGGGAGGTGAACCGGGAGATCCAGGACTGGATCGAGAAGACCATCCGGAACATCGACGAGATTGCCGCGGAGGCGGCCGCTGAAGAACGGGATGCCGCGAGTCGCCCGACCGACCGTGACGGGCAAGACGGGCATGGCGGGAAAGGAGAACGGGCCGACCGTCGCCCGACGGAGCCGGCAGCCGAGCATCCGGAGCAAGAGCGGGAGCAAGAGCGGGAGCGCGAGCGGGACGAGCCGGAAGGCAGGAAAGGCGCGGCAGTGCGGCAAGATGGCGCGACGTCTTCGGACGCGTCGCGCACTACGCGCCCGGGGCGGAGAGCTGACTCGCCGGACGCGTCAGCCTCGTCGGGCACGTCGGAGCCGCGCCTGCCGCCCGGGTCCCGCCGCAGCTGAACCCGGTCAGACGTCCAGGTTCGATACGGCCAGCGCGTTGTCCTCGATGAATTCCCGCCGCGGCTCCACCTGGTCGCCCATCAGTGTGGTGAAGATCTCGTCGGCGCGCACCGCGTCCTCGATCCGCACCTGCATGAGGCGGCGGGTCTCCGGGTTGACGGTGGTGTCCCAGAGCTGGTCCGGATTCATCTCGCCGAGACCCTTGTAGCGCTGCACCGACTGGCCGCGGCGCGCCTCGGTCATGAACCACTGCACCACCTCGCCCAGGCTGGAGATCTCCTCCCGTCGCTCGCCACGCTGCACGTAGGCACCTTCCCCGATCAGCCCCTGCATCTGTTCCCCCAGGGACGCCATGCGACGGTACTCCGCCGACTCGAAGAATTCCTTGGGAATGTAGCGGGTGGTGGTCAGGCCGTGCTGAGTGTGATGGATGGCGATGCGCGTGCCCTCTCCGCCGTTGTCACCCCGCTCCAGCGTGGCCTCGTAGCTGCCGCCGTTGCTGTCGCGGCTGCTCTGCGTGGGACCCTTCGGCAGGGAGTCGGACAGCGACCGGGTCCATTCTTCCAGTCGGTCAATATTCGACAGGATTTCCTCGTCGACCCGAGGCACCTCCAGCATCGCCCGCAGTACGTTCTCGTTGTAACGCCGCGCGAGCCGGTCGATGATGGCCTGCACGGTCATGTAGTCCCGGGACAGCGTCTCGAGGGCGGAGCCGGACATGGCGGGCGCCTCGTCGTTCACGTGCAGCTCGGCACCTTCGAGAGCGGAGGTCAGCAGGTACTCCGTCAGCTCGGCGTCGTCCTTCAGGTACACCTCCTGCTTGCCGCGCTTGATCTTGTACAGCGGCGGCTGGGCGATATAGATGTGCCCCCGCTCGATCAGCTCCGGCATCTGCCGGTAGAAGAAAGTCAGCAGCAACGTGCGGATGTGCGAGCCGTCCACGTCGGCGTCCGTCATGATGATGATGCGGTGGTAACGCAGCTTGTCGGGGTCGAAGTCGTCCCGGCCGATGCCGCAACCGAGCGCCGTGATGAGCGTGCCCACCTCGGCGGAGGAAAGCATCTTGTCGAAACGGGCTTTCTCCACGTTCAGGATCTTGCCCTTCAGCGGCAGGATCGCCTGGGTGCGGCGGTCGCGGCCCTGCTTGGCGGAGCCGCCGGCGGAGTCACCCTCCACCAGGAACAGCTCGGACAGCGCCGGGTCCTTCTCCTGGCAGTCGGCCAGCTTGCCCGGCAGGCCGGCGACGTCCAGGGCGCCCTTGCGCCGCGTCATCTCGCGCGCCTTGCGCGCGGCCTCGCGGGCCCGTGCGGCATCCAGGATCTTGGCGACGATGGCCTTCGCTTCCTGGGGATACTCCAGCAGGAAGTCCTCCAGCGCCTCGGCCATGGCGGATTCGACGATGCCCTTCACCTCCGAGGAAACCAGCTTGTCCTTGGTCTGGGAGGAGAACTTCGGATCCGGCACCTTCACCGAGAGGACGGCGGTCAGGCCTTCCCGGGAATCGTCGCCGGCGGGCGTGATCCTCTCCTTGCGGCCGCTCATCTCCCGCTCGATGTAGCTGTTCAGCGTCCGCGTCAGCGCGCTGCGGAACCCGGCCAGGTGCGTGCCGCCATCCCGCTGGGGGATGTTGTTGGTGTAGCAGAACATGTTCTCCTGATAGGCATCGTTCCACTGCATCGCCGCTTCCACGGTGACGCCCTCACGCTCTGCCTCGATATGGATCACGCTGTCGTGGATGGTGGTCTTGTTCCGGTTCAGGTGCTCGACGAAGGCCCGGATGCCGCCCTGGTATTCGAAGACGTCGTGCTGATCGGTGCGCTCGTCCACCAGCTCGATGTGCACACCCGAGTTCAGGAACGAGAGTTCGCGGAGCCGCTTCGCCAGGATGTCGTAGCTGAATTCGATGTTGTTGAAGATCGTGTCGCTCGGGCGGAAGCGAATGATGCTGCCGCTCTTGTCCGTCTCGCCGACGACCTTCAGGGGACCGACGGGCTCGCCCATGCGGTATTCCTGGTGGTGAATCTCGCCGGCCCGGTAGATGGTGAGGCTCAGTTGCTCGGACAGGGCGTTCACCACCGAGACACCGACGCCGTGCAGACCGCCCGAGACCTTGTACGAGTTGTCGTCGAACTTACCGCCGGCATGGAGGACCGTCATGATGACCTCCGCCGCGGACCGGCCCTCCTCCGGGTGGATGTCGACGGGAATGCCGCGGCCGTCGTCGGACACCGTCACCGATTCGTCCGCGTGGATGGTGACGACGATGTTGCTGCAGTAACCGGCCAGGGCTTCGTCGATGCTGTTGTCGACGACCTCGAAGGCCATGTGGTGCAGACCGGTGCCGTCATCGGTGTCTCCGATGTACATACCGGGCCGTTTGCGCACGGCCTCCAGGCCCTTTAAGACCTTGATATTACTGGAATCGTAGGTATTCTGGTCGGCCATTCGGCACCCTCCGGATCAAGCGGGCGATTATAGCATCCCTGAGGCGCGGACGGGTCGCTGGCTCGCGGTACGACCGCGGCCGACTGGCAGAGGATCAGCCTGCGTGAGTGACCTCGCCATGTTCCACGTGGAACACCCGGGTCGTGTCGGGGAGCGAAACGGCGTCCTCGGTCAGCGCCGTCACGACCAACTGGCTGTCCGTCCCGAGGACGCAATCCATCAGACCGGCGAGCGAAGACCCGTCCAGTTCCGCCGCCGGATCGTCCACCAGCAGCACGGGCGGCTCTCCCAACCTCTCGGCCATCAACCGGGTCTGGGCGAGCACCAGGGCAGCGCCGAACAACTTCTGCTGGCCCCGGGATACCTGCTGCCGTGCGCTGCGCTCCCGATACACCAGTCTCAGATCGGCACGGTGAGGGCCGACTGTCGTCGTGCCCTGCTCCCGGTCCCGCTCGCGGACCGCGAGCAGGGCGGCCTCCAGGCCGTCCCCCTCGGACCACCCGGGCCGATACTCGCACGCCACCGAATCCCCAAGCAGTCTCTCGCCCAACTCGACGAACGCCTCCGACAGTGCGGCTACGTGATTCCGGCGCAACCCGTCCACCGTCTCCCCGGCCGCTACCACCTCAGGCTCCCACGCTTTCACCGCCTGGTCGCCCAGCCCCTCCCGCAAGGCGGCATTGCGCTGCCTCAGCGCCCTCCGATAACGCCGCCAGGCGTCCAGAAACCCGTGTTCCACGTGAAACACCCCATAATCGAGAAAGCGCCGCCGCACTTCCGGACCGTCCGAAACCAGCCTGTGAATCTCCGGATCGATGACCTGGACCGCCAGTTTCTCTGCCAGCGCTGCCAGGCTGTCGGCAGGTTGCCGGTCTACCCGGATAGAAAGATGGCCTCGTCCCGCCTCGATACCGAGCCGGTGCTGCCGATCTCCGCACTCCACGATTGCCGCCACCCTAAAGTGGCCCGCCCCGTGGCGCACCAGGCCGTCAGTACGGGTTCCCCGGAATGACCGACCCCGGCTCAGGAAGCCGATGGCCTCGAGCAGGCTGGTCTTCCCGCTCCCATTCGTTCCGTAGATGAGGTTGCTACCCGGAGTCAGCTCCAGCCGTGCGGATTCGATACACCGGAAATCTGAAATATCGACCCTTAGCAGGCTCACCGGGTCAATCCCCGGCCGCCGACTACAGCCGCATCGGCATGACGACGAACTTGCTGTCGTCCCGATCCAGGTCGGTGACGAGACAACTGCTGTTGTTGTCCGTCAAGCCGAGTTTAACCGACTCCGATTCCACCGCCGCCAGCGCGTCCAGCAGGTAATTCACGTTGAAGCCGATCTCGATGTCTTCCCCGCTGTACTCCACCTCGACCTCTTCCTCCGCCTCTTCCTGCTCCGGGTTGTGCGCCTGGATCACCACCCCGCTGTCCTTGATGTCCAGCCGGATGCCCCGGTATTTCTCGTTCGACAGAATCGCCGCCCGCTGCAGAGCCTGGCGCAGCGTTCCCCGGTCCGCCGTCAGCACGTTCGGCGGATCCTGCGGTATCACGCGCGCGTATTCCGGGAACCGCCCGTCGATGAGCTTCGAGGTGAAGCGGATGCCGTCCACCTGGATGCGGATGTGATTCGAGCCGATATCGATGGTCAGGTCGCCGCTCCCGTCCAGCAGCCTCTGCAGCTCGATCACGCCTTTCCTCGGCACGATGACCTGCTGGGCCGGCAGGTTCTGATCCGGTACCGCCACCTCGCACAGCGCCAGCCGGTGCCCGTCCGTCGCCACGGCCCGGAGGTAGTGCTCCCCCGTCTCCAGCAGCATCCCGTTCAGGTAATACCGGACGTCCTGCTGCGCCATCGCGAAATGCGTCTTCTCCAGCAGCCGCTCCACCGCCTCCCGCGGCAGGCTGAAACTCTGGCTGGCCTGAATGTCTTCCACCGTCGGGAATTCCGCAGCCGGTAGCGAGGACAGGTTGAACCGACTCCGTCCCGCCTGCACCTGAACCCGATCGCCTTTCACGGCCACCGATACCGTTACTCCGTCCGGCAACGCCTTGCAGATGTCGAGCAGCTTCCGGCCGGCCACCGTGATCTCGCCTTCGCTCTCCACGTCAACGTCGGCACTCGCCACCAGCTCCACTTCCAGGTCCGTGGCCGTTACCAGCAGCTGATCGTTCTTCACCACCAGCAGCATGTTCGCGAGTATCGGCATCGTCTGCCGACGCTCCACCACGCCGATGATGGCCTGGAGGGGTTTCAGCAAGGTCTCCCGGGGAGCAGTGAACTTCATCGATTCCACCTGTTAATAAATATTGAATATTTAGAGTTCTATTATCGTTATTAGTCCGACCGCGGACTGTGTATAACAGATAAAAAGCTTTTTAAAACAATATCTTAAATGATTTATTCCTGCCCATAACCCGGCCGGTAACCTCATCGCCACCTGTGCATCGCCTGTGGATAAAAACACCTGCTGCACTTACCAACAAGTTATCCACATCATCCGGTCAGGGTTCTCAACAGGTTCAGATAATCCTCTTCCACCCGGCTCTCGGTCTCCCGCAGCGCCTTCACCCGGCGGCAGGCATGCAGCACTGTGGTGTGGTCGCGTCCGCCGAAAGCATCGCCGATCTCCGGCAGGCTGTGGCTGGTCAGTTCCTTCGCCAGGCTCATCGCGATCTGGCGCGGCCGCGTGATCGAGCGGCTGCGGCGCTTCGACAGCAGATCCGCGACACGGATCTTGAAGTACTCGGCCACGGTCTTCTGGATGTTCTCCACCGTCACCAGCTTGTCCTGCAATGCCAGCAGATCCCGCAGCGCCTCCTTCGTGAAATCGAGGGTGATCGGCCTGCCGGTGAAACGCGAATTCGCGACCACCCGCCGCAAAGCGCCTTCCAGCTCGCGGACGTTGGAGCGGATGCGCTTGGCGATGAAGAAAGCGACCTCCTCCGGCAGCACCACGCCCTCGTTCTGGGCCTTGCTCATCAGAATCGCCACCGAAGTCTCCAGCTCGGGGGGCTCGATGGCCACCGTCAGGCCCCAGCCGAACCGGGACTTCAGGCGCTCCTCCAGGCCGTTGACCTCTTTCGGATAACGGTCGCAGGTCAGGATGATCTGGCGCTGCCCTTCGAGCAGCGCGTTGAAGGTGTGAAAGAACTCTTCCTGCGAGCGCTCCTTGCCGGCGAAGAACTGGATATCGTCGATCAGCAGGGCGTCGAGAGACCGATAGGCGCGCTTGAATTCGCTGATGGTGTTGTGCTGGAGGCCTTTCACCATGTCACCGACGAAGCGCTCGGAATGGACGTAGCACACCCGCGCCTCCGGGTTGCGTGCGAGCATCAGGCTTCCCACGGAGTGCATCAGGTGGGTCTTGCCGAGCCCCACACCGCCGTAGATGAACAGCGGATTGTACGCCTTGCCGGGGTTCTCCCCCACCTGGGAGGCCGCCGCCCGGGCCAGCTGGTTGCTCTTGCCCTCCACAAAATTCTCGAACGTGAATTCCGGATTCAGCCGGCTCTCGATGGGCTGCGGCCGCGGTCCGCTTCGCGCCCGGCCGGGCGGGGGCGCCACCGTGGCGGCTGCCGGGGCCGGCGAACCGCCCCGGGATCCCACTTCGATAATAACTTTTGCGTCGGCGTCGGCGCTGGTCACCACTTCGCTGATACGCTGCAGGAAGTGTTCGCGCAGCCACTCCACCACGAACCGGTTGGGTGCCAGCAGATGCAGCACGTCGCCCCGCTCGACCGCCTGCAGCGGACGAATCCAGGTATTGAACTGCTGCTCCGGCAGCTCCGATCGCAGTTGACGGACGCAGCGGCTCCATAGCGTGGTGTCGGTCTGCAACGGGATCCCCGGGGTGACTGGAATTAGGGTGACTCGAATAACGGTTGTTCTGGCAGATGTCCCCGGTCGACGCGCAGGCGCGCGGAAAACCGCGGGAGGACCGTCAAGTCTATACCGCATCCCCTGCGCTAATCTAGCGGCCGTCCGCGGACGAAACGCGCCCCGGCAAGTTGACACGGCCCCACCCCGTGCGTACCCTTCTCGCCCCCTTGTGACGGGTGCCTGCACCACCGGAATCGAAGACGATGAAACGTACCTACCAGCCCAGCAGAATCAAGAAGAAGCGAGCTCACGGTTTCCGTGCCCGCATGGCGACCAAGGCCGGCCGGCAGGTGCTGAAGCGTCGTCGGGCGAAAGGCC
>Ga0102938_10004648_pt1 | contig 10055 bp, 6 predicted proteins | sample SalPonR2_B_D2_MG_FD_84516 | JGI IMG/M metagenome (GOLD analysis project Ga0102938, IMG submission 84516) | Salt pond soil microbial communities from South San Francisco under conditions of wetland restoration - Salt Pond MetaG R2_B_D2_MG | ecosystem: Environmental > Aquatic > Marine > Intertidal...
CTTGACGTAGTCGTGCCGGGCGGCGGCTTGGATCGCCGGGTGCTCCGGTGAAAAGGTTTGCACGATCACGCGTCCGCCGCGGTTGCCGCGGCCGGTGCGGCCGGCGACTTGGGTGACGAGTTGGAACGTCCGTTCGGCGGCACGGAAATCGGGGAAGTGCAGGGCACTGTCCGCGTTGATCACGCCGACGAGCAACACGTTGGGAAAGTCCAACCCTTTGGCGATCATTTGCGTGCCCAACAAAATGTCGATCTCGCCGCTACGAAACGCCGCCAAGACTTTTTGATGACTGCCCGGACGTCGCATCGTGTCGCTGTCCATCCGCGCGACGGTCGCGTCGGGGAAGCGGGCCTTGACCTCGACTTCCAACTTCTGCGTCCCCAGTCCGCCGTAGCGAATGCCGTCGAAACGACAGGCCGGGCACCAGGGCGGCGTGGCGATCGTGTAATCGCAGTAATGGCACATCGCTTTGCCGCCGTCACGGTGATGCGTCAACGGCATGTCGCAGTCGGGGCACGACACGACGTGGCCGCAAGCCGGGCACTGGATCGTGGTCGCGAAGCCGCGGCGGTTCAGCAGCAGGATGGCTTGGCCCTTGTCGTCGATCGTTTCCTTGACGGCTTGGTGAAGTGGTCGGCTGATCGCGCCGCCGATTGCCCCGACTGGGCGGTCGTCCTTGACCCGCAAGTCGACCAGTTGAACGTCGGGCATCGGACGATTCTCGACACGATCGGGCATCGACAACAGCTCGGCGTGACCGGTGTGGGCGGCGTGCCAGCTTTCCAGCGACGGCGTGGCCGATCCCAACAACAGCGGCACGTTCAATGACATCGCGCGGGCGTGGGCGACTTTCCTGGCGTGATAGCGTGGTTGGGTGTCTTGTTTGAAGGAGCCGTCGTGTTCCTCGTCCAAGATGATCAAGCCCAAGCGGGGCAGGGGAGCGAACACGGCGCTACGGGGACCGATCACGACCTGGACTTCACCGCTGCGAATGCGTTGCCACTGGAAATGCCGTTCGGCGGGCGTCATCTGGCTGTGCAGCACCGCGACGCCCTGGAAACGACGTTCGAACCGGCCGCGGGTTTGCGGCGTCAAGCTGATCTCGGGGACCAACACGATCGCGCCCCGGCCGAACTTGACCAAGTGTTCGATCGCCTTGATGTAGACTTCCGTTTTGCCGCTGCCGGTGACGCCGTGCAGCAGCAACGCTTTGCCTTGATCGCTGTCGACCGCCGCGGTGATGCGGTCGAGGACTTGTTGCTGGTTCCCCGTCAGTTCGTGAGCTTGTTCCGTCTCGCCGTCGTCGATCTGCCACCGCGTCGTCATGCCGCTGTTTTGCTCGCGACGTTTTTCGCTGATCAGCAAGCCTTTCTTGTGAAGCCGGCGAACGGGATCTTCGGTGCATCCGGCCGCGACGCTGATTTGCGCGGCCGTCATGGGGCCGTTCGCCGTCAGCATCAATCGCGCGACGGTCTGTTGCTTCGCCGAAAGGCTGTCGACGATCTCGTCGGTCAAGCGATTCGGATCGACGCGAAAATAAGTGCGTTGTTTCGTGCCCGCGCTGCTTCGGACGCTGGAAGGGATCAGGGTGTCGAAGACCTGCCCGGCGGGAGCTTGGTAGTAGTGGGCGATCCACAACACCAGTCGTACCAGCGGGGCGTCGCACAGCGGTTCTTCGTCCAGCAGTTCGGCGATGTCACGAAGTCGATGCGAGCTTTTGCCCGCCATGTCGACCCCGGTGCACCAGCCCATGGTCGTTTTCTTGCGGCGGCCCAGCGGGACACGCACGCGGGCACCGGGGCGGAGGTGATCCCGCATGCCTTCGGGGATCGAGTAGTCGTACGGTCCGTGCGGGGCTTCGCTGAACACGATCGTCGCGATCGCGGTTTCCTCGGCGTTTACCAATTCCCAAGGCGGCGGCGCGGTCTCGAACAGTTCGACCTGATGGGCTTCGTTGCCCGCCGTGTCTTTACCCGCTGTTCCGTTCGTCCCGTCGGGATCGCTGACACGGTCTGGGGGGTCGGGCGGCATGACGGGGCAGGGCAGGGGACTCGAGTCATCGGGCGTGGCGGTGGAGGCTTCTGTCAACATACTGCAATTCCGGAAAAGAGTCGTTGACCACATTCTCGGCCCGATCCGTGACAAGTCTGGTCACGAAACGCCGGCTGACGCGAAGATGCTTCAGGCTTTTAAGGCGCTGGTTCGACAGAGTCGGCCCCGTCGGGAGTCATCAGCGAACGGAAAACTTGCCAGTCAACCTCGGCCGACACGAATTCTGCCGAGCCGTCGAAATGGACGAAGTGCGCACCGGCGGGATGCGCCGACCCCCAGTTGTGTTCGAACGGGACTTTGGGCTGATCGGGTTGAATGACGATGCCGCTTCGTCGCGTCCCGTCGCTTCCTCCCGAGAAAACGGGCTCGTCCCAGAACCAACTCGTCGCGGTTTGGACCAGCGGGTCAAAAGCTTTTTCGCCCAGCGCGATCGTCTGATGAAGGCCGTCACGGATGTCGCGTGGCCCCAGGACCACCGGGCGATTGGTGACGACCAACGCATTGGCCGCGTAGTCGGTCTTCGCCCACGCACGCCCGGCCGGCCAGTAGCGACCGAACTGGTCGGCTCGGGGCACTTGCGGGACCTCGCGAGACCGACTCGGGCAAAGGAACCCAGGACCGGCGTCTTCGACTCGGCGGTCTTCGTAGCTGGCGACCTGTTCCAGCGAAGGCAAGATCGCGTAAGCCCAACTGCCCGGTTGATCCTGCGGACGTGCCCCCGGAATACCGATGCCCCACCAAAACTGAATCCCGGATCCGAGGTCCAGCGTGCCGATGCGTTGCTTCCGACCATCCGCACCCCGGATTTCGCTGGTCTCGCCCGGCAAGTTTCCGCCGTTGCTTGGAAACAAGTCATACGTCGTCAAATACGTTTGAAAACCAAGCCCGAGTTGACGAGCTTTGTTCAGGCAACTGACCGCCCGCGCCGACTCGCGAGCCTGCTGGACCGCCGGCAACGCCAAAGACACCAAGATTCCGATGATCGAAATCACGACCAACAGTTCGACCAGGGTAAAACCGGTTGTTCGACCCCTCATGGTTGTTCGACCCATCATCATTGTTCCTCCGCTTCGTGAATTCGGACCAAGACGAATTGAAAACGTTTTTCCTCGATGGAAAACAGCTCGGGGTGCTCGCGTATCCGCTGGATGATTCCATCGTAGTACAACACGTTGGTTTTCGCTTCGTCGCGATAAATCAAATGACTCGGTCGCCAAGTCTGTAGATATTCCTCGATCTCCGTTTTGGACATCAGCCGATAAGGACGGATCACGCGATTTTCCCGCGCCGATCCCAGCGTCGGGTAATACCGAAACAGGCACGCGGCAACCCATTGTCCCGTTTCCAGATTCGCTTTCCGGGTCCATTGATCCACGGAAACTCCCCACTGCTGAAAATAGAAGTCAGAGAAGTTTCGGTGCCAAAATCGAGACCGCTGAAACGTCATCCCGCACAGACAGGCGCAACCCAGTATGACCATCAAAGGTAACGAAGGCCTCCAAACGGTACGGAACAGCAGGACCAACATGGCGAAAAAAGCCGCCGAGAGTCCCAGCCACCACCAGGGGCCGAAATCCACCAACAAAGGCATCTCGGTTTTGATGCCCAGCGGACCGGAGATGCGAAAGGCACCCGTGATTCGATGCGACCGTAAGGCGATGTCGATCACCGTCAAAGGCACCACGAAAGCGAAAACCGACCGATGCCCGATCCGTCGACTCAAATCAAGCATCATCCTGGCCAACACAATTGTGCCAACCACACCCACCGTCGTTCCGAAGCGAACCGAGTGGTACTGCGAATCAATCATGTCACGCGTTTCAGCAATGTGCTCGATCACGTTGGGCGTGATCAGGTACACGATCCAGGCGAGCCAACAAGCGACTTGGACCGACCCATCGACGCTGGGTATGGGAGGAGTCGTTTCTCGCTTTAACTTTCGCCAGATCCAAAGAGTCAGCGAAATCACCGGGACGGCGAAGACCGCCAGCGTGGTCAGCAAGCCGGTTTGCTTGATCCAAGCTTTCACCAACAGCCACCAAACCTCGCGATCGGCACCACGATACAGCGCGCTCCGTTCGTTGCCCGGGCGGAACTCCTGCCAATCATCCGTCAGGCCCAGAGCGGGGAACCCTTTGGGATAAAGCGGGGTTCCTGTCCAGACCCAATTGCGCCCGTACCAAAATCCGGCTAACGCTAAACCACAAACCAAGCAGCCGATAAACACCCAAGCGGCAGCGGTGATTCCGTGGCGACTCCATCCCCGGACCGCCAGCATCAACGCCACCACGCCGGCATAGCCCAACGCGTAATATTTCACCCCAGCCAACAGTCCCACCGCAAGGCACGCCAGCACCATGCCACCACGCCATTCGTCTTGCATGCCGCGGACCATCAACGTAAGCGTCGCCAGAAACAACGCCGCCACCGCGACATCGTTTCCTTGCGTCACCCATTGCCGCAGGACCACTTCATTGGCCAGCAGCGAGACGATCGCGAACCATCGAAACGACGCCGGAATTTTCAACTGCCGCATCAGATCGCTGGCGGACGCGAACAGCAACAAGACCACCGGCGCGTTGCTCAGGCCGGCATAGAAGTCACCGCTGTAGGCGGCCACCAGCCAGTAGGTCCAAAGCTCTTGGTTCCCCGGCACGTACCAAAACGCGCCGTGCCGCGATCGCAGCGTGTCGTACTGGATCCAATGATCGACCATCGGCAGGTGGTAGGCCAAAGAGTCCTGGTCATCAGGAAAAGCCAGCACGCCGTGCCAAAGTGTGAACGCCAGTGATACGGCGAGCAATGCCAGCCAAGCGATCCCCATCCCGCGCGGCGTCAGTACCGAAGTTCGCGTCGATCCGGTGAACTGAGCATTTTTCGATCGCTTCGCCGCGATCATGCCCACGACAGTCAGGACCCCGTAAAACGTGAGTGGTGACAGACGACCGGCCAAATCCAGAACAACGGCGGTCAGCACGATAGCGGACCAAGCCAGGGTCACGGCGATCACGATCCGCAAAGACCATTCGCGATCGTTCCGTGATCCTTTTTTGACGGGCAAAACCCGGCCGGCCTGTCGCCACATTCCCAGCAGGAAAACGAACTGGGATAATCCGTGACCGATACAAGCAAGCGCGTCGCGCGTCGCCAAGTCGCTTGTCAACCAGTCGCTGCCGGACGCGGCCATCATGCTGATGAGTATCGCTGTTTATAGATCATCGCTGCCAAACCGATCACGACGAACAAGCCTAGCGAGTACGGCCAGACCCGCCGCGTCGCAGGTTCCGGCATCCGTCCGGCCGTCAGTGAATCGGCTTCAATGTTCAGCGACTGAACCCGCACATGCAGATCCGCGTCCGTGTTCCCGTTGGTCGCCACCACCTGGATGCGTCGCAAAGGCCCCGAGGCCCCCGTGATTTTGGCAAAGGCAACGGAGCGCTTGCCAGCGGAGAACTCCAGGACGTCACCACGCCGGCGCAAAAAAAGTTCGCCACCGCGTGACGACGTCGGGCTTAGCTCCAAGACGTTTTGCTCACCGATCTCGGCTTCGACATCGTAATAAAAGCCACCATCGATCTTTCGGACGTGACCGAACATCACCTGGATCGGTAGATCGTCGTCCGTCGTTCCGGTCAGCCGCAGCAGGATGCCGTTGCGAGGTGCTTTCGGAGTGGCCGCGCGGATGATCTTGTAGTTCAGCGAAAGTTCGAAATCACCCACGATCCCGAACCGACTGACGACGCGCAGGTCGCCCATTTTTTCGTCTCGGCTACCCTTGAAGTTGATCTCCCAGCCCGAACGGTTCAAATCGGCGTAGGGCCTCAAGGAACCGTCAAAACGATCCCACATTGGGTCACCGGTCGTCCGCGGGCTGAACCGATATTGAAGCGTTTCCGCGTTCGTTCGACTCGTTCCTAACAAAAAAACGGAGATTGAAAGCAGGACAATTCCTACACGCCAAAGGCGAACCGGTTTGCATGACGTTCGTTTCATCAACCGACCGCGGGCTGCGACTTCGTCCGCGCGGGCGTGACCGCACGACTTGCCAGTTTCCAGCTCAAGAAGCCGATTCCGCAAATGAAGCCGATGGTACTCCACTGAATCCACTGATTGCTCGAATCGGCCGGAAGCAGGACGTAACCGCTTGCCGTCTTATGAACCCAATCTGAAGTGAAGTTGTCCATCGTTTCGTTGGTCGGATCGATGACTTGGTAGGTATCCCGTTTAGCGTCGTATCCGACGACAACATAGAAATGACCATCTTGTGGCCGCATGCCGATTTTTCCATGGCAGATGAACGGCATCGACAAACTTGCCAAGTCGTCTGGTTTGACGTATCGACAGTCCAAGTCGAACCCGATCTGCTCCGCCGTATTCAGAAGCGACTCAATCGATGCACCTCGCACCGGGTCCATGGGTGTGAGTTGAAAGATTTGATCGACATCGACCTCAGGACCGACCAACTTGTTCAGGACAAATAGCGCGAGCGGGCCACAGTCGTTACGTTTTCGCCAAGGAGGCTTCCAGTTGTACGGGTGGTCGTTCCCCACCATCTCGGCTGGTGTCGATTCTTGGTCGATAGGGCTTCGCGCAACGCTGGTACCCGCCAAGAAACATAGCATCGCGGTCAAGGCAAACTGGCCCGTGAAGTTTCGTTGAAGTACCTCGTTCATATCGCCATTCTCCGTCGTCGGAAGAGATAGACCGCCAGCAAAATGAAAAACATTGACCCGCAAAGAATCCACGGCAACCAAGCTGAACGACTTGGATTCATCTTTAACTGCACCGCTTCCAGGATCGGGCGTTCAAAAGACTTTTCACCCTCTTCGGGAACTCGGTAGTTTTCCTTGCGAATGGTATCGTTTACCATGACGCCGGCAGGCAATTCAAAATTCGCAAGATCCAGCTTTTGGTCGAAAGAAACCTCCTGGACGGATAAGCCAATTTCTGCCGTGACTTTGTCCCAGATCGCTTCTCGCTCCGATGGCATGTTTGCGAACTTGAGAACAGTTTGTTTCATGGGTAAGAACAAGCCGGGTTTGACTTCCTTAAAATCCTGGTTGCGGATGTCAAGTTTCCTTGGCCCGCCTTCCTCCCAGTGGTATACTCTTCGCCTGATGGCGTAGTTCAATGCGGGATCGACCCACATCTTGTCCATTTGTGGCCATTCCAGAACCAAGCACTTCGCTCCATCCACCGTCACGGGTGTCGAGTTCATCCTATACTCGCCAGCGTGTTCCTCTAGATATGATGGGAGCTGTGGTAGACTGGTGGAGTCTCCAAGGACTTTGTTCGCTAACACGATTTCATAGTCACGGCCGACATCATTCGCTAGTGCGCGAAACGGATCTAAACCGCAATGATGGAAATAGTCGAACGAATGGAATAGGCCAAAGACAATCCTGTCGGCTGGGGCGACGGTCGCTGCACCCGCATCTAGAACATGTTCGACGTAATATCCTCGATCGAAGAGCTCAATTCTACCGCGTTCTGGGTCGTTAGCCGAAAGCACCGCATCCTTCTCGGTGTCCGCAAAGCAGGAATACACGTGCCAACGTGAATCATCCCTGTGAATGTCGTATCGTGCCAAAACATAGCCTCCGCTATACAAGCTCGGGGTTATGTTTTCCGATTTGTCTCGAACGTAGACAATATGAACGGGATCCTTTCCAAACACATCTTCATTCATTCGCTCGAAAGCCTCGGCAACGTCGGAGATTTGGACGCTCCATGCATGAGGATAGGGCAAGAATAAGCTGCTATAAAATAGGCACACGATCAATCGATATGGCATTGGTTTCTTGGCGTTTGTAGTAGACTGACGTTCCTGCTTTGGCGAAATGCATCATGCATTTCGCCAATTCTCGCTTTCGCTCTAAAGGGTGAGCTTTAGTAGCCAGAACACGCGATCTGTGTCGCTGACAGAACGTCCGTGCATCCTTCGTTGGTTACGCAAGGTTTCGCATCATGAGGATGCTTGTCACCGTCTTGGGTTCCGGTGGTTTCTCGGCATCCGCATCCTCCGGTCATGCAGCCGCCGTAACAGCGCGGGCTAACCTCCGGGTCAGACATGACGCACGTTCCGAACACGCTTGCTGTCTCCTGCGAACTGACGCCAGCACCTTGCGTTTCAAGCAGCGTCCCGCCTGTCAAACTGATTGCCAGCAACAAGACTGGCAATCCCAATAAAACCTTCATCTTTCACTCTCCCGTGCAAGGGGAATCGATTGTTGACCGTCGTCGGAACGTCCGAGACGATCCCATTCAGCGAATGGTTTGGAATGACGCATCAAACAGACGGCACGCGCCGCGTGCGAGCAGGGAAGCGTCGTTTTGAATGTGGGTTTGCTTAGTTCGCCGAGCATTGATAGCTTGCGTTTCAGTCCCAGAAGAGCACGGGTAATAACCGCATCGGCAGGCCGCAGCTCTCGCGGCGAAATGCTTATCCATTCCAGGTGATGGCCGGTGATTGTAATCACGTCGGCGATCGGTTCGCCGTAGATATACAGATGCCTCGTCAGCAGAATTCGTGGGTTTGGTTTGGCTCGGGTAGCTTTCCGAGCTGGTGATACAGGGCGATTTCAATCGTTTCGTAGGATTTGAAACCGTATGCCTTTCTGATCGCCAGCTTTGCTTTGATGTTCATGCCCTCCACGCTGCCGTTTGAGATCTCGCCGCGGGCATGGAACCAGTTCAACAGGATCGTTCGGTGACGACGCAGTGTGCCCGCCATTTCCTTCATCGGCTCGATCTTGCTCCGTATCGCCCGGGTACACCACTGATCGAGAAACTTGCCCGCCCAAACCGGACTGCTGTACATCCAGAACCGCTGAAAGTCCTCTCGCATCAAATACGCTTTGACGCACCGGAGATTCGTCGTAAGTAGCTCGCTCATCTTCACCGCTTGCTTCTCGCTCAGGTTCTCGCGGCGTTTGAGTAGGCACCACCTGGAGTGTTTGAGCACTTCTTCCTTACCCTGGCTTTTCAGTTGACGTGATTCCTCGGCCCGGACCTTATTGATCTTCTCGTTCATCTTCTTCATCACATGAAAGCGATCAAAGACATGCACCGCATCGGAGGCACACTCTGCGATCACGTTCATGTACTGTCGCCACATGTCGGTGCAAATGAACTTCAAGCTTGCCAGCGACGACTGCGGAATTGTCTTGAAGAATCCTCGCAGGCTGTCCTCGGTGCGGTCTTTGGCGACGTACAGCAAACGCCGACAGCCCTCGTCGATCTGGTAGACCAACGTCAGATACCGGTGGCCTCGCTTGTACGCGATTTCGTCGACGCCGAGTGCTTCGATGTCCCCGATTTGCCGGTTCACCAGTCCCCAACGCACGACCCAGTCGACCGCTCGGAAAACGGTGTCCCAACTGCTGCCGAAGATCGCGGCAGTTTCCTTCCAGGAGAGCCGCTTGGCCCAGCGGGCCAGGAAAATCCGGTAGCTGTAAGTCGTCTGATGCTTGCCGTCGGCCCAGGGAACTCGCTCGACCTTCACGCCGCAATCGGGACATTCGACGCGACGCAGGGCATAAACGAAGAACACCGGGATCGCCCACAGCGGCACGAACTCGAAGCGTCGGACGGGCAGGCGATCGTATCCGGGCCGTTTCTTGTCACAGCCGCTACAAACCGGACGACTGCGGGCGTGCGGCTTGATGCCGACCAGGATCGCGGACTCCTTTTCGTCAAATCGGATCGCCGTGTAGACAAATCCCTTGTGCTTTTCGACGTGGTTGAGGATAGTTTTGAGTTGCATCTTGTCGTGGCCGGGTTGTTGCTGAAGTGTCGCAACAACATCAATAGCTCGACTTCCGGCAGGATGCATTCTTTCATCCAACAAATCGGTGACGTAGCCCCTTCCGCCTCGCCGTCGCGTCGGCCTGACACAGGCTCCGCCCAGGCCGACGCGACGGCGGGGTGGGAGGGGCGGCCCCATTCTGCTGAGCCCGAACCGAGGTCGACGCTCGACCGCTCTGACGCACCGTTGCATCACA
>Ga0102938_10004649_pt1 | contig 10055 bp, 9 predicted proteins | sample SalPonR2_B_D2_MG_FD_84516 | JGI IMG/M metagenome (GOLD analysis project Ga0102938, IMG submission 84516) | Salt pond soil microbial communities from South San Francisco under conditions of wetland restoration - Salt Pond MetaG R2_B_D2_MG | ecosystem: Environmental > Aquatic > Marine > Intertidal...
AAGTCCACTGCTGTCGGGAGGCGTTTACCCCGGAACCCCCCGAGCTTATCCCTGAGCCCGGAGGCTATTTCCCTCTCCTGCGCCGGGCTGCTGTTACCCTTTGGTACGGAGATAATTTCCTTCCTCCCGACCATGAGTTTGTAGGATCCCCCATCAGCAGATGCGGTAACTGTCTTAATCAGGTTATCATTTGCCCCGGTTGCTTTCATGAATATCTTCCCGGCGGCCTCCAGTTGTTCCCGGGTGTACCGACCCCCTTGGGGAGCCATCGCCTGAGCCATAACCGGCTTTGCGTTCTTGGGAAGATCATTTAACTTTGCAGTGATAATCTTCGATCCTGCCCATCGGTCCCCGGCGTATGCCACCGCACCTGCGGTTTCGTCAGCGATGTTACTCGCCCGGCCATAGGCATCACGGAGAAGGGTTTCATTTATCTTATCAAGGGAATTGACATTTCGCTTGTTCCCAAGGTTATCCACCATCCGATAACCTTTTTTGGTTTGGGTTATATTCCACCCACGAGAAGAGCCAACCATTTGCAGCGCAGAGAATCGGTCCATTTGTTCTACGTTGTTGAATGTCTTAACCGCCGATTGAGTTCGGAGAACAGCCTCACGTTGACCGGCTGTAAGCTGTGCCCATTGTTTAGGATCGATATCCTCACCAGACATTACTCTCTTAAACAGGGTTTTGAACTCTTGCTGTTGCCCCTCCGGCCAACCTTTGAAAATCTTCAACGCTCCCCCTGCCATCGGGAGCCCTATATCCAACACCAGGTTTATAGCGATGTCCCCCAGGAAATATCCCCCCATCCAGCGAAGGTTCTTTTGTGTGGTCTCTCGAAAAGCTGGGTCCTCTTCAAAGGATTCGGTTATTAAATCGTTGGCGATATCCCGGGAAATCCCCAGGGTAGTGGTAGCCCCGGCATGGAGAACCGCTTGGCCGATTTTGGCCCAGCTTTCAGCAGCTTTGGTGAGATTAGCAGCATTGGAGAGAATTGACCTTGTGGGAGCAGTGAACAACTTCCCAATCGCCCGAGGGGCCATGGTTGTTCCAGCTCCAATTCCAAATAATAATCCAAACTCCGCCAGGGTAGCCCCTCCCCCGATTACGGTTTTCATGGTGTTCACCTTTTGAGCGAGTCCCTGATCTTGGGAAAGGGCCATGTCAAAATACTCTACTATCTTCCGTCTCTCGGGGTCCGCTACTATGTCCGCATGGTCCCATTGTTCTATTCCCTCTGATGTCTCTAAGCTCTCTAAAAACGGTGATACCAAATATCTATCAACAGTGTTCGCGATCAGGGAGGCTTTCCCCAAAGTCGCCAGGTATACTTCCTTTTTTGCAAACCCGAGTGCCTCTTCATCACCTTGCTGTATTCCTTGGGAGATTTTGTTCAAATACCTCTGGGTTTGAGGGTCACCCATCGCCGGAGGAGAGAACACCACCGAGTTAAGGGCTTTGATCTTCTCCCCCCGGGGAAGTGCTTGGAACTCCGGGTCCTGTCCCATCGCTCGGGAGAAAATATCCATTCGAGCCTTTGTTTGTTCCTTGTAATTAAGCTCCTGAAACTCTGGATCAGAATTAACCTGTGCTAAGGTTGGCATGTTTTACCCCTTATTGAAACCATTTACCGGTGTTATATCCACTCTCCGCCTGGCCTTGTGCTTGTCCTTGTTCCTCTACCGCTGGGCTATTTACCCCACCAGTGTTCCCAAGAAACCCCGGTGTTGCATACTTGGGAGCATATTTCTTACCGAAAACACTTAATACTTGTTGAAAAATCCCAAGTTCTCTATCGATTGCTTGAAGGTTCACACCAAGCATAGCCATCTGGTTCACTCCAGCCTCATTAAACGCTTGAAGCAACGGGATGGAGTTTACATACTCACGGATCTCATCCGGTTTTGCGCCCTCTTTTGCAAGAGTCGTCATGAACTGAATTACATCGGGTCCCATTTTTTGGTACAACTCATATGCAAACATCGCTTGTGGGTTCTCTTGTTTTAACTCAGAGGCTTTTCGTTCAAGCTCCATCATTTGTTCTTGGATGCCTTTTTGCCAGAGGAACTGTTCCCGTTGAAGACCAATCTCCGCTTCCGCTACCGCAACCTTCCGCTCGGAGAGTTCCATATTCTTTACCCGCTCGGCACTGGCAGCAAGCTCCGGAAACATCTGCCGAATGGCGTTGGGGTTATTTATCACTCCAGTGGAGATAAGATTGTTATACCATCCATTAAGAGAACCTCCGGTTGCATCGGCCAGTCTTCCCCCCATGTGCTTGGTGGCGATTTCAAGCTTCTTCTTAGATATATCTCTTCCCTGCGCTTGGTCCCTCATCACCGAACTCATGACCGAGCTATAGCTATCAATCAACGCAAGGGTATCGTTTACCAGCGGGCGTGTCTTTGGGTTTTTCTGAAGCTCTTGAAGGAACTCCTTCTGCGATGAGGTGTTTGCAACAGTCTTTACCCCCTCCTGGGCACGAGACTTTGCCGGTCCCTCTTGCATGGTGTCAACAGCCAATTGTGTTTCCGCCGCTTGTTGTACTTGGAACACTTCACTTGCAGCTTTCATCCGTTGACTTTGTGCCTCTTCAGGAGCAATCTCCCCATCAGCTTCTTTCTGCTTAATCTCAAGAAGCTTTTGGTTCTTCTCAACCCAAGGATCTTGCACATAATCCGGGGCACTTCGAATCTCCTGCGGCATTCCCGAACGGACAATGTATTCATTAAACCCCATCTCACCAGGGATCTCCCCATTTTCCTTCGCCCGTTCAAAGGCTTGTCGGGTGGAGACATTTTGGCTCCACATTCCCCGTTCTTCTCCTTGCGGAGATTGTGGAGAGGGAGTTCTTCCAGATCGCATTTCTTGAAGTTCTTGAAAGCTTTTTCCACCAACGGCTGATCTTTGCGAAGGACCCTCGCTTTCGATAACCCCTTGAGCAGTTTCTTGTGTGTCCCTTCCGGCCTGTTGAAGAGCCTCCCCAAAAGGACCACCCAATCCAGCACCGATGTTCTCTTGAAGGCTCCCATATGCACGTATCCCATAAGCCGGTGCCTCGGGGATTTTGTTTAAGGCTCCAACAACATTTCCAACTGCAGGTTGCATCGATTTAGAAAATCGTCCAATAGCTCCACCAAGTCCTTCACCTGTTCCTCCTTCAGCAACAGGTTGTTCCTGTTGTGTAGAACCTGTGCCTCCTTTTGCCATTGTCTTTGCTCTTGCTCGAACCTCCGCCTCACGATCAGATACCTCTTTAGTTCTTTTCGCTCGGGTATTCTCGGCATCTGGAACCGTGGTTCCATAGTTAAGCTTCTCAAGGTTTTCCCTTATCTGCCCCATAAGGGCATCAGCCTGGGCAAGTGCTTGGGGATCTCCACGCTTTTGTGCTTGGCTCCTATACTGTGCTGCATTTACCAGATTCCCAAACATCTGCATCGCAGGTTTGCTTCCATTCGCCATCTCGTTACGGATGATCGACATATTATCAGCAAGCGACGGGTCCATTTGGAGAACCTGATCTACAAGATTCGTTGCCTTATCCATCCCCATACCAGTGAGTTCGTTCATGTAATTCGCATATACCGCTTGCGCTTCTGGGCCAGTTTTCAAAAAGGCATACTCGCCTCCACGGTTCTCGATCATTTGATTCATCATCGGTCCAAGGGTTTTGGCCTTTTGTTCGCGTTCCATGATGTCAACCTGCCGCTTCGTTTGGGTCAGGTCCTCAAAATGCTTATACAGATCAACAACTTCCTTGCTCATCTGCTGCATGAGGCCCCCCCCTCCCCCTTGTTGTACTCTCGAACTCGAAATAGCCATGTGCTTCCTCCTTTATCTTAATACCGTTGCGGATTCTGCTGTCGATACAGCATCGCTTGATCGTAGGTCATTGTGGGAATCTGCCAATTACGGTAGTTCATTATATCTTGTGGGTAGGTTTGATATTCATTGACAAACGGGTTATCATATGGATTGTTGGGGTTCATGTTATAACTAGACATATTTGCTCCCCAATTGGTATTGTTACCTCCCCTATTGAATAGATCCCCAAGCCAATCATTCGCTCCGGAATAACGACCTTCCTCTCCAAACGGGCTACCGGCAGCATATCCAAGTCCGGCTCCACTTTGTCCAAGGGCTCCACCGAGTCCTCCAACACCAGCACCGAAAAGGGCTCCCATTGGCCCTCCGGTCATGAACCCGGTAGCTGCTCCCGAGAGTCCCCCTCCAAGAGCATTTAACCATGGATCTTGATCTTCAACATATGTCGGTTGCCAATATTCAGGGGCTCCAAGCTGCGCCATTCCGGCCCCAGCGGTTTGAAGTTGGTTACCCCACATGTTTCCCTGTTGGGCAAGAGACTGAAGATCGGTATTAGTTGCAAACTGCTGGTTGGCAGAGGAAAGACCCATCCCTTGTCCGGCGAGCTGTTGTAATATATTTGCCTGAAGGGCTTCCCTTTGGGTACCGGCTTGCAAATACGGAGCTGCCATTCCTTCCCCCACTGCCTTTCCAAAAGCACCAGAATACAAACCCCCTCCCCCATATGCTTGTTCTACCTGTCCCCTGGCCCTGTTTGCCATCACATCTGCATAGCTGGTACCTGCCGCCCCATAGGGATCTGTTGCCATTTGCGACAACTGTTGCATATAGGGCATCTGACTTTGCCATTGCTGATACCAGGCATCGGGATCATAATCAAGCCCTTGCAGCCCGGCAATCACATCCCCCATACCTGCCTGGGCCGCTGGCATCATCTGTGCAAAAGCATTCCACGCGTTTTGCGTGTTTGGGTTTATATTCTCAACATCCGATGCGCTTCCTATCGCCTTATAATCAGTTCCCATCTTCTAATACCTCCTCGCGTAAGATCGAATAAACCTTCAAATCGGTCGGAAGTCCCTTGTGAAGAACTCGTTGCCTCATAGTCCCCTCATAGGTAAATCCCATCTTCTTTTCAATAAACCTCATTAACGCCCGAGCGTATGAGGCGACAAAGGTTTCAATGCGAAATAGATCAAACGTTAAAAATGCCCATACCATAAGTTCTTTAAGTTTTTCCTTCCGCGCCGATAGCTTATGGTCCCAAAAAACCACATGAACCTCACACCGAAGGCCGGGAATAATATGGGTTAATAAAATAATTCCCCCATCCATTTCAAGAACAACTGTATCCTTTTCCAAGAATTGGTTCATATATGTCATCTGGTCCCTCATGTAATCGTTTCCAAAGATCGCATCATAACCCTTGATCTTGTCCCAGATTTCCTCTAAATGCTTCGGGGCAGCTACCAACAACTTCACCCCCGTGGGAAGATTATTCATACCGATCCTCCCGTCCACGGGGCTTTGCCCGAAGAACCATATCAACAATGGTGTATGGCGGGTTAGCCGATGTCTGCCTCACCCGGAAGCGAATCATAGCCCCGGACATCCGGAAGTTAATCTTCCCTTCATCGGTTCCTGCGGCAATAACCAGCGTACCAAGAGATTTCCATCCTTGTCCCCGATCAACCGATTCGTCAACTTTGAACGTAATCGGCTCATCGGTGGATAATAATTGCCCGGCAATCTTCATTGAAAACCGTGTCCAGAGTTTCCGTCTGTTGGGAATGTCAAGGTCTATATCTCCGGTTTCAAAAGATCCCTGGACCGGGATAGATCCAAAATCATACCCAGTCGATACGGCGATTGATGCGAGATATCCAAAATCTGCACTCTCTCCACCACCGAAATAAAGTCGTTTCTTTCCAATATCGGTGGTGTAATCTCCAAAAGTTCCCGTGGCATCTCCGATGGTGGTACTGGTATCAGCAAAGGTTCCAATAGTAATCGGGAAAGAGATCGCCGTTTCCTTTATAAACCCAAACGCTGCCGGGAGGGAAATCCTCGACCATGCTCCGGTAGCAAGATCCATCTCCCATGCGACATCCAGATTAGTTCCAAAATTAGAAAGCACAACCCCGATCTTTTCAGCTTTTGTGTCGGTATACATTACCGTATGAGCAAGCGAGTATGTTCCCATCCCCTGGAGAACTTCCTCCATTACCGGATCTCCAATAGGCTTTATCCCTTTCGTGGTTAATTCATAAACATTGTTCTTCCCGGTGAAGAACAACCGGTCCAACCATCCGGTAACCGCTCTCATTCCCACAAGGCCCGCCCCTCCGGTTTCGATCTGTTCAAAATACACCGGAAGATTAGGGGAACTGGTAACCCGACCCATGAAAATTGCATCATCGAGAAAAGCAACAAGTGTTGAGGAGAAGGGAATCAATCTCCAAATAGCTCCCGAGGTATAGGGAAGGTCCACATACGCACTATCATCAAAGGTGTCATAATTTGGGCTTACATTGCTCCACCTGATCCGCTGTCGAGGAAAGGCCGAGGAATCATTTTGTATCTGCCCGATAAAAAGCCGATCACGGAAAAATGTAATACATGTTGGAATATATGTAAGGCTGGCAGAAAGATTTGCAGTGGTAGACCCATCATATGTTCGCAGAACGTTTTCAGAATCACTTACCACAAGGTTGTTTTCAATAATAGTCGAGTCTGGATACGATAATCCCCCGATCAACCTTCCGTTGTAGGTAAAAGTCTCAAGAGTATTCAACGCCATCGAGATCGTTGTTGCCGAGTAGCTCCCATCAGCGGCCCGAGCAAACTCATACACCCCCTCATTATCAACCCCAAGGGTGGTTCTCTTCCCGTCGGTATCCCAATAGATCCATACATCTCGAAGAGGAGGAGAGGTAGCAAAAGAGTCAAACCGTCCGTCGAGAATCCAATCCCCCCTTCGGGTTAATCCCTTCGCCCCTACACGGAAATCCTCTATGTCAACAAATCCCCCCTTTGGTACCGCCTCGGATGGGATATTGCGGATAATCCCCTTTTCCAATGGACGGATGGCAATGTTAACCGGATTCCCCGGGATGAAGTTGCTCTGATCAGCCATCTTTCTTCCCTTCTTTTATGTTATATGTTGCGTTATCAACCGCGCGTTTACCGACATACAAGCTCACTACCCCTCCCGAGGCTACAATTAACTGTCCCATAAAGGAGGCGGAAATCCCGTTCGATGCCATGTAACCCGAGACAATCATTCCTATCGGAACGAAAGCAGTCCATACCATCGCCAACCAAAATGTCCGTGATCTTATTTTACTCTCCTTCATCAGATTACCTCCAACAGACGAAAGATTCTCTTATCCAATAGCTTACCATAAGTAACAGTTTTTGAATATGGATCTTTCCGGTTCCAAGAACCCCAAGGATCAAAGGTAGGGTTCCCCCGTCCATCTCCATATACAAAATGACTTCCATCAAGATAATATCGAAGATATTCAAACTCCCCTGGTTTGCAGATATACCCTGGAGGCGCATGATGGGGATATTGATCATGTTCAAAATCCTGTCGTATCTCGGTAATAACCCCATAAAACGCATGAGCCTTATCGGCATCGTTTACAAAGCATTCATCATCAATAGCCCCGATGGAGATTAACTGCTGAAAATCTTCATTCAAGGATGCCATGGAATAATTCATATTGTTATAAATCTCTCCTGTCTTAAAACAGAGAAACAAATAACATCCATCAGATTTGTACTCTTTTCTTGCTTCGGGATGACGTTGTAAAAACATTAAAATAACCCTATAATAAAGGTAATCCATGCTGGGAGAGAGGCGGAGACAGCAACAATAACACCCAAAACCATAAGCCCCTTTCGATCCATAGCATTTCGATCTATCCTACCCAAAACAACTGGGCAGGTCTCCCCTCGATGTTCGAGAAAAATATTAAGCTTCTCTTGGGTGTCTTTTGTTGACCGCAAAAGTCCGTTAAGAAGCAAAACTGTATGCATCTCGGTGACTTTATCTTTTACATCATTAAAGTCCGCTTGCATTTTCATGAGCGTCTCTTTTGTATCCGTATCAACCATTTGCACTCCTCCCCCTTGTATTGTTAATATACCTTATGTATTATTTTGTTATAGGTTTTTGTTTTTTCTCGTCATCTGGTAGTTTTGCCTCCTTTTTTTCTTCGACTAATAACCCCTCAAGGGCCTGTATTGCCCCATCGTAGGCTATTAGATTGTTTTTAAGCTGCTGTTGCTGTTGTTTGTATTCTGTTATTTTTTTCTCTATTTGTTCTTTGGTCATTCTATTTCTTCTCCTTGTCATCTGGTTTATCGGGCCATTCTACATTATCCGGAAAACCGGCTTGCAATGACCTCACCCGATCTATAGTCCTTCGTAACGGGCCCATCGATAATGAGCCCACCCGATGTGGGAGGCTCTATCCTTTTCACTCTCAGTATGCTTGCCATTATTTCCACCTACCTATTGCTGTTAAAATTAAGTCTATAGCTGAGGCTCCATTAGTCTCACTTCTTGCATAGTACTGAACACTTCCAGTAAGCCTTGTATCAACACACGCCGTTCTAATGTAATCGGGGCTGTCTACACTACTGCTCAAAGCGTAATTAGTATCAATAAAAGGGCAAGGGAAAGTCCATGTCCGCAAATTATATCCACCATCATCATCAGGAAGCCATTGAATTAGAGTGCCATCAGGGAACTTGGTGAAGTATCCATTAGCATCACTTCCGCTTTCTATTCCCCAAGGGTTGTCGTTTTCGTCAGAAGCATCGCCGATGATCACTTTTCCGTTTGATCCAGGCTTGAGGTAGATATCTTCTGTTGTGTAATCCGTATTCCACTCCACATCGTGATTGTAGTATTGTGTAAATACATCTGCGCTACACGTATCACTAAAAGAGAATACAATGTTATCCTGATAATGGGTTATTGTGCCGCCGAAAGGGTCGATAAATTCATTAGCCGCATATATATATGCGGTGGCACTACTAGGAGTCCCCTCTGTAAGCGTTAAGTCATCTATTGTTCCTGTGTCTATTTCGCCATCGAGCCCTAGATAAATTTCATTACTATCAAAATCTATCCCTCCATATACAAAATGTTCTCCCGTCATTAGAGCGGTGCTTGTTATTTCTATAGATGCCGATGTATTCTGTACAGACGCGCCATCAACCTCTTCAAAAAACCTAGCTTCCATCTTATTCCCGGTTGACTGCCAAATAATTTGATAAGAATAATAGTTATCGGCATCTATATAATATTCAGCGTAAAACAGTTGGACTGCAATCCCTATAGATTGAGCTTTGATCCATGCACCATACCCCATATTATATTCATATCCAACCACATCATTGTAAACTAATTCCCCTACGTTGGTGGATGTGGCAAATAAAGAATATGAACCAGATTTACTCCACGCCGAAGATCTAGCGCAGTTAGTAGTTGAATCTGGCGATAATCCATGTTGGTCTGCATAATCGCTTTCAAGGGTAAGTAGATGAAAGTCGCTTCCGGGGAACACTTCTCCGCTTAGTTTATCGGCCAGGGGATTCAGAATCCCCCGACAAGCTAAAAAGGGAGAAAAATTGTCGTTAGAATCAACGCCCCCAAACTTAACCTGATTAACGCTAGACCACCCCGCGTTCGTATATTCCTGAAAACCAATTTCGTCACCATCAATGTAAACCCTCCTGTCCCCATCCTCGGGGTCGTCGATATCCCCTGTACCAGCGGTTTCATATCCCACTGTCAGCTCACCTGAGAAATCTGCAAACTGCGATTGCAACCCGCCGTGGATAATCAGTCCATCGGCTATGGTGTATTTCAAGCCCTCGTCAGAGTCCGGATCTCCGATAACAAGACCAAGCCCACCACCTGAGAGTGAGCCGAACCGTGCCAGCTCCCCGTCTGAGCCATCGTCAATTACAACTGCCCCATCCGAGGCTATGGTGTAGTCATTGCCAACCAACTCCCCCCCGCCTTCAAACCGCACCGTGTTGCCATCTGCGATGTAAAGGCCATATTGAGTACCGGTGTAACTTTCAACATTATCGAGGTATCCGAGAGCCACTTTGAGATTGTTCGACGCATCATATATTGCAAACCTGTTTTCGGTAGCATCAAGTTGAACTCGTGCACCTGTACCAGCGACTTCACCAGAATACAA
>Ga0102938_10004653_pt1 | contig 10051 bp, 8 predicted proteins | sample SalPonR2_B_D2_MG_FD_84516 | JGI IMG/M metagenome (GOLD analysis project Ga0102938, IMG submission 84516) | Salt pond soil microbial communities from South San Francisco under conditions of wetland restoration - Salt Pond MetaG R2_B_D2_MG | ecosystem: Environmental > Aquatic > Marine > Intertidal...
GCAGAACCGCCTCTTTCACCGAGAACCACGGCGTGCGGAAATCGGCCAGCGCCATGGGATCGCCCGGGATAATCGGGGTGTCGTCATCGACCGGCTGGTGCGGGGCGGCAATCGGGAAGGACGACAGTTTCTCACCGGCCATCAGACGCGCCGCGATGGACGCAATGGCTGAATCGGTGGCCTTGGCCACGAAAGGCACGGTGCGGGACGCACGCGGGTTGACCTCGATCAGGTAGATCTCTTCGTTCTTCACTGCGAATTGCACGTTCATCAGGCCAACGACGTTCAGGGCCTTGGCCAGCGCCTTGGTCTGTTCGATGATCCGGTCCTGGATATCGGTGCTCAGCGTGTGGGGCGGCAACGAACAGGCGCTGTCACCGGAATGGACGCCCGCCTCTTCGATATGCTGCATGATGCCCGCCACATGGACGGCTTCACCATCGCACAGCGCATCGACATCGACCTCGACCGCGCCATCCAGATAGCTGTCGAGCAGCACGGGACTGTCGCCCGAAACCACGACCGCCTCGCGGATGTAGCGATCAAGCTGCGCGGTGTCGCGCACGATCTCCATCGCGCGCCCACCCAGCACGTAGGACGGGCGGATGACCAGCGGGTAGCCAAGGGTTTCCGCGGCCGCCTTGGCCTGTTCATCGGTGGTGGCGATGGCATTCTCGGGCTGTTTCAGGCCCAGATGCTGGACCAGCTGCTGGAACCGTTCGCGGTCTTCGGCCAGGTCGATCGCATCGGGCGTGGTGCCCAGGATCGGGATGCCGGCATCTTGCAGCGCATTGGCAAGCTTCAGGGGCGTCTGGCCGCCGAACTGCACGATCACGCCGTGCAGCGTCCCGTTTTCCCGTTCGACCCGCAGGATTTCCATCACGTGCTCGAACGTGAGCGGCTCGAAATACAGCCGGTCCGAGGTATCATAGTCCGTGGACACGGTTTCCGGGTTGCAGTTGACCATGATGGTCTCGAAGCCCGCATCCGACAGCGCAAAGCATGCGTGACAGCAGCAATAGTCGAACTCGATACCTTGCCCGATCCGGTTCGGGCCGCCGCCCAGGATCACCACCTTTTTCGCGGCAGACGGCCGCGCTTCGCATTCGGCGTCGCCCATCACCGGCGTTTCGTAGGTGGAATACATGTAGGGCGTCTGCGCCTCGAATTCGGCGGCACATGTGTCGATGCGCTTGAATTGCGCGACCACGCCAAGGTTCGCGCGCGCGCGCCGGACATTGGTTTCGTCCCGCCCGGTCAGCTTGGCCAGTCGGGCATCGGTAAAGCCCATCATCTTGACCTTGCGCAGCGCCTCTTCGGTGACGGGCAGGCCGTTCAGCGACAACTCGGCCTCGGCATCGATGATTTCGCGGATGCGGGCCAGAAACCAAGGATCGAACTTGGTCACGGCAAAGATATCGTCGTCGGACAGGCCGTGGCGCATGGCCTGCGCAATCACCCGCAGCCGGTCCGGGGTCTGCTTGCTCAACGCCTTGGTGATGGCGGCGCGTTCATCCGCGCTCAGGCTCTGCTTGCCGGGACCGACACCGGGTATGCCGATCTCGTCGAACCCGGTCAGGCCGGTTTCCAGCGACGCCAGCGCCTTTTGCACGGATTCGTGGAACGTGCGGCCGATGGCCATGGCCTCGCCCACCGATTTCATCGCCGTCGTCAGGTGCGGCTCGGAGCCCGGGAATTTCTCGAAGGCAAAGCGCGGGATCTTGGTGACGACATAGTCGATGGTCGGCTCGAAACTGGCGGGCGTGACCTTGGTGATGTCGTTGTCCAACTCGTCCAGCGTGTAGCCGACGGCCAGTTTCGCGGCGATCTTGGCGATGGGAAAGCCGGTGGCCTTGGACGCCAGCGCCGAGGACCGCGACACGCGCGGGTTCATCTCGATCACGACCATGCGGCCATCGGCGGGGTTCACGGCCCATTGCACGTTCGAGCCGCCCGTTTCGACGCCGATCTCGCGCAAGACGGCGATCGAGCCGTTGCGCATGATCTGATATTCCTTGTCGGTCAGCGTCAGCGCAGGCGCGACCGTGATCGAATCGCCGGTATGCACGCCCATCGGATCGACGTTTTCGATGGAACACACGATGATGGCGTTATCCGCGCGGTCGCGCACGACCTCCATCTCGTATTCCTTCCAGCCCAGCAGCGATTCATCGACCAGGATCTGCGCAACCGGCGAGGCCTCCATGCCGGTCCGGCAGTAGTGCTCGTATTCCTCGCGGTTGTAGGCCACCCCGCCGCCGGTGCCGCCAAGGGTGAAGGCGGGACGGATGATCGCAGGCAGGCCGACATATTCGATGGCATCGACGGCCATGTGCAGACCGGCCTTGATGTCGTATTTTCCATCCGCGCCCCTGGGGGCCGAAATGATGGTGGCCTTGGGGTTTTCCAGCCCGATCCGGTCCATCGCTTCGCGGAACAGCTTGCGGTCCTCGGCCATTTCGATGGCGGGACGTTTCGCGCCGATCATCTCGACCCCGAATTTTTCCAGCACGCCCATTTCCTCGAGTGCCAACGAGGTGTTCAGGCCGGTCTGGCCACCCATCGTGGGCAGCAATGCGTCGGGTCGTTCCTTTTCGATGATCTTGGCGACAACCTCGGGGGTGATGGGTTCGATGTAGGTGGCGTCGGCCAGACCCGGATCGGTCATGATCGTGGCCGGGTTGGAGTTGACCAGGATGACCCGGTACCCTTCCTCTCGCAGCGCCTTGCAGGCCTGTGCGCCGGAATAGTCGAATTCGCAGGCCTGACCGATCACGATGGGGCCCGCACCGATGATCATGATGGACTGGATGTCGGTTCTTTTTGGCATGGCAGCCCCCAAGCGAATATGCGCAAATTCGCTGCGTTATACGGGACGGGCCGCGCGGCGCAAGGCAGTGCGGTCGATTGAATGGATCACGACGAAAAGGGATAGGCATGCATTGGCTGTATCTGGCGGTGGCGATCACCGGAGAGGTGATCGGAACGACCGCGCTGAAAGCGACCGAAGGCTTCACGCGGACAGGGCCGATCGCCATCACAATACTCGGCTATGGGATCGCGTTCTTTTTCCTTGGACTGGTGCTGCGCACGGTGCCCGTCGGCGTGGCCTATGCCATCTGGTCCGGCGCGGGTGTGGCCCTGATCACCATCATCGGATGGGCCGTATTCGGTCAAAAGCTGGACCTGGCCGCCATGGTGGGCATCGGGTTGATCGTGGCCGGGGTCGTGGTTCTGAACACGTTGTCCGGCTCGGTCGACTGAGGGCACACCCCCCTGAGCCGACGGGCCGCCATCACTCGGCCGCCCGCAACTGCGATGTCACCCTGGCCGGGTAGAGGTAGTCACGCGTCAGGGGAACCGCCTGCTGCTGGTGCGCCAATTGCACCTGGAACACGCATTGCCGGTTATGCCGGAACGTATGTTCCGCCGCCTTCAGATAATAGCGCCACATCCGGCAGAACCGGTCGTCATACAGGGCGCGGGCCTTGTCCTCATTGGCCTGAAACCGGCGGTGCCAGTGATTCAGGGTTTCCGCGTAGTGCAGGCGCCAGACCTCGATGTCAGTGGGATAAAGACCCGCCTGTTCGGTGGCCGTGGCGACCTCGGACAGGGACGGGCAATAGCCGCCGGGAAAGATGTACTTGGCGATCCACGGGCTTGTCGCACCCGGAGGAGCCGTGCGCCCTATCGTGTGGATCAGCGCCACACCGTCCGCAGTCAGCCGGTCGCGCACCTGATTGAAAAACTGGACGTAATGGGGCTGGCCCACATGTTCGAACATGCCGATGGATACGATACGGTCGAACTGCCCCCGCACGGCGCGATAATCCGTCAACTCGAACCGGACGCGATCCGACAGGCCCGCCGCCTCGGCGCGTTCGCTGGCGACCTTGTGCTGTTCGGTCGACAGCGTCACCCCCAGAACCCTGACCCCGTAATCGCGCGCCAGCGTCAGCGCCATGCCGCCCCAGCCGCAGCCGATCTCGAACACTTCCATATCGGGCTCCAGCACGAGCTTGCCGGCAATATGGTGTTTCTTGGCGGCCTGCGCCTGCTCCAGCGTCATGTCCGGTTGCGCGAAATAGGCGCAGGAATACTGCCGGTCCTCATCCAGGAACAGATCGTACAGCTCGCCCGACAGGTCATAGTGATGGGCCACGTTGGCGCGCGCCTTTTGGGCGGGATTGTTCTGGTCGATCCAGCGTTTGGCGCGGCGGAAGCGTTGCCCGGCCTTGCGCCACCACGCCTTGTTCTGCGCGGAATTGCGCACGATGGTCGTGAAAAAGGCGTCCAGGTCGTCGCCTTCTATGGTGGCACGGCCATCCATGTAAGCCTCGCCCAGCGCAAGTTCCGTTTGCAGCACCAGCAGTCGCGGCAAGCCAGGATCATGAAGGTGCAGTGTTGCATCGGCCCTGTCGCCCGGTCCATAGCGCCGTATCGTGCCATCGGGGTAGACGATGTCCATCGCGCCGATCTGGAAGAACTGGCGCAGCATCGTGTCAAGAACCCGGTCCCACATCGCGTATATCCTCGCAATTATGGCCTGCCGAAACCTGCGCCGTGCATTGTGCCGCAAATTGCGCGATGTGAAAAGGGCAGACCCCGAGAGCGGCGGAATCCCGCGAAACTCCAGCAGGTTGAAGCCCTGTCCGGGCATTCGGGAATCGGTTGGTGACCCGGCTTAATCCACCAGCCCGTCAGGCGTTTCGAACACGCGCGCGCGGCCCATGCCGTCTATGATCGTGACGGTCGCGATGGGTGACAACGCGTCCGGCGCGCCCAGCGCGGTGAACACCTCTTGCAGGATCAGGCGAACGGGGTTTGTGCCGGGGTCGATCTCGACCGTGTAGCCATAGCTCCACGGGCATGATTGCAGGGTTCCGGACCAGCCTGCCGGGCTGTCACCCGGCGCGGCCCCCCGGCAAAGAGACCCGTCGCTCATGCCCACGGTCAGGAGATCACGGTCGATCTGCACGTCACGCGGGGCGGCCGGCCCCGTGGTGCAAGCGGCCAAAGACGCGAGGCAGATAAAGGCGGCAAGGACAAAACGCATGGAACGGGGCCTTTCGGGGCTGCTCAAAGGGGCCAGATCAGCGGAATGGCCAGACAGACCACCACGCCGAGGCTCAGGTTCAAGGGAATACCAATTCGCATGAAGTCGGTAAACCGGTAGCCGCCGGGACCATAGACCAGCATGTTGGTCTGATACCCGATGGGTGTTGCGAAACAGGCAGAGGCCGCGATCATCACCGCCACGACCAATGGGCGCGGATCGATGCCCGTGGCCTGCGCCAGCGCGATGGCGATCGGCGCCATGATCACGGCGATGGCATTGTTCGATACCAGCTCGGTCAGGATCGTGGTGATGAAATAGACCGCAAACACCACCGCCAGCGGCGGCAGGTCGGTCAGCCACGGCGCGACCTGCCCCACGATCAACTGTATCGCGCCGGTATGGTCCAGCGCGGCACCCACGGCCAGCATCGCAAAGATCAGCGCCAGAAGCCGCCCTTCGATAAAGGAAAACGCCTCTTCCGCGTCGATGCATCCGGTCAGCAGAACAACGGCCACGGCGATGATGACAAGCGCCAGCAAGGGGGCCACGTTGAAGGCGGCCAGAATGACGATACCTGCCATGGCGGCGATGGCGATCGGGGATTTTTCCCGGCGATACGCGCGTTCCGACGGCTGCGAGACATCGACCAGGTCCATGTCTGCGGCCAGCCGCTGGATATCGGCCGGATCACCTTCCAGCAAAAGCGTGTCGCCCACGCGAATGGTCAGGTTGTCCAGCTGAGTGCCGATATTCTGGTTCCGCCTGTGAACGGCCAGCGGATAAACGCCATACCGACGCCGCAGGCGCAGGTTGCCAAGGGTGCGCCCCACCATGCGCGCGCCCGGCGTGATCAGCACCTCGACCGTCGTCGTGCGCACCGATGACAGCTTGTCCACCGTCTTGAGCTCCTTTGACGCCTGAAGGCCCAGAACCTCGGTCATGTCGGTTCGCAAGACGACGCGGTCGCCCGCTTGCACCACGACCCCCGACATGTCCCGGCGCAGCGAGGCATCCCCCCGCAGCACGTCGATCAGCCGCACACCGTCGCGGCGGAACAGATCCACCTCGTTCACGTTCTGCCCGATCAGGGCGCTGTCTTCGGGCACCGCGACCTCTGTAAAGAACTTGGCCTTGGCCCGTCCGCCCAACAGCGCCGCCATCGAGGCGCGTTCCGGCAAGAGGTGGCGGCCGATGAACGTCAGGTAGACAAAGCCCCATGCCACGACCACAAGACCGATCGGCGTGATCTCGAAGATCGAGAACGGCTCCAGCCCCTGGGCGCGGGCAACGCCATCGACCAGCAGGTTGGTGGATGTCCCGATCAGTGTCAGCGTGCCCCCCATGATCGCCGCATAGCTGAGCGGGATCAGCAGTTTCGAGGTCGACTGGCCCAGAACCCGGGAAATCTGGACGAAGACGGGGATCATGATCACCACGATGGGCGTGTTGTTCATGAAGGCCGAGGCGATCGCCACGAACCCCAAAAGCGTCGTGACGGCCAATGTCGGGTTGGTTCCGGCCTTGGCCTCGGCGAACTTGGTCAACTTGTCGAGCGATCCCGTGCGCACCAGCGCGCCCATGACGATGAACATCGCGGCAATGGTCCACGGCGCGGGGTTCGACAAGACCTCGGTCGCCCGGTCCATCGGCAAAAGACCAAGGATCAACAGCGCCGCGACACCGCCGATCGCGACCACTTCCGTTGGCCAACGCTCCCTCAGGAACATCCCGAACATCGCGATCAGGATGAACAATGTCAGGATACCTTGGCCGGTCTCAGACAGGGGAAGGTCTATCATCCGGGTCCCTTCGGTTCAGGGCCGCACAATTTGCCCCGAATGACGAGTTTAGCGATAGGCGGGCAGGCCGCAAGCGCGCTTTCTCCCGCGGGGCGCCGCATGGGCCCCCGCGTTCATTCTGCCGCCGTTGCAGGCTCGGGCTGACGGGGCTGCACCAGGAACAGGCCGATCATCATCAAGACCAGCGCCCCCCAGACCCATGTGGAATAGCTTTCGTCAAGGATCAGCCTGGCCCACAGGATGCCAAAGCCCGTCACCAGATAGCTGACCTGTGCCGCAAAGACGGATCCGGCGCGCACCACCAGCCAGACATAGGTCGCATAGGTCAGCGCATGGATGACGGACGATGCCAGCACCGCCAGGTCGGGCGCGCCGAAGGGCGCGGTCGGCGTGATCCATTCGCCGGTGACGATGGCCAGGGGCGCGGTCAGGACCATGCCCACGACGGATGCGCCCAACAGCACCTGAACAGGATCAAGACCCCGGGTACCAGTGCGGGCCACGAAATTGCCCTCGATCGCGTAAAAGGCGGGCGCGATCAGCGCAACCGGCAGCCACAGCGCCATCGCGGGGTCTGGCAGACTGGCTTCGGGCAGGGCGATCAGCGCGATGGCGGCCAGCCCCAGCGCAAGCCCCGTGAACCGCAAGGTGGAAAACCGGTCCATGCCCAGCATCAGCGCAATCGGAAAGGCGAACATGGGCACCAGCGACAACACGATCGACAAGATGCCCGACGGCAGATGAACAGCGGCGGTATAGCTTGCGGCATTGGGCAAGAGCGTGCCGATCAGCGCCATGATCACGTAGAAGGTGACATGCAGGCGCACCAGCGGCAGGGTTTGGCCGCGCAGGACGGTGATCGCGCCCAGCAGCACCACGCCAATGACGAATTGCCAGAATATGATGCCGAAATGGCGATAGCCTTCCGATACGGCGATCTTGGCCAGGGGCTGCGTGATGCCCCAGCCCGCGCCCATTGCGATCAGGACAGCTGCGTAAAGGGCCCAGTCACGGCGCATCGGGGCCCGAAGGCTGCAACCGCCCCCCTGCACGCACAGCGCAAACCGACAAGGCCGCGCCGGTCTTGTCGTCGGTTTCCACGAAGACGCCCGACAGCGTCGCGGCACCGGCGGCGGGGGTGAACCTGTCTTTCGGCATCCCGGTGATGAAGCGGCGCAGCGGTTCGTCCTTTTGCATGCCGATGACGGAATGATAATCGCCGCACATCCCGGCATCGGTCTGATAGGCGGTGCCGCCGGGCAGGATCATCGCGTCGGCGGTGGGCACATGGGTATGGGTGCCCACCACAAGGCTGGCACGCCCGTCGCAATAATGCCCCGCGGCCATCTTTTCCGACGTCGCCTCGGCATGGATGTCGACCAGGACCGCGTTGGCCTGCCCGCCGCGCGGATATTTCCGGAGCTCGGCCTCCAGCGCCGAAAACGGATCGGAAAAGGGCCGTTTCATGAACACCTGCCCCAGCGCCTGAAGCACAAGGATCTGCTTGCCCGTCTGCGTCCGGAACAGGCGCGCGCCCGCACCCGGCGCGGTCTTGGCATAGTTGAGCGGACGCAAGATGCGCGGCTCGGTGGCGATGAACTGCAGCATCTCGCGCTGGTCGAACGCATGATCGCCCAGCGTGATGCAATCGGCCCCCGCCTCCAGCAGGTCCTTGGCATGAGCCGCCGACAGCCCCGCGCCCGAGGTGGCGTTCTCGCCGTTGACCACGACGAAATCCAGCCGCCATTCGGTGCGGAGTGCAGGCAGATGAGAGGCAATGGCGGCGCGGCCGGATCGGCCCATGACGTCGCCCAGAAACAGAATACGCATGGGCGAAGGCGTAGGGCCTTCAAGCCCGCGCGGCAAGGGGTCAGGGGCGGCGGATGCCGTGTTCGGTGACAATCGCATCCAGCCGATGATCCGTCGGCTCCAGCGGAAGGTCGGGCAGCTTTTGCGCGGCAAAGGCGAAACCGACCGCACGGGTGGGCGCGGCGGCACACAGTCGGGCAAGGGTCCGGTCGTAGAACCCGCCCCCATAGCCAAGACGGTTGCAGCCGCGGTCGAACCCCACCAGCGGCACGATCAGCGTATCGGGCACCAGCCAGTCGCCCCGTGACGGGATTTGCGCGCCGAACGGCCCTTCGACCAGCGGGCAACCGGGGGTCCATTGGCGAAAATCAAGCGGCTGTCCGGCACCCGCGATGACCGGGACGCAAATCCGCGCGCCAAGTTCCGACAGCAGCGTCATCGCCGGCACGGGATCAAGTTCGGTCCGAATCGGCATGTAGCCGGCAATGGTGCGGCCCTCCGGACGGCCGATCTCGGCCATGATCCAGTTGGTCGCGGACGCCACGGCCCCGGTCTCGTGCCGCGCATCAAAGGCGGCCTTGCGGGCGGCATAGGCGGTCTTGCGAAGGGCGGCTTTGGCGTCGGACATGCGCGCACAAAGAATTCTTGTAGCAGGTTTGGCAAGACTTTTCGAAACGCCTCAGGCGCTGTAGGTCGAACACATGGGACACAGCCCGGGGGGCCTGGAATGCTGACACTGGATCATTTCGCGATTGCAACGACCCGTCTGGCGGACGGCGTCGCCGATATCGAAACCGCCCTGCGCGTGGATCTCGCGCCCGGCGGCCAGCACGAGGCGATGGGAACCCATAACCGGCTCTTGTCGCTTGGACCCGACGAATACCTCGAGGTCATCGCGATCGATCCCCTGGGCCAGCGCCCGGCGCAGCCGCGCTGGTTCGATCTGGACAATTTCGAAGGCCGCACCCGGCCCACCACCTGGATCTGCCGCTGTCCCGATCTGGAGGCCGCGCTGGCCGCGTCGCCTGCGGGGGTCGGCAGCCCCTGGGACCTGGCGCGTGGCGATCTGCGCTGGCGCATGGCCGTGCCGGCGGACGGCAAACTGCCCTTCGCCGGTCTGTTCCCGGCCCTGATCGAATGGCAGGGCGCGGCGCACCCCGCCCCGCGCCTGCCGGACCGTGATGTGCGGCTGAAGGCGATCGTGCTCCATAGCCCCGAGGCCGGGGCGCTGGCGGACGCATTGGCCGGGCTGATGGACGATCCGCGGCTTTCGGTGGTGTCCGCCCCTGCCCCGCGACTGCAGATCGTGTTGCATACGCCCGGGGGCGACGTGACCTTATGATCCGCCCTGCCCGCCCGGATGATGCCCAGTCCATCGCGGATA
>Ga0102938_10004655_pt1 | contig 10048 bp, 8 predicted proteins | sample SalPonR2_B_D2_MG_FD_84516 | JGI IMG/M metagenome (GOLD analysis project Ga0102938, IMG submission 84516) | Salt pond soil microbial communities from South San Francisco under conditions of wetland restoration - Salt Pond MetaG R2_B_D2_MG | ecosystem: Environmental > Aquatic > Marine > Intertidal...
AAAGAATATCTAGAAATTTTAGGTATTCTTTTATTTTAGGTGGTATTATGGCAGATATATATATAACAGGAGCTAAAGGATTTATTGGAAAAAACTTAATAAAAAAACTAAAAAAATCTGATAGTCTTCATAGAATTAGACCTATTAGTCATAGTTTAAATTATGTGAAAGGTGGACATATACATTCAGATTATGAAGATATAGAACATTTGAAAAGACAAATAGATTATAAAAACTATAATATTTTAGTTAATTGCGCATTTTATATGCCTGCTAAGTATGCAGATATAGACCCTGACAGAGAACTCTACAATAAAAACAAAGATATTGTAGATTTTTTAGTCGAGTCTTTTATTGGAACAGCGGATTTACGAATAATTAATATTTCTTCAGTAGATGTATACGGTTGCGGGAAAAAGAAACTAATAGGAATTAATGAATTTAGCCCCTTAATAATTGATGATTATTACAGCAGAGCACAAGATTATCAGGAAAGAACCTTTAGGATAAACTTTAGACATACTATAGATTTAAGAATGTCATTGGTCTACGGAAAAGAAAAAGAAAAGGAAACTTTTCTGGAAGAAGCTGTAAAAAAAGCTGTGAACAATGAGGATATTCCTATTATAGGAAAAGGAGATAGTACCAGAGACTATGTTTATGCAAAGGATGTCGTTAATGTAATAAATCATTTTATTGAAAAAAGTTCTATTGGTAAAGATAAGTATAACTTAACAAGTGGAAATGTTATTAAAACAAAAAAATTAGCAGAAAATATAATAGAAGTATTTGATTCAAAGAGTGAAATAAAAAAAGTTGAAGGTGAAGAAAGACCATCAACGTCCTTTGATAGTGGAAAACTAAAAAGAGAAACTGGAATAAATTTTAAAACTCCTAAAGAGGCTATAAGCGAATTGAAGGATTATTATATAGAAAAATATAAGAAGTAAAAAACAAAAAAATAGTAATTTATAAATCTTCTACCTATATATAAATAGGTAGTTTTTTATTTAGGAGGTGAGAACTATAAATATTAATTATATAAGAGATAAGAATATTAATTACTCAAACAGAAGAAAACAAAAACCTGTAGTGATTGTTAATCATATTTCTCAAGGAAGTAAAGAAAGTTGTATAAGCTGGTTTAAAAGTAAAAACAACAACAATTCTTCAACTCATTTTTTAGTGGGAAGAGATGGCTCAATTTATCAGTTTGTAAAGATTGAGGATGCGGCCTGGGGAAACGGATTGTATTTAGAGGATATTAAAAATGCTTTTTCATCTGTTGTTAGGTCAAAATATATAAATCCAAATCTATATACTGTATCTATAGAACATGAAGGAATTTATGAAAAATCAAAAGGGTCACTTACAAAAAAACAGTTAAATTCTACAATATTTTTACACAGATATATTATTAACTATATAAAAAATAAATACAAATACAGCATACCTATAAATAGAAAACATATAATAGGTCATTATGAGATAGATCCAAATAGAAAACCTTACTGTCCAGGAGAAAAATTTCCTTTTGATAAAATAATTGAAAAGTTAAAAAAAGATCAGAGTTTTAAAGATATTGAAAATCATTGGGCAGAAAAAGCAATTTTAAATGTAACTAATAAAAATATTATGGAAGGCTACCCTGATGGAAACTTTCGTCCAGAAGAATATATAAAAAGAGGTGAACTTGCCTCAATTATAAACAAATTAATAAAAATATGATGGAAATTAATCCATCATATTTTTTAGTCCATTATCTTTGAAATGTTATTTGAAAACTCTACTGGATCTTCTAATGGTAGTCCTTCAATTAGAAGGGCTTGATTGTAAAGTAGATTTGTGTATAAGTCTAATTTTTCTTTATCATTTTTGTAAGCATCTTTTAAAGCATTGAACACTTTGTGGTTTACATTTATTTCAAGAACTTTATCAGCTTTTATATTTTGGTTGTTAGGCATATTTTTTAGAACCTTTTCCATTTCTATGCTCACGTCACCTTCGTTTGATAAACATACCGGGTGATTTTTAAGTCTTTTTGATGCTTTTACTTTTGCTATTTTATCAGAAAGAGATTTTTGCATATATTCAAAGATTTCTTTTCTTATATCCTTTTCTTCGCTGCTTTCTTCTTTTTCATCCTTATCATCAACCTCAATATCACTGCTTGATACAGATCTAAACTCTTTATCCTCATATTCTTCTAACATTTTTATTGCGAATTCATCTATATCATCAGTGAAGTATAATATTTCGTAACCTTTATCAGTGATAATCTCTGTCTGAGGAAGTTTCTTAAGCATATCTACTGAGTCACCAGAAGCATAATATATGTATTTTTGTTCTTCTGGCATTCTAGATACGTATTCGGAAAGAGTGACATTTTTTTCTTCTTTTGAAGAATAAAACATTAGCAAATCTTTTAAGAAATCTTTGTCTCTTCCGAATTCATCGTAAACTCCAAATTTTAACTGTCTGCCAAAAGAATCATAGAATTTTTCGTATTTTTCTCTATCGTGTTTAAGCATTGATTCCAGTTCTTTTTTTATTTTGGTTTTAATATTTTTTGCTATAAATTGGAGCTGTCTGTCATGCTGTAGTACCTCTCTTGAAAGGTTTAATGTCAAGTCTTCAGAGTCTACAACTCCTTTAATAAAACTGAAATAATCTGGTAGTAGTTCGGGACATTTGTTCATTATGAGAATACCGTTAGAATAAAGCTCCAGTCCTTTTTCATATTCTTTTGAATAGTAATCAAATGGTATATTTTCGGGGATAAACAATACTGCGTTGTATCTTATAACTCCATCAACACTTATATGAAGATGGTTTAGAGGTTTGTCAAAACCAAAATGTTTTTCAGAATAAAAGTTTTCATAATCTTCATCTTCTAAATTCAATTTGTTTTTCTTCCATATAGGAACCATACTATTTACAACTTCTTCTTCTATGTAATCTTCATACTCGTCTTCGGTTCCTTCTTTTAGTTTTGTCTTAGTAAGATCCATTTTTATTGGGTATCTAACAAAGTCGGAATACCTTTTAACTATACTCTTAAGCTGATTAGTATCTAAGTACTTGTCGTAATTCTCATCTTCATCTTCATTATTTTCCTTAATTTTAAGGATGATATCTGTACCTACGCTATCTTTGTCGTATTGCTCGATAGTGTAACCCTCTGCACCTTCTGAAACCCACTTGAAGCCTTTTTCTGCTCCTAAGGGCTTGGTTATAACAGTAACCTTGTCTGCTACCATAAAAGCAGAATAAAAGCCTACTCCAAATTGACCTATTATATCATACCCGTCTTTTACCTTATTTAAATTTTTAAAGTTAAGAGATCCACTTTGTGCTATAACACCTAAGTTTTCTTCTAGTTCTTCTCCTGTCATACCGATACCAGTATCGGAGACAGTTAATTTTCTGTTATCCTTATCTGTTGTAATTTTAATATGATAACTTTCTTTATTAAACTCTAAATTTTCATCCGTCAGAGCTTTATAGTAAATTTTATCAATAGCATCACTTGCATTAGATATTAGTTCTCTTAAAAATATTTCTTTATGGGTATAGATTGAATTAATCATAATGTCTAGTACACGCTTTGATTCGGCTTTAAATTCTTTTTTTGACATTTCTATCTCTCCTTTGCTAATAAATTAAATAATTAGCACTCTGATAATTAGAGTGCTAATATATATTTTATACCATATTAAATTATTTATGTCAATTAACTAAACAATCTTTAGATACCAAGCTAGTGAATTCATATAACAATCTGATATTTCTTCAGGTTTAATATCAAATTCTTGAGCATACTTTGATACATCATTCCAATTTCCTTTTTCGTAGGAAACTATAATATTTAAAAACCTATTTAAATAATTGTCTTCATCTAAAAGAGAATCTTTGACTTCTTTTGAAATATTAAGTTCATTCAATATTTCATCCAAAGGTCTTTTTAATATAACATCTATAAGTGAAAATAATCCTGATAAAAATAAAATTTCAGATTTATTTTCAAAATCTGATTTCAATGTTAACAATTCAGCAAATTTAGCTCTGATTAACGAAGTTCTTACAAGTTCTTCCGGTCTATCATTACTTAGTTCAGTTAAAACTATTAGCGATATCCATTTTCTTGTTTTTACTTCACCTAAAAGGATCAGTGCTTCTTTAACTGAATCAACTTCTCGCCGTAAGCTAAAGGCTAAAGTATTAACCATTTTTAGTAATCTATAGGTTAGACCTAAATCTCTTGATACGATATTTGATATTTCTATTAGGTCTAGGTCATCTTCGTTTATTTTAATTAAAAGCTGAAGGTATGAAATTTTAAGGGGGGCTAAATCTTGAGATGAAAGTATTTCAGGCTCTTTAAAAAAGAATCCCTGAAAATAGTCGAATTGTAAATTTTTAGCATATTCAAAGTCTTCATTTGTTTCAACTTTTTCAGCTATTAATTTAACATTAGATGATTTTAATTTTTTTACAATCTCATTAATTTTATCCTTAGGGAATTTATGGAAATCTATTTTTACTATATCTGCATATTCTTTAACTAAGTCATAACTAAAATTTACAGAGAAATTGTCTATTGAAATTTTATAATTTTTTCTTTTCAAATCTTTTAAATATTTTAGATTATCACTATCTTCAAAATCAGATAATTTAAGCTCTACAACTAAGGATTTCTTAGGGAAAATTTCTAGAATTTCTTCCTTGAGTAGTTGAGAAGTAATATTGACAAATGCTAATTTTTTATTTGTTAAAGTTTCAATACCAAAGGTATCAAAAGAGTTTAAAAGAACATTAGTTGTTGCCTTGTCAGGTTCGGTATTATTAAATTTGTTTTCTAAAGATTCTCTGTATAAAATTTCATAACCATAAACTTTTTGATTGCCATCAAAAATAGGTTGTCTAGCAATAAATATATCCATAATTTAAAACTCCTTGATTTTTACGTAAATAAACTTATATTTATTATATTATTATAAATTATTTATGTCAAAATTATCTCATAGGCAAAATAAAATATTAATTAATTATAATATTTCGGCCTTTTATTAATGATACTTATGTTTTATAATTAGAAGTAGTTTAATTTGAGCAGGTGATATTTTGGAAAAAGTAAAGAAGTTGACAGATAAAGATTTTAAAATTATGAATCTTGTGTGTAAAAGAGATGATCTCGATAATGTATTAAAAGATTTAATCTTTAGTGAAAAGTGTCAATTTATAAATTCCTATACTGAAATTGACAATAAAGATTTTGCTATAGAAATAACGGAAGAAAATGCAGATGAGATACTGAACATGGTAGACGTAGAGCCGATAAAGCAAAATAAAAAAATATCGGAATATTTAGAAAAAATTAAAAAATTATCTAAAAAACTTAACTACAATCCACAGGAATCAAAATCCTATTTAAAAGGTGATAGTAGATTTGATTCTATTAAAGAGAGTGTAGAGGAAGTAATAGAAAAATTACAACAGTATAATGATGAAATTGAAATTTTAGAAAAAAAATTAAAACAACTAAAAAGTTTAAGATTTATGAAAACTTTAAAAGGCTATAATATTAATCTTATGAAAGTAATGGATATGAATCATTTTTCTACTAAAATAGGATATCTTACTAAAGAAAAAAGAGAACAGATTTCAAGAAATTATAAAAACATATCAGCGATAGTTTTTCATGTTGGCGGACAGGAAGAAAAAGAATATTATTTAATTATTTCAGCTAAAAGTCGAGATGTAGAAATGTCAAGAATTCTAAAAAGCACAAATTTCAAGGAAATAATAATTCCTCAGAGGTATTTAGGTATACCGGAGGAAGCTGAAAAATTAATAAAACAGGATATAGAGAATTATAAATCAATGATGAATGATATGAAAGATACAGTTGATGAATTTATAAAAAGAAATAGTGAATTGATTGATGAAAAATACTCTATATTAATTATGAGTAAAAAGATTGATGAGATTAAAGAAAATATAGGAGCTTCAGAAACATATGCCTACATTTCAGCCTTTGTTTCAAATAATAAAAATGAAAATTTTGACTATCTAAATGAAAAATACGATAATGTACTTATTAAATACAAAATAAATGAAAAAAATTCATTTTTGCAACGGACAAATCAATATTTACATGATAAATGGTCTTCTTTCTTTAGTTGAATTTAAAAACACATATAAATACTTGAAAAATATATTATAACAACGAATGGTAAACGCAAATTATTAACTAATTATAATATTTACTCCTTTAATTAATAATATTAATGTTTTATAATAAAAATAGATTTTAAAAAAGCAGGTGATTTTTTTGGAAAAAGAAAGTATTAATGAAATTGTAAATGAGATTTTGAAGATAGATTACAAGACTAGCAAAATGGTTAAAGAAAAAGATGAGGAAATAATGAATCTTGAAAATAGCTACAATCTACTCATGAACAATAAAAGAAAAAAATATCGAGAAGAGATCGACAGAGAGAAAAAAAATCTAAGAGAAAAAATTATCGAAGAAGGAGAAGAAGAAGCTGAAAGTGTAATAAATTCATGTACTTTGGAAGTTGAAGATTTAGAAGGTACTTATGAAAAGAATAAAGAAGAGCTTCTGAAAAAGGTTTTCGATAAAATATTTGACAAGTAGGTGGTTTCCGGTATGTATAGGGTAAGAATACATGGAGCGGCAAATGCAAAAGCAAGATCTATGTTGGGTGATTTAATTACAGATGAACAATATAAAAAAATTATTACACTAAAAACCCCAGAAGAATTTGTAGATTATTTACAAAAAAAAACTCACTACTCTGATATACTTAAAAATGAAAATTATGAAGTAGAGGATGTAGAATTTTTAATGAAAACTCATTTCGTTAAATTGCTAGAAAAGCTTTACTACTTTTATTATGATGAGTATAGGAATTTTATAAAGGCTTTATTATTAAGGTATGAGTTAGATAATATAAAAATATTTTTAAGAATTTTTATAAGAGGTGAAAGTGTACAGCATGGAAAGGAACATTATATATACTCTGACCTTTTTAAAAATATAAGCTACGAAAAAATAATGGGTGCTGAAAATTTAAGTGAATTTATTGAAAGTTTAAAGGGTACAGTATATTATCCTGAATTAAAAAAATATGAAGAAGAGGAAAGCGAAAAAATTCTTTTTTATATGGAAATGAGCTTGGATAGGATGTATTTTAAAAATCTCTCGGAAAGTATTCTTAAATTAAGAAAGGGAGATCAGAAACAAGCTTATGAACTTTTAGGGATTAATATAGATTTTTTTAATATACAATGGATTTATAGAGGAAGAAAATACTTCGGTATTTCTTCAGAAGAGCTTTTTAACCTAACATTGGAGTATGGGCATAGATTTGGACTAAAAAAATTAAAAGAATTGTGTTATATGGAACTGGAAGAATACAAGAAGTATATTTTAAATGGACCTTATTCTGTTATATTTGAAGATGAAGATTATTTAATGGAAAGATCCTATGAGAGATACTTATATAAATTGCTGGATAAATATATGAAAAAAACCGGATTATCTATTATGCTTCCTACTATTTATATATTTAAACTTGAATATGAAATTAGAGACTTATCTACGATATTAGAATGTATAAAGTACAAATATAAAGATGTAGAGCACATGCTTATAAGAACTTTTGAGAGAGGTGAAAATATTGGCAATTAAAGATTTAAATATAATGAATCTCGTATGCAAAAGAGATGATCTTGATAATGTTTTGAAAGATATAATTCTGGATGAAAATTGTCAATTTATAAATTCTTATTCAGAAATTGATAATAATGATTTTGCAATAGGTATGACTGAAGAAAATGCAGACGAAATATTAAATATGGAAGATGTAGAGCCAATAAGGAATAATAAAGAAATATCAGAATACTTAGAAAAAATTGATAACTTATCAAAAGGCTTGCAATACCAACCAACTAAATCAAAAGATTACATAACAGGAGATGTATGTTTTGATTGTATAAAAGAAAGCGTTGATGGAATCATAGAAAATCTTCAGCAATTTAATGATAAAATTCAAATTTTAGAAAAAAAACTGGAAAAACTAAAAAACTTAAGCTTTATGAAAACTCTTAAAGGGTACGATATAAATTTAATGGAGATAATGGCTATGGATAGTTTTTCCGTTAAAATAGGTTACCTTTCTAAAGAAAAAAGAAAAAGAATCTCTAGAAACTATGAAAATATATCAGCCGTAGTTTTTCATTTAAGTTCTCAGGAAGAAAAAGAACTTTATCTAATTATTTCTCCCAAAAGTTTAGATGTTGAGATGTCGAGAATACTGAGAAGTACTAATTTTAAGGAAATAGAAATTGATGAAAAATATTTGGGAGTTCCTGAAGAAGTAGAAAAAATAGTTAGTAGAGACATAGAAAAGTATGAAAATAAATTAGAGGACATAAGAAATAGAGCAGAAGAGTATATTAGTAGAAACAAAAGAACCATCGATGAAGAGTACTCTAAACTAATTATGAGCAAAAAAATCGATGAGATCAAGGAGAAAATTGGAGCTTCTGATAATTATGCTTATGTATCAGCATGGGTACCGAAAAATCACAGCGGTAGTTTTGATTTTATTAAAGAAAAATACGATAATGTACTTATAAAATACAAAACTAAGGAGGAGAATACATTTAAAATTGAAAGACCAACTCATATTAAAAATAATTGGTTTTTTGAACCATTTGAGCAACTGGTAAACATGTATGGTGTACCCTCGAATAATGAAGTTGATCCTACAGTATTTTTTGGAATAGCATACACATTTTTATTTGGAGCAATGTTTGGAGATCTGGGACAGGGGTTGGTCATAATATTGGCTGGACTTTATTTGGATAAAAAGAAAAATAATAGTTTCGGTAAACTTTTTGCAAGGGTAGGTATAGGCTCCATGATTTTTGGTTTCTTTTATGATTCTTTTTTTGGATATGAAGAGGTAATTTCTGAGATTATACCTTTAAATATATTTTTTAGACCTATGGAAAACATAGAAACAATTCTTTTTACGGCAATAGGAGTAGGATTAATATTCCTTTTTATAAGCTACATATATAGTATATTCATAAAACATAAGAATAATGATGTAGAAGGATATTTATTTGATAGAAACGGTATAAACGGACTTGTTCTTTTTATTACTCTTATATTTATTGGGCTTGGAATAGTAACAGGAAATTTTTTAATAAATAAAACAATTTTGTATGTTGTAGTTATTATCTCGGCAGTTATACTACTTTTAAAAGAACCTTTAGCATGTATTGTGAAAGGTGAAAGCATTAAACATAAATTTAAGGCAGAGTACTATATAGAAAGCGGATTTGACATATTAGAAACATTCTTAAGTTTATTCAGCAACAGTATATCATTTATAAGAGTTGGAGCTTTTGCTATAAATCACGTTGGACTATTTATGGCTTTTCATACTCTATCAGATATAATAGGAACAACAACGGGAAATATTATTATGTTTATTTTAGGAAATTTAATAATAATTGGACTGGAAGGTTTAATAGTTTTCATCCAGGGATTAAGACTATTCTACTATGAAATGTTCAGCAAATACTATTCAGGAGATGGTACATTATTTATTCCTGAGAAAATCGAGGAGGTATAAAATGCAAATCATAATGTTTTTATCAGTATTAATTTTAGGAACAATTTTAACTGGAGTTTTCTTTTACAGAAAAAAAAGTTTAAAAGGCGGAAAGAAAAAATTACTAATATTTTTAAGTATTAATATTGTAGTGTTTATAGCTCTTGTGCTGTCAAGCTCTTTCACCTATGAAGGAATAGCTTACGCAGCAGAAGGAGAACAAGCAGTAGAGTCCGGATCAAGCGGATTAGGCTATATTGCAGCAGCTTTATCAACAGGACTTGCAACTATTGGAGCAGGATATGCAGTGGGAAGTGTTGGTTCATCAGCTTTAGGTGCAGTATCTGAAAATCCAAAAATATTAGGAAAAACTCTAATCTTTGTTGGATTAGCTG